>Ga0137418_10004806_pt1 | contig 12380 bp, 12 predicted proteins | sample CZODoug3_1_2_16f_FD_122242 | JGI IMG/M metagenome (GOLD analysis project Ga0137418, IMG submission 122242) | Vadose zone soil fungal communities from Angelo Coast Range Reserve, California, USA - CZODoug3_1_2_16fungal (Hybrid Assembly) | ecosystem: Environmental > Terrestrial > Soil > Vadose... | reverse complement strand
AGCGTCGTTCCAGGAAACGACACGCGTGTTGACTGAAGCGGCGATCTCTGGACGCATCGACTATCTGCGCGGCTTGAAGGAAAACGTGATCATGGGGCGGTTGATTCCGGCCGGCACCGGCATGGAGTATTACCGCAACGTGGACATCGAACGCGATGAAACACTTGATCAAGTGCGCGATCGCGACCTCGAGGAGTTTCCCGATATTGTGGGTGGCCATGACATGACAGCTCCTCCGGCACGTGAGCCACTGGTTACCGCCGGTAGTGATGGCGAACCGGAAGAGGTGGTTGAGTAGTACAGACTTTCCAGTCTGTCCGGTTCGTCGAATTCGCTGTCCTACTTTTTTGTGAACAGCAACGACAACAAACGCGGGATGTCGTTTGAAGTTGCGTCCGTGTCACGCCACTCGTCTAGCCGGTCCAGTTCAACTCCTGCCGACAAACCCCCATTCACAAAGTCGGAAACGTTGTGAAGAAATGCAGGCACAAGCTCGCGCTCGCCTGTTTGCGCGTTGCTGAACTGAGCCTGGCCTCCCATCAATTGCCTCATCGGGTGCAACTCGCAAAGGAAAAATTCGCCGCTTACGCGCAACGTTCGTGCTACTTCCCCGAAAACAGTTTCCAACTGTTCGACGTGTTCCAGAATGAGCATTGCGATGATGACATCTGCCGAGTCGGCGGCCAACGGCCACGCCGTGCGAACATCGTGCTGGACAAAACGCACATGGGGGTCAGTCACGCGAGCGCGTGCCCGACGTAGCATCTCTTCAGAAAAATCGAGTGCCGTAATGCTCGACGCACGCGTTGCCAGCCATTCAGTGTTGCGGCCAGTGCCACAACCAATCTCAACAATGGTGCGCCCGTTGACGGTCAGATCCACCTTGCGCAAGACCTGTCCCGCCAACTCGACCGTGAGGTTCGGATCAGTGTCGTAGGTTTCGGCCCACTGGTCGTAGGCCGCAGCGATTTCGGATTTCTTTGCGACTTCGCTCATCTCAGCAAAGCATAACTGCGACTGGCTTATCGCCCAAGGTGCCAGGCAGTGAATGTCTATTAGAGAAATGATGGAAGGTGTAAGGGTTTTCGGAGCGAGTGAATCGTAAAGCAAACTGTTGTTTGCATTGGTTGCCGATCCTATAAGTTGAAAGGCACCGAGCCAACGCAAACTAACAGTTTGCTTTCCACAGGGCGAGTTTCAGTTGGTGGTTGCCGTCTGTGTTCCACCCGGCAGATTTGCCAGCTCATTCACGCGTGCGCGGAATGCCTGGGTCAGAAGTTGAATCTCTTCCGGACTATAACCGCCGGCGCGAAACGCATCGCTAACCTGCTGGTCGCTTAGCTGCGACAGAATGTTTGCAATCCATTTAGCGTTGGAAACAGTCACATTCTGCAGCATCTGATCGCGGGTCGCATGAAAGGCAAAAATGATTCGCTCGCCGTTGACCTGCTTGATCAGTTTGCTCTTGGAATAATCCTTTGGCTGATTGCGATTATGGGTGATATTGCCGCCATACTTGCCGAAGGTTGCTCCCAGATCGCTCACGATGTAACGCAACTCAGTAGTTCCCGTGGTTGGATTCGGCACCACCAGCACGCGGTTGTTGGCCGTCTTCAAATCCCAATTGTTCAGCAGGACCATCAATACCTTCAGACCCTGAAGCTGTTGGGTTCCGTGGAATGGGTTGTTGTCCCAATCCCACTCGTCGTCGATACGCTTGATACCTTTCGGCCGCGCTTCAAAGCGAGCATTTTTGACAACACCTTTTCCTTCGACCGTAACCTGGGGCACGTAATAGTCGATATCGGTAAAATATCCGGCCGCCCATACAAGTCGGCTGGCAGCAGTCTCCGACTGGGCCTCGTTGCTAAACTTAATTCTCCATTCCATTCCCTGGGCATCTTTGACGACATACTTCGTCGAATGGCCCGTCTTTTCTTCTTTCACAAATGTCACGCGCGAAAGATCTGGTTTCATGGCGTCGCCGCCTATTCCAAGAAACAAATTGCGCGAGGCGATGTCAGTCGGCTCGCGCCAGAGCACCGGGGTGCCGGTGCCGGCGTAATGCTCCTTGCCGTTCTTTTTCTCTTTTTTGTTCTTCTGCGCCTGGCCGGGCAGAGCTAATACTGATAAAAGAATAAACGAGAGAACTGTTAACAAGGTGATTTTGACTTTATACATTTTTGTCTCCTGGGCCGTTGGACCATCTGTTCATACACGCTGACAAAACGAAGCCGATGGCTGTAGTTTTCCGGTACAAGATTCGGCGGAGAGTGTCTGTTTCCGAAGCACACTAAAGCTAGCTGAAGCCATTCACCTGAGACTTAGCAATTGAGATGCCGGGTCTGCGGTTTTGCTGAAGGACACCAAAACAAATTGACTAAGATCGATAGCAAGCGAATAAGGGCATTGCCCGGCGCGCGTAAGGCGGCGCTGCCCGATTTCATCTCGCCGCAACTCGCGACGTTGGTGCCCGCGGCTCCCAACGGCGACGAATGGTTGCACGAGTTGAAGTTTGATGGCTATCGCATGCTCTGCCTCTTACAGCGCGGCAAAGCACGATTCTGGAGCCGCAATCAAAAGGACTGGACTGAGAGGTTTCCGAATCTGAGTAAAGCGATAAAGGCGCTACCTGCAACTGCGGCTATATTGGATGGCGAAGTTGTTGTTGTAGATAAGGCTGGGCGCAGCAGTTTTCAGAAATTGCAGCAGTCGATGAAAGGCGGTGCCGCGAGTTTTGTTTTTCAGGTTTTTGATCTGATCTATCTCGATGGTTACAACCTGAAGCAAGTTCCTTTACAGAATAGAAAAGCGCTGCTGGAAGATCTGCTAGCTGGCGCCGATGCAAAAGGCCCACTTCGTTACAGCGATCATGTTGTGGGGAATGGCGCCCGGTTTTTCAAACAGGCATGCGAATACGGGCTCGAGGGCATTGTTTCCAAGCTCGCTGATTCCGTTTACGAATCGACGCGCAGCCGGAGTTGGTTAAAGGTCAAGTGCATCAAGCGCCAGGAATTTGTCATTGCCGGCTACACGCCTTCGAAAAAAGACTTTCCCGGCTTCGGATCGTTGATACTTGGAGTGTACGAGAAGGGCAAGCTTGTCTATTCGGGTCGCGTCGGCACGGGCTTCAGCATCAAGCAGCGTCTGGAATTGCAGAAGAGACTGGATCGCATTTCGCAGCCGGCCATGCCTTTCGCCACGAAACCAAAGGACCCAGGATTACGAGACGCGCATTGGGCTAAGCCGGAGCTAGTAGGTGAAGTGGAATTTACGGAATGGACGGAAGACGGTTCGATCCGGCATCCGTCATTTCAGGGTTTGCGCGAAGACAAAAAAGCGAAGGACGTGGTGCGGGAAGAACCGGCTTAGGAGTTGTTCAGTAGAGATCTTCTTGCCGGGCGGTATAACAGCAAAGAACCGGCGAGAGTCGAATCGATTCTCGCCGGTCCAGTAAAGAGGGGTTGACGCTTGTTATCTTACGGAGCCATCGCCGGAGGCTTCGCGCCTTGCGGGCACAGCCACAGTTCAACCAGAAGCGCATCGCGCGGTGGTCCAACCAGGGTAATGATGCGCGTGCCGTTGATACCTCTGGAGTTCACCAGGTAATCAACGATTCGGGTCGTGTGCTGTTGCACCTCACCGGGCCGTCCTCGCTGACCAGGATAGACGATGACATAAGCAGTTGAAGTGGGATCGTTCTGTAGTTCAATTGCGTAGTTGTCCAAACGGGCCTTTTCGTCGTTGCGCGCAATGTTCGGAAACTCGTCAAACTTTTTACATTCAACCGGAACAGGGAATTGCACTGTGCAGGTCGCTGAACAATCGAGCGTGTAGCCGCCCATTCTGAGCGTAGCCGTCACGCTTTGGCCCGCGAGTCCTGTCGTATCGATGTGAATGGTGCTGGTCCCCTGGCCATCGATAATGGTGCCCGCAGAAACCGTCCAATTGTAGATTGGAGTTATGCCGGGAGAGCCACCGGTAACGGTCGAGCTAAAGGTCAATGGCTCGCCAAGTACTACTCGGTCGGGGCAAACAATGCCGACATTCGGACAGGTTGGCGGGGGTGGCGGACAACGATTCACTAAAACGGTCGTTGATGTGAACGCCTGACAGGCAGAGTCGCCACTGCCAGTGTCAATGTCCACGTATGCTTTGTAGTAGCCGGGTTGCAGGCCGGATACATCCCAGGTAACAGTGGGACCGTCGCCGTTGATTCGTCCCGCGTTGGTGGTCCAACGATAGCGAATGGGAGAATTCGAGGTGACGCGAGCGTCTAAATGTACGACCGATGGCGCCGCTTGGCCTTCGCTCGGACATACCGTAATCACAGCGGGCTCGGCGACCAGGCTCAGATTCGGGGGCGTGTAGGCGACGGTTTCCCGCCGTACCTTTTGCGCCACAGCGACTGACGCCAAAGCAAGCATGCTTACCAGCAAAACTGGTAGAAAGAATTGTATAACGGGGCGCTCGTGTCTCAGCATTTCCACTCCTTTGTCGGACATTTACTTTTTCAGCTCGTCCAGGCCCGCACGCCCGCGCGCTGTATTGAGAAGTAGCAGTTGATAGGAAAATAGAGGGAATACTGGCGTGTTTCCATAACTTTATCAGGCCGATTACGGGTCGGGCTGAACGATTCGCACCAGGCACTAATCTGCCAGCGTGATGAACCTCGGCAGGTCGCTGTTTGACTCCGTTGGCGCTTTCGCAGTAGATCAGTGGTCGTCCAAAAACCGCCCCGGTAAAGTGAAATGAAGCTTGCGCTGGTAATCGTCATACTTTCTCTGCTTTTTGGTCAAGCCGGTTGTCACCGAAATAAAACCGGCGCCAATGCAAACGGATTTACCGCGGTGAGCAGCACGGCAGAGGGCGATCGAGCCCAGGCCCGGGTATTGGTCGAACAAGGCAAAGAGTTTTATCGCAGTGATCAGGATGACAAAGCGGCTGACGCTTTCGAACAAGCCATTAAGCTCGATCCGAACCTGGCCGAGGCTCACTTTCGTCTGGGACTCGCGTACGCAGCTCAGGGTAAGGAACATGAGGCCGAGGAAACGTATAAGAAAGCAATCGAGAAGTACAAGAAATATTTAGAGAACAACAAAGACGATGCAGAAGCGCATTACGATCTAGGACAGACATACGCGGGACTGCATCTTTACAGCGAAGCAGTCAGGGAGTATCGCCAGGCGATTCACCTTAAGGATGACGACTCAGACATGTATTACGACCTGGGCACTTCATTGACGAAGCTGGCCCAGTATGACGAGGCAGCCGCTGCGTTTTCAAAAGCGCTGGAGATCGATCCAGAAAACTACCGAGCGCAGGATGCGCTGGAAGAAGCCCGAGAAGGAGTGCAGCGCATCAAGGCCGGAAAGAAGCACCAGGAAGACTTGTTGAAGCAGCAGAAGGAAGACGAGTTGAAGAATGCTAACGGAGATAATCCTGAGGGGTCAGCCTCCAATAATTCCGGAACAGGTTCCGCAAAAACAAATTCGAATAGGACAAACGTGAATAAGTCCAACTCGAATCGGAAAAAACCCGGAGTCAATTAGCGATTGTTTAGAGGCGGGCAGTGCCCGCTTGTTTCAACGAAGCAGGAGCAAAAATGGCAACATACACGCCACCACCGTATTTTCCCCAGAGTTCGCTAACGCCACCAGACAAGAATCGTTACACCAAATTCAAACTGGCAATGGTGGCGCTGGCGGTGGTGATCTTGTTAGCGCTTGGCGGCATTGGTCTGGGGATTTGGTATCTGCTGAAGTTGTTATTCTGAAAGCCGCACCATATGCCGAGGCGCGCTTGACAGTCTACGCCTCAATTCCTTATAGTTTGCGGTTTCGGACTACCTGTCTGAAGTCAACAATGCAACGCTCGGTTGGTTCTGTCGGTGTGGAGGCGTTGCCCCGATTGCTTACGGGCTTTCGGTTTTGACAATTATTGTGGCGTAAGTTGCCTGCGTCGCGTTGGATTAATCCGCACGCTCCAGCGCCGGCACGCGTGAAAGACCTTTACTGGTCTTCTCGTCCCGAATATGCGACGCCACAGAAAAGTCGGCTTAAGGGAGCCAGCATCCGCACCCGCTAGCGCGAAGTCAGAACATCCCTAACACAAATATTTATCAGGGCAGCTCGCCTGCGCTGACTGCCGGACAAAGCCATCAATGCGTGGCGGCAAAAGTTCCGGAAAGAGGCAGGTAACGCCCTTTTGCGCTTTGTGCCAGAGAAAAAGTCAGAACCGGGAGCGGTAGCGACCGGGTTGATCTTACGAAGGAAATAAACGTGCCAACGATAAATCAGCTAGTTCGCAAGGGTCGTCAGCAGGTCAAGTACAAGACGGCCAGCCCCGCGCTGCAAAGTTCGCCGCAGAAGCGCGGAGTTTGCACGCGCGTGTACACGCAAACTCCCAAGAAGCCAAACTCGGCCCTGCGGAAAGTGGCGCGCGTTCGCCTGACCAATGGCATTGAAGTGACGACCTACATTCCAGGCGTTGGACACAATTTGCAGGAACACTCGATTGTTTTGATTCGCGGCGGTCGTGTGAAGGATCTGCCCGGCGTTCGTTATCACGTGATTCGCGGCACCCTTGATTCAGTCGGCGTGTCCGATCGTAAACAGGGACGTTCAAAGTACGGCGCCAAGCGCCCCAAGGCAGCAGGAAAATAGTTCAGCAGGTGCCGGGTGCCAGGTGTCAGGCGCCCGAATCCGACGCAAATGCTTGCTGACACCTGACACCCGATACCTGGAACCTGAAAGATATGCCACGAAGAAGAGTCGCAGAGAGACGAGAAGTACTTCCCGATCCGATCTACAACAGTCCGCTGGTGACGAAGTTTATTAACGGCGTCATGTTGCAGGGCAAGAAGTCTGTGGCCGAGATCATCTTTTACAGCGCCATGAAGCAGATCGGTGAGAAGACCGGCGAAGAGCCGTTGAAAGTCTTCAAGCGCGCGATTGATAACGTCAGACCCACCGTCGAAGTTAAATCGCGACGCGTTGGTGGATCGACTTATCAGGTGCCGATCGAAGTTCATGCCGAAAGACGCGGTGCGCTGGCGATTCGCTGGATCGTTTCCTATTCGCGTGGCCGCGGAGAAAAAACGATGACCGATCGTCTGGCTGGCGAGATTCTCGACGCGGCGAACAATCGCGGCAACTCGGTTAAGAAGAAGGAAGACACGCACCGCATGGCGGATGCGAACAAGGCGTTTGCGCATTACAAGTTTTAAATGCAGTGAAAAGTGAAAGGTAAAAAGTAAATAGTCTAAAGCGCTTAACTTTTCACCCTTCACTGTTCACTTTTCACGGTTATGGCGAAGCAAGATCTAAATCTTACTCGGAATATCGGCATCATGGCCCACATCGATGCCGGTAAGACCACTACCACGGAACGTATCCTTTATTACACGGGCATCACGCACAAAATCGGCGAGGTGCACGAGGGTACGGCGACGATGGACTGGATGGAGCAGGAGCAGGAGCGCGGTATTACGATTACCAGCGCCGCAACGACCTGTTTCTGGGAACGGAATGGCGTCGATCATCGCATCAACATTATCGACACGCCCGGTCACGTTGATTTCACCATGGAAGTAGAGCGCAGTTTGCGGGTGCTTGACGGTGCGGTTGCCGTATTTGACGGCGTCGCCGGCGTTGAGCCGCAATCGGAGACTGTATGGCGCCAGGCGGACAAGTATGGCGTCCCGCGGATTTGTTTCATCAACAAACTAGATCGTGCTGGGGCTTCATTTGATCATTCGTTTGAATCAATCATTACTCGTCTGGGCGCCAACCCTGTTGCCATTCAAATTCCTATCGGGCTGGAGGATCAATTCAAAGGCGTCGTCGATCTAATCGCGATGAAGGCCTTGATTTGGAATGATGAGAGTAAGGGTTCGGAATACGAAACAACGGACATACCAGACAATCTCAAAGAGGCCGCTGCCGCAGCTCATGACAAGCTTGTCGAAGCAGTAGCTACCGTTGACGATGGCTTGATGCACAAATACATCGAAGGCGAAAAGATTTCGGAAGAAGAGATTCGTAAAGCGCTGCGCAAGGGAACGCTGGAGCTAAAAATCGTTCCAGTGGTTACAGGTTCCGCATTTAAGAACAAAGGTGTGCAGACGTTGTTGGACGCAGTCGTCGATTATCTGCCATCGCCGCTCGACATTCCGCCGGTCGAAGGAGTCAATCCCAAGACAGGTGAGACAGAAATGCGTCCGCCCGATGCCAGCGCCCCTTTTTCTGGTCTTGTTTTCAAGATTATGGCCGACAAGCACCTGGGCCAATTGTCGTTTGTGCGTATCTATAGCGGCACGATCAAGGCCGGTTCGTACGCCTACAATCCGATTAAAGAAACAAAAGAACGGGTTGGCCGCTTGATGCGCATGCACGCCAACAAGCGCGAGGATATTGAAGATGCGAGCGCCGGCGAGATCATTGCGATCGGCGGTATGAAACAGGTAACTACCGGCGACACGGTTTGTGATGAGAACAAGCCAATCATCCTTGAACGGATGGAGTTTCCCGCTCCGGTTATTCGCGTCGCTGTTGAACCCAAGACCCGCCAGGATCAGGACAAGCTCGGTATAGCACTGAACCGCCTGGCCCAGGAAGACCCGTCTTTTAACGTCTCCACGGATCATGAAACGGGCCAGACAATTATTGCCGGCATGGGAGAGCTTCACCTGGAGATCATTGTCGATCGCATGAAGCGCGAGTTTGGTGTCGAAGCAAACGTGGGCAAGCCGCAGGTTGCTTATCGCGAAACGATTACTCAGCCCGCGCCAGGCAAAGAGATTTACAAAAAGCAGACTGGTGGTCGCGGACAATTCGGACACGTCGAGATTGAAATCGAGCCGGCGCCCGGTGAAGGCTTTGTTTTCGAAAACAAGATTACCGGCGGCGCGATCCCCAAGGAGTACATCAAGCCTGTTGAGCAGGGAATTAAGGACGCCATGGAGCGTGGTTTCCTCGCGGGCTATGAGTTGGTGGACATCAAGGTGCGCCTGCTGGACGGTAATTACCATGAGGTCGATTCGGACGAGCGTTCATTCCACATTGCCGGCTCGCTGGCATTTCAGGATGCGCTACGAAAGGCCAAGCCTGTATTGCTCGAACCGATTATGCGAATTGAAGTCGTCACTCCTGACGAATACATGGGCGCGGTCAACGGCGATCTGATGCGCAGGCGCGGACAAATTGAAAGGACTGTGCCTCGACCCGGCGGTGCGCAGGTGATCACTTCATTTGTTCCGCTTTCCGAAATGTTTGGTTATACGACTGACCTGCGTTCAGCGACCCAGGGACGCGCGACATCGACAATGCATTTCGAACGCTACGACCAGGCGCCAAAGAGTGTTGCCGAAGAAGTAATCGCAAAGGTGCAGGGCGTAGCGAGCAAGTAGTAGCACGGACTTTAGTCTGTGCCGGGTTTTGTGTCAGCTCAAAATACACAGACTAAAGTCTGTGCTACATGAGGAAAATAGATGTCAAAGGAAAAATTCGACCGCAGTAAGCCGCACGTGAACATCGGGACGATCGGGCACGTGGACCACGGCAAGACGACCTTGACGGCAGCGATCACGAAGGTGCTGGGCAAGAACAATCCGAAGGTGCAGTTTGTGGCTTTCGATCAGATTGATAAAGCGCCGGAGGAAAAAGCCCGAGGTATCACGATCGCCACGGCGCACGTGGAGTATGAGACGAAGAACCGTCACTACGCACACGTTGACTGTCCCGGCCACGCCGACTATGTGAAGAACATGATCACGGGCGCGGCGCAGATGGACGGTGCGATTCTGGTAGTGGCGGCTACTGATGGCCCGATGCCGCAAACGCGTGAGCACATTCTGCTGGCCAGACAGGTGGGGGTGCCGGCGATGGTCGTGTTCATGAACAAGGCGGATGCGGTTGACGATCCGGAATTGCTGGAGTTGGTGGAGTTGGAAGTGAGGGAGCTGCTGAGCGCCTATGAGTTTCCGGGAGATGAGATACCGGTGATTAAGGGTTCGGCCTTGAAGGCGCTGGAAGGCGATCCGGTTTGGGAGAAGACAGTAGAAGAGTTGATGGAAGCGGTGGACAGCTACATACCGACGCCGGTGCGCGACGTGGAGAAGCCATTCCTGATGCCGGTGGAAGACATCTTCACGATACAGGGGCGCGGCACGGTGGCTACCGGGAGAGTAGAACGCGGCAAGGTGAAGGTGAACGAGACGGTAGAGATCGTGGGCATCAAGGACACGCGCTCGACGGTAGTAACGGGCGTGGAAATGTTCAAGAAGCTTTTGGACGAAGGCACGGCGGGAGACAACGTTGGGCTGCTGCTGCGCGGAGTAGAGCGCAAGGACATCGAGCGTGGGCAGGTAATCGCGAAGCCGGGTTCGATCACGCCGCACACGAAGTTCAAGGCTGAGGCCTATGTGCTGACGAAAGAAGAAGGTGGACGACACACGCCGTTCTTTACTGGTTACCGGCCGCAGTTTTACTTTCGCACGACGGACGTAACGGGAGTGGCGAGCTTGCCGGCGGGAGTGGAGATGGTGATGCCGGGCGACAATGTGGCGATGGAGATCGAGTTGATCGCGCCGATCGCGATGGAGAAGGGCTTGCGGTTCGCCATTCGCGAAGGTGGTCGCACGGTTGGAGCAGGCACAGTTTCAGAAGTGGTGGAATAGTCAGTGGTCAGTTGTGGAATAGTCAGTAGTCAGTGGTCAGTTGCAAGACACGATTGCGAGCAACTGACAACTGACAACGAACAACGGACAAACAAAAAATGCTTAACGAAAAAATCCGAATCAGACTGAAGGCCTACGATCACCGCGTTCTGGATCAGTCCACTACCGAGATCGTGGAAACAGCGAAGCGAACGGGCGCGCGTGTGGCTGGGCCAATACCCTTGCCGACCGTCAAAAATAAGTGGACGGTGCTTCGTTCGCCCCATGTCGACAAGAAGTCGCGTGAGCAGTTTGAGATCAGAACGCACAAGCGTTTGATGGATATTCTCGATCCGACACCGCAGACGGTTGATGCGCTGATGAAGTTGGATCTTCCCGCGGGCGTGGATGTTGAAATTAAGGCTTTCGGACGCCAATAAGGCAAGCAGTTCAGAGTACAAGCTTTAGCTTGCGTCTTCGAAACCGGCAACCTGAAGGTTGGACTCTAAACTTCTTGAATGGCATTCGGTGATGCAATCGGCAATCGGCAATTGGCAATCGGAAATCGACAATGATTAACGGAATCATCGGAAGAAAAATTGGCATGACGCAGATTTTTGCGGCTGACGGCATGGTTACGCCGGTCACCGTGATAAAGGCTGGCCCATGCGTCGTGGTACAGAAGAAAACTGCGGCCGGAGCGGATGGTTACGACGCCGTGCAAGTGGGCCTCGTCGACGAGAAGCCGGTCAAGCTGAAAAACGTTACTAAGCCAATGCGTGGCCACTTTGAGAAGACAGGCGGCGGTATCCCGCCGACCCGCATTCTCAAAGAGTTTCGCCTGGACGGTGCCGGCGGCGATATGAATGTTGGCGACAAGATTCTTGTCGATCAATTTACTGATGGTGATGCGGTCGAGGTGGTTGGCAAATCCAAGGGTCGCGGGTTTGCTGGTACGGTCAAGCGCCATCATTTCAATCGCGGTCCTGAGTCGCACGGTTCGATGAACGTGCGCGCGCCCGGCTCGATCGGCGCCTCTGCATACCCTTCGCGAGTAGTTAAGGGAATGCGCTCATCAGGCCACATGGGCGACGCGCGCATCACCGTAAAAGGGTTAACGGTTGCGAAGGTCGATGCTGAAAATAATTTGTTGATGATTCGTGGCGCGGTTCCTGGTCCGAATGGCAGCGTAGTTGTAGTGAAGAAGGCTGCGAGACAGCGAAAGAAGTGATAAGTGAAAGGTGAATGGTGAAAAGTGAAGAATACGTTTACTTCACCTTGCTCAGACCTCTACTAGAAAGTTTTACTTTTCACTTTTCACGATTCACTTATTACTGGAGTTAATTATGCCTACCGTTAAGGTGCGCAATTTAAAGAACGAAGAGATTCGCGAGGTCGAGTTGTCGGACGCGGTATTTGGCGCGCCTTTGAATGAGGGTCTCATTCACGCGGCGGTGCGCAACTTCATGGCTAATGCGCGGCAGGGAACATCCGCGACCAAGACTCGCGGCGACGTCTCCGGCGCCGGTCGCAAACTTTGGAAACAAAAAGGCACCGGCAGAGCGCGCATCGCGTCATTGCGATCGCCGCTTTGGAAAGGCGGCGGCAACGTGCATGGACCGCAGCCGCGCGACTGGTCCTACAACATGCCCAGGAAGATGCGGCAGGGAGCGTTGCGGTCAGCGCTTTCCGAGCGCGTTCGCGAAGGCAAGGTAGTTTTAAT
>Ga0137418_10004805_pt1 | contig 12381 bp, 14 predicted proteins | sample CZODoug3_1_2_16f_FD_122242 | JGI IMG/M metagenome (GOLD analysis project Ga0137418, IMG submission 122242) | Vadose zone soil fungal communities from Angelo Coast Range Reserve, California, USA - CZODoug3_1_2_16fungal (Hybrid Assembly) | ecosystem: Environmental > Terrestrial > Soil > Vadose... | reverse complement strand
CGGAACACGACCCATCAACTGAGGCCAGACGGGCTAGGCCGGACGCTTACGGACGGAAAGAGAAAACAGAAAGAGAAAAACACTCTTGACTCATACCGGCCTTCTCATGGAAGGAGCTAGTCCGAATTTGTGTGGGATGTGCGGCGAAGATTTGCATAGCGTTCGTCCTGGACTCTCCCAGCATGATCTAGTGAAGATCTGTGCGGCTTGTGCGCGCGAGCAGCTTCCGAATCTTGGGGAAGGCTATCTCCGCCGGGCCGTAGAGGACTTTGCCCGCGAAGTTGAGAGTCACTCGACGCCCGGACATTATCAGGATATGAACGTCTTGGGAGCGGGACCAGGCAATGATGAGCCTCTCAGGGCTGGAATGGTATTTGCGATCGAGCCGGTTCTTTACTCCAAGGAACAGAATTTCGCGGTGTTTGTGGAAGATGTGATTCTAGTGACGGCAGATGGATACGATGTGCTATCGAAGGGGATGCCTTATACGACGGAGGAGATCGAAAAACTGATGGCGCAGAAGAGCATCATCGAAGCTACCGCGGAAAGGAAGTAGGCAACAAGATTCCACATGTTGAGATGTGCCGCCGCTCCTTCTAGGGTCTGAACGGGCCACGTCAACATGTCGGCACCGTCGGACACGACCTTAATTCGTTGTTCCTCGCATAATCGGACTCATTTTCGTTTAGAAAACCCTTTAAGCTAGCACGGCAATATCTATTAGCAATTAATTCCTGTAAGTCGTCTTGTTACAGGCAGTCCTTGGAATATAGGTCTCATTCCACTCCAGGGACACTCGCAGTTTTAAGAACAAGTCGAGACCAATCTCAGTTAAATTCTCGGCGACGGTCCGTGCAATGACTATGCAGTCTTGACGGATGACATTGATGCATGCGCGCATCCATGCTGGATGCGGTTACGCGGCGAGGATGACGAAGATGAATACGCCGGCCACTACCATGATCGGACCGAATGGAACGCGAGGCTGTTTTATGGGCCGTCATCCCTTCGCTATGTTCCTGACACTCACCTTTGGCATCCCGATCCTTCTCGTCGGATCCCTGCTGCTCACCCCACAATTCTGGTCTTGGGTCCACGGAGGACCGTTCGACTACTTCGCCGAGTTTGAGCGGCTGACCCGCGCTCTCGGTCTCGCCAACGTTCCCGGTTCCTCACTCTATTTGTGGCTGCGTCTCTCGCTGGCCGAGCCGATCTTCTGGACCGGCAACATCTACGTCGCCGCTCCGGCCATCGCCGCCTTAATTGTTGTCGGCTCGACGGGCGCCAACGGAGGCTTGCGCGACTATGTCCGCCGCCTTCGCTTCAGCCAGGGGCTTAGCGCGGGTCAAACGCTGCGCTGGTACGCAACCGCCTTCGCTGTAATGCTCCTCTGCAATTTGTGCATTCCGCTCATAATCGGAGTCCCGCTCATCCCCTTGCAACGTTACCTTACCCCGTCGTTTGCACTGATGCTGCTGGGCGGCACCTTTTTTGATCAGGGTGGACTCCTCGAAGAAGGCGGCTGGCGCGGCTTCGCGCTTCCATATCTTCAATGCATCTCCAACAGTCCGCTGAAGGTCAACCTTCTTGTATCGACAAGGCCTGATTTATCTATCCTCCCTACATACAATTCATATTTGCTTGTAAGACTGCCGGCATCCGCAGCGGAACCATTTCCGAACTGCACCCGGTAGCCTCGTGATTCTCGTTCTATTTTTCTTGCGGCTTCGGCGGACGCCGACTCCCTAGTTTTTGGAGCCAGCGTAGAGAATACTATCGTCCTGCCGTCTGAGCTAATGCTGTAGTCTTCTACCTTGGATGGAAAACTCAAGGCTTCTTGCTTAGCGGATACCGCGTCAACGATATCGACCTCACTGGTGATTCCTTTTTCTGCGTCGTCAATACGTCCAATTTCCGCGACCATCCGGCCACGATCTAGCCATCGCGTCCCGGATATCTTGTCTGCCTGCAAGAGAAGGCGCCCCTCGCCGCGAGGCTCAAGCTGTTTTAGGTCGCGGATGTACAACTGATAGTTGTTACGGTTGCTGACGACGTCGGGAGACTTGACAACGTATGCGGCGGACGATCCATCGGGAGAGATTGTTACCTCTCCCTCCACGATTCTCCGCGTGCGAACGCAATCTTCGATCGTCAGCGATCGCATCTGCGGAGCAGCGCGCACCTGGCTCAAGAGCAAAATCGTCAGGGCCAATAGCTTGCCGTACCTTTTCGCGTAATGAATCATCTCGTTGTCTCAGTCAAGACTTAGATTGCGCCCGGTGAATAGCCAATCGACTAAGAAGGGAGAGCGGATTGCCTGGAACAAGGGACTCGAGAGCGCTCAGAACGTTAACTTGAGCGCGAATTGCATCGAGCGCGGCCCGCCAATTTGATAGAGAGGATCGAAGGCTCCACCACCTGACTGTCCGCCAGCCAAGCTTGATCCCAACATCATGGTGGAGACCCCGAACGCCCCTTGTCCGGAAATCCCATTCGGCGGTCCAAAATTTGGGTGGTTCAAAACGTTGAACATCTCCGCCCGGAACTGTAACTTGAGTGATTCGTGAATCGGAAATTCGCGATGCAGCGCGAAGTCCCATTGGGTGGCACCGAAACCTCTCAGCGCGTTCCGTCCAAGGTTCCCGTTCCTTAGCGGAAGACCCGTGCTCGGGTCAATCGGAGGCGCCGTGAACGCCGCTGGATTAAACCCCTTACCACCGGGACATCCCTGACCCGGAAGGAGATTTCCTTGTGCTTGCATCACCGACGCGCAGTTGCTGCCGTAAAGATATAACGGCTGCCCCAAAACTAGATCTGGACGGAGAAATGTGAAGTAGCCGTTTATGCTAGTGACAAAAACTCCATTAAAGATGCCGTTGACGGTAACTGGAGGAGCGGAACGAGCCAGGATAAAACTCTGGATGGACCAACCCCGCAGGGTCGCATTCGTGAAAGCGTTGATCTTCGGAGCCGGAATATCATAGGTCACTCCCGTGGAAAATGCGCTCCGAATATCGAAGTCGGAGGGCCCCCGGTTCGAGCCCGCAATGGCCGAGTTCACAAGGTTGTTGGAAGTGGCCCCCGTCGAACCAGCGGAACCGGTATCAATCGAGTGCGACCACGTGTAGGAAGCAAGCGTCTGGAGGCCGTACGACAAGCGTCTTTGGAATTGAACTTGTAAAGCATCGTAATCCGACGTACCTGCGTTAGTCACGAGGAACGCTTGAAAAAAGTTCGAATTCGGTGCCGATATTTGAGCCGTTTGCAGGAGTCGTCGCCCTGCCGCGCCAATGTACGAGGCAGAGATCGTTTGTTGCTTTCCCATGGCTTGCTCGAGAGCAACATTCCATTCTAATGTGTAAGGGAGTTTAAGGTGAGGATCGAAAGCGAAGAGGTTCTGTCCGTTACTTGCATTAGGTGGCGTGATTGGAGGGGGAGGCGGTGGAGGATTGAACGGGAAAGTGCCACCCGGACTAAAGGGAACTTGACTCCCAAATGGGTAGGTCGCACCCCCAAGGTTGTTACCCATCTCCGAAGTCGCGAGGTCATAGAAGACGCCAAATCCGCCCCGAAGCACGGTTTGCCAATCCTGATTCTGAGTGAGTTGGTAGGCTACACCGAGCCGGGGGGCGAAGTTACCATATGTAGTCGCGTAGGGAGCCCTTCCAGCCGGTGCCAGAGCCAGGTTCGACAAATCATTCAAATTAAAACCCGTCACTGAGTTAAAACTAGGGCCGTTGAGGGATTGCGGCACGAAGTCAACGTCCCATCGGAGACCATAGGTCAGCGTAAGACGAGGGAGCAATCGCCACGTGTCTTGGGCATAGATGCCAAGATTACGGAACAGGAATGTCGGGCTGAGATTGAAGAATATGTGGCTGAAAAACAGATTTCCGTTTTCGGCGGACGGCACGTTGTCAAAAAATGCTCCCAGTGAATATGCAAAAGGGCGATACAGCGGCGACAACCGGCGGTAGTCAATCCCGAATTTGAGGCTGTGCGAACCCTTTTGTATGGAAAGGCTGTCGACCACATTGATTTGCCGCTGCAGGTTCTGTCCGTTCTGCCCTACAGATAAGCCACCTTGCGTGAGGAAAAAGATGTTATCGACGAAATTCCCATTCTGTGATGTGAAAGGACTCGGGAATGGCAAAGATGCCAGCGGAACGGCGCCGCCAAAATTGTCGAAATAGGAATAGCTAGAGGCGTTCGTCCTGCTGTAATTGAACCGCAGATCGTTGGTAACTGTCGGAGATATGACCCAAGTAGTGCCTAGTGTAGCGGTTTGCGTTGTGCTGCGTGTTGGGGTGACTGTACTTAGCGAATTTCCGTTGCCACGAAGAGCGACTTGTGAAGGCGAGTAGTTGTAGCGCCCAAAAAGATTTAGCCTGTCGTTCAACTTGTGGTCAACCCTGAGGCTGTAGGCATCAAGCGTGGAGGGATTCGAATAGCTGGCGTCGAAAGCGGCGGTCCCGCTTATACCCGAGGACGGACAAAAAGGATTGGTATTCGGATCACAGAGGATTTCCGGGCTATTTCGGTTCGGCAGGGGATAAGCATTCAAATATGGCTGCAGAGGTGGTTTTGCATTTTGGCGCGAGTTTGTTGTGCCTCCGGGCGTGAAACTCGCGTCAGGAACAGTCGTAAGCGCGGTCTGCGGCAGTCGAAGCCGAAGACCCTCATAGGAAAAGAAGAAAAACGTATGATCCTTGCGAATCGGACCGCTGAACGTCCCGCCAAAATCATTCTGCCGTTCCCTCGGCTTCGACAGGCCCCTACTGTCAGCGAACCAATCGTTGGCATCCAAAACGTCGTTCCTTAGGTAGTTGAAGGCGGTACCATGAAACTGATTGGCCCCTGAGCGCGTCAAGATGGAAATCTGCCCGCCCGGAGTGCGGCCAAATTCCGGCGCGTAGGTGGAGGTCTGGATCCGGAACTCCTGCAAGGCATCCACGGAAACCAAACTGTTCGTTCCACCCATAGCGCTAAAGGAGCCCAGAGCCCCCCCGAGCCCATTGCCGGGAGAAAGACCTGTGGTCATGCCAACTCCTATGTTGGCGCTCACTCCGTCCACCATCCAGTAGTTGGAAGCGGCCCGCTGCCCGTTCACACTAAACTGGCCGTTGTCGGCAACGTTGTTTGCCGTAATAACCACCCCTGGCGTGAGTTCGATCAGCGTCTGAAGGCTTCTGCCATTCAACGGCATGTTCTCCGCGAATTGCCTATCCACCACAGTTCCGACTGCGGCCGATTCGGTGTTAATGAGCGAAACTCCGCCTTCCACCGTGACCGTGTCCGACATCGGCCCCACCGGCAGAGTGAACCCGATCGCGTCGGCATCTTGCACGTGCAAGACGACGTCTGGATGAATGATCGTCTTGAATCCCGTCTTAGACACCTGTATGTGATATGTCCCGGGGGGAAGATTCGGCACGGAGTAGATTCCCTCGCCATTCGTTTCGGTCGTGTAGCGAACGCGCGTCGCGTCGTTGATAATTTCCACTGTAGCGTTAGGAATCGCCGCGCCAGAAGTGTCCCGCACCTGACCGTTGACAACCGCCGTGGGTGCTTGCGCTTGAGATGTAGCCATGAAACACAACAAAGCAAAAACGACGACACCCGTGCGTAGGCTCACGAGAACTCTCCTCTTCAGTCGTTTTAAGTGCGGGGGCTTGGAAAGTCTACGGAGCGAAGAGAAAACAAGGACCAGAATAAGGTATCAATTCATCGTCCTTCCGCGATCGAAGGTGATGGAAGTCTCGATAGTGTGAGAAACTTCCCCAACGGGAACGCCGGGCCGATCAAGGATGGTTCGGCGCTTCTCTCAGATAGGTCACCAACATTGGCTTTCCCTGTGGCAGGCGGCTTTCGCCATTGGGCTCCACGGTGATAAACACGGCGTTGATCTGTTCCAGCACCTTTGGATCGTCGAATTGCAGCACCCATCGCCTATTCGCCGTGTTGTCTATATATTCCAATTTCATCGCGCCCAGATTCAGCGCGCTATTCCGGTCGGGGCCCCGCATTCCCCATGCCTGGAACGCGCTGCCATTCTTCAACCCCGGCTGTTTATCTAGATCATACCCATAGAAAACTAACGACTTTCCCTTGGTCAGAAAAACCCTTGTGGAGGGCTTCTTTTTCTTCCCGTCAACCCCGACGTCGTATGCCTCGGAGAAGTAGAGGTCGCGCGCTCCCATTAGCTCCCGGATATCTCTGTCGGACCCCAGCAACCGTTGCTGTTCGTCAATTGTCGCGTCCTTATCTTTTACCAATTGCGTGATCTGTTGAATCCGGTTTTCGAGGTTCGCCATGCGAAGCCCGTCGTTAGTCCCTGCCTGCTCGAGTGTTTCGAGCTTCTTCTTCCTGTCCGAGAGTACCGCTTGCTGCGCCTCCAGCCTTTGAGCCAGGTCGTCGCGCTGCATGGAGATTTGGAGCGTTTGCGCCTCTGCTTGCTGTTCCGCCAAGTGAAAGCTCGCCTCAGTCGCTTCGGTTTGTTTTCGTTGCTCCTCAATTTGTCCCTTTAGCCTGGCAATTTCTGCGTCACGCTGCAGCAAGCTGGCCCGGATGGCCTCCCTCTCCATACCAAGCTTGTGTAACTGCGCTTGCAAAACTCCATCGTCTTTAGCCTGAATGATAGACCGATCAGCTGGAGTTGCTGTAACAGGTTTAGCGGGTACCGCCATCCCCCGGGATTGTTCCAAGCCATGCTTCACGCCAAGACGGTACAGCGAATCGGCCAAGCCCACGGCCGCCACAATTGACGCAGCAATGGCCAGTCCGCCTCCTGCGTATGCTCGGAACCGCCTGTCATGTAGCCAAGATTCAAGCGCCTTAGTCTTGGCCGGCCCGACAGGTGTTGGCGCGCTCTGCCGTTCTGTGCGATCTTTCGCTCCACCGCCAAAGGCCGCGTAAAGTCTCTTCTCCCCATCATCTATGGACCATGGCAGAGCACTGGGGCACACATCGTCACTCATGTCAATCTCATCCGCAATGCTCGGAAGACCGACGCGCAACAGCTCCCGGCATTGCTCCAAATGCACCCGGCATTCGTAGCAGGTTTCCAGATGCTCCTCAAGAAACGCTCTCTTCTTGGCCGGCAACTCTCCAGTCAAGTAGTCCAGGTAAACTTCTTCCTCGAGGTGTTGTGGACTCATCTCATCATTTCCTGTTGCTCGTCTTGCGTTCCCTGCCTTATTTCCTGCACCGCTCCTGGCTTCCCGCGGTCATATACAACTTGCCGTAACCTTTCGATGCCGCGATAAACGTGATGTTTCACGTTGCCGTAAGAATAGCCAAGCTGCTCCGCTATTTCCTGAAACGTATATCCTTTAAAATAGAAAAGCCTCAAAGCCAATTGCTGTTCCTTTGAAAGGCTCTTGAAGGCCGCCACCATCCTGGCATTCCACAAAACAAAGTACGCCGGGTCGGGATTATGGTCTCCCGTTGAAACCTCCGTGCGCAACGCATCCGATGAATCAGTTCCTTGCCCTCGGCCGTGCCGCGCCTTCAGGTAATCACGCCAATCAAAGCACTTGGAATACGTCAACTGGATCAGCCAGGAGCGCGCCGCGCCCTTAGACGGATCAAACGACTTGCATTTCCAGTAGAGACACAAGAAGACCTCGTGTACGAGATCTTCAGCCTCGCTGGAGTCTCTAAGTATACGGAAACATACCGAGTAAACGAGCCGGGCATAGCGACGATAAAGCAGTCCTAGCGCTTCCACATCCTTCGTTTGCAATCGAAGAATCAGGTCCTCATCGCTAGCTTCCACACTCTCCGCAATGCTCCCACCTATTGCCAACCCGTTTGCCGGTTCGCTCACCGCCTCCGTCGCGGGGCTACGCCTCGCCAACAGTCCTGGAAAGTAGCGGGCAGGGGACGAACTCATACGCCCCCCCGCTGCCTTAAGCATTGGCGGAAGGAGTTGAGACTAGAGTCTGGAGCTATGAGTCCAATCGCTGACCGCTCGGGAGTAGGAAAACAATTGAAGAGAGCGGATCTGGATGGCGCCTTCCATCGAAGTGGCGCGGCACTCTGGCGGTCGGAATTGCGACCGCAGCCCGAAAGCATCTGCCCCTTCGTTTCGTTTTGGCTTCTCAAGGTTGTCCTTGAAACCCCTCGACCAAGGGACCGTGGTTCGCGCCGCAACTTCCTGAATTGCGGCACGGGGCAAACATCTGGTCGCTTTTATAACCACAACGTCTAACGTTCGTCAAGAAAATTCTCTTCGCCACACGAATAGACTCCGGATGAATGGGATCGCCGTACTCACGGTAACGGTACTTTTCACGGGTCTATCCACGCGCGGCAAACAGATTCTCGGATTCATTTTGCAGCCGCCTGCACTCCACCTGCGCGCAATGTTCTATCCAACTGTCCGCGTCGTCCTGTCCAAACATGAAGTATTTCGCGCGTCGCGAAATGCGAATCAGCAGCGTATTCAGCGCCTTTTTGCAAGTGGTCCGGCCGGAAAAATATCGCCCAATTGCCGCCTGTAGTGTGTTCTCGTTGTTCTCGGCAATGGCAATCAAGGCAGGTTCGTCATCGACGTCGCGCGCCAGCCGCAGTATCGCCTCTTCATTCGTCATAATGGTCTTGCCTCCTTCTTTGGACTGGAACTTCGCCAAATTTCGTACCTCGTATCAGCCGGCCGGTTTGGACGGCAGCTTCCCCCACTGTTCGATTCCTTGAAGCAATTTCGAGACTGTCACGCCGAGCGCGTGCGAGACGATCAGCAACGTATCGAGCCGAGGGATGCTCTTCCCGCGCTCCAGCAGTCCCACCGCCGTGCGATGCAGCCCGCAAGCTTCCGCAAAATCTTCTTGCGATGTTCCCTGCTTCTCGCGCAATTCCCTCATGCGCCTCCCGAGTGCTTCGAGAATCTCTTGCATTGGCGTAGTCTTACGATTAATTCTCCCTTCGTTCAACAGAGAGCACGCTTCCACTGAGCAATCGCCACGGTCGATCCGCGTTCCTCGCCATCACGTTACGCTTCATGCTGGCCCTCTTGCTTTTCTTTGCGCTCGCGGCGCAGGCTCCAGCAGCGGTCTGCGAAATCGCTGCGGTGAAGTCGGCGCTGGCGTCGGCGCGGAGTTCTTCGATGCGGACCCGCAAATCGTGGGCGGCTCCAGGCAACACAAGGCGGAGTTGATCCAACGCGCGAAGGGCTTGCTCGAACCCTTGATTGAACAGTAGTAGAGACTCGTAGGAGCGAAGATCCATGGCCTAAGTCCTTCCCTGCCCTAGAATTAATTGGGGAATCGACTCGACAGGACGTCGAGCCGGAAACACTGGGCGCCACACAAGTTGCGCCCAAAAGCCGAACCCGCTAACTTCTATTCCAGCCATGTTGCACCTCAGACGTGCGACGTTGGTTAGGGGCGCGTTGGTGTTAGTCGCACCGGCGCGTCCCGTTCTCTCACTTGTTTTTTCTTTTCCTTGACCTTACTTTGCTTTCTTGCTTCTCCTACCTTGACCTTCACGAAAATGCTTTGCCTTGTACTCTCTAACCTTCTGAACGTCCTTTTCCGTCCAGCGCCAGTGTTTGCCTCCATTCATTCCAATCTGTTGCGAGGGCCGAACCTTGCCGGCAGCCATCCACCTGTGCAGTGTCACCCAATGAACGCGAGCTTTCCTGGCCGCCTCCTTCGTAGAATATGTCTTCACTTACGATATACCTCTTTAGCAAAGGTTGTCAAGTACAAAATCGCGTCAACTGGGCCGCTTCCTAAGGTTGCTCTACCACCTTCAAGAAGACTATCCCAATCAATAACAGAATCAAGTGTCTGGCCGTATGTTCCGACACTGGTGTGCTATGGGCACATCGTGGCTGCTTTGGCAGTTCCCAATCCAGCGGGCAAAAAAAAGAGTGTCGCTCACGGCAGGATAATGTTTGACTTCGGCTGGCATCCAAGTAACACCAAATCAGTGCCTTGGCTTTCTTCGGTGTGGAAGCTCTCGTTTGAGGACCCGGTATCCTGCAGCAACGCCCAGTAGTAGGACAAGCGTCTCGCCCAGAATTATGATGGCCGACTGCAAGAATTCGATGATTCTATGTTGGATCATGCCAACCGACTCTGGTCGCTTTTATGACCAAACTCGTGAATGACCGTCAAGAGAATTCTCTGCAGCACACAGATTGACCTGTGGATGAATATGCTCGTCGTACCCACGCTAACAGTACTTTTCATTGCTCTGTCCACGCCAAGCAACAGATTTCGTGTTTCGTTTGCAACCGCTCGCATTCCAGGTTTCCTGCGTTGGATCAGACTCACGATTAATTCTCCCTTCGGTCCACCGAGAGGACTCCGCCACTGTGCAATCGCCGGACCGCTGCGGCATCCGGAAGGTTCAGAAGAACTCGTCATCAGTTACTCTGTCACCGCCATCTCCTCCGGATCGACGAGCCGCATCGCTACCGCGGTCACACGGCCAACAATTTCCGCTTCCTCAGGATATCGATAGGTCCGAATTTGCAACCTGGAAATTGGATGTGGAACTATGCTCAACTGCCGTCCATCCAATTGGCACCAGCTGCAGACATAGCTATCCCGCAACTCGACAAAGTAGATTGGCCGATCATGTTCACTGGTCCATGGGGTCGCTCGAATCCTGCTTTGGCGGGGATTGACCTCCACAAACGATCCCGGCCGGACCAGCGGGTACATGGTGAAGTCGTGAAATCCGACGTACCCGTACAGCATGTCCTTTGTATTCAACTGCTGAAACACAGTTAGCGGCAGTTTCTGCCAGGCCTCAGGGACCCTCGAAAGCATTTTCGTTTGATCCAGGCTAGAATCCGTGGGCAATTTAACTGGGAGCCGTATCTCCTCGTGGGCTTCCGAATTCGGACCCGACATTAGATGGGTTCTGGGTAATCGGACCGCCATCTGGTGCATACCAATGTCGGCAAGGGTTACGCCGAAATAGCCTAGAAGGTCAGGGAACCGACACTGGTAGATCGCGCTCAGACTGTAAAGCTTGTAAATGCTGGGTGTGAACTCACTATTCTCAATATTGGTCAGCCAGGCGTGTGAAACGAAGTATTCGGGATTTCGCTTGGATTCGGAAATCTCCAAACTAAGCTTCTCGACCTCACGCGTCGTCATGCGTGCCTTTAGACGCAAAGCCTTGAGTCTCTCACCCGCACCAGACGTCGCTCTACCTATCCGTTTGGTCATAATCCGACCACATCCTACAAAATCCATCGTGGTCGTATATACGACCACAACAGACTTCCTATACCTAGTTCCGCAGAATGTCAACACGAAATTCAACAAATACGATAATTCTAGGTCGCATTAGCGACCAGGTAGCGCAGCCTAGCCACGGAACAGTCGAATATACGACGACAGTCTTGTCAGTAGGACTTTAACTAGCTTTAGAATGAACACTTATGAAAAAGAGGGGGAGGGGGGCGAGTTATTGTTAACTAGAAACCTGAAAAACGGTTTCCAGGAGATTTGCGGTTGCTTGTCGTCCAGACTTTAAGTGACTGAAACGGTTGGAGTTGAGATTCTTCCGGGCATTCTCATGAAATGCCCTCAGAATGCCGATTTTAGATTTTTCAACGACCTGCTAGTTCACTTGCCGCACGCCGACATGGAGTGACATCGTGGAGTCGACGCCTTTCAGGAGTGTGCGAAGATCGCGGGCACGGCCCTTGATGAGGGCCTGCAGTCGGGGAATGCTGTCCGTTGGAAGGGCGCCCAGAGAAAGTGTCAAAAGCGCTAGCCGATATCGGACGGTGAATCGCAGGGAGAGCCAAAGTCTTTCGGCCTCCCTCTGCCGGTCGATTTCAGGTGAGACTGCTGCGAGGGCACACATTAGGTGATCGAGCCGGTAGAAGTCCTCACGAAGCGCGGCTATCAGCTCGCCGGCAATCTTATTCCGCTCGCGAACGAGGGACCATCTCCCGGCGGCAAAGAAGCCATTTTGTCGGATCTCCGATTCGAGGTTTGCAAGATTTTTCAGCCCCTCTGCAAATTCGCCACTTCTTCTCGGAATCAAGAAATCGACGGGAAGACGAGCCGCAACTTCTCCCGTCTGGTCCTCGTGAAAGTGCCGATAACGATAAACGGTGAGCGCCAACAGACAAAGCAGCGCCAGAAAAATGCACGAAAACACAATGAGCTGGGTCATTTTCGGACGATCTCCTCTAAGTCTTTCTCAAGGGAACGGAGTTTTCGAGACACTTCTTCGGCATACTCCGCGTAAAGCGTGGGAACTGGCGGAACCGGTTTATCATCAGAGTCAGAATCTCGCTTAGCGAACGCCCAGATCCAAAGCGCAAGGGCAACGTGAAAGGCAACAATATGGAAAGCGTTCCACCCTGGAAACTTGCCGTTCAGCCAGTCCAGAAAAGTGTCGTTTATG
>Ga0137418_10004804_pt1 | contig 12384 bp, 8 predicted proteins | sample CZODoug3_1_2_16f_FD_122242 | JGI IMG/M metagenome (GOLD analysis project Ga0137418, IMG submission 122242) | Vadose zone soil fungal communities from Angelo Coast Range Reserve, California, USA - CZODoug3_1_2_16fungal (Hybrid Assembly) | ecosystem: Environmental > Terrestrial > Soil > Vadose... | reverse complement strand
CAGGTAGATTTCGGTCCGCTGCGAAATCGGAGCGCCGTCGCTTGGAACCCGTTGTCTGAGACCCGTGACCTTGGCCAATTTGCCCTGCCATGCGGGCGCCGGCTCCATGCTGAGGAAGTCTTCGAGGCGGGGAGGACTGGGGACGCGAGGGATACGAACGCTGCGAAATTCTGGTCCGTTGGCGAACAGGCGAGGGACGGCGCAAAGCAGCAGGAGTAGCAGCAAGCGATAGTTTGTCTTAGCGATCAACCCGTTCTTTTGCTAATAGACGGCTCTGTGTTCCTCAGGTGAGCAAGGAGGAGGACCCCGGTGGGTCTCCTCCTTAACTTGGGGGGGCCGGTTAATTCCATCACAAATTCAAGTAAGCCGCGTCACATCCCGGACCGCAGGATTGGTGGATCATAGCAAATCGGCGGTGCCACAAGTCGGCGATCGCGGCTGGACTCCGATTTCGCGAACGATGTGGCTGCATGGAACGCAAACCATCGCTGCAAAACCGTGGAGTATTCGAATGACAACAGAACTGAATCTGATCGCAGCCTTAAGCCATAACCTGGCTGAGCCGCTCACCGTTGCGCAGAAAGAAGCGCTGCAGCGCGCGGTCACCAAAATTGTTGCGCTGGGCGCGCAAGTAGGAGTCAATGCAGACCAGATGACTCTGTTACTGGAATCGGGTCTGACCGTCGGCGAGCTGCTGGAGTACCTGGCGGCTCGATCCGGAGAAGTTGCCTGAAACGCTGAAACCTGGTTTTGAAATTCCAAGCGTTTGCCGCCTGGCTCGCGATTGAGTAATCTCTAGCGATGCCATTCGCAAGTCCGCTAAAAAGGCTGGCTTTCCTTTTCTGGACGCGCATCTAAGTGAAAAACCGCCGTCGCGGCAGCACGGCTTTACCAGCGTGGCTGTATAACTTGGCTCTACGAAACAGGAGATCGAGATTGAAGAATCGGATACTGTTCTTGCTTGTATTTTGCGGACTCATCACATCGGCTTCGGCACAATTAGATTCGGCGCAGTCAGATTTCAATCGTTTTAACTTTACCGTCGGCGGCGGACTTGGCCTCGGCCGCGGCGAGGTCCGCAGCTTTGTCGGCAACTCTTATGAGGGGGTGGTCGGAGGCGGCGTGAACTTCAGCCGGATGTTCGGGGTAGATGCCGAATATATGTACTACGACCTCGGATTGCGACCGAGCGTGAGCCAGAGTGCGCACCTGAACGGCGTCAGCGGAAATATGCAGTCGGTAAGCCTGGACGGAATCGTTACCGTGCCTCGTCATTACGGCAAATTGGGCGCATATGGAATTTTTGGCGTGGGTTTCTATCGGCGCAGCGTTTCGGCGAACACCCAGGTGCTCACTCCTCCCCAAGTATGCCCACAGGTATGGGATCGCTGGTGGGGCATTAACTGCCCCAACGGCGTCCTTCAGGGCCAGCAAACGCTGTCTTCGCATTCCAAGGATGCGGGCGGCTTCAACTTCGGCGGAGGAGTTACCTATCGTCTGAGCCGTCTCTACAATACCAAGGTTTTCATCGAAGGCCGCTACCATCGCGCTTATCACAGCGACGGCCAGACTAGCGTCTTTCCAGTAACGGTTGGGCTGCGCTGGTAAAGACGTCGAGCATTGTTTGACGAGTTTGCCCTGCATCAATTTCCGGTAGAGACGAGGCTTGCCTCGTCTCTACGGTTGCTTTAAAGCTGGCGAGATTGAGGCGGCGGCCCCACGCGATGGAAGTCCGAGGAAGCCCAGGGCTGCCAGGGAATACAAGACAGCGGCTACCAGCAGGAGCGCTTTCATTCCGATGATCAGCGACAGGTTTTCGAGGAGTCCACCTACGACGGCTCCGAGCATGTTGGCGCCGAGGGCCGCGGCGGGGGAGTCAACAGAGCGGAATTCAGAGGCGAACAATAAGCCGGCAAAGAAAACCGGGATGGCGAAGATAAGGGCGGCGAAGGAGCCGACCAAGGATGCCGAGCCGGGAATACGGTTGAAGGGCACGAAGTAGGCGCAGGCGATGCCGACGAGGATGCCTGCCAGAGTCCATGAGCGTGACCAAGGCGAGCGTTGCCCTCGTTTATCGATGACGAAGTTGGCGAGGAGAAGCGCCGAGAGAATGGCGGCGATCACGATGCCGTTGACTTGCCATGTGGTCCCAAAGTACAAAGCCAACCGGCTGACGATTTGCGTTTCCAGGAGCAGGAATCCGGCGCCCATACTGAAGAAGAAGAGAGAAGGAACGCGGGTGCGCGCCTCGGGAATCTGGAAATAGAAGACGGCCGCGAGCAAAATGACGAGCGCGCTGAGCAGGTAGAAGATGCCGGGGATCCAGTGTCCCTGGTGGTAGAGATAGGGCCAGTCGTCGGTGGTAACAGCGACTTCGGGCAGAGCGAGAAAAGCTGGATGCCCGGCAGCGACAAAATTACTCAAACGAGAATCGGCGGCGAGGCTTGTTTCGACCTGTGTTGAGGGCGAAATGACGAAGCAAGTTGCGTCGGTGGAGTAGCTCGAAGGCGCGAAGAAAACCACGGGAGGTTTCCCAAAGGTGCGGGTCAGCATTTCGGCCAGGCGTCGTCCCACGAAACTATGACTGACGGCGAATTTGAGAAACAGAACGCCGCCGGGCGCGAGCAGCGAGCGCGCTTCGCGAAAAGACTCTTCGGTGTAGACGAAGTTGTCGAGGCGCATGTTGGAATAGTCGGAGAGCTGCGTGTGGGAATCGAGTAATCCGAAAAGAATTAAGTCGTAGCGGGCCGTGGTGCGCTTCATGAAGGCGCGCGCATCGGTCAGATGGGCGGAGACGCGCGGGTCATCGTAGGGATGCTCGGGGTGATGGCGGCGTCCGAGGTCAAGGATTTTAGGATCGATTTCCACTGCATCGACGACGCTGGCCTGATTGCGCAGCGCGGCGGCAACGTCATTGCCGGTGCCCGAGCCGACGATCAGGACGCTGGGGTTCGGGGACGTGAAACGAAAGGGTAGATTGTAGGAATTCTCGTCTGGCGCCTCGTGCAACAACCCGGAGTGACGACCCAGAAAGTCGGAAGAGAGATTCACGATTGCCTGGTAGCCGACGTGGTTGACGCGAATAATGGTGCGGAAAAGTTCGCCATTCGGAAAATTTTCATCCTCGAGTTCGATCTGCTGGTAGGGAGTCCAGAGGTTGAAGCGGTGCGGAGTGGAGGGATCGATGAGCAGGAGCGCCACGGGCAAGACGGCGGTGGCGATGCGGATGGTATCGCTCCGGTTGGATTGCAGCAGCGCCATGCCCGCCAGAACGATAGTGAACCATACTACCGGAGGCAGCGCCAACCACGAAACGGCAAAGAATGCCAGGATGCCGCCCAGACTACCGGCGAGATTCCAGGAGTAACCATAAAGCGGGCGCGGGGCGAGTTCGATCTGGCGGCTTACGGTTTGTCCGATGGGAATGAAAATGTAAGTGATGAGAAGGAGCAGAATGGCAGTGACGGCCACGGCCAAGAGAAAGCCAGGAGTGTCATGCACGGCGTTTGCGGTCCACATCTCAACGTCCTGCGCCGCGCCGAGGTATTGCGAGAGAGTTTCCATGATCTGGACGCCGCGCCAGGGCAGACGAACTATGACGATCAAGCCGAGCAGCGCGGTGGCGGCGGTCTGCCAGCGGGGGTGTTGGCGAGCTAGAGCGCAGCCCAGCCCGAAGCCGAGAAAACAGAGGAGCAGTGCCAGGTTTTTTGCGTACGAAAACACGCGGACTTCGGTCGCGACCCAGCGGATGAGGGCGAGCTCCGCGAAGAGGGTGAGCGCGCTGGCCAGAAACAGGGTGGAGAGATTCCAGCGGTCGAGTCGGGCGGCCTGGGTGCGCGGCTTGATTAGGCGGTAGCCGACCAGAAGCAGGGCGGCCAGGATGAAGCCCAGAATGCGCAAGGACATGAGAAATCCATTATAAAAAGAGCGAAACAGGATAACACGGAGAGATATTCGCCCAGCGGAACGCGGCAGGAAGACTCGAGACTGCCCACCAATTCATGTTTGTTCAAATGGATACCTTTAAGAATTTCCCCATATGTGAGACAGGACTTGATGAAATTGGGGTGATTCCATACGTAGAGCGAGATAAATCGGAGGGCTGAGGTGATAGCCGACAAGAACTGCCCTCAAAGACATGAGTTGGCTGGCGAATGAGCAAAACCGAGCACAGACTGGGAGTGCTAAAGTAAAGCAGATCGTGAAGTGCCTGGTGCTACTAAAACCCTACTTTCCAGCAAGCTCAGATGTCCTCATTATCGAGGCAGGCATGGTCGTCATGGTCTTGTGGATGACGATGAGGAGATCCCGCTCGAAACGTGAACCTTCGACATTTCCATCGCTCGAGCAGTGGTTAGGAAAGCTGGCTCGGAGAAAAGGGCTTTCTGTCATTTTTGTTGGCTTGCTGGTTCTTAGCCTCCGTACAGTGCTGCTTCCAGTCCTCGGCGTTCCTGAGCCGGACGCTCATGATGAATTTAGCAATTTGCTGGCGGCAGATACTTTTGCACATGGGCGCCTGACCAATCCGACTCATCCCATGTGGGCCCATTTCGAAAGCTTCCACATCATCCAGAAGCCGACCTATATGTCGATGTATCCCCCCGCCCAAGGATTGGTGTTGGCAGCGGGCGAACGTCTGGGACACCCGTGGATCGGCCAGCTGGTTGTCACCGCAATCATGTGCTCCATGGTCTGCTGGATGCTGCAAGGCTGGCTGCCTCCGGGTTGGGCTCTCCTGGGGGCCATGCTGGCGGTGCTGCGTTTAGGAGTTCTTAGCTACTGGATGGACAGCTATTGGGGTGGGTCTGTGCCAGCGCTTGGAGGAGCACTCGTGCTGGGGGCTTTACCTCGCCTGAAGCGCAGGCCAAGCATATGGCATGCCTTCCTCATGGCAGCCGGCTTGGCAATTCTGGCCGACAGTCGCCCCTACGAAGGACTCCTTTTGAGTGTTCCGGTGGCAGTTGCGATGGTAGTGTGGCTACGTCCAGCGCATGGTTCTAGGCTGTCAGTAACGGCTAGTCACGTGCTTCTGCCCCTAACCTTGACTTTGGCTCTGGCTGCTGCGTGGACTGGACACTACTACCAGAACGTAACCGGCAGCCCCCTGAAAATGACCTATGAAGTGAACCGCGATACTTATGCGATGGCGCCGTATTTTATCTGGGGCCAACCTCATCCCGCGCCCACGTATCGCCACCTGGTCATGCGCCAATTCTATGAAGGAGAGCTGCTGGACTTCCTCAACAACCGCCGCCCTTGGAACTTCCTCTGTTTTGCGGGGCTCAAGATCGTCACCGCATGGGCTCTCTACCTCGGACCGGCACTAACCGTCCCGCTGGTTGCTTTTCCCTGGCTCTTGCATGACCGTCGTATGCGCTTTGCTTTGCTTGCTTCATGCGTATTTCTAGCGGGGATCGCGGTCGAAACCTGGGTTTCGCCGCACTACCTCGCGCCCGTGACGGGATTGCTGTTCTTGATCCTAGTGCAATGCATGCGCCACCTGGCGCAATGGCGCTGGAAAAATCGAATGGTGGGAATCGCATTGGTGCGAGCCACGCCGATGGTGATGTCTGCCATGCTGGTTTTGCGTGTGCTGGCACCTCCGGTTCATGCACGACTCGAGCCTCCGCCCCCAGCCGGCAACTTAGATCGTTCGCGAATTTTGCACAGCCTTGAGCACATGCCGGGCAAACATTTGGTCATCGCGCAATATGGACGAAATCATCACATCGGTACGGAGTGGGTCTACAACGCTGCTGACATTGATGCCGCAAAGGTAGTTTGGGCGCGCGACATGGGAGAGTCAGGAAACCAGGAGCTTGTGGAATATTTTGCGGAGCGAAAGATTTGGCTGCTTGAGCCGGACGTATCTCCTCCCCGCCTGATCCCGTACGTGTCGGCATCGCTTGCATGCCTGTCGCAAGAACCCTCACGGCCCGCTGAGAGTCGCCACGAGTCCACGTCAAATTAACTGTCCTGTCGGGAAAGAAGCGGGCACCCGGGTAACATGTTCGGCGACAAGAAATGCGGGGATGGAGGTCTTGCCGAGCAGACTTTTGCCACTACGGCCCAACAGAAGATTCTCAGCAGGCTAGCTGGTCGCGGGTTAGTTTCAGGCCGGTCAGGTTGCCGAGGATGGTTACGGCGATCTGCTCGGTGCGGAAAAATTCTTCGGCGGTTTGCTGAAGGTCTTCGATGGTGACGGCTTCGATGCGCTCGATGAGTTCGTCGAGACCATAGAAGTGGTCATAATACATTTCCTGGCGGGCCAGATTCGACATACGCGCGGTGGAGGATTCGAGCGAGAGCATGAGGCTGCCTTTGAGCTGATCCTTGGAGCGGCGCAGTTCTTCTTCCGGGACGGGCGTGGCTTTCAGGTTGCGGAATTCAGCGATGACGCTCTCGACAACTTTGATGGCCGACTCGCGCGAGGTTCCCGCGTATACGCACATGGAACCGGTATCGCGGTAGGGGTTCAGGTCGCTGTAAATGGAATAGGCTAGCCCCTGGCGCTCGCGGATGTTCTGGAACAGGCGCGAGCTCATGCCTCCTCCGAGCAGCGTATTCAGGATGTAGGAAGCGTACCGGCGTTCGTGAGCCATGGGATGCGAGGGAACACCGATGCAGATCTGGACCTGCTCGAGCGATTTCTTATTGCGCAAGTTGATGCGGGAAGAAGTCTTGGGCTGAGGCGAGTGCAAGCCGTTTTTCGCCGGCTTCACTTGCTCGAAGTATTTCGCTACGAGTTCGACAAAGTGCTTGTGGTCGAGGTTACCGGCGGCGCTGACGATGAGATTGCCGGGAGCGAAGTGGTGTCCATAGAAGCGGGAGACGACGGGCCGCTCGAATTTTTTTACGGTGTCTCGCGTTCCGAGGATCGGCAGACCGAGAGCATGGTCCTTCCAGAAACTTTGGGTGAAGATTTCGTGGACGAGATAGTCTGGATTATCCTGATCCATTTTTATTTCTTCAAGGATGACGCCACGCTCGCGCGCGATATCGCCGCCATCGAAGACGGGATGAAGGACAAGATCGCTGAGGACATCCATGGCGAGCGGAAGGTGCTCATCAAGAACTTTGATATTGAAACAAATACATTCCTTCGCCGTGAAAGCATCCATATTGCCGCCGATAGAATCAACTTGGCGGGCGATGGCCTCGGCGGAACGGGTTTCCGTGCCTTTGAACACCATGTGCTCGATGAAGTGAGAGATGCCATTCCATTCCGAATCTTCGTCGCGGGAGCCGGACTTCAGCCAGATGCCGATCGCAACGGAACGAATGTGGGGCATCTGCTCGGTGATGACGGTCAGGCCGTTCGGCAGAACCTGACGACGAATGTTGCGAGTCTCTTTTACCATTAGTTTCCTACTATGAATTTCCTACAATTTCCTACTATGACGTTAGGATCCATGTATGAATTCCGGGGCGGGTTGCTGATGTCATTGTCCCACAATCCGAGGCACGACGACCGGGGTCAAACCTTAGCCCTTATTTTGTTTAACTTACGGAGAATCCTTGCATCATAATTTCAGTATTACACTGGGAGACGGGCGAGGGCGCCCGTCGCTCCACCAGGGACCCAGAATGCTAAGCCAGCCATCCAATTCGCTCTTAGGACTTAACTTGCAGGAGCTTACGAATCTTGCGCTTGGGACCGGACAGCCCGCCTACCGGGGTCAACAATTATTTGATGCGGTATATCGGCAAAAGATTGAGCGGCTGGATCAGGTTTCGACGTTGCCGCTTGAATATCGCGCTCGTCTGGCCGAGCAAGGCTGGGAGGTCGGGCTTCCGAGGATTGCGCGCAAGTTTATTTCGAGCGACGGCACGGTACGGTATCTGGTGGAACTGGCCGACGGCGAGACGGTGGAGACGGTCTGGATGCCCGAGGGAGATGGCGGGGAGAGCGGCGACGGAAGCGAAGCGGGTGATGAAATCGAGGGGGCACCTGTTCCGGTGGCGTGGCGTCGCGCCACAATCTGCGTATCGAGCCAGGTGGGATGCGCGGTCAATTGCAAGTTCTGTTTCACGGCGTTGCTTGGGGTGAAACGAAATCTGGAGGCGGGCGAAATCGTCGGACAGATTGCGGCGGTGCTCCGGGAGCAGGGTGTTGAGCCGCCGCTGCAGCGCGTCAACATCGTGTTCATGGGCATGGGCGAACCCTTCTTGAACTATGACAACTTCATGAAATCGGTGCGGCTGCTGGCGGAGGGCGTGGGGATTCCGGAGTCGCGGATGACGGTGTCGACGGCGGGGATCGTACCGCGGATTCATGATTTCGGGCAGGAGACGCTGCGGCCGAAGCTGGCGATTTCATTGAACGGGTCGAACGACGCGTTGCGGAGCGAAGTGATGCCGCTGAACCGGAAGTGGAACCTGGGGGAGCTGATGAAAGCGGCGCGGGAGTTTCCGCTGCGAGCGCGAGAGCGGCTCACGTTTGAGTATGTGCTGCTGGCGGACGTGAACGATGCTCCGGAGCAGGCGCGCGAAGTGGTGGAGTTGGTGCGGGGCATAAGGGCGAAGATTAATTTGATTGCGTTGAATCCGGGGACGGAGTTGCCGTACCGGACGCCGGAGCAGGAGCGGGTGTTGGCGTTTCAGCGGATTCTGGTGGCGGCGGGAATCCCCACATTCGTGCGGCGGCCGCGAGGACGTGATATTTTTGCGGCGTGCGGACAGTTAAAACGGACGGTGGAGTAGGGAGGCTTTCAAAGTTTCAATTTCAATGTTAACCCCTCAACGACACCGGCCTTTTCCTTGAGACTCTGAAACCTTGAAAGTCTGGAGCCTTTTTGCGGTGCTTTTCGGAGCTGGTGTGAACCGTGAGTGTGGCCGTCATTTTCAGGCGATCGGAATAGGTCAGCAGCTTTTCCACACTCACTTTGGCTATCTTTCCTTGAGTGAGATTGCTGACCGAAGGCTGATATTCGTCGAGAATCTCGACAAGTTGGCTCTGTGTGTAACCCCGCTTCTCGATTTCCCCGAGGATAGCATCGAGCAGAGTCGCTTTGACCTTCAGCGCGGACGCTTCGGAACGTGACAATCCGAGATCGTCGAACACATCTCCCCTGGTGATGTGGCTCGGCTTATTTTCGGATTTCACCTGTGCTTCTCCTCTTGAATTCTCTTTAGAACTTGTTTCATCCTGGCTTGTGCGCTGGCGACATCTCGCTTGTCCGTCCTTCGGCTTTCCTTTTCGAAGCAGTGCAGCACATGAATCACGCGGTCAATCTTCGTTAAATACACTATCCGGTACCAAGCCCGTTCATCCGATTCCTTGAGTTCCCAAACACCCTTTCCGATCGACGCCATTGATCGCATTTCGCACGCCGGAAACTCGCCGTTCTGTAGCCTGCGCAAAGAGTAGCCGAGGCTCAGTTTCACGTCCTTCGGGAATCCGCTCAGAACTTCTTTCGAATCCCCTCCCAGTGAATTTCTGCCGGTGTACGCCGAACGTTCTTCACGGTGATGTCATTATACAATATTTACTATAACATACAAAAAGCAAGCTTCAAAGTTTCAGAAAAAAAGCGAGTATCGTAGAGGGCTCACCTTGAAACTCGGAAACCTTCAAACCTGCATTTTACGAAGTGCTTCTGGCCGCGGCCCGGGTGGCTGGGGCGAACGAGGAACGGCTTGCAGAGCTGGTCGCGACTTGCAGTTCCATACGGAAAGCGGGGTTACCGGGAGTCGAAGGCTGCAAGAGGCGTCCGCCATGTTCTTCGACGATGCGGCAGCAGGCGCTCAGCGAAAGGGTAGAAGGCTTGTTCCCGCCTTCGGAGCTGAGCGGCGACAGGTACGAGGGTGGCTGCGACAAAAGATCGCCAGAATCGTAAGAGGAGAAATCGACTAGGACGAAGTTGCCTTGGCTGTGCGTGCGAACGAACAGGGTGGAGTGTTCGTCGTGACTGAGATGGGCGATGATCTGTCCGGCGAGGTGCATGCAGACGTGGAGAATCTGATTGGAGTCGGCGAGCACGAACGGAAGTGAAGGTGCGAGTTCGAGGCGGATGGAACTGGCTTCCGCTTCCAGTTGGGGAGCAAGCAGGCGCACGGCGGTTTGCAGCACGGAGTTGATGTCGACCGCGGCAAGCCGGGCGGGAGCCTGACGGGCAAAAGTGAGCAGGCTCGCAACCAGCGTGGTCGTGCGACGGACCTGTTCGCCGACTTGCGCGGCCTGGAGTTGTTCCTCGGGTGGCAAGTTGGACGCGCTGAGCAGGTCGGAGTATCCCAGCATGGCGGTGAGCGGGTTGTTGATCTCGTGCGCGGCTCCGCCCACCAGCTGGCCGAGCGAGGCTAGCTTCTCGGATTGAATGAGCTTGTTCTGCAAGTCCTTGAGGTCGTCGAAAGAGCGGCGGGACCGTTCGAGAAACTGCGAGAGCTCGGCTCGGAGCAGGCGTTGGCGCCAGAAAACTACGATGCCCATCACAACCATGGTAAGAAGACTCACGGTAATGCGAAAGGCCTTGACCGAGGGTGAAATGCCCGGGTCTAGTTCCGATTGCATGGCAGCCCAGAGGAGGCTGAACAGAGCGAGCATGCTCAGGCGAGTGATCCAGACGCCGAGCACAGGCCGCGACGGCTTGGAGTCTGATAGGTCGAGGCGAAGAGCGAGCAAGGGGACCGCTGCCATCCAGGCAATGGAGACGCTTAGCGGGATGTCATAGATACTGCCGCTGTAATAAAGCTTGTGACCGATGGCCCAGTTGGCAACATAGGAACTGGAGGCGTAGAGTGCACTGGCGCCGAGCAACTGTCCGTAAAGCTTTCGCCAGCCCCCATCGGCGGTGTAGGCGAGGATGGCAAGTGCGACCAGGAGCACGAGTTTTTCGGTCAGATACGCGAAGTTGAAATTGGCGCTGTAAGCCGCTTCATCGACCTGCACGGTTTGCCATGGGATGACGGCGTAAACATAAATGAAGACCCACCAGGTGAACAGGAGGGCAAAGTCAAGCATGCGGACGCGTTCATCCCGATCGTCTTCCCGGAGATGCGGAAGCACGGCGAGAGCGGCAATCATGGGCACCAGATGCAGGAACAGAACGACATCGCCCAGGAAGGGATTGGGCACGTCCTGATGCTTGAAGACTTCAAAGTAGTTCCACATTCCCTGGTATGCGAGCCAGAAGAGCATGCCCACACTCATGAGGATCCAGAAAAGCCGGATGTGGAGAGTAAGACAGCGAGAGCGCGAAATATTGGGCAGGTATGCTGCGGTGGCAACGAGCAGAAGACTTCCGCCGATGAGGTCGCTGGTAATGGTAAGGGCACTGCCCCTGGACATGAGCAAAGACGCGGCTGTCTGGGCGAGCACTAGCGCTATCAGCAGAGAGACCCAGAGTTTGGTGAGTGCGGCCAAGGCAAAATACTCCGGGTTCCATTCTAGAACGTGATGTGAGGGTTGAGGGGGTTACTAGAGTAAGCCCTGGCGCAGAGGTTAGAAGTGAGAATCGCAGAGGCAAGAAGCTCATGGAGTTTGGCTGAGATTGCCTTTAGAATTAGGCGCTCCACTTCAGAATGAATCACTTAACGACGAGAATCTCGCTTTGTCCTGGATGATCCCTCGATACCGTGATCTATGGCGCTTCCGGGCGCCGCTCAGTGCGGGCGAAATCCGGCGCACGGAGCGCTGGCTGGCGACGGCGCGGGTGGCGCTGACGATTGCGGCGGAGTCTGCTCTTTGGATGGAGCCGGCGCGCGGCTTCGCCTATTCGCGCTGGCTGTACTGGCTGCTGACGGTGTACATGGCGCATGCCGTGGTGGTGATGTTGCTGGTACGCTTCCGGCCGCAGTCGACAACTGCTTTTCGTCTGGTGGTGCACGCGGCAGATATCGTGTGGCCAGTGCTGATTTCCTTGTTCGCGACGGCGCAGCACGGACCATTCTTTTTGTTCTTTGTGTTCGTGATGGCGGCGGCAGCCTATCGCTGGGGACTGTGGGAGACGGTGGGCACGGCGGCCGCTGCGGTGGCCCTCCTGGAGGTGGAAGCCTACGCGGTGCGAGCCGGACTGGAACCGGCGGCGGATCAGTGGCTGAGGATGGTGCATCTGCCGCGGCTGGGCATGAGCGTGCGGGAACTGGATCCGCAGCAGCTGTTCATGAGTTCGGTGTATCTGATTGTGCTCGGATTTCTGCTGGGCTATATGTCCGAGAACCAGAAGAAAGTGCGGGCGGAGCGTGCCGTGATCATGCGCGTTCTCAGTTCGACGCGGGTAGAGGTGGGACTGACCGGGACTATGCAGCAGATTCTTGGGGAGGTGATGAGCATCTACGGCGCGAGCCGGGTGCTGAGCGCCTCGCAGGAGGCAAACAGTTACCGGGTATTTCTAGCCGAGGTGCGTCGCGGCGCCGAGGGCAGCGAAGCGCTGCGCTGGCGCGAGG
>Ga0137418_10004803_pt1 | contig 12387 bp, 12 predicted proteins | sample CZODoug3_1_2_16f_FD_122242 | JGI IMG/M metagenome (GOLD analysis project Ga0137418, IMG submission 122242) | Vadose zone soil fungal communities from Angelo Coast Range Reserve, California, USA - CZODoug3_1_2_16fungal (Hybrid Assembly) | ecosystem: Environmental > Terrestrial > Soil > Vadose... | reverse complement strand
GGCTCAGGCCAGTGCGGGTAACACCTGCCCGCGCACTTCGCCGAAACCGATGCGAGTTGCGCCGGGCACTTCACACCAACCGCGCATGATCACCGCATCGCCGTCCTCGAGAAACGTGCGCGATTCGCCGTTCGGCAATGAAAGGGGTTGCTTGCCGCCCACGGTCAACTCGATCAGCGCGCCAGCTTCGGTCGCGGTCGGCCCGGACAGTGTGCCGGTACCAAGAAGATCCCCGGTTTGCAGGTTGCAGCCGTTCACGGTGTGGTGGGCGATCATTTGTGCCACGTTCCAGTACGCGTGGCGGTAGCTCGTGCGCGACACGGTGGCGGGAGCGAGCCGTGCTGCGCGCATCTGCTCAGTTTCGATCAGCACTTCCAACTGAATGTCGAAGGCGCCCGACACGCGTAGCGCGGGCGAATCCAGATAGGGCAGCGGCTGCGGATCGCACGCCGGACGCGTCCACGCGACGCGATATGGAGCCAGTGCCTCGAGCGTTACGATCCACGGCGAGATCGTTGTCGCAAAGTTCTTCGACAGAAACGGTCCCAACGGTTGGTATTCCCAGCCCTGGATGTCGCGCGCAGACCAGTCGTTCAGCAGGCAGAGCCCGAACACATGCGATTCGGCGTCGTCGATTGCAACGCGCGAGCCCAATGCGTTGCCGGTACCGATAATCACGCCGAGCTCCAGCTCATAGTCGAGCCGCTGGCTGGGCGCGAGCCGCGGCACCTGCGAGCCTGGTGCCACTAACTGGCCGAGGGGCCGCGGGAACTGCTGGCCCGACACGGCGATGGACGAGCCCCGTCCGTGATAGCCAATAGGCACCCATTGGTAGTTCGGCAGCAACGGGTTGTCCGGGCGGAACAGGCGGCCGATGTTGGTCGCGTGATGGATCGAGGTGTAGAAATCGGTGTAGTCGCCGATCGCAACGGGCAGCGCATACTCGGCTGCGGTTTGCGGAACGAGACAGTCACGAAGCTTTGCTTCCAGCGCGGAGCCCTGACGCAACGCGCGCGACAGCGCGAGGCGCAGCGCCGCCCATGTCTCGTGGCCTAGCGCGAGCAGGCCGTTTAATGTCGGTTGCGACCCCGCGAGCGCAGCCCTCGCGGCGAGACCATCGAATGCGCCAGCGGTGTGCGCAGCGCCAAGATCGAGGATCTGATCGCCGATCGCCACACCTCCGCGGAAAGCCTCACTGCTGCCTCCCCGCCGGAACGCGCCGAACGGCAGGTTCTGCAGCGGAAAATCCGTGCCAGCGATGTTGCCAGTGGCGACCCAGCTCGAAAGCGACGGATCGTGCGTTTCGTTCAATGACCGCATTGCGGCCTCCTGACGGCTTCTGCTCGCGGTCACAGTTGGCCCGGGTCGAAGTGCTTGGCGAGACCCTGCCAGCATTGGAAGTACTCGGCCTGCAATTGCGCCGATTCCAGCGCGAACCGGGTCGGCCGGATTACGCAACGCGTTTCGAACATGAACGCCATCGTGTCCTTTACATAGTCCGGCTTCGAGGTATCAGCATTGCTTGCCTTCGTAAACGTCTCCGCATCCGGCCCGTGCCCCGTCATCGCGTTGTGCAAGCTTGCGCCGCCGGGCAGAAAACCCTCGGCCTTTGCGTCATAGACGCCGTGGATCAAGCCCATGAACTCGCTGGCGATGTTGCGGTGGAACCACGGCGGGCGGAACGTGTGCTGCGCTGCCAGGATGCGCGGCGGAAAGATGACAAAATCGATGTCGTCGATGCCGGGCATCGCGGTTTGCGCCTGCAGCACCAGAAAGATCGAGGGATCGGGGTGATCGTAGCTGGTTGAGCCGACGGTGTTAAAGCGGCGCAGATCGTACTTGTACGGGGCGAAGTTGCCGTGCCAGGCAACCACGTCGAGCGGCGAGTGGTCCGTTTCCGCGGCCCACAGATTGCCCATGAATTTCGCGACCAATTCGTGCTTGCCTTCGCGGTCCTCGTACCAGGCCACTGGCGTGGCGAAGTCGCGCGGATTGGCGAGCCCGTTGGAACCGATCACACCGAGGTCGGGCAGACGGAACGCGGCACCAAAGTTCTCGCAGATATAACCGCGCGCTACCCCGTCGATCAACTCGACGCGAAAGCGCACGCCCCGCGGAATGACGACAATTTCATGCGGCTCGGCGTCGATGATGCCGAGCTCGGTCAAAAACCGAAGCCGGCCCTGTTGCGGGACGATCAGCATTTCACCGTCGGCATTGTAGAAGGCGCGGTCGGTCATCGAGCTGTTGGCGGCATAAAGGTGGATGCCGCAGCCTGCCTGTGCGTAAGGATCTCCATTGCCCGCCATCGTCACGATTCCCTGCACGAAGTCGGTGGGCGTTGCCGGTATCGACAGCGGATCCCAGCGCAATTGGTTGGGCGAAGTCGCGACTGCATTAAAGTCGCTGGACAAGCGGCCGTTGTCGACGCGCGCGAACGGCCGGTGCACTGCCGCGGGCCGGATCCGATACAGCCATGAACGGCGATTGGCGTGCCGTGGCGCGGTGAACGCGGTGCCGGAGAACTGCTCGGCGTAGAGGCCGTACGGGCATTTCTGCGGCGAGTTCTGCCCCACCGGCAACGCGCCGGCGAGCGCCTCGGTGGCGAATTCATTGGCGAAGCCGGACATGTAGCGAAGCACGTCCGTACCGGCGCTGGCTTGAACAGCCTTGGCTGTGGTGGGGTTCCTGAGGGTTGCGGTGGTCATGGATTCTCCGTGCGATATCCGATTAGGTGCAAGAGATCAAGCCGTCGCCACGCCGGCGCGGGCTCGCGCCATCGCCTGGCGCAACGCGGTGAGATCACCGATGTGATTCGCCAGCAGCAAGATCAGCTTCGCATTGACGAGATGGCTCTGCTCGGCCGAGAGATCGCGATGCGTCTCGATCAGCGCTTCGTAGAAGTCGTCGGCAGCGGCGATGTTGGGTTCGATGTTGAGGGTCATAGCCATGATCGTCCCCTTGCTCAGGCGTTGCAGGAGGCGCGAGCGACAGCCGCCCTTGCCCAATCCGGGTTGAACTCGCGCCAGCGCGCGCAGACGTGCTGGTCGGGACGAAACAGGTAGTAGGTGCCGTCGCGCGCATCGAATCGCTGAGCAAGCATCCCTTGGGTGTCCTCGACGACGGCGATCGCGGGCGGCGTATCGACTTTCGCTCCAGGCGGCACGACGACGAGCGTTCTGATGGGAATCGCGCCCTGGGCCAGCGCTCCGAGCGCCGATGCGATGGCAGCCGGCAGCCTGCCGTTATCGCTGAAATAGACGCCTCCGAACTCGCCGCCAATCCGGGACAGGAACCAGTCAGCGTTGTTGCCAACGCGCACTGGTGCATCGGCCGCCGGCGCACCCGGGACCATCGAGCCTGCAAAGGGGTCGCGATCAGGGGTGTTCAGTGCGGAGCCGACGAGCGTGGCCGGCACTGACAGACGGCCGCTATTCACCAGACGGCGCGCGAATGGATGGTCCTTCGCGAGCTTGAGCGTGGCGTCGCGGAACGTGCGGCTCACTTCGCTCTTGGGTGTGATGAAGTCGGTCGCGCGCGTCGAATTGAGCAGGTTCTCGTCGGCTGCGTATTCGCGCTCGGTGGCGTACGAGTCGAGCAACTCGTCCGGTGCCTTGCCGGCCAGCACCAGCTTCAATTTCCACGCCAGATTGTCAGCGTCCTGTACGCCTGAATTGGCGCCACGCGCTCCGAACGGTGAAACGCCGTGCGCCGAGTCGCCGGCGAAGATGACGCGACCATGGCGGAACTTGTCCATCCGCAGGCACGCGAACGTGTAGACGCTGATCCATTCGAAATCGAATTCCGCGTCCTCTCCCAGCAGAGCCTTGATCCGCGGGATCACTTTCTCCGGCTTCTTCTCTTCCTCCGGATCGGCGTCCCAGCCCAACTGAAAATCGATGCGCCAGACGTTGTCCGGCTGCATGTGCAGCAGCACAGACTGGTTGCGGTGGAACGGCGGGTCGAACCAGAAGCAGCGCTCGGCCGGAAAATCCGCTTTCATCTTGACGTCTGCAATCAGGAAGCGGTCGCGAAAGACGCGACCTTTGCTTTCCTGGCCCAACATCTTGCGTAGCGGGGAACGCGCCCCGTCGCAGGCCACGATGTACTGCGCTTGCAGCCGATGGTCACCGGCGGGCGTTTCCACCGTCAGTTGCACATGGTCCGCGTGTTGCTCGACCGCGGTAACCTCATTCTTCCATCGCAGATCGAGATTCGGCAGCGCCACTGCGGCCTCGTAGAGAAAACCCTCGCAGTAGTACTGTTGCAGGTTGATGAACGCCGGCCGGCGGTGGCCGCTATCGGGCAGCAGGTTGAACGAGTAGACGAGCTCGTCCTGGAAATACACCTTGCCGACGTTCCAGGAAACGCCCTTGTCGACCATGCGCTGTCCGGCGCCCAGGCGGTCCCAGATCTCCAGCGTGCGCTTGGCGAAACAAATCGCGCGCGAGCCGATCGACAGTTTGTTGTCGTCATCCAGCACCACCACCGGCACGCCCTGCTGCGCCAGGTCGATCGCCATGGTCAGGCCGACCGGGCCGGCACCAACGACGACGACGGGATGGCGCACCGGCACGCGCGCCGACTGGTCCGACGATTTCCCAAACGCGAACTCGAGCTTCTGATAATCCTTGCCCACGCTCTCCTCCTCCGCTATCGAAAGCGGCTGTCGATCACTCGACGCCGGAAAGCGACTGCGGCACGGGCGCGCCTTCGAGTGCAAGCCACATCTCCTTGTCGCGTTGCGCCGTCCAAATCCGCGGATCGGGGTACTGCGTCGCAAGATCGTAAGCGCGCGACACGTCGAACGGCATGCAGTGATCAAAGATGACCCATTGCCCGTACTTGGGCTTCAGCTTGCCGATGGTGTCGTGGTAGACGCTACGCAAATCCTTGCTTGCGGCTACTCCGGCTTTGACCGCCGCGTAGAGATCGGTAACGAAGGTGCGCGTGCCGGCGAGTCCGGCCTCGACGTCGCGCGGCGTCTTGAGGGCCGCTCCGCGACCGGGGACGAGCTTCTCCGGTTTGAGCGCCGCAATCGCATCGAGCGTATGTGGCCAGTCTTCGTAATACGCGTCGCCGCAATACGGCGTAGCGTCGTATTCGACCAAGTCGCCGGAGAACAGGATCTTGTCCTGCGGCAGCCAGACCACCGTGTCGCCTTTGGTGTGGCCACGGCCGAGCTGCAGGATCTTCACTTCGAGCTTCCCGAGCCACAGCGTCATCTCGCCCTTGAACACGAGATTGGGCCAGGTGAGGCCCGGCACCGATTCGACCGCCTGAAAGAGGCGCGGAAAGCGCTCGATCTCGCTTTGCATGTCCTGTGCGCCGCGTTCGACGATGAGGTCGCGCGTATCCTGGCTCGCAATGATGTGCTCGGCCTGGTACGCCGACGCACCCAGTACGCGCACAGCGTGGTAATGCGACAGGACGACATACTTGATCGGCTTATCGGTGACTTCGCGGATGCGACGGATAACGTCCTGCGCCATCACCGGCGTGGCCTGCGTGTCGATTACCATCACGGCATCGTCGCCGACGACGATGCCGGTGTTGGGATCGCCTTCCGCCGTGTAGGCGTAGGCGTGTTCGGACAACTTGTCGAAGCTGACCTTTTTCTCTTCGAGGTCGGCTTGCGAGGCGAATTTCTTGCTCATGCGTTTCTCCAGTCGATGACAAAAATGATTCACATGCCCAGGTAAGCTTTCTTGACCTGCTCGTTCTGCAGCAGCTCGGGCCCGGGGCCGGTGAGGATGGTTTGGCCGGTTTCGATTACATAGCCAAGGTCGGCGATCGAGAGCGCGGCGTGCGCGTTCTGCTCGACCAGGAACACGGTGATGCCCTCGGCCTTGAGCCGCTTGACCACCCGAAAGATCTCTTCGACGAGCAGCGGGGCGAGACCCATCGACGGCTCATCCAGCAAGAGGAGCTTCGGCCGGCCCATCAATGCCCGGGCCATCGCCAGCATTTGTTGCTGACCACCGGACAGCGTGCCAGCTGGAAGCTGCCGCTTTTCCTTGAGAATCGGAAAGATCTCGTACATGCGTTCGATATCGGCGGCGATGCCGTTACCCTTGCGCGTGTACGCGCCGAGGCGCAGGTTGTCCTCGATGCTCATCGGGCCGAACACCTGGCGGCCTTCCGGCACTTGGCAGATGCCGAGCTTCACGCGCTTTTCCGGCTGCAGGTTCGTGATGTCTTCCCCGAACAGGCGAATCGTGCCGGCACTCGCCGGCTGCACGCCGGAAATCGTGCGCAAAAGTGTGGTCTTGCCGGCGCCGTTCGCGCCGACCAGGGCAACCAGCTGCCCCTCACATACTTCGAGGTCAATGCCGTGCAACGCCTGAATGCGGCCGTAGTGCGACGCGACGCCGCGGATTTCCAGGACGGTTCGACGAGTGACCGGATCGTCCAGTGCGCGCATGGTTGTCTCCTTCACGCCGACGCACCGAGATAAGCGGCGATGACATCGGGATTGCGGCGCACCTCTTCGGCCGTGCCTTCAGCGAGCTTCTTGCCGTAGTCGAGGACGAGAATATGGTCAGACAGGTTCATCACGAGCTTCATGTCGTGTTCGACCAGGACCACGGTGACGCCGGATTCGGCCACCTTCTGGATCAGTGCGTCGATCTCGCCGGTTTCCGTATGGTTGAGGCCCGCCGCCGGCTCGTCGAGCAGCAGGATCTTCGGCTTGGCCGCAAGGGCGCGGGCGATTTCCAGGCGCTTCAACGCGCCATACGGCATCTGGCTAGCATGGCTCTTGATGTACTTGCCTACGCCGACGAAATTCATCAGCCTTTGGGCTTCTTCGCGGCACGCCCTGTCCTTCCGGCGCAGGCTGGGTAGCCGGATCATTCCCGCGAAAAGGCTGGTGTTGAGCGTGAGGTGCGCGCCGACCATGACGTTCTCGATGGCGCTCATGTTCATGCACACCTGCAGATTCTGGAACGTGCGGCTCATTCCGCGTCGCGCCAGCTGGTCGGGCGTCGCACCGGCGACGTTTTCGCCATCGAACACGATTTCGCCATCGCTCGGTGTGTAGACACCGGTAATCAGGTTGAACAGCGTCGTCTTGCCTGCTCCATTCGGGCCGATGACAGAATGGATGGTCTTGCCCCGGACCGCGAATGTGACGTCCTGGACGGCCTTGACTCCGCCGAAGGTCTTGGAGAGCCCGTTGACCTGCAGCATCACTTCTCCTCCTTCGCGAACCTCAGGCGCAGCGTAGGTACGACGCCCTTTGGCAGGAAGATCATCGTCAGCATCAGGATCAGCCCGAAGATGACGGTTTCCCAGCCCTCGAAAGTCGACAGCAGTTGCGGCAACACCGTGAGCAGCGCCGCACCGAGGATCGAGCCGAACACCGACGCCATGCCGCCGACGACCACCATCGTCACCAGTTCGATCGAATGGAAAAAGCCGGCAAGCCCCGGCGTGACGAAGCCGATGTAATGCGCTGTGAGCGACCCCATCAAGCTCGCGAGCACGGCCGAGAGCACGAACACGCGGACCTTGAACGCGGTGGTGTTCACGCCGACGACCCGGGCGGCGACTTCCGATCCGTGGATGGCCTGCAGCGCACGCCCGGCCGGGGCCTCGATCAGGTTCAACGCAAACCACGTAACGACCACCAACAGGCACGCGACCACCGAGTACCACGCGTGCTCGCCGGTGATCTGCCACCCAGCCAGGGAGAAGCCGCCCACGGACATGCCGTCCGGACCGCCGGTATAGGCGGTCTCGTTGACCAGCACGATCGACGCGATGATGCCGAGGCCGAGCGTCGCCATCGCAAGGTAGTGGCCCTTGAGCTTCAGGATCGGCCTCGCGACGACAAAGGCGAGGAGGCCCGTTCCCGCGGCACCCGCGACCATCGCCAGCGCCGGTGGCCAGCCGAACTGGGTGGTCAGGATGGCTGACGCGTAGGCGCCGATGCCGAAGAATCCGGCATGACCAAGGCTGATCTGGCCGGTGTATCCGATCAGCAGGTTGAGGCCGATGGCAACACAGGCGTTGATCGCGATGCGGATTGCCACGTCGTAATAAAACGGGTTGGGCAGCGCCAGCGGCAGCAAGGCAAGCACAACAACCAGGGCGGTGAGGCCGTACGAGGATCGGCTCACGGTCACACCCGGTCCGTGGTCTTCTTGCCGAACAGCCCTTGCGGCCGGAAGAAGAGGATGAGAAGGATCAGGACGAAGGGCATGGCGTCCTTGTAAGCGGACGAGATGTAGCCGGCGGTCATCGCTTCTACCGCGCCCAGCAGCAGGCCGCCCACGACGGCGCCGACGCCGCTGCCGAGGCCGCCCAGTGTGGCGGCGACGAAGCCCTTCAACCCCATCATGATGCCGGCGTCGTAGCTCGTGTAAGTGATGGGTGCCACGAGTATGCCGCCCAACGCGCCCAGCGCTGCGGCCAGTCCAAACGACAACAGCAGAATGAAACGCGTGTTGATGCCGACCAACTGTGCCGCGAGCTTGTTGTAGGCCGTCGCCAGCACGGCCTTGCCGAGAATCGTTCGGCCGAAGAACCACGCCAGCGCCGCCACCACGACCAGCGTCACACCCATCACCCAGAGGCTCTGCGGCAGCAGCGTGGCGCCAAGGACCGCGATCGGCGTTTCGCCGGAGAATGGAGGCAGCGCGTGGTTGCCCTTGCCGAGGAAGATCTGGACTAATCCACGCAGCGTCAGCGACGCGCCGATGGTGATGATGATGAGCGTCACCACCTCGGCGTTGCCTGCGGGCTCAATGGCGAGCTTTTCCACGACCAACCCGACCAGCGCCGCGATCGCGACCGCCAGCACGATTGCGACGGGGAGCGGCACCCCGGCTTCGGTGAGGAAGACCGCCGCCATGCCGCCCAGCATGATGAACTCGCCCTGCGCGAAATTGATCACGCCCGACGCGTTGTAGATCAGCCCATACCCAAGTGCCGCGAGCGCATACATCGCGCCGACGGTCACGCCGGAGAACAGGAACTGAAGGAACTCGGATAACACGGGAATCCTCCTCCTGGGTGCGGAAGGCAGGCTTCTCGCCTGTCCTTCCTCGGAAACGCGCGTGGTCTAGTCGACCAGCACCCAATCACCCTTGCGGATCTCGAGCAATCGGAACGCTGACGGGTCGAGGCCCATGTGGTTGTTGTCGGACAGATTGAACGTTCCGGCAGTGCCGACGTAGCCCTTGGTCTTCTCGATCTCGCCGCGCACCTTTTCCTTGTCGAAGGAATTTGCGCGCTTGACCGCGTCGATGTAGATCATGAGCGCGTCGTACGCATGGCCACCAAAGGTCGATACATCTGACTTCGTGCGTTCGGTAAACGCCTTCTTGTACTCGGTGACAACCTTCTTCTGCGGGTCGTTGGCAGCGAGCTTGTCGGCAACGAGAAGCGCGGCCGCCGGCAGGCGTACGCCCTCCGCAGCCGGTCCGGACAGCTTGATGTACTCCTCGGAAGCGACACCGTGCGACTGATAGATCGGCAGCTTGATGCCAAGCTGCGCAATGTTCTTGGTCACGACCGCAGGACCCTGGCCCGCGCCAAAGACGAACAGCGCCTGCACGTTCGGGTTGCCCTTGATCTTGGTGAGCTGCGCGGTGACATCGGTGTCCTTGGGACCGAAAGTTTCATCGGCGACGATCTCGATGCCGAACTTGCTCGCGACTGCCAGCGTTTCCTTGTGGCCGGACTGGCCGAAGCCGCCTGTCTCCGAAACGAGCGCCACTTTGGTCAGGTTGCGTTTCTTCATATCCGCGAACACACGCTCAGCCGCCATCCGGTCGGTCGGGGCCACCTTGAACACCCACTTCTTCGTCGGCTCGATGATTGGCACTCCGGCCGCCATCGAAATGAATGGCGTACCTGACTTCTCGATGACCGGGATCGCCGCCATCGTGCCGCCGGTCGTGGTCCCGCCGAGGATGACGTCGACCTGGTCGTTGTCGATAAGCCGCTTGGCGAAGCTGTTGGCCTTGTTGGCCTCGCTGCCGTCGTCGTAGTGGACGAGTTCGATCTTGCGGCCAAGGAGGCCCCCTTCCTTGTTGATCTTCTCGATGTACATCTCGAGTGTCTTCAATTCGGGATCGCCGAGAAACGCGGCCGCCCCCGTCACTGACAAAAACGATCCGATCTTCACCGTTTGCTGCGGGAGCGCCGGCGCGGCCGACAGGGCCAATCCGGTGAGCGCGAGCGCGAATAGCTTCTGCGTGCGTTGCATGTACCTCCTCCTCTATGGGTCGCGATGTCCGGGCGGGAGCTCACCACGCTCCGCTCCGGCCTGCCTCAGTTCTGTCGCCCAGGCCTGGGCGATCAGCCCTAGACAGAATCCTGCTCTTGAATTAACCATTAGTCAATAGATTTGTTATAGCCTAATTTCATACCGTATAAGGCGATTTGTTCATCACAATTTGTTTGCCCTTAGCAGAGTCGTTAGATATAGGATAATCTTTAGAAATTCCTGCAACCCATACCGGCTCATAGCCGCCGACACCGTCGAATGGGGGCCAACGTCATGATCAAAGAGCGCCGCGGCATCCAGTCGATCGAGGTCGGAGGGCAGCTTCTGAATGCACTCGTTAAGAGCGGCACGCCGATGATGCTGAAGGACCTCGCAAGCAAGGCAGGGATGCCGCCGGCGAAGGCTCACCCCTATCTCGTCAGCTTCGCCAAGCTCGGTCTTATTGAGCAGAACCCGGCAACTGCCCGATACGAGCTGGGGCCGCTGGCGCTGGAGCTGGGTCTCGCCAGTCTGCAGCGGCTCGATCCCGTGCGCATTGCAACGCCCGAAATCACGACGCTTGCGGACCGCATCGCGCACTCCACTGCACTTGCGGTGTGGGGCAATCAAGGGCCAACGATCGTTCGCTTCGAACAATCGACGCATCCGATTCATGTAAACATGCGGACGGGGACCGTAATGTCGCTCCTCAATTCCGCGACCGGACTGGTGTTTGCCGCGTTCCTTCCGCCCAAGCTGACCGAGAGCATGATCGAGGTCGAGCTGGAGCGCACCGCGGCCGCAAACCACGCGAAGCGACTGTCTTCGAAAGAGATCGAGGCGGGGCTAGCGGAGGTACGCTCTCATGGTCTCGCCCGGGCTGTAGGCAACCCGATACCCGGCATCAATGCCTTCAGTGCGCCGGTGTTCGATCACACCCGCAACATCGTGCTAGCCATTACGGCTCTAGGGCCGGTCGGGACGTTCAGCGCCGATTGGCGCGGCCCGATCGCGCAGGCCGTCAAGAAAACCGCCGCCACAGTTTCGGCGCGCCTAGGTTATCGAGCGTGAAAGCGCGGCAAACCTTCCTGGGATTCTCCAGATTCAGGTAGATCGTCGCCGGTGCCGCACGCACTGATTGTTGCTCGCACTGTTGATGTCGCCGGTGCCGTTGTACTTCGGGTACGCCGGGTATTGACAGAGCGGTCGCGTGAATTGCGTCGCACCGGAAGCGTCCACCTTGGATGCGACGATGGTGCCCGGATCGATGCCCTTCTCTACCCATGCCATCATCGGCGTCAACAGGTCGAAGGTGTCGGCGCCGGGTCCGCCCCCGCAATGATTCACACCCGAAGCGATATACAGCTTCGAATTGGAGGCGGCCTCGTCTGCAGCCTGCGCGACAACGGGCTGCCACGTCCGGATCGTGTCCTTGTGAGACAGCAGCGCATCGTCAGACCCATGCCAGACCATGATCTTCTTCCCCGCCTTGAGAAAGTCGGCCAGTCCGCTCACGGACGCATCGAATCTGTACTCGCCGTCGATCACGCCCGTGATGGTGGGGTAGTAGGTGTCGACGTTGAACGAAGACGGCGACCAGAAGGGGTCATTGAGGACAATGTTCCTCATATGTCCGACGCCCAGTGCAGCATATGCCGGACCCCACTGGGCCATGCTCCCGATGCCGTAGCCTGAATAGATCGTCGTGCCGTCCGCCAGCTTTACCAGCGGATTGTGACGCGCGACATGAAACGCCGCGCGCGGCGTGCCGTCATTGGCCGAGGTCAGATAGAATGGCAGCGACGAGGCGACCGGCTTGTTGCCGTCCCACGCGCAAGCCAGGCCAAAGCCGCGCGCTTCCGCGAACGCCAGGCTCGCGGCGCGGTCGGACTTGAACGGTGGAGGCGTATACATCTCAAACTCCTGCTTGACGTAGGAGCCGCCAGTTCAGACCGCGTTTTCTGGAAAAGGAAGAAGCCGCGGGACCCGATCCGGCGGCAGGGGCGACAGTCTCAAACGCAGACGTCCGCCCATACCGCGATAATGCGGCGGCGGCGAGCGATGGTCATGGTCGCGGCGATATTCATGGGCGCGGCTATAAGGCCGCGCCCGCCTGACGTCAAGTTATGACTGCCATTCCGGCAGGGTCTGGCGTCAGATCACCGGATTCC
>Ga0137418_10004801_pt1 | contig 12391 bp, 9 predicted proteins | sample CZODoug3_1_2_16f_FD_122242 | JGI IMG/M metagenome (GOLD analysis project Ga0137418, IMG submission 122242) | Vadose zone soil fungal communities from Angelo Coast Range Reserve, California, USA - CZODoug3_1_2_16fungal (Hybrid Assembly) | ecosystem: Environmental > Terrestrial > Soil > Vadose... | reverse complement strand
GATCGAGCCGACGATCGGACGCTCGAACGGCGTAGGCGTATCGCGCAGACCGCCTCATCCGAATGCCGCCTTGCTGTTCTATGAATATACGATCGGCGATGCGCAACCGCTGATGTTGAAGATGAATTACTTGTCGCCGGTGAGGAAACTCGCCTCGCCGCTGCGTGGCGCGAAGATTGTGTTCGTCGACCCGACGGCGGACAGTGCAGAGGTCGAGCGTTGCGACAGTGTCTACGACGCGCTGATCAGGATGAAGAAATAATCTTTGAGAAGCATCGCTATCGGAGATAGCTCCGATAGCCCTTAGAGCGTCAAGGAAAGTCAATCACGGGGCTCGAACCCCGCGGCAGTCAGCCCATCGTCAGCAGCGCTGACAGCAAATGAAAGCTCATTGAAAGACTCTTGAAAGCATCTTGAAAGCCAGCCGGGATTCGAAACTCGGTTACTCCAGAATCTTCAGTTATTCGTCAACCTTCACGCGTAGTCTGCGCAATTTCCAAGAGCGGAAAACTGAGTGAACCATGGGACGTGCAAAAGGGACTCACATACTGGGCAGAAAAATTACCGTCAGGCTCCCCGAAGCTGCGGTCGAAAAGCTCGATGGCCTGGCGTCAGAGTTGAACAAGAGCTCGAAATATAGGATCGAGGGGCCATGGGATCGCTCCAAAGCGATTCGGTGGGCAATCGTGCGCGCAATTAAGGCCTTCGGACGCGAACCTTAAAAGAACAAGCAAGTGACCGTGGAATAGCGGCAACAGTCATTGACGAGTGCCGAGAACGGTCCATTCGCGTTGCAGTGACAAATAGAACCCGTGTGTCAAACGCTCGAAACGCTGGTCGGGCGTGATCCGCAAACCCCGCTCAGGATTTCCGGGAATATTTATGAGCCTTGACAAGAAATCGGCCTTGGTTGGCGGAGTCCTCGCTACCGGCGTACTGATCGTCGCTTTTGGAATCTACCTAGTCGGGTTCTCAAGTGAGCCGCCGAGGGGGGCACCCGTGGCTTCCACGCCCAATTTCCAAGGGACCAATGGATCCTCAGTCAGGACGCCACCGCGGCCTCCGGGGGACTCCCTCGTGGCTTCCAGTGTGGAGTTGTCCGCACAAGAATTCCAAAAGTTCAAGGTCGAGCCCGCCAAGGAACACGATTTCAGGATTCAGCGCGAGGCGGTGGGAAATATCGACTTCAATCGTGAGATGTCGGTGGATGTGTTTGCGCCTTTCCCGGGGAAGATCATCACGCTCTTTGCCAAGGCGGGAGACGACGTGCAGAAGGGCGCGATGCTCTTCACGATCGACAGTCCCGACCTCGTTCAGGCGGAATCGACGCTGATCTCGGCGGCGGGAACGCTCAGCTTCACCACGCGCGCTCTGGAGCGCGCGAAACAGCTCTACGAGGTGCAAGGCGTCGCGCAGAAGGACGTGGATCAGGCGGTCACCGAGCAGCAGGCGGCGGAGGGCGCGTTGAGGGCTGCGCGCGACGCCGCGCGCATCTTCGGCAAGACCGATGCCGAGATGGACCGCATCGTGGCGGAACGCAAGGTCGATTCCGTGCTCGCTGTGCACAGTCCCATCACCGGTCGCGTCACGGCCCGCAATGCCGCTCCGGGCCTGTTCGTGCAGCCGGGGAATGCGCCGGCGCCGTACACAGTGTCGGACATATCGACCCTTTGGATGCTCGCCAACGTCGCCGAGACGGATTTTCCGGTTCTCCAGTTGGGGCAGGAGGTGGCGGTCGATGTCAAGGCTTACCCCGGCCGGCTGTTTCACGGCAAGATCGTCAACATCGGGGCATCGGTGGATCCGAACACACGACGGCTCCTGGTCCGCTCGGAAGTCCGGGATCCCAGGCATGAGCTGCGGCCCGGAATGTTCGCCACGTTCCTGATACACACCGGCAGAGCCATGCGTTCCACGGCCGTTCCGTTCGCAGGGGTGGTTCGCGAAAGCGCCGGCACCATGACAGTGTGGGTCACGACCGACCGCAAGCGTCTGGTCAGGCGCACAGTCAGGGTCGGCCTGCAGCAGGACGGGCTGCATCAGATTCTCGAGGGATTGAAGCCGGGGGAACTTGTCGCCACCGACGGTGCGCTCTTCCTCAACAACGCCCTTACCGCGGCATCGCGGTGAACCTCTTCGAGAGCGGGCCAGCTTCAGGCGATTCGGCGCAAGAGAAATGCTGAAAGCCTTGCTCACATTCGCCCTGACCAGACGTCCGCTGGTCGTTCTGGCCCTGGCGGTGCTGGTCGCGGGTGGGGCGGCTGCCTTCTCGAAACTCAACATCGAGGCCTATCCGAACCCGGCGCCCGTCATCCTCGAAATAACCGCCCAGGCGCCCGGCCTGTCGGCCGAGGAGATGGAACGCTATTACACCATTCCGATGGAGATCGGCCTCGCCACGACACCTGGGGTGGACGTCATTCGCTCGACCTCGTTCTACGGTCTTTCGTTCGTCCGAGTGGTGTTCAACTACGGCGTCGATTACTTCCTTGCCTACACCCAGGCGGCGATCAACCTGCAGCAGCGCGTCACTCTTCCGAACAACGTGCAGGCGACGATCCAGGGCTCGAGCCTCGTGGGCGAGATCTTCCGATACCAGCTGGTCGGTCCACCGCACTTCGGACTCACCAATCTTCGCACGCTGCAGGACTGGGTCTTGCAACGCCGCCTGCTTGCGGTTCCTGGCGTGATTCAGGTCGTGACCTGGGGCGGGACGACCAAGACCTACGACGTCGACGTCGATCTGCACAAGATCGATGCCTACAACATGACGCTGCAGCAAGTGCTCGCGGCCATCGGCAACGGCAATATCAATGTCGGTGGCAGAACGATCAATGTCGGCCAGCAGTCGGTGAACGTCCGCGGCGTCGGCCTCATTCAAAGAATCGAGGATATCGAAAACATCGTCCTCGGGTCCCAGGCCGGAGGGATACCGGTGCTGGTGAAGGATGTCGCGAAGGTGTCGATCGGATATCTGCCCAGGCTCGGCAAGGCCGGTCGCGACGACGAGGACGACGTGGTCACGGGTATCGTGATCATGCACAGGACCCAGAAGACGAACGAGGTCCTGGCTCGCGTCGAAGCGGAAGTCGAGAAGGTCAACGGCGACGGTACCTTGCCACCGGGAGTGCGCGCCGTTCCGTATTACGACCGGGGGACGCTCCTCTCGATCACGACCCGTACGGTGCTGCACAACCTTCTGTTCGGGTGCCTCCTGGTTTTCCTGATCCAATGGGTTTTCCTCGGTGACTTGCGCAGCGCCATCATCGTGGGGGCGAACATTCCCTTCGCGTTGTTCTTCACAGTCATCATCCTGGTCTCGCTCGGCGATTCGGCGAACTTGCTGTCCGTAGGCGCAGTCGACTTGGGCATCATCGTGGACGCATGCGTGATTCTCGTCGAGAACATCTTTCGTAACTACCAGATGAAAGAGGTCGATCGGCGCGAGTTTCTGAGCACCCAGCTCGCGCAGACCGAGGCGCGGAATTGGAGCGAGCGGCTGCAGATGATCTTCGCCAGCGGCCTGCAGGTCAATCAGGCGGTGTTTTACTCGACTGCAATCACTGTCGCGGGCTTCGTTCCGTTGTTCACCATGCAGGGGGTCGAGGGACAGATTTTCAATCCGATGGCCAGAACCTACGCCTACGCGCTGGCGGGGGCATTGATCGCCACGTTCACCGTTACTCCGGTGCTCGCGTCGTTTCTGCTCCCCGAGCACGTTCGCGAAACCGAGACGGTGATGGTGCGTGCGCTGCGTGCGGCCTATGAACCGATTCTTCGCTGGACGCTTTCTCGCCGGGCCATCGTGGTTGCGCTCGGCGTGCTGTTCCTCGCTGTGGCCGGTTTGTTGTCCCTGCGGCTCGGGACCGAGTTCCTGCCTCACCTCGAAGAGGGCAACCTCTGGATTCGAGCAGCGATGCCGCCGACGATATCGCTGGAATCGGGCACCCCCTTCGTCGAGCGCATGCGCCAGATACTGCGCGGCCACCCGGAAGTCATCACTGTGGTGTCCCAGCATGGCCGTCCCGACGACGGCAGCGACGCGGCGGGCTTCTACAACGCGGAGTTCTTCGTGCCGCTGAAGCCCATGGACCAATGGACCCCGGGGCTGACGAAGGAAAAGCTGACAGAACAATTGCAAAAGGAATTCGCCGACGAGTTCACGGGCATTACGTTCAACTTCTCGCAATACATCCAAGACAACGTCGAGGAGCAATTGTCCGGCGTCAAGGGCGCGAACTCGGTCAAGATCGTCGGTCCCGACCTGGAGACTCTGGAAAAGATCGCGACCGAGGTGCTTTCGGTCATGGACGAGGTCAAAGGGGTCACCGATCTCGGCGTTTTCCGCGTTCTGGGCCAGCCTAACCTGGACATCATGGTAGACCGGACGAAAGCCGCCCGATACGGCCTCAACACCGGCGATATCAACAATGTCATTCAAGCCGCCTTGGGTGGGACGGAGGCGACGACGATTCTCGAGGGCGAACGCCGATTCTCGCTGATCGTTCGCCTGGCACCGGAATACCGCAACAGCGCCGATGCGGTGCGCAACATCAAGGTCGGCTTTCAGACCGGAAGCGGCGTGAACGCTTACGTTCCCCTGAGAGAACTTGCCACGATAACCCTGGACACCGGCGCATCCTATATCTATCGTGAAAGCAACCAGCGGTTCATTGCCGTCAAATTCAGTGTCCGCGGCCGCGACCTGGGGAGCACTGTCGCCGATGCGCAGGACGAGGTCACCCGGAGGATAAAGCTGCCTACGGGGTATCGGATCGAGTGGGCCGGCGAGTTCGGCTCGCTCGAGAAGGCGAAGGCACGCCTGGCAGTCATCGTTCCGATCAGCCTTATTCTGATCATGGTGCTTCTCTACGGCCTGTTCAATTCGCTGCACGACAGCCTGCTCGCCCTGGTGGGCATCCCGTTCGCGATCGCCGGCGGCTTGCTGGGCCTGTATGCGTCCGGTCTCGACTTCAGCATTTCCGCGGCGATAGGATTTATTTCGGTGTTCGGAATTTCCGTCATGAACGGTATTTTGCTGATCAGCTACTACAACGAGGTCCGCCAATCGGGGATGCATACCGTCGAAGCCATGTTCCACGCGGCGTCCCAGCGCATGCGCTCGGTGCTCATGACGGGACTGTCGGCGTGCATCGGCTTGTTTCCTGCCGCAATCTCGACCGGTATCGGCAGTCAGGTGCAGCGACCGCTTGCGACCGTGGTTGTGGGAGGTCTGTTCATCGGTCCTATCATGCTGCTCGTGGTCGTACCGGCGCTTTGCGTGGTGTTTCTCTCGAAGCGCGATCGCGCCGACATGGCTGCATCGGGCGGGGACGACTCGCAGACCAGGAGCGGCGAATGAAGGTCGATCGATATTTATGTATCTCCGCCTTGTGCGTTACGGGCTCGTTTTCAGGATGCGCGGCCGGGCCTGATTTTGAGCGTCCCGCCGCTCCGGCGGTCGGCGACTACACTCGAGAGCCGCTTTCGGAAAAGACCGTCTCGGCGGACGTTACGTCCGGCGAGGAGCAGAAATTTGTGCGTGATCAGGAGATCTCCGCGCAATGGTGGACGCTCTTCCGGTCGCCGCGACTGAGCGCCCTTATCGAGCGTGCCCTGAAAAGCAATCCCAGCGTGCAAGGGGCTCAGGCTGCCCTGCGTCAGGCGCAGGAGCTCGTTTACGCGCAGCAAGGCTATTACTATCCCACTGTTCAGGGCAACCTGTCGTCGAGCCGCCAGAGGACCTCGGCTACCGTTTCGCCTACGCTGAATTCAAACGAAAGGCTGTTCAACCTCCATACGGCCCAAGTGAGCGTCGGCTACACACCCGATGTGTTCGGCGGTCTCAGGCGACAGGTTGAGTCGCTGCAAGCGCAGGCAAACTCGCAGCGCTTTCTTCTCGAGGCGACTTACCTGACGCTGACGTCGAATTTGGTGGCCGCTGCCGTGCAAGAAGCAGGGTTGCGCTCGCAGATCGCTGCGGCAAGGGACATCATCGGAGTCAACACCAAGTCGCTGGAGCTGTTGCGGCGGCAGTTCGCGGCAGGATTCGTTGCCGGTCTCGACGTGGCGGCCCAGGAGGCGGCGCTGGCGCAGGCGCAGCAGGCACTGCCGCCCTTGCAGAAGCAACTGGAGCAAACGCGCAATCTGCTCGCAGCTCTGGCGGGGCGCTTTCCCGCCGAGGGCTCGGAGGAGATATTCGAACTCTCCACGTTGCGCTTGCCCGATGAGTTGCCGGTGAGCCTGCCCTCCAAGCTGGTCGAGCAGCGTCCCGACGTGCGCGCCGCCGAGGAGCAACTTCATGCCGCAAGCGCCGAGATCGGCCTCGCTGTCGCGAACATGCTCCCGCAATTCACGATCAGCGCGGCCAGAGGCGGCACCGCCACCGTGTTCAGCCAGATGTTCGCCGATGGCAATCCGTTCTGGTCGGTGGCCGGCAGCGTCACCCAGACGATCTTCGCTGGAGGCACCTTGCTGCACAGAAAACGCGCGGCCGAAGCTGCATTCGACCAAGCTGCGGCCCAGTATCGCAACACGGTCATCGCCGCTTTTCAGAACGTCGCGGACGCGCTTTACGCGTTGCAAGCCGATGCCGAAGCGCTAAGGGCTGCGGCGAACTCGGAACGCGCTGCCAAGGTGACTCTTGACCTCGTGCGCAAGCGACTGGAGCTTGGCCAGGTCAATTACCTGTCCCTGCTGAGTGCCCAGCAAACCTACCAACAGGCGGTAATCAGTCGCTCCCAGGCGCAGGCCAGCCGGTTTACCGACACTGCGGCGCTGTTCCAAGCATTGGGCGGCGGCTGGTGGAACAGGCGGAATGACCCTGCTAGGTAACCCTACTGGCTATCCGTCGGGACAAGCCCGATATTCCGGTCAGAGCGGGGGGTGCACGAGCGCGAGGACGCCGCGTGTCATTCGGGTCTGATGCCCGAAGCCGGGATCAGCTTCCCCGTTTCTCCGGACTTGCGCCCGAACAGCGAGAATCGCTCCCTGTTGTCGCCGGGTCGGTTGCCTTTCCAAACCAGCTGCCAGCCGCCTTGCAGAGGAACGCGCTGATCTCCGGTCTTGTCTTGAAGCAGGATGAAATCGCATCGAGCATCGGGCCGGACTTCGCGCCTCAGCGAGACGATTCCGGTCACGTACTCCAGCATGGCCCGCTCGTGCTCACCGAGATTCCGGCTGGCGAGGCAGCCATGATCCGGTGGCAGGGCGCGCTGCATGGACGCAAACATCCCGCGGTAGCTTTTTGCGCTGTCGAGCCACGGCAGCCACAGCGTCGAGAGCAGACCCCAAACCAATGTGAGTCCCGCCGTCCAGCTGAGCACCGGGCGGATTTCCCATTCCTTCAACCTGGGCAGGAGCAGGACCCAGGCCAGAGTCAACGCCGCGGCCACGGCAAAGGCGAATCCCTGGAACGCGGGCTTGAAATCGACAGGCAAGTGAGAAGTCAGCCAGGACCATTCGGGCGGATGTCCCTGGAACATCATCTCCATCCAGCCCCACCATAGCGCCAAGGCAAGCAAACCGAACAGGGCACGGCACAGCCAGTCGAGTGTTGCCGCGACGCGCTGCGGAAGCAAGTTCGCCCCACCCGCCGCAAGCACCGACAGGGGCACCAAGACCGGCAATGCATATTGCGTACCCGCGGAAGCAGAAGCGCCGAGAACTGCAAGCATCACGATCACGGCAAGCACCGGCAGCTGCAGCTCCGGCCGCTTCAATCCTTCCCGCCCGAGCCGCCACGCGCTCCATAGCGCCAAGGGCAGCGCCGGCCAGGCAAACCACGGCAAAGTTCGGGTGTAGAACCAAGGTTCGGATTCCGCCCCCAGATGAGCGAATCCGAGGTAGCGCCCGAGGTTGTTGATCCAGAACCATTGCATGAACAGCTCGGGGGACCTCTGGTAGAGAGCATAGGGCCAGATGATCAGCCAGGGCGTTGCGGCGAGGAGGGCGACCGCAAGGCAGCGCGCATGATCGCGATTGCGCCAGGCGCCGAACAATGCAGGCAGCAACACGGCTACGCAAGCTATTATGCCGGGGGCAATCAGTCCCTTGGACATGAAGCCGATTCCCACGCCTGTGCCCAACGCAAGACCCGCCAAAACGGGGCGGGTCCGGCTGAGCGCGAGCCCATAGTACGACAGCGCGAATCCAGCGAGCAGGGCGATGTCGGTGAACATCAGATGCGAATCGAACAGCAGCCCAATGCAGCCGAGGAACGCTATCACCGCGACGAGGCCGCGTCCCTCGCCCCACGTGACGCGCGCAGACAAGCCCACCAGCACCAGGGTCGCCGCCGCATAGATTCCCGAGGTCAGGCGCGCTCCATCGTGCAGCGGCAGCCAGGAAGAAAACAGCGTTGCGACGTAGGCGGCACTGATGTAGAACAGCGGGGGCTTTTCCATGAACGGTTCGCCCGCGAGAATCGGAACGACCCAATCGCCGCCGCCCCAAACGTTGTAGATAATCCCGAAGCTGTATGCTTCGTTGGGCTTCCACGGATCGTGCCCGACCAATCCCGGCACCACATAGGCGATGGCGAGCAATAGCGTGAAAGGGATAGTCAGCTGCCGTTGGGGAGTCAAGACGCCTCTTCTTGTGCGGGGAGATCATGCAGCCCTTGTACTTGCAGCGGGCTGACAGGGGCTTTCCTTTTGCTGACTGCGTGAGTCGGGCCGCCCGATCGCCGGACCCCGAACGGGGAATCGGGCACGACTGCGCGGCCAGCCGTTACCATACCATACGGACTATGCTGCGCAACGACGCCGATTCCTGGGGCACCCTGGCCAAGCTGTTTCACTGGGTCATGGCGGCGCTGATCCTGGCGCAGATCGCGCTCGGCTTGATGGCCGCGAACTGGCGGGTGTCGCCGACGAAGATCGAGCTTTTTTTCTGGCACAAGTCGACCGGCATGCTGATCCTCGCGCTCGTGGGGCTGCGCATCTTGTGGCGGCTCGCCAATCCCACGCCGGAATTGCCGGCGGACATGGCGGGCTGGGAGCGCGCCGCGGCGCGCCTGAGCCACTGGCTGCTCTACGCGCTGATGATCGCCCTCCCCGTGACCGGCTGGATCGTCAACTCAGCCTCCAACGTTCCCTTCCGCATTTTCTGGCTGATTCCGCTGCCCGCGATCGTGGGGCCCGACAAGCCCACCGCGGACCTCTTCGAGCGCGTGCACGGCGGGCTTTTCGCGCTGCTCGCGCTGGTGCTTGTCGCGCACATCGGCGCCGCGCTGCGGCATCACTTCGTCAAGCGCAATACCGTGCTGGTGCGAATGCTCCCCGGCACCTGGCGAACACCATGACGAAAGTCCGCTCCCTGCTTTGGCTCTGCGGCCTGCTCCTTGCGGGCCCGGCGATCGCGGCCGACTGGAAAATGGATCCCGCCGGCAGCACGCTCGAGTTCATCGCCACCTTCGAGAAGACCGAGGCGCCGGGCGTGTTCAAGGAGTTCGATGCGCGCCTGCGCTTCGACCCGGACAAGCCCGCCGGGAGCCGCCTCGATGTCACCGTCAAGGTCACGAGCGCCGACATGAACATCCCGGACGTGAACAAGGAGATCCGCGGCAAGGACTGGTTCGATTATTCCGGCTTTCCGCAGGCGGAGTTCCATTCGACCGACCTGCGCCGCACCGGAGGCAATCGCTATGTGGCTCGCGGTACGTTGGTTTTGAAAGGCGCGAAGCAGGCGGTCGAGGTGCCGTTCACCTGGACCGGATCGGCCGACGGCGCCGTCATGGAAGGCGAGTTGACGGTGAAGCGTGGCGCGTTCGGCATCGGCACCGGCGAGTGGGCGGCGGCCGACGTCATCGGCGCCGACGTGAAGGTGAAATTCAAGGTGAAGCTGCGGAAGGGCTGAGGATGCGCTTCCGGCTTCATCGCGCCTCCCTGGCGGCGGCCGCTCTCGCGGCCACCCTCGCCGGCTGCGCGCAGCTCCTGCGCGTGGAGGCGCCATCCGCTCCCCCGGCCGAGTTTCCCGAGGCGTTCTACCTGCAGGCCCTGAAGCAGGGCAAGTCCGTGTTCCGCGTCGATCCCGCCGAGTCGCTGGTCGTGATCGAAGTGCGCCGCTCCGGGTCGCTCGCGCGCCTGGGCCACGACCACGTCGTCGCGAGCCACGACGTCACGGGCTACCTCGCGCCCGGTGAAGGCCGTGCCGACCTTTACGTCGCACTCGCGCGCCTGACGGTGGACGAGCCGGCGCTGCGCGTCGAAGCGGGATTCGAGACCCAACCCACCGAGTCCGACATCGAGGGTACGCGCTCCAACATGCTGACGAGGGTGCTCGAGGCGGAAAAGTTTCCGTTCGCGCTCATCAGCATCGCCGGCGCGAATGCGACGGGGAAGAAAACGACGCTCGCGGTCGCGATCGCGCTTCACGGTCATATGCGCACCCTGCACGTGCCGGCCGAGATCGAGGCGGACGCGGAAAAGGTGAGCGTGACCGGGCGTCTCTCGTTCGAGCAGACCGATTTCGGCATCACGCCCTACTCGCTGCTGGGCGGCGCCATCGCGGTACAGAACCGCGTCGACTTGCGTTTCCGCATCATCGCGCGGCTGGCCGGCACGGGGTAACACGGAGGCAAGGATGTCGCAGGGCAACTGGATCGACCAATTTCCCGGCAATTTCATGTGGTCGAACGCGACCCTGGTGTGCAAGGGCATGGCGCCTTACGGCGTTGTCGCGATCGGGGAGATCGACCGGATCGCCGAGCGGCTCGCGGCGCGCGGGATGGGCGACCCCGACGCGTGGTGGCAGGAGTGGTGCGCGATGGCGGAGAAAAACGAGGCTCTCGCCGACAAAGCCGCGGCCGAAGGCCGCGACTTCACCGCCGGGGACCATTACCTGCGCGCGGGCAACTACTACCACACCGGCGAGCGCTTCGTTCCTCCGGGCGACAAGAAGCTCGGCATCTACAAGAAGGCGCTGCGCTGCTTCCAGGAGGGACTGAAGCGGCGGCACAAGAACATCGAATTCGTCGAGGTACCGTACCAAGGCGAGACGCTCCCCGCGTACTTCATGAAGGCGCAAGGTGCCGCGGGCCGCGCGCCCACGGTGGTGCTCTTCGACGGCATGGACAACTGCAAGGAGATGAGCGTGCTCTTCGCGGGCCTGGAGTTCGCGCGGCGCGGCATGCACACGCTCGCGATCGACGGGCCGGGGCAGGGCGAGGCGCTGCGCCTGCGCAAGATCTACGCGCGCCACGACTACGAAGTGCCGGGCACGGCGGCGTATGAATTCGTGGCGAGACGCGCGGACGTCGATCCGAAGAAAGTCGTGATCATGGGCTACAGCTTCGGCGGCTATTACGCGCCGCGCATCGCCGCGTTCGAGCCGCGCTACGCCGCCTGCGTGTGCCTGGGCGCCCTGCACTGGGACCTGCATGCCTGGCAGTCGAAGATCAAGGAGCAGTTGAAGACCGACCCGAAGAAGAGCGCCCAGTCGAATTTCCAGTTCCAGTGGATCCTCGGTATGAACGATTCGGACGCCGCGCTCGAGCGCTCGAAGGAGTTTTCCTTGGCGGGCGTCGCGGATAAAATAATCTGCCCCGTGCTGATCACGCACGGGGCGAACGACCGCGTCGTGCCGATGGAAGCGGCGCACAAGCTCCACGCGGCGCTCACGACGAAGAACAAGACGCTCAAGATCTTTACGGCCGAGGAGGGCGGGGCCGAGCACTGCCAGGTCGACAACCGGCCGCTGGGGATCAGTTATATTGCCGACTGGATCGAAGCGAACATCTCATGAGCAGGCAGCGAGCGCAGGCAGCGAGCATGAGCATTGCGAGATTTTTCCCCTCCTCCCTTGGGAGTAGGGGTACGCCGGGGGCGGGGGGTGGTGGCGGGCTGCAAACCACCCCGCCTGCTTCGCAGGCACCCCTCCTCAAGAAAGGAGGGGAAGTCCTTTGCTTGGCACTGCTGCTCGCCTTGGGAACCGGCGCCTTTGCGCAGTATCCGGCGAAGCCGATCCGGCTCGTGGTGCCCTTTCCCGCCGGAGAATCGGTGGATGCGACCGCGCGCCTGGTCGCCCAGTCGTGGTCGACCGCTCTCGGCCAGCAGATTCTTGTGGACAACCGCGGCGGCGCGGGCGGGACGATCGGCAGCGAAGCGGTCGCCAAATCCGCACCCGACGGCTATACGATCCTGTGGGGTAACGTCGGTCCGCTCGCCATCGGTCCCGGCCTGTACAAGCAGCTCGGCTACGACGTCGCCAAGGATTTCGAGCCGGTGTCGCTGGTCGCGATCCTGCCCTTTGTTCTCTTCGCGAGCCCTGTGCTGCCGGCGAATTCCGTGGTCGAGCTTCTGGCCTATGCCCGCGCGCATCCCGGCGAGATCAATTTCGGCTCGACCGGCGTCGGGTCCGGCCTGCATCTGATCGGCGAGCTCTTCAAGAG
>Ga0137418_10004799_pt1 | contig 12392 bp, 10 predicted proteins | sample CZODoug3_1_2_16f_FD_122242 | JGI IMG/M metagenome (GOLD analysis project Ga0137418, IMG submission 122242) | Vadose zone soil fungal communities from Angelo Coast Range Reserve, California, USA - CZODoug3_1_2_16fungal (Hybrid Assembly) | ecosystem: Environmental > Terrestrial > Soil > Vadose... | reverse complement strand
GACGCAGTAGGTGCGAAGCAGGTGCCGTGCGTGAGCCTCGTCGAGGACGATCACGTGGTCGAGTATTTCTCGCCGGATGGAGCCGATGACGCGTTCGGCGAAGGGGTTCTGCCAGGGGGCCCTTGGCGGGCTGAGGACCTCCTCGAGCCCGAGAGCGGAGATGGTCTGTCGGACAAGGGCGCTGAAGATGCTATCTCGGTCGCGGTGAAGGAAACGCAGGGACGTGTCAAACGGAAAGGCGTCAAGAAGCTGCCTCCGTGTCCACTCCGCGGTGGGATGCTCGGTGACGTTGATGTGGCGGATGCGGCGGCGGCCGTGATCCAGGACAACGAAGCCGTAGAGGACTCGGAAGGTGGCGGAGGGGATGGTGAAGAAGTCGATTCCGGCCGCTGCACCGAGGTGGTTGGAAAGGAACGTGCACCAAGTCTGAGAGGGAGGGCGTCGAGAACGGACCGGCATATACCGGGCGACGGCGGACTGGGCGACGGAGAATCCCAGCTTCAGCAGCTCACCGTGGATCCTCGGCGCGCCCCACCTCGGGTTGGCGCGAGCCATGTCGCAAATGAGGCGGCGGAGGTCCGCGTCCTTCTGGGGGCGTCCAAGCGGCACACGCGACTTCCAGCTCCAAAAGAGACGAAAGCCCTGGCGGTGCCAGCCGACGACTGTCTCGGGCTTGACGATGAGGAGGACGCGGCGCCAACGCGGCCAGGCTTGGGAGAGGCAGGACCAGAAGGCTCTGTCGACGGAGGAGATCGGGGGTTTAGGGGTCCGCTGACGGAAGAGGGCAAGCTGCTGCCGAAGAGCCAAGTTCTCGAGCATCAGCTCCCGACGGGCTCGCAGAGCGGATCGCGCAGAGAGTAGTAGAGCCTGCAGCAAGGAGAGTAAGGACCGGAAGGAGCGCACTTCCGCATCATCGCAGGTTCGCCCGACGTCCCGTGCGGAACCTCGCACTCTCTATGGCAGACGGACTTTTCGGTAGGGACAACCCCGAGGGCGAATGGATCTGCCTCGAGGCGGAAACCACGTCTCGCGGCGCGGCGTCGGCCTTGCAGTCTCGGCACCGCACGACCTGCGCGGGCCGATCGGCCGCGCCTCGCAGAGTCTTCTGGTCGGCGAAAGAAAGCTGTAGGTCCGGCGCCTGTCTCCCGACTCGGACCTTCGGCGGACCCGACCGCTGGAATTCATCGGCATTGCATGCGATCAGGATTTCGTTCGGCGGTCTCCTCCCGTGGAGAAAGGGGAACGCCATTTTCCGGATGCGGACCCATTCGGCAGTCCAGTTTCTTTGCGTGCTCGTGGGTTGCGACTCGGGGGGCTTCGGCTCGCATCCGGATCGAGGTCCAATCAAGCTCGTGTTCACGCTGGAGCCTGAGGCGGCGATCGCAGGCGCCGCTATGGGCTCCGTGGCCGTGACGGTTCAGGACGCGTACGGGAACACGGTCGCAAACGCGAGCACCAGAATCACGGTGGCGATCGGAATGAATGCTGCCCACGGCACGCTGTCGGGTACCACCTCGGAAGCAGCCGTGAGCGGCGTGGCCAGCTTTTCGAACCTAGTTCTCGACAAATCGGGGAACGGTTACACGCTTAGTGCAGAGGCAGCGGGCCTGACCGGGGCGACCAGCAGCCCTTTCGACGTGACTTCCGCCCCGAGGAAGCTCGCCTTCGCCCTACAGCCGAACACGACGGTGATCAGCGAGGCGATCAAGCCGCCCGTCCAGGTCGCCGTCCAGGACGAGGACGGAAACGCCGTCACGGGCGCGAACACGAGCGTCACCTTGGCGCTCGGGACCAACCCCATGGGCGGCGTCCTGTCGGGCACCGCCACGCAGTTGGCAGTGCATGGGGTAGCCACCTTTTCAGATCTCAGTCTCGACAAGTCCGGCGCGGGGTACACACTCACCGCAGAAGCGGCCGGCCTAGGCGCGGCGACGAGCTATCCCTTCGACGCCATCGATCCCGTCGCCACCGTCAGGATCACACCGACGCAATCCGCGATCGATGCCGGCGCGCCACTCATGCTCACGGTGACGACGCTCGATGCCGCCGGGAACGTCGTCATGGGACGGACGGTCGCCTGGACCACGAGCGATTGGAGAGTGCTGTACCAACTGTACGACTCTCCCGGCGGCGAGGCCGTGTGTGGGCTCTCGACAGGGTCGGCGACGATCACCGCAACGAGCGAGGGTCAGAGCGGCACTGCCTCGGTCACGGTGACCGGATCCTCGTCGGTCGCGTGCTGTTTCGCCGGTTGCTGACGGCTTTTGCGCGCCTCTGGCGGAGAAGGGGAAGAGCGGATGTGCAGGAGGAGGAACAAAGTCGCAGTCCCGCTTCTCTGCCTGCTCTTCGGCTGCGACTCGGGTGGCTTCAGTTCGCATGCTGACGCGGGTCCCACGATGCCCGCCAAGCTGACCTTCACCACACAGCCCGCGCACGCGATGGCTGGCGCCGCGATCGGCCCGGTAGCCGTAGCGGTACAGGACACGTACGGCAACACCGTGGCGGGCGCGAGCACGAGCATCACGGTGGCGATCGGAACCAACACCGCAAACGGCAGCCTATCCGGCACGACTACCGTCACCGCAGTGAGCGGCGTGGCTGTGTTTTCGAACCTCGTTATCGACAAGTCAGGTGCCGGTTACACGCTCACAGCAGGCGCGGCGGGCCTGAGGGCGGCGACCAGCAACCCCTTCGACGTGAGCGCCGCTCCCACGAAGCTCGGCTTCGCCGTCCAGCCCACCACGATCGTGGTCGGCCACCTGATCAAACCGGCGGTCCAGATCACGGTCCAGGACGAGAATGGCAATCTCGTCGCCGCCGCAACCAGGAACGTGACGCTGGCGATCGGGACCAATCCCGCCAGCGGCGTCTTGTCCGGCACGACCACTGTGCCGGCTGTGAATGGCGCCGCGGCGTTTTCGAACCTGAGCATCGGCACGCCCGGCACGGGCTACGCGCTCACGGCGTACGCGGCCGGGCTGACTGGGACGACCAGCAGTCCCTTCGACGTCACGGTCGCCCCCAGGAAGCTCGCTTTCCGTCTCCAGCCGACCACAACGGTGGTCAACCGCGCGATTGCGCCGGCAATCGCGGTGGTGGTCCTGGACGAAACCGGCAATGTCGTGTCCACGTCGAACGACAGCGTCACCATGGCGATCAAGACTGGACCAGCGGCGGGAACACTGTCCGGTACGCTGACGGTTGCGGCGGTCGACGGGGTCGCGACATTTACGGACCTCAACCTGGATACCGGGGGCACCGGGTACACGCTCTGGGCGTCCGCGTACGGATTGGACGGGGCGACGAGCGAGCAATTTGCGATCACTCCTCATCCGCTGGTGTTCACCGGCGTGAGCGCGGGGGAGTTCCATACCTGTGGCGTCACGACCGACAACCTGGCGTTCTGTTGGGGCGCCAACTACTACGGCCAGCTGGGCAACGGTCCCGGCGAAGTCGTGCCGGGAAGTGACTCGGTGAGTCCGGTTCCGGTGGTGAATTACACGGGCTTGCCGGATCTCAGCTTCACCCGGGTGAGCGCGAACGGCGGTCACAGTTGTGGCGTCACGACCGCGAGTGAGGCGTACTGCTGGGGTTACGGCCCGAACGGCGCGGGGGGCTCGGGGCTCACTCCACACCCGCAAGGCCCCGCACACGACCTGAATTACGTCACGGTCAAGTTCGCCGCCGTGAGCGCCGGCGGAAACAGTGTGGAGCCCGGCGACTTCCTGGCCGCTCACACGTGCGGCGTCACGCCGGCGGGCGCGGCGTACTGCTATGGCGCCAATGCGTTCGGCGAGCTCGGTGACGGGAGCACGACAGATTGGATGATGGCGATGGCGGTGGCAGGTGGGCTCAGCTTCGCCGCCGTCAGCGGGGGTGGTGAGGAGACTGCCGGGCCTTACACCTGTGGCGTCACGACCGCCAGTGCGGCGTATTGCTGGGGCGCCAATTCCTCGGGCCAGCTCGGCGATGGGAGCACCACCGGCCGAATGACCCCCGTCGCGGTGGCGGGGGGCCTCGGTTTTGCCGTCGTGAGCGCCGGCGGAGATCACGCCTGCGGCGTCACCACCACGCACGCGGCGTACTGCTGGGGCGACAATTCCTTCGGCCAACTGGGCGACGGCGCCCTGACCCGGCAGACGACTCCCGTCGCGGTCAGCGGACAGCTCGACTTTGCCACGGTGAGTGCTGGACTCGATCACAGCTGCGGAGTGACCACCGCGGGCAGTGCATACTGCTGGGGCGACAACTCCTCCGGCCAGCTCGGCGACGGGAGCACGACCAGCCGCACGAGCCCGGTGGCAGTCCAAGGCAAGCTCAACCTTTCCGCGGTGACCGCGGGCGGATCTCACACTTGCGGCCTGACCCCCGACGGCGTGGCGTACTGCTGGGGAGATAACTCCTACGGCCAGCTCGGCGCCCCGACGACAGGGCGCAGCAGCGTGCCAGTAAAGGTGAGCGACCAGCCCTGACGAGCGAGCGAGCATGGAAGAGAGCAGATCGGACAGACGCGAGACCGGATGATCAGTTCAGCCCGTATGGAAACCGACGAAGCCGACCTGGTGCGCAGCGCCGCGGGAGGGGACCGCGCCGCGCAGCATGCGCTCTTCGACCGGCATCATCGAGGCGTGATGGGATATTGCCTGCTGGCGAGCGACGGTGATCGGGAGCGGGCGCTCGAGCTGACCCAGGACACGTTCCTGCGAGCGCTGTCGTCGCTGCCGCAACTCCAGGATTCGGCCCGATTTCGCAGCTGGCTTTTCTCCATCGCCGCGAATCTCTGCCGTGGCCGTGGCGCGCAGGAGGCGCGGCGACGCGAGCTTCTGGCAGCGGCGCAACTGGGTCTCGACGCGGTTCCAACGGACGACGAGCCGCAGCAGCGGGAGGCGCGAATCGCGCTCGTCCGGCGGCTCCTCTCCCGCGTCGAAGACCCCGCCGTGCGCGCGGTGGTCTCGCTCAAGTACGGAGAACCGGAGCACACCACGCGGGAGATCGCCGCCCGGCTCGGTCTTCCACACGGCACCGTCACCAGCCGGCTGGTGCGCTTTCGCGCGACGATCAAGCGCGAGCTCTTGCGCACGATGCTGGAGGAGGGGTCCTGATGCCCTGCGAGATCCTGACCGAGGACGTTCTTCAGGCGGTGCTGCGGCAGAAGCTCTCTGCCGACAAACGCGCGCTCCTTCTCCGGCACCTGCACGACCCGTGCGAGGGCTGTCTGGATCTGCTCGAGCGCTGGACAGCCGAGGAGATGCTGGCGCCGGACGACCTGCTCTCTCGCGCAGAGCAGGAGAGACTCTTTGCCTCCGCTGCGCCGCAGACGGTTCCTGCCGAACGGCCTGTGTTGAAGGTGATGCACCTGGAGCGCCGACGCTTCAGGCTCGCCTGGGGCGCTGCCGCCGCCGTCGTCGCAGCGGGACTGGTGATGATGTTCCGACCAGCGCAGCGGAACGCGCGGGACGATCTGAAGGGCGTGGCGGCGCCAGCCGCCGCGCTGATTCCACTCGTCGGCGCGCGCACTCCGATGCCGCACGTCGTTCGCGCCCTGCCGGCGGGCGGCCGGCTCGCGCCCGGAGAGTTGCTCCTCCTGCGGATTCGGCTGGATGCGCCAGCCTGGGTTTATCTGCTTTCGCAGAAGCCGGGAGAGGCGGCCGAGCTCATCTGGCCCTTGCAGGCGGACGCGCGGCACGAGGCAGGCGAGTTCGAGGTCGCGGAATCCGGATCCGCGCTGGCCGTCGATCCCGGTGCTCTGGGACCCGCCGGGCGGTTGTTGCTGGTCGCTTCACCGGAGCCGCTGGACGCGCGCCGGCTGCAGGTCCGGGAAGCTGCACGGACCCGCGAAGAACTGGAGAAGGCCTTGCCCGGGTGCTCGGTCGATCTGCTGACGGTTCTCGTCGAGGGGCCGTGATGCGCGCGCCGTTCCCGCTTCCGGCAGCATTGATCCTCGCGGGTTGCGCCTCGAGCGCGGGTCTGAAGGGAGGGGCGCTGTCCGCGTTCGGCCCGGAAGGCATCACCGACCAGCCGCCCCTACGGCACGCGCTGCTGGTGGGCATCGACCATTTCGAGGATGACCGCTTCAACGACCTGCGATTCGCCGCGGCCGACGCACGGTCGCTGGCAGCGGCGCTCAGCGAGTTCGACGACGTGCGCGAGCTCGTCCGGCCGGAGGAAACCCGGCGCGCCGCAATCCTGGAGGCGCTGGCGGAACTGGAGAGACGGATCCGCAGTCCCCGCGACACGGTCCTCATCTACTTCTCCACCCATGGCTCTGTCGCACAGCGACCCGGAGGAGATTTGGAGCGCGAGCTCGTCGTCGGCGACACGCGGCTCGATCTGCTGCGTGAAACCGCGATCCCGGTCGAAGAGTTGATCCGCCGCGCCGAGAGGCTGCCTTCGCGGCGGGTAGCGGTCATCCTGGCGACCTGTCACGCCGGTCGCGGCAAGTCCCGCATCCCTGACGCGCTCGCGCAGGCGCTCGCGGCGCACAAGGCGGCAGTGCCGCGGCTCGAGGACGTCTCCGAGGCGGTGGTGGTGGTGTCTGCGGCGGCGTTCGGCGAGGCGGCGCGCGAGGACGAGACGCTCGGGCACGACGTGTACACGTACTTCCTGCTCGAAGCGCTGGGCTCTGGCGACCGCGACGGCGACGGCGCAGTGACCATCAGTGAGGCGCACGATTACGCGCGCGAGCGCACCTGGCAGTTCACCCACGGACAACAGCGGCCCGCCGCGGAGAGCACGATCCTCGGGGTCGATCCCATCGTGCTCCGCGGCCGCCGGCAGCGCGAGGGATTGCCCGTCATCTACAGCTATGAGCGCTCGTCCGAAGGCGTCGCGGTCCGGCTCTCCGGGAATCCGAAAGGCGTGCTGCCGGGAGGCTTCGCCGTCCCTCCCGGCGAGCAGCGGCTCGAGCTCCTCGACTCCGGTACGGGAGGCCTGCTCTATAGTGGCACCATCCAGCTCAAGGCGGGCGATCGGGTAGAGCTGAGCCGTCTCATCCCGCCCGCGCGCAAGCTCGAGGCCGAGCTGGAAGGCGGACTGTTCATGCCGTTTTCGCGAGCTGCCCGCAACGCGCTGCCAGTGGCGCCGGCGGTGGGCCTCCACCTGCGCGGCGCCAACTGGCCCGCTGCCCTGTTGGCCGCGGAGCTCAGCGTGTCGATGTTCGGCAGCACGGGAGCAACGGCGATGGTGGATCAACCCTACGATCTGCTTGGAGTGCACCTCCAACTCGGCCTGGGACGGACCATCGACCTCGGGCGTGGTCTCTCGCTCGAGCCGCAACTGCATCTCGGCATGCTCTGGCTGTCGCGGCGGTTCCGGCAGTTTTCAGCGAACGAGTCGCTGCGCGCGCCGACCCTGTCGCCGGCGGTGGTGCTCGGAGCGACGCCGTCCGATGCTCTTCGCGTCGGGTTGCGGTTGGAATCTTCCTTGTTTGCCGGCCGGCTCGAAGGACCGCGGAGGCTGCACGCCGTCGGGCAATTCGGGCTACTGGCCGGATACTCGTTCTGAGGGACTTGATCCGATCGTGCTTCGCGGGCGCCGGCAGCGCGACGGCTTGCCCGTCATCTACAGCTACCAGCGATCTGCGGAGGGAGTCGCGGTTCGTCTCTCAGGTACCGCAAAGGCGTTCTGGCAGGGGCTTCGCGGTCCCGGCCGGCGAGCAGCAACTCGAGCTCCTGGATTCCGGGATGGCAGTCTCCTGTACACGGGCAAGATCAAGCTCAACGCAGGCGATCGCGTCGAGCTGAGCCGTCTCATCCCGCCCGCGCGCAAACTCGAACTTCGTCTCGAAGGCGGAGTGTTCGTTCCCTTGTCCGGGGCTGCTCGGGCTAGTCTACCGGTTTCGCCTGCCGCCGCCCTGCGACTGCGCACCCGCAACTGGCCCGCTCCGCTCCTGGCAGCGGAGTTGAGCATCTCAATGTTCGGCAGCACCGGCGCCACGGCCACTTACGCTGAGCCGTACGATCTGCTCGGAGTGCACCTGCAGGTCGGCTTGGGACGGATGTTCGATCTCGGTCGTACCGTGTACCTGCAGCCGCAATTCCAGCTCGGGAATCTGTGGCTGTCTCGCAACTTCCGGCAATTCACGGGGAGTGACTCGTTGCGCGCCTTCACCTTCACCCCTGGGTCGAACTCGGGGCTGCGGCATCCGACGCTTTTCGCGTAGGTGTGCGGCTCGAGACCTCCGTGTTCGCTGCCCGTCTCGAAGGAACACGCGAGCTGCACGCAACGGGACAATTCGGCTTGCTCGCCGGATATTCGTTCTGACGAGGTCGTGCGTGGCCTGCTCTCTCTGAAGAGCCGCGTTCCAGATCGTTCCCCTGACCCTGCATGGCCGCAGGCCAAACGTCCTGGTGCCGCTATTGCGATCAAAAGCTTTGCCGCGGGTCTTCCTCTCGCGCAACACGAAAGCAGGGGTCACCCTCAAACCGGGGAGAGAGAGCATGCGACGAACAGGATTGTTGGTAGTGATGAGTGTCGTTCTGCTTCCGGCGATCGCACTGGCGACAGCCGCATTCGGCGTGATCTCCAACGTCATATTGGCCCAAGGCACGACGGCTGGGGCCTTGGACGAACGGATCAGCGTGAGCAACACTGACCCCGCACTCCCGGGCGACGACCACGGGGAAGGATGGATCGCAGGCCAAGGCGACGATCACGGCAAAGGGTTCGGCGGCAACCCGGAGGACGAGTGGGAATTGATTTTGAAAACCAACGGCGCCTCTGACTTCTATTTCCAGGACATCGTGGTCGGCCCCGGTGGCCGCTCCGGCTGGCATAGCCACCCCGGGGTCCTCATGATCGCGGTCAAAGAGGGTTCGATCGATTGGTACGACAAAGATTGCGTGAAGCACACCTATACCGCCGGCCAGTCGTTCACCGAGAACACCGAGTCCCACAACCTGTTCAATACCGGCACCCTCAATGCGCACCTGTTGATCTCGTACATCATCAAGGCGGGCGCACCTCGCCGGATCGAGCAGCCGCAGCCCGCGTGCGGCGCCGCGCTCGGCCTCCCGTAATCTCGGAAACCACGGCGAAGACGTTGCTTTCAATCTCATGTCAACGGCAGGTCAAAGGGGGATTCACATGAACGTCTGCAAGCGAGCCAAGGCGGCCACCTTCTCCTGTGCGGTCGCGATCGGCATTGCCACCGTTGCTTCGGCCGAGGTCCTGGTCGGGACCCGCAATCCGCGCGTCGACGTCCCAGCGGTGCAGAAGGCCGTCGACATCGGCGGCCTGGTGATCCTGAAGGGCCATTTCTCTTTCGCCGGAACGCCGACAATCAACCCCGACGTGCCAGGGTTCCCGGCAGCCACTGTCCGGGTATCGAAGGCTGTCACGATCTCGGGAGCGGACGACCAAGACGAGATGACGACGATCGAAGGAGGACAGGTCCCCTTCGAGGTCGACGCGCCGGGATCTGCGGTGACGATTCAGCGGTTGCGCTTTGTCCGCCCGACGTCCACGGCGATCGAGGTCTCAGGCGTCGCTGGACTGGTGGTCGCCTCCTGCAGGATCGATGGCGTGCAGCCGCTGGACGGCCTCAGCGCGGGGATCGCGATCAACCTGTTCTCGTTCCCGACCCCCGATCAACCCGGCCACCCGGAGAGAATCTCCGGGACGCTGCTGGTGGTCGACAACGACGTCGACGTCGCGGGAGCAACGGTTACCGACGACGCCAACGGGATCGCGCTCTTCAACGCGGGCATCCCCGGCGCCGAGGTGGAAGCCTATCTCTCTGGAAACAGGATCAGGAACACTACCGAGCCCGGGATCAATGTCCGCCGTGTGGTCGGACGGGTCTACGTCAAGCGGAATCAGATCAGGACCGCCACCTTCGCGGGACCAGCGCCTCGACCCGAGGCGCTCCGCCTGGTGAACCTCGGTTCGTATGTGGTGGCGCAAAACTCGATCGATTGCCGATGGCCGCAAGCGATGGGCATCGGAGTGTTCAGCCAGGTTGCGCCCTGGCCGATCCAGGACGCCATCATCACCGAGAACACTGTGACCATGGCACCGCCGGAGGGAACTGTCTTCGGCGAAGACAGTGCGGGGATCGCGGTCAGGGGGTTCGCTCAGGGCAATGTCGTCCTGAACAACTCCATTCGAGGGCGCGCGGCAAAGGCCCTCTCGGTCTCCGCTTTTCGAGGTGGGGCACCGAGCAACACCGCATTCGTCCTCAATCGCTTGGACGACTTCGAAGCGTCAGTGGCCGACGTGGTCGTCGGCGACGGCGTCTCGAACACGCGCATCGTCGGACCGGGCAGCGTGGAGAATCACGGCACCGGTACGGTCATCGTGCGCCTGCCGTCGCGCGAGGAGTGAGGGGTCGTTTGCCCAAAGCACCCGAAGAGACGCCATGTCCACGAAAGATGCCGGCGAGGGAAGCGGCGGAGATATGCCATCAGAGCCGGAATGAACCGCGGTGCCTGGTGCGGGTCCGCAATATACCCGACCATGTCGGCAAGTCATTCCGCGCGCAAGCGGCGCGGTGTTGAGTGGAGGCGGGAATCGAACCCGGGCAACTCGATGATCTGAGCCCTGTATCACCGCGGCATCTCGCACAAGTCCGCGATCTGCCGAGGGAGATGGGTGTCGCCCGTGCCGCCATCCGGCCGGTAGCGTGGACCAACGGGACCATGGCGGTCCCGCGCAGAGGAGTCTTCGCACCGACACCGCGCAAAAGAGCAGATCGTTCGCTCACGTTGGCAGAGCGTGAGGAGATCTCGCGCGGGATCTCGTCGGGGCGCTTGTCAGGCGAGTTTCGGCGACCGATGAAGGGCTGACCATGCGCTGAATGTTGGAGCGAGCCGTTCCTTGAGGCTCGGCGGGAGAGCGTAAGTGTCGGTTCCGAACTTCTGCAAGATGGCGCGGACCTGCTCGTCAAGCTCGTCGCCCTTCGCGCCGTTGCCGCCTTGATGCCGAAGCTCCTCGATCAGAACTTGCGCACGGCGCGCTTCTGTCTCGAGCCACATCCGCTTCGCCTCGAGGTCACGGAGCACACCCGGATGCAAGGCTCATGCGCGAATCGACTTCGTGAAGGGCCGCGTCGGCCAATGCCCACTGCCGCTGCGCCTCGGCGGCGCTCTGCAGGCGGATCAGCCAGCTTCCGTCCACGTAAACGACCGGCGCAGCAATCAAGGCTACATCAAAGGCGTCGCGATCAACCGACCCGCAGTCATCAGCGTCAACATGTTCTACGCCGCGCTCGCCGTAAATGAATTCCTCGCGCGACTCCACTCCTACAGGACGGAGCCCAACGGAGACTCGGCGACGTTCTGCGTCAGCCTCTCCGGGCTGTTCATGGTTCGAGAGCCAGACTCGTGGCTGTCGTCATCGGCCAGGCTCCTAGCCCGCGGCGACGTGGAACCGAGACTCGATATGCCGAGCCTGTCTGAATGAGCATCTCCGTCGCGCCTGCTTACGTTGTCAGACGAGTAGACGACGAGCCGAGCGAGATCCTCCCGGGGATCGTATACGTCGTGGGCGAGCCAGGTTGGCCTTGGTTCGCGATATTACGGTGCCCCTGTGAGTGCAGTGCCGTTATCCGCCTTAGCTTGGTTCCCAACGACCGCCCCCGCTGGTCTGTCCGCGTTCACAGCGAGTGGGCGGCAAGCATCTACCCGTCGGTTGCACGGGTGGTCGGCTGCCGGAGCCACTTCATCATTCGCCGTGGACGACTGATCTGGGCGATGTGGACGCGTCCAAGCCGATGCGGAATCTCAGGAACACGAAGGCCGCCGCCCAGAGAACCTCTCTGAAACGGGGCCTTTTTTTGGAGCGGAACACCGGGTTCGAACCGGCGACTTCGCCTTGGCAAATCAGGCGACCGGGATTCCCGAACCTCCACAGCCCTTCACTCTGAGCACAACCCTTCAGTTTTACTCGAGACGGCACCACGCCCGGATTCACGAGTCTCCCATGCCGCAACGCAGAAACACGAATCTCCGGGTCCAACCGGGGTCCAAGAAGATCTGCTTGGCGTGGCTGAGGTCGCGGGGGCAGCTCGGGGGGTGCACAGCGACCCTTTACACGCTCTGCGCCCAGGGACAACTGCCGCATATCCGCATCTTGAACGCCATCCGCATCCCGCAGGCAGATCTGAAGGTCTTCGTGGCTGCTCGACGTGCTGTGACTCAGCGCCAGTGACGGCACGGTGCCCACTCGAGATCCAGGCCGAAGATGTCACGCCCGGATGGCGTGGTGCCTAGACGAGCTGAAAAAACGGGAGAGCCGGAAGACCCACCACTCTCGAAGGAGCTGTCCATGTCCAATCGCAAGCTGATCGCTATTTCCGCTCTCGCCATTACGGCCGCCATTCCCACCCTGGCGTCTGCCGCCGACTTCGCCGCAGCACCTTGCCTCCTTCGGGAGCACCGCGTCACCTCGGTGAC
>Ga0137418_10004797_pt1 | contig 12393 bp, 6 predicted proteins | sample CZODoug3_1_2_16f_FD_122242 | JGI IMG/M metagenome (GOLD analysis project Ga0137418, IMG submission 122242) | Vadose zone soil fungal communities from Angelo Coast Range Reserve, California, USA - CZODoug3_1_2_16fungal (Hybrid Assembly) | ecosystem: Environmental > Terrestrial > Soil > Vadose... | reverse complement strand
GACTACGTGCAGCGCCTGTCGAGCAAGGGCGTCAAGGAGATCTCGATCCTGAGCAACGAGAAGCAGGTCGTGGCGTCCTCGAACCTGTCGAAGATCGGCAAGACACTCGGATCCGTGCGCCTCCCACGGCACGGGGACAGCGTGATCATCACCGGCACGCTGGCGGACGACGACCCCGAATTCGAGGGGAAGAAGACCTACACCATGGACATCCCGATCATCGTGGACAACGAGAAGCGGGGCTACGTCCGGCTCCACCTCCTCCTGGACGACTTCCAGCAGATCATCCACGAGGCGCTGACGCGGCGGCTCCTGGCGACGGCGCTGGTCTTCCTGCTCGGCATCGCCGGCGTCGTGGCCCTGTCGTACGGCGTCACGCGTTCCCTGGATCAGCTGGCGAGGGCGGCCGGACGCGTCGCCGAGGGGGACCTCTCCGGCCGCATCAAGTCGAACCGACAGGACGAGGTGGGGAGGCTGATCGCGACGTTCAACACCATGGTCGAAAAGCTCGGCGAACAGCGCGCCCTCGAATCGCGGCTGAGACGCGCGGAGCGCGCCTCGGCCGTCGCAAACCTCGCCTCCGCCGTGGCGCACGAGATCCGCAACCCGCTGAACCTGATCAGCCTGAGCGTCGATCACCTGGGAGCGGAGTTCCGGTCGTCCGACCCGGTCAAGACGGAGGAGCATGCCGCGATCATCGCTTCGGTGCGGGACGAGCTGGCGCGCCTGAATCGCATGGTCGGAGACTTCCTCAGCTACGGCCGGCCGCCGCGCCTGGCGCCGCGGGCCTGCCGGATCGAGGAGACCCTGGACGAGGTGCTGTCGCTCGTCGCGGCGAAAACGCGCGATCAGCGGATCGAGATCGTCAGGCGCGTCCCGGCGGACCTCCCCGTCATCCAGGCCGACCCGGAGGGTCTGAGGACCTGCTTTCTCAACGTCGTGATCAACGCCCTCCAGGCGATGCCGCCGGGGGGAGCCCTCACGATCGAGGCCCAGGCGGCGCAGAATGGCGCGGAGCGGCCGGTGGTCTCCGTGGTCTTCCGCGACACCGGATGCGGGATCGCCCCGGCCGATCTCGAGCGGATCTTCGAGCCCTATTTTTCGACGCGCGAGGCCGGCGTGGGCCTGGGACTCGCGATCACGCAGCGAATGGTGCAGGACCACGGCGGCGAGATCAAAGTCGAAAGCGCCCCCGACAGGGGGACCACATTCCGGATCGACCTTCCAGTCAGGGGCCCGGCGGCGTCCAGGGACGCCGCCTGAGCGGGCGAGGAGGGAGCGCGACATGATCGACCCGAGGCGCGTCCTGGTCGTCGACGACGAACGAAAACAGCTCGACATCCTGAGGGCCATCCTGGGCCGCGAGGGCTTCGACGTCGAGAGCGCGGCGACGGCAGAGGAGGCCGCGGCGATCCTGCGCGACGCGCCACCCGCCGTCATCCTCACCGACCTCAAGCTTCCGGGGATGGACGGCATCGGCCTTCTCGAGCGAACTCTCAAGGCATCGCCCCAGAGCGTGGTGATCATCATGACCGCCCACGGGACCGTCGACACCGCCGTGCAGGCGATGAAGATGGGGGCCTTCGATTACCTGACGAAGCCTCTGGCCCGCGACACCGTGGTGCTGGCGGTCCGCCGGGCCGCGGACAGGGCGCGCCTCCAGTTCGAGAACCTGGCGCTCGTGGAGCAGCTCGTCGATCGGTTCTCTCTCCCGAACATCATCGGCGACCATGGCAAGATGCAGGACGTCTTCCGCATGGTGCGAAAGATCGCGCCGAGCTCATCGACCGCGCTCATCTACGGCGAGTCGGGCACCGGCAAAGAGCTGATCGCCCGCGCCATCCACTACAACTCGCCGCGCGCGGCGCGGCCCTTTAACGCCATCAACTGCGCCGCCATCCCCGAGCCGCTGCTCGAGAGCGAGCTGTTCGGTCACGAGAAGGGGGCGTTTACGGGGGCCGTCGCCCGCAAGACCGGCCTGTTCGAGGAGGCGTCCTCGAGCACGTTGTTTCTCGACGAGGTCGGCGATCTGGGGATCGCCATGCAGGCCAAGATCCTGCGCGCGCTCCAGGAGAAGGAGATCCGGCGCGTGGGTGCCACAGCCTGTGTCCCCGTGGACGTGCGGATCATCGCGGCGACGAACCGGAACCTCGCGCGCATGATGAAGGAAGGGAAATTCCGGGAGGATCTCTACTACCGCCTCAACGTGCTGACGATCTTCCTGCCGCCGCTCAGGGAACGCACGACCGACATCCCGCGGCTGGTGGACCATTTCATCGTCCGCCATGCCGCCGCGTCGGGCAAGAGAATCCGCGGGATCGACGATCAGGCCCTGGCGGCCCTGCTGCAGTATCACTGGCCCGGAAACGTGCGGCAGCTCGAGTCGGCGATCGAGAGGGCGGTGCTTCTCGCCGAAGGCCCGGCGATCGTCCTCGAGGACCTGCCGCAGGAGGTGCGCGGGAAGCGCGAGCCCGGCGGCATCGGGATCGAAATCCCGGACGCCGGACTGTCCTTCGAGACCCTCGAGAGGGAACTCCTCCAGCAGGCCCTCCGGAAGGGACACAGCATCTCGGCGGCGGCGCGCCTGATCGGGATGTCCCGCAGGACGCTGCAATACCGGCTCAAGAAATTCGGACTCGCTCTCGCGGGGCCGGCGGAGGAAGCCGGCGCCGGTGAGACGGGGTCCGAAGGATCCCGCCCCTCGGACCGGCCGGCGGTCTCTGCACCAAATGGTGCACCGGCTGCACCGGATCGTTAAGATCAACTCACGCCGCGACCCCCTGAAGCAAGATCCTTTCGGCGTCCTGCATCGCCAGAACCCATTCTGCCACTGTATGTTCAGCCGATTTAGCGCCCGGGCGGTGAATCTTGGCATCCGGGTTGCTCTATCACGGGGCGAGGAGGTGTACCCGATGCGCAAACTGTTCGTTCTGGTTCTCGCCGTAGCCTTCGTTCTTGGAGTCGCGTCCCTCGCGCCGGCAGCCAACAAAGCGGTGCAGAAGAGCTCGAGCCACAGAATGTTGGGCGAGGTCGTGAGCGTCGATCCAGCCAGCCATACCCTCACGATCAAGGAGACGGTGAAGGGTGGCGAGGCGAAGGAAGTCACCTTCAACTTCGACGAGAAGGGAAAGGTGACGGTCGCGGGCAAGCCGGGCAAGCTCGATGACGTGAAGCCGGGCGATTCGGTGACCGTCCGCTATACCGAGAAGGACGGCAACAAGATCGCCCAGGATCTGCACGTCGCGAAGCCGGCCGCCGCAAAGGCCGCGTCGAAGTAACGACGGAAGAAGAGAAGAGACGGAAACGCGGTCTTCGGACCGCGTTTCTTTTTTTGGGTCCTATCTGCGGTCGGCGCCGCGGATCAGGCGCGGGATCTCGTCGACGGATCCCGGGGGCGGCGCCAGCCTGAGCAAATGATCCTCCGCGCCCGTCTCCTCGCCCGCGGGGTGGCTCCGCGCGACGGTGAGGCGTGCAGGCTCGGTCATCGGGATGTTGATCTCGAAGAGCGAGCCGCCACGGGAAGCCCAGAGCGTGCAGGTCGGTTCGCCCGCCAAGCGCTCGATCTCGACCAGCTCGATGGCCGCCCCGGGCAAGGCCTGAGCCGCCCGATCGAGGGCCGCCCGTACGTCGAATGCAGTGGAATCCAGCAGGTCCAGGAGCGTCCGCTCGCGCTCGGCGGCGAGCCGGTTCGTGACCAGATCGTGCGCCTCGGAGCGCGCCAGGATGTAGAGCGTCCGGCCGATCCGCTTCTGGAGCGCCTGCAGATCTCCGTTTCGCACCACGGCGAACACGCGCCGCTCACCCGCGAGGAGTCGCAGGAACGAGGGCTCGTCCTGGAAGGTGTCCGGATCGTGGCCGTATTTCCGACCGAACCTCAGGTCGTCGCTGTGGGGCGACACGAGTCCAATCGTCCCGCGCAGGTAGAACGGCAGGCCGCGCAGGTAGCAGTGGTAGCCGAAGACCGGCTCCCCGGCCCGCATCTCCTGGCGCAGGACGATCGCGAAGCGCTTCGTCTCGTTGTAGTAATTCAGGCGCCCGACGAAGGCGAGCGCGGAACACCACCCGGCCATCCAGACGAGGGCGGCGACGCCCAGACCCACGAGGGGCCGGTCGCGCCTCGCCGCGACCGATCCCGCGAGGAACGCGACCGCCGCGAGCGCCGCCAGCATGAGGCAGAGCAGGAGGACGATCCCCGAGCGCTCCATCATCTGCTCTCCGTTGTGGCGGTGCCACAGGAGGGCGGCTCCGGAGGCCACGACGACCATGACCATCGAGAGCCGGCCGAAGATTTCACGGAAGGACCTTTCCCGGAGATCGCGATCGATCATCGCGGCGACGAGCAGCGCGCCCGCGGGGAAGAGCGGCAGGACATAGAGCGGCAGCTTCGATTGCGCGACGCTGAAAAACACCAGGCCGGGAAGGATCCACGACCAGAGAAACTCGGGCGCCTCCTGTCGCAGCGAGGCCGGCGGGTCTTCCGAGCGCCGCGGTCGCAGGAAAAGGCGAAGCGGCAGAAGCAGGCTCCAGGGCAGAAGGCCGGCGGCGGCCACGGTCAGGTAGTAGTGCCAGGCTCCCCGGTGGCGGTGCACCGTGGTGCCGAACCGGGCGAGATGTTCGTGATAGATGAAGTACCGCGCGAACTCAGGGTTGGCCATCTGCGCGGCGACGTACCAGGGCGCCGCGATCGCGAGGAACAGAAGCAGGCCGGTCGCCCACGGCAGCTCGCGGGCGCGCCGCCATTCCCGCCGCAGGGTCAGAAAGCAGGCGATCGTCATGGCGGGGATGACCAGCGCGATCGGGCCCTTGGTCAGAACACCTCCGGCGAGCGCCGCGAACATGCCGAGATAGGCGCGCGCCCCTCCCGGGCCCGCGCGCAGACCCTTCAGGTAGCAGAGAAGAGCCAGGGACACGAAGAAGGTCAGCCCGAGGTCCGGGGTGAGGATATGACTGGCGGTGAAAAAGCCGACGCAGGAGGCCAGGACGAGAACCGCCATGCCGGCCCGGCGCCGGTCGAAGAGCAGGATGCCGATGCGGCGGGTCACCAGCAGGATTCCGGCGGCGAAAAGGAGCTGCCCGAACCGGGCGCCGGTTTCGCCGGGGCCCCAGACCGCCAGGGAGGCCGCGGTCACCCAGTAGACGAGCGGCGGCTTGTCGAGGAAGACCGCGCCGTTGATGCGCGGCGTGATGAAATCGCGCCGGGCGAGCATCTCGCGGGCGACGTCCGCGTATCGCCCTTCGTCCCGCTCCCAGAGGCCCCAGGGAGAGACGCCGAGAAGGATGAGAATAGCGGAGCAAACGAAAAGCGACCGGACCCGCGACGGCGACAGGCGACGCATCCGGCGGAATGTTAGTACGGTTTATACTCTCGCACCATGAGCCAGACGGCCATCCCGGCGGAGCGTGGAAGGCTCTACGTTCTCGTCCTGAGGATCCTGGGCAGCGCAGGCCGGTGGTGGCCGGTTCTTCTGGTCGGCGCCGTCGCGTACCTGGGCTGGGAAGAGCTGCGCCGGATCGATCTGAACCAGGTCCGTCATGTGCTGCATTCACTGTCGGGTCCGTGGCTCCTCGTCGCCTGCGCCCTCACCCTCCTCAACCTGGCCCTCCTGGGCTGCTACGACCTGGTGACCCTTGAGGGATCGCCGGTGCCGCGCACCGCGCGCTGGAGCCTCGGCACGCTCGCCTTCGCCTGGAGCAACTTCCTGACGCTGGGTCCGATCGCGGGGCCGGCGATCCGATTCTGGCTGTATCGCCCTTACGGCGTGGACGGCGCCGTCCTTCGGGGCGCGATCGTCGCCAACATCGCGGCGTTCGCCACGACGCTCACCGTCTGTTTTCTCGGGTCCTGGGGACTGCACCCCGCTCTTGCGCCGATCGTGGCCGTGACGATCCTGGGCCTCCTGGCGGTGCTTCTCGGCCGTCTCGGCCGGAACGCCGGGGCGCCTCAATGGATGCGCCGCGGGACCGGGGCGTGGGCGACGCTCTTCGGGGTGGCGCTCCTCGACTGGATCCTCGCGGCCGGCGTGTTCGTCGCCGTCCTCCTGTCCACCGGCCAGGCGGCGGACTGGCGGGACATCGTGAAGATGTTCTTCGCCGGTCAGGTCATCGGGTTGATCTCGCTCCTGCCTGGCGGCCTCGGCAGCGCCGACGCCTTCTGGCTCATCCGGCTTCCGATTGGAGCGGCGGCCGCGGGAGCCGCGCTCATCGCCTACCGGGTCATCTACTACATGATTCCGTGGCTTCTGGCCTGCCTCGTCCTGCTGAGGCTCGGCGCGCGCGCCGGGGCGCGCTGGCTCAAGCCGGTCCCGTCGATCCTGGCGCTTCTCATCGGCGCCGGGGCCGTGGTTCTCCTGGCGTCGACCGCCTCGCCCGCCCTGGCGCGCCGCCTGACGATTCTGCAACGCTGGGTTCCGATCGGTGTGGTCGAAGTGTCGCACCTGATCGGTGCGCTCATCGGGCTGGCCCTCCTTTTTCTCGCTCGCGGGGTGGCGCGCGGATACCGCGAGGCGCATCGGCTGACCGTCGCTCTTCTCCTGGTCGGCGGAGTCGTGGCGCTTCTCAAGGGCCTCGACTACGAGGAGGCGATCATTCTGTTCGCGCTCTGCGGGGTCACCGCGTCCCAGGCGCCCCTGTTCCGGAAGGAGGGAAGGGCCCCCTGGTTCGGCTGGACGACGATCGTGATAGGCGCCTTGGCGTTCGGAATCTTCGCCGTGGTGGGGTTCCGCTCCCACGCCATCGAGTACGACCCGTCGCTATGGTGGACGTTCGGCTTCGTCGGGCACACCGACCAGGTGGCGCGCTTTCTGCGATCGCTGGCGTTTCTCGGCACGTCGGCCGTTGCGTTCCTGCTCTATGTCGGGCTGCGCGTGCCTGCCCCGTTCCACCCGCCGACGCGCGACGAGATCGAGAAGGCCCTGAAGATCCATGAAGAGTGCGGGTCGGGGACATCGCCGCTCATGGTGGCGGCCGGGGACAAGTCGATTTTTTTCTTCGGCGAACGGGCCTTCGCGGCTTACCGCGTGGTGGGATCGTACCTCGTCGTCTTCAGCGACCCGACGGTGCCGCAGGGCGAGGAGCGTGATTTTCTCGAGGCGCTGATGGCGCTGGCGCAAGAGATGGATCGCCGCCTGGTGTTCTACCAGGTGGCGCCCTTCTGGCTGCCCCTCCTGCACGATCACGGCTTCTCGTTCTTCAAGCTGGGAGAGGAGGCGATCCTCGACCTGGAAGGGTTTTCCCTGGAAGGCACGCGCTGGAAGCACTTCCGGCACGCCGTCAACCGTCTCGAGGCACGTGAGGGCTACTCCTTCACGGTCGTGAGCCCTTCCGGCGTGGCGGCCCTCCTGCCCGAGCTGAAGCGCATCTCCGACGAGTGGCTCTCGAGCAAGGAGGCGCGCGAGAAACAGTTCTCGATCGGCTCCTTCAACGAGGCCTACCTGACCCGGTTCCCGTGCGCTCTGGCGCACGACCACCTCGGGAGGCCGATCGCCTTCGCCAACGTTCTGACCGGCCCGGGCCGGCAGGAGCTGTCGATCGACCTGATGCGTCACTCGTCGGCGGCGCCCGAGGGGATCATGGACTACCTGTTCGTGAAGCTGCTGCAATGGGGCAAGGCGGAAGGGTACAGGACGTTCAATTTCGGCATGGCCCCTCTCGCGTCGGTCGGAGAGGTGAGCGGCGCGAGGCTCTGGGAAAAGCTGGCGCATCTATTGTTCCGCCACGGCGAGGGGCTGTACAACTTCAAGGGGCTGCGGGCCTACAAGGCCAAGTACCATCCGAAATGGGTGCCGCGGTACATGGCCTACCCGCAGTTCTGGGAGTGGCCGCTGGCCGCAGTGCAGGTGTCGGTCCTGATCGCGGGCGGATGGCGATCATTCCTCCAGCCCAGGAGCGGGACCTCGTGATCCCTCTCGCCTTTGCCGTCGCCCTGTTCCTCCCGACGCCGCTCGCCGAGGCCGCGCCCGCGACCCCGTCGGTTCCTCCGGCGATCGAGGAGCGCACGCTTCGGCTCCCGATCGTCGGCGACACGAAGATCTATGTTCCCGCCGACCGGACCGATCGGGCGATTCTGTTCCTCAGCGGTGACGGCGGCTGGGGCAGGGGAGTCGTCGACATGGCGCGCCGGGCGGCCGGCGACGCTCCGGCGGTGGTCGCCGGATTGTCGTATCCGACCCTGCGCAAGGCGGCGCTGATGTCGAAGGGAGGCTGCTGGTACCCCGCCGGGGATCTCGAAGTAATCGGCATGGCGCTGGAGAAGCAGCTGCAATTCCCTGAATACACGAAACCCGGCCTGATCGGCTATTCCAGCGGGGCAACGCTCGTCTACGCCGCCCTCGCCGCCTCCGGCGAGTCGTTCGCCGGCGGCATGAGCATGGGCTTCTGTCCCGACCTCGAGCGGGTACCCCCGCTGTGCGCGCACGACGCTTTCAGGCCGACTTACGACGCGCGCAGGAAGGAGGCGATCCTCCCGCCGGTGGGGGACGTCGGCGGCCATTGGGAGATCCTGCAGGGGGCCATGGACAGGACCTGCCGACCGGAGGCGACGCACGCCTTCGCCAGGGACATTCGCGGCGCGCGCGTCACCCTGCTCGAGGGCGTCGGGCACGGATTCGGAAATCCGAAAAGGTGGGGCGAGGCCTTCGATCGAGGTGTGATGGAAATCGCCCGCGCCCCCGAGGAAGAGTCGGCGGTGGCCGCCTCGAACCGACGGCCGAAGTCGATCGACTCCGACCTCGAAAAGGATCTCGACGCGCTCGACCTGCCTCTGGTGCTGCGCCTCGTCGAGCAGCCGCGCGCCTTTCTGCTGTTCATCTCCGGCGACGGCGGCTGGTCCGCCCTGGACAAAACGCTGGTCGACGACCTGTCGCGGCACGGAGTGTCGACCGTCGCGATCAACACTCTGAAGTACTTCTGGTTCAAGAAGACGCCCGAGCAGGTCGCCTCGGACCTGAAGCGTCTCGCGGAGGTGTGCGGCCGCGACGGCCTGCCGCTGTTCGCCGGAGGCTACTCGTTCGGCGCCGAAGTGATGCCCGTCGTTCTGGATCGCCCCGAGCTCAGAAGCCTCTTCGCGGGCCTTGTCCTGATCTCTCCCGGCCCCCACGCCTCGTTCGAGGTCAGCGTTCTCGACTGGCTCCGCAGCAAGGAGAAGCCGACTCCGTACAGTGTCCTCGAGCACACGCGGGCCCTCGATGGGATGCCGGTCTTCTGCAGCGCCGGAGAGAAGGACGAGGAGTCGATCTGTCCCCAACTGCGCGGCGGAGAAGGTCACGAGGTGGCGCTTCTGCCCGGGGCGCACCACTACAGCGGCCAGTACGAGAAGCTCGGCGCCGCGGTCGCGTCATTCCTCGAAAGGTTCCTGCCCCGCGCCGACGCGCCGGCGAAGCCCTGAGGTGACGGGAACCCCGGGGCCCCGGCGCGACTGCCGGGGCCCCGGGAAATTCAGGAACGCTAACGACCCGCGCGGACCGCGATCTCGCGTCCCGAGGAGTCGGAGGCGATCACGGAGGCGATCCGCGGGCTGGCGCCTCCGCTGATGCGCAGCACCGCGCCGTCGCCCATGACGCCGGTGGCCGCATTGCTGAAGGCCACGATCCTGAGGACGCCGTTCTCCTGCGTCGTGGTCGCCTGCCAGTGGCCGCCGGCGGTCAGTCCGTCCAGCGACACCTTCGCCCGTGGTCCGGCGACCTTCAGCTCGAGCTGCAGGCCGCTCAGATCGACGGCGCCCTGCACCTTGACGAGGTAATCCTTCGGTCCCTGCTTGGCGACGACGATGGTGAATGGCTTCACCGGGGCCCGCACGGCGGCGGCCGGCTCGGTCACGGCGCTGACGCCGCCCGCGCTGCACGGACAGAGCGGCGGCCGGACGAGCGCCTTGTTGCGGATGCGCACGATGTCCAGGACGTTGATGAGAGCGTCCACGGCGCATCTCTGGTCGGGCATGTTGGCGGCCCAGCGCTGGAAGGCGAACGGCGGGGCGAGGGGAGGTCCGGATACGGGCAGGTTCAGCGCGAAATTAATCGCCCGGATCACGTCCAGGATGTTGACGGCGTCGTCGGCGTTCAGGTCGGCCTTGGCCACGCCGTTGAACATGGCGCTGGTGCCGGAAATGGAGATGCCGGGGTCGACGGCCTGTAGCTGGAGCGGAGTCCGCGTCATCGGCAGGAGCGGATCGAGACAGCAGGCGATGCGGAACGGGCCGCTGCCGACGCCGAAGGAGAACGGCAGAGTGGAAGGCTGCAGGGCGCCTCCGCACAGGGGGCCCACGGACATGTTCGCCGTGCCGTTATAGTCGGTGGCCAGCGTGTTGAGCGAAGTCAGTGCCTCGACGCTGGCGGGGAACGGCAGGGGATCGAACTGGTCCACCCCCACGGGAGAATCGATCGGCCGGAAGCGGAAGCTCGAGGCGGGGCGAACGGTCACCTGTCCGGGCTGGGGGCAGAGGCTGCAGGGGATCGACGCGCCCTGGGCGTCGCTCAGCACGCAGTTGCCCAAAGAGAACGGCGCCAGCGGCCCGTAAGGTGCGGAGGTGGCGATGTCGAAGTCGACCAGCGCGACCTGGCGGGGACCGGACCCGAGTCCCGTGGGCGGGTTGCTGTGCCCGAGGACGCGGAACCGGCCGAAGCCGACCATGGCACCGTTGACGGACCACCCGGTGGACGTATCGGCGCCGAGGCGGACGCCGGCCGGAGCGAGGACCGCGGGATCGAAGCCGACATCGACCTGGAAGCCGGCGACGCCGTTGCCGTTGTCGAGGGTGATCGGCACCGTCACCCGCTGCCCCGGCTCACCGAACGTCGAGCCGACGCAGAGCTCGCGCGGCGGGATCGGCTGGCGCACAATCAGCTCTGCCACGTCGAAGAACGACGTGTTCAGGCCATCGCTGGCGAAGATGCGGATGAGGCCGCCGCCATTGCTCTCCCTGACCGACGCGGGATCGAAATCGAGAGCGTTCCCCGTCAGGTCTACACCGATCGGCACGAAGCTCTTCCCGTCGTCCCAGCTGTAGGCCGCCTGGAACATGATCTCCTCGCGCGGCGTGTCGGAGTCCTGAACGTCCCACATGACTTTCGTCGGACCCTCGAGCGTCGCACCCTTCAGCGGCGATCGTATCTGGACCGCGGGCAGGGCGGCCGAGCGGGTGAACCCGCCGAAGATGGCGCCCGCCGCGTCGGTGATGCTCAACGAGGCCGCTTCGCCCGCCAGCGGCACCATGACCGCGAAGGCGCCGAGACCCTCGGTTTCCGGCTCCGCGTCGTTCGCCACGCCGGGGCTGAACGGGACCGAGATCACGTTTTGATTCGCGTCGACGATCTGCGCGAGGAACGTGGGCGTCTCCTGCTGGAGGCGGGTGCGAGGTGCAGGCGACGGCAGGGGCGGAGTGGGCCGCGACAGCCACGGGTAGCGGAACACCGGCTTGAGCTGCACGAGCCCCGTTCCCTGGTTGTTGATGATCCCCTGGATGACCAGGACCTTCGTCGAAAAGTCGCCCCCTCCGCAGGCGAGCGTCGGATGGCTCAGGAGTCCGTTGTATCCGTCCGGGAGCCCCGTCTTGATCCAGGCGGAGTTCGTCAGCTGGCCGCCCACCTGGATGTCGAACAGCGTGGTCGGCTTCACCCGCCCCGTGGTGTTGTTTCCCGCGGGGTTGTTCACCAGCCGGGCCCCCACGTCCCACCCGACCTCGTTGACCGAGTTGGCATTGTGGTTGAAGCCGAAGTTGTGCGTCAGCTCGTGGGCGTAGCTCCGCTGATAGCGGACCGCCTCGGTGTTGCCGTAGGCGACGCGGCCGCCCACCGACGCGCAGCCGTTCCCGTCGATCGGGTTCCCGTTGATCCATCCGTACAGGAACACCCGGTCGTCCGCTCCCGCCCCGCCGTTCACGATGAGCTGCCGGCATGCCTCGAGCAGCGAGAGCAGAGCGTCGGATTCGGCGCCCGGGCACCCGTTGAGGATGCCGTTGCCGTTGTCGTCCTGATTGAAGGGGAGGGTGGGGAAGAGACCCACCTGGTAGAGGAGCGGGTCGGCGTCGTTCACCGGCAGGATACCGCGGACGAAGGCGTCGCCCACGCCGGGCTGGACCGTGGACAGCGCCGGCAGACCCTGGCCGGCGAAATTGATCCGCGTCTAGACTGGACCGTTGGCCGTAGGGGCATTCCCTATTTGGACTGGGGTTTGCATTTAGGCAAGAGTTGGACCAGGAAGCAAGTTTATGGCGGACCCTATAGCCCCATCAAGGATGTGTATTACAAATCTCAAAGCGGTACATTCAGCGATAAGTCATCCTGGACGGAAGGCTGGACTGCCAACAATACCAATTTGATTCGTTTTTCAGACGTGATCCTGATGCTTGCAGAATGTGAAGTTGAAGTTGGAACGTTGGCTCAAGCACAAGCCTATGTGAAT
>Ga0137418_10004796_pt1 | contig 12395 bp, 12 predicted proteins | sample CZODoug3_1_2_16f_FD_122242 | JGI IMG/M metagenome (GOLD analysis project Ga0137418, IMG submission 122242) | Vadose zone soil fungal communities from Angelo Coast Range Reserve, California, USA - CZODoug3_1_2_16fungal (Hybrid Assembly) | ecosystem: Environmental > Terrestrial > Soil > Vadose... | reverse complement strand
ACGATCGCCAACATCATCGGGGTTTCCGCCTCGATCGAGCCGACCTTTCAGAACCTGTTCGTGAAGTCGAACCTGTCTGGCGAGTTCACCATCGTCAACGAATATCTCGTCGCCGATCTGAAGAAACTCGGCCTCTGGGACGAAGTCATGGTCGCCGATCTCAAGTACTTCGACGGCAACCTAGCCCGCATCGATCGCATACCGTCTGATTTGCGTCGCCTCTACGCCACCGCGTTCGAAGTCGAACCCGTGTGGGTCGTCGAAGCCGGCGCGCGGCGGCAGAAATGGATCGACCAGTCCCAGTCGCTCAACATCTACATCGGGCAGGCTTCCGGCAGGAAGCTGGACGAAAGCTACAAGCTTGCCTGGCAGCGAGGCCTGAAGACCACTTACTACCTGCGCTCGATGGGTGCGACTCACGCGGAGAAATCGACCGTTAGAGCCGGCAAGCTGAACGCCGTTCCCGCGGGAGAAGGAATGCCTGCCGCGGGCGCGACCGCCGCTGTGCGCCCATCGGGTGAGCCGGAAACCAAGTACTGCAAGATAGACGATCCGGAATGCGAGTCCTGCCAGTGAGCGCGAACGAGCACGAGAACAGGGAGGGAGAAAATGCTTTCTTTCGATGACATCGGGGCCGAGGCGATCCCTGGCCTCAACCTGCATTCGGTAAGCGGGTTGGCGCCGGCGTCCGCCGCCGGGCCTTCGGAGGAGCGCTATTCCTCCGGAAACAGCCATCGCCGCGTGCGCGTCGAGGACAAGCGCATCATCAACGCGCGGGCCGACGTCAATCAACTCGTGCCGTTCAAGTACAAATGGGCGTGGGAAAAATACCTTGCCGCCTGCGCCAATCACTGGATGCCGCAGGAAATCAACATGAGCCGAGACATCGCCCTGTGGAAAGACGCGAACGGGCTGACCGAGGACGAGCGACGCTTGGTCAAGCGCAACCTGGGCTTCTTCGTCACGGCAGATTCCCTCGCTGCGAACAACATCGTTCTCGGTACCTACCGTCACATCACCGCGCCCGAATGCCGGCAATACCTCCTGCGGCAGGCGTTCGAGGAGGCCATCCATACTCACGCCTACCAGTACATCGTCGAGAGCTTGCGTCTGGACGAGGGCGAGGTATTCAACGCCTACCACGAGATCCCGAGCATCCGTGACAAGGACGAGTTCCTCATTCCTTTCATCGACACTCTCACCGACCCGACCTTCCGGACCGGTACGCCCGAGGCCGATCAAAAGCTGCTGCGCAGCCTCATCGTGTTCGCCTGCGTGATGGAGGGCATGTTCTTCTATGTCGGTTTCACCCAGATTCTGGCGCTGGGCCGGCAGAACAAGATGACCGGCTCCGCCGAGCAGTATCAGTACATCCTGCGCGACGAGTCGATGCACTGCAATTTCGGCATCGACCTTATCAACCAGATCAAGATGGAGAACCCGCACTTGTGGACCCCCGAGTTCCGCGAGGAGATCCAGAGCCTCATCAAGAAAGCGGTCGAGCTCGAGTATCGCTATGCCGAGGACACCATGCCGCGCGGCGTCCTTGGGCTCAACGCTCCGATGTTCAAGGAGTACCTGCGCTACATCGCCAATCGCCGTTGCCAGCAGATCGGTGTGGATGCGATGTTTTCCGGTGCGAGCAACCCGTTTCCTTGGATGAGCGAGATGACCGATCTCAAGAAGGAGCGGAATTTTTTCGAAACTCGGGTGATCGAGTACCAAACCGGAGGTGCGCTCAGTTGGGACTAAGCGCCTGCAGCTTCGGTCGAATCGGCAGAGCAGGAGAAGAATTCAATTCTCCGGGGCTTGCCCCGGAGATTGGATAGCCCGCGCCCCAACGGGCGGGCTCCTTGTTTCACAACCCTTGATGGAGGCCAGCCATGGCAAAGAAGAGAAAAGGCAAGAAAGCGGCAAAGAAAAAGAAAAAGAGGAAAGCAGCACGAAAGAAAGGGAAAAGGAAGTCGCTGAAGAAGCCCGCAAAAAAAGCGGCCAAGAAAAAATCCGCCCGAAAGAAGGCGAGACCCAGAGGAAGGGCGGCCAGGAAAGCCGCAACGCCGGCAGCAACGATGGCGGGGTCGGCGGCCACAGCCCCTTCGGCAGCGGCGACGGTAGGAGGGGCGAAAACCGCCCTGAATCCCGCGGCTGCATGGCCCTTCCCGACGGGTTCCAGGCCATAAGCGGGTTGGGAGTGAACCGCGGTCAGTCCGGGGGCCTTTGTGCCCCGGACTGAGCCGTGGCCAATCGGGAGAGGATCGGGCTTAGCAATTGCTTGATCGTTTGGGTTCTATCACTTGATTTTAGGTAAGTGTCTATTTCAAATGCATTTGCTGCGTCGCAGCAATTTTTGCTATGATGGAGAAACAGACACCAAGGCAAAAGAACGGAGGTAGGTGCAATGAACACCACCTGGACAAGGCAAGGCTTGCTGGATCAGTTTGCAAGAGTGGCGACGATACTTCACCACGGTCTGGCCTTCATGGGGCTCGTGGCCGTGGTCCTCATCCTCGTGCGCGGGAAGACCCTGTTCTTCGACGAGCATGCCAGCCGCTCTGCGGCAGTCGGCTCGATCCGCTACGATGGGGCGGTCTCCCTGCTCGACGGGGCGGACGATGCGGACACGCAGAAATACCGGGCGCTGGCGAATTACGTCTCCCGTAAATACCGGATTGCGCCGGATGTCACCGAGCAGTTTGTGGGCGCTGCCTACGATGCCGGTCGGCAGGTGGGCTTGGATCCTCTGCTGATTCTCGCGGTAATGGCGGTCGAGTCCCGCTTCAATCCGGTGGCCGAGAGCCTGATGGGCGCCAAAGGCCTGATGCAGGTGATTCCCAAGCATCACCTCGACAAGCTGCTGGAACACGGCGGGGAAGAAGCGGTGCTCGATCCGATGATCAACATCGCCTTGGGGGCGCGCATCCTCAAGGAATACGTTCGCCGCACCGGCAGTCTGGAGGCGGGTCTGCAGTTCTATAACGGCGCATTGGCGGATCCTTCCAGCCAATACGCGCAGAAAGTCTTGGCCGAAAAGGAGCGCTTGCAGCAGGCGCTACGCCAATTCGGTCGCCCGGGGGCGCGCAGCTCAGTATGACCGCGGGGCGTCGCCGTTCCCCAGCATTCGCGCGATCCTCTCCACTCCTTCCTCGAGATCCTCCAGCGAACGCGTGTAGGCGAAGCGCACGTGACGCTCCGGGTGGTTCGAGCCGAAGTCTAGCCCCGGCGTAATTGCAACGCCCGCTTCCTCCAGCACGCGCAATGCGAATCGCGTGCTGTCTTGGGAGAGGCTCTCGCATCCGGCGTAGATGTAGAACGCCCCCTGGGGCATCACGGGGATGCGGAATCCCAGCGCGCGCAGCGCGGGAACCATGTAATCGCGGCGGCGCCGGAACTCCTGCCTGCGCTCCTCCAGAACCGCAAGCGTTTCTGGCCGAAACGCCGCGAGCGCGGCATACTGCGCGGGGGCGGAAGGGCAAATGAATACGTTCTGGGCGAGCTTCTCGATCTCCCGCACGTAGGTCTCGGGAGCGACGATCCAGCCCAGCCTCCAGCCCGTCATGTTGAAGTACTTGGAAAAGCTGTTGACGACGAACACGTCGTCGGCCAGCTCGAGCACCGTCGACGCCTCGGCGTCGTAGACCAGTCCCTGATAGATCTCGTCCATCACTACGAACCCGCGCGCCCTTCGCACCGAGGCGATGATCGCACGCAGCTCCTCGCGCGGGATCATGGTCCCGGTCGGATTGGAAGGCGAAGCGAGCAGCACGCCGCGCGTCGCCTCGCTCCAGTGCGAGCGAATATCGGCGTCGGAAAGTTGGTAGTTCTGGTTCTCGTCGACCGGCACCGCGCGGGGGCGGCCTTCGAGCAAGCGCACGAAATGCCGGTTGCAGGGATAGCAGGGATCGGGCATCAGCACCTCGTCCCCGGGGTTCACCAACGCACCGAGCGTGAGCAAGAAGGCGCCCGATGCTCCCGCGGTGACTACGATCCGCGAAGAGGGCACCGTCACGCCGAGCCGTTTCCGATAGTGATCGGAAATGGCCTGGCGCAGCTCCGGAATGCCGATCGAAGCCGTGTAACCCAGGCGGCGCTGGCGGATCGCCTCGATCGCAGCCTCTGCGACCAGAGGCGGCGCCGCAAAGTCCGGCTGGCCGATTTCCATATGGACGATGCGCCGTCCCGCAGCTTCCAGTTCATGCGCGCGGTTCTGCACGTCCATCACATGGAAGGCTTCGATGTCGGCCATGCGGGCGGCGAGAACCGGATTTGCGTCGCGTTTCATGAGGCCTGCATTATGCCGCAGCGTGCCGGCAGGGATGCGAAGGCGCCGCGGCGCAGCGAAATTCGGCTATCATGCGGCCAAGCAATACAAGAACTTCAAGTCGCGAATTTTTCCATGGATGAAATCCTGCGCAGGAGCGCCCTGGAGTATCACCTCCGGCAACCGCCGGGAAAGATCTCGGTCACTCCCACCAAGGGCTTGCTGAACCAGCGCGATCTGGCGCTCGCGTACACGCCCGGCGTGGCTGCGGCCTGCGAGGAGATCGTGCGCGACCCCGCCGAGGCGCGCAAGCTGACTGCGCGCGGAAACCTTATCGGTGTCGTGACAAATGGGACCGCCGTGCTGGGGTTGGGGGCAATCGGGCCGCTCGCGTCCAAGCCCGTGATGGAAGGCAAGTCGGTGCTCTTCAAGAAATTCGCCGGAATCGATTGCTTCGATATCGAGGTGAATGAGCGCGATCCGGACAGGCTGGTCGAGATCATCGCGGCCCTGGAGCCTACTTTCGGCGGAATCAATCTCGAGGACATCAAGGCGCCGGAATGCTTCCTCATCGAGAGGAAGCTGCGCGAGCGCATGAAAATCCCGGTGTTCCACGACGACCAACACGGCACCTCCATCATCGTCGGCGCTGCGGTGCTGAACGGATTGCGCGTCGTGGGGAAGAACATGGAAGGTGTGAAGCTCGTCTGCTCGGGCGCGGGTGCCGCTGCGCTCGCTTGTCTCGATCTGCTGGTGAGCTTGGGGTTGAAGCCGGACAACATTTGGGTGTCCGATATAAAAGGCGTCGTGTACGAGGGCCGACGGGAGGAAATGGACCCGAACAAGGCGCGCTACGCGCGCAAGACATCGGCGCGTACGCTCGCGGAGATCATGCCGGGCGCGGACGTTTTTCTCGGGCTTTCGGCGGGCGGGGTTCTCAAGGCCGACATGGTGGCGCAAATGGCGGACAAGCCTCTGATCCTCGCGCTCGCCAACCCCGAACCTGAGATTCTCCCCGATGTCGCGAAGAACGCGCGCCCCGACGCAGTCATGGCGACGGGGCGTTCGGATTTCCCGAATCAAGTGAACAACGTCCTGTGCTTTCCGTTCATCTTTCGCGGAGCGCTCGACGTCGGGGCGACCGCGATCAACGAGCCGATGAAGCTCGCCGCGGTCCGCGCCATTGCCGATCTTGCGACGGCCGAGCAGTCGGAGATCGTCGCCGCCGCCTACGGTGAACAAGCACCGAAGTTCGGGCCCGAGTACCTGATTCCCAGGCCCTTCGACCCGCGCCTGATCGTAAAAATCGCACCCGCGGTGGCGAAGGCCGCCATGGACTCCGGCGTAGCCACGCGTCCCATCGCCGATTTCGACGCGTACAACAACCAGCTCCTCCAGTTCGTCTATCACTCCGGCCTCATCATGAAGCCGATCTTCAACGCGGCGAAGGAAGGTCCGCGGCGCCGGATCGTGTTTGCCGAAGGTGAGGACGAGCGCTCGTTGCGCGCGGCTCAGGTGGTGGTGGACGAAGGGCTCGCCAGACTGATCCTGGTGGGGCGGCCCTCCGTGGTCGAGCGGCGCATCGAGCGAAATGGATTGCGTATCCGGCCGGGGACGGATTTCGAGCTCGTGAACCCCGAATCCGACCCTCGCTACCGCGATTATTGGACGGAGTACCACCGCCTCACCGAGAGACGCGGGGTCTCGCTGCAATTCGCGCAGATGGAAATGCGCCGCCGCCATACGCTGATCGGCGCGATGATGATCCACCGCGGCGAGGCCGAGGGAATGATCTGCGGCACCTTCGGAACGTATGGATTGCACCTGCAGCACATCGACCAGGTCATCGGCTTGCGGCCTGGCGCGAGGCATTTCTATGCGATGAACGCGCTCATGCTGCCCAAGCGCACGGTTTTCATCTGCGACACCTACGTCAATCTCGACCCTACCGCCGAGCAGCTCGCGGAAATGACCGCGCTTGCCGCAGAGGCGATCCGCCGATTCGGCGTGGTCCCCAGGGCGGCGCTGCTCTCGCACTCCAGTTTCGGCACGAGCGATGCCCCTTCCGCGCAGAAGATGCGCACGGCGCTGGAGCTGATCAGCTCGCTCGCTCCGGAGCTCGAAATCGAAGGCGAGATGCACGGCGACGCAGCCCTCAACGCCGAGCTGCGGCTCGCAAATTTCCCGCGCTCGCGCTTGAAGGAGGAAGCGAACCTTCTGATCATGCCGACTCTGGACGCCGCCAATATCGCTTTCAATCTGCTGAAAACCGCTGCGGGCGACGGCATCACCATTGGGCCGATCCTGCTCGGCGCGGCGCGCCCGGTGCACATCCTCACTTCTTCGGCGACTGTCAGGCGCATCGTCAACATGACCGCGCTCACCGTGGTGGACGCCAACGCCTTCGCCGAGGAAAAACAGTCCCGGACACGCAGAAGCTGAAAACTCCATCCGGTCGCCGCCGACTTCCGAACAACTCCCGCTATGGCTTTGAACCCCGAATCCATCAAGCCCAAGGCGGGACTCGTTCTTACGGGAGGCGGGGCCCGGGCAGCCTATCAGGTCGGTGTGCTGAAGGCGGTGAGGGAACTGCTGCCGCGGCCCGAGAAAAATCCGTTTCCCATTGTGTGCGGCACCTCGGCAGGCGCGATCAACGCTGCCACGCTCGCGGTGTTCGCCGACAATTTCGACGCTGCCGTCGAGCGGCTGCTGGAGGTTTGGGAGAACTTTCACGTTCATCACGTTTACCGTACCGATCCGATCGGGATCGCCCGCATGGGGGCGCGCTGGCTCGCCGCGCTGCTGCTGAGGTCGCGCACCAGCCCGGTCTCGCTGCTCGACAACAGCCCTCTCGCCGATATGTTGTCGCGCAGCCTCGACTTCGGTCGCATCCAGGAGAACATCGACAACGGCTGTCTGTACGCGATCTCGATCACGTGCTCCGGGTACTCTTCCGGACAAAGCGTCTCCTTCTACCAGGGGGGGCCCGACACCGAAGCGTGGGAGCGCACCCAGCGCGTCGGCGCCGCGATGCCGATCCGCGTCGAGCATCTGATCGCTTCGTCGGCTCTGCCCTTCATATTTCCCGCGGTGAAAATCAACCGCGAATATTTCGGCGACGGATCGATGCGTCAGATCGCGCCGATCAGCCCCGCGCTGCACCTGGGTGCCGACCGGGTGCTGGTGGTGGGCACCAGCCAGCCGCACGCGCACTCCGAGCCCCCTCGGGTCCGCGGAAATCTCTATCCTTCGGTCGCGCAGATCGCCGGCCACGCCCTGAACAGTATTTTTCTGGACAGCCTCAACGTCGATATCGAGCTCGTGCAGAGAATCAACCGCACCATCAGCCTCATCGCTCCCGAGAAGCTTCGGGAAGCGGGGCTGCCGCTGCGGCAGATCAAGGTGCTGGTGATCTCGCCCAGCCAGCCCATCGAGCGCATGGTCGTTCGCCACGTACACGAGCTGCCATGGACGGTGCGCTTTCCCCTGCGGAGCATCGGCGCAATGAACCGCAACGGATCGAACCTCGCGAGCTATCTGCTCTTCGAGAAGGGGTACTGCCGGGCGCTGATCGATCTGGGCTATCAGGACACCATGGCGCGCCGCCCCGAGGTGCTGGAGTTTTTGGGTCCCCGACAATAAACTTGAAATATCCCTCATCGTGGCCCTGCGCTCATGAACCAGCCTCCCGATCCGTTCGAATTCCTCAAAAACCTTTGGGGTCCGATGGGCCTGCCGCTGGCGGGGCTGATGGCCCCTACGCTCATCCCGGATGAGATCGAAAGGCGTATTGCAGAGCTGAAATCGGTGGAGAACTGGCTCAACATGAATCTCAACGTTCTGCGCCTGACCATTCAGGGCCTGGAAATGCAGAAAGCCGGCCTCGCCGCGATGCAGAGCGCTGCGGCAGGCGGGCCCCAGGGCTCAGAACCGGCGGGCGATCGCGAAGATCCTTCGAAAAAATAGTCCCTGCGCCCGATAGGCGCTAGGCGACCATGGCGCACATCATTGACCGAGGAGAAGCAATGCCTAAAGCGATTCGAATCCACCAACAAGGCGGGCCCGAAGTTCTGAAATGGGAAGATGTCCAGGTCGGTGACCCGGGGCCGGGCGAGGCGCGGGTGCGCCACAAGGCTTGCGGACTCAATTTTCTCGATGTCTACCAGCGCTCCGGACTGTACAAGATCGCCCTTCCGTCGGGGATGGGTAACGAAGGGGCCGGCGTGGTGGAGGCCGTAGGGGCAGGGGTCACGCAGGTCAAAACGGGCGATCGCGTTGCTTACGCGGGCGGCGCTCCCGGCGCCTATTCCGAGGTGCGCACCATACCGGCCGACCGCCTGGTCGTCCTGCCGGAGGGTATTTCCTTCGAAACCGCAGCGGCAATGATGTTGAAAGGCATGACCGCCCAGTATTTGCTGAGGCGCACCTACAAGGTTCAATCGGGCGAGACCATCCTGTTCCACGCAACTGCGGGCGGAGTCGGATTGATTGCGTGCCAATGGTTGAAGGCGCTCGGCGCAACGGTGATCGGCACGGCCGGTTCGGAGGAGAAATGCGCGCTCGCCAAGGCGCACGGCGCCGACCACTGCATCAACTACCGCAAGGAGAATTTTGTCGAGCGCGTCAAGGCGCTCACCGGCGGCAAGGGCGTGCCGGTCGTGTACGACTCGGTCGGAAAAGACACCTTCACCGGATCGCTCGACTGCCTGCAGCCGCGCGGATTGATGGTGAGCTTCGGAAACTCCTCGGGCGCGGTTCCGCCGTTCGAGCTGGCGGTGCTCTCGCAAAAAGGCTCGCTTTACCTCACGCGCCCGACCTTGGTCACCCATACCTCCAAGCGCGAAGATCTGGTGGCGACCGCGAAGGACCTGTTCGACGTCGTGCTCTCGGGAAAAGTGAAGATCGAAGTGAACCATCGTTATGCGCTCAAGGATGCCGCTCAGGCGCAGCGCGACCTCGAAGCGCGCAAGACGACAGGGTCAACGATCCTGATCCCGTAGCGGATCTTCGGATGGGCGAGCTTGCGAGTTTGGCGGTCCCCGGTCTTTTTCCCGAAATCGAGCCGCGCGCAAGCGGGATGCTGCGCCTGGATGCCGTGCACTCGATGTACTGGGAGGAGAGCGGCGATCCGGACGGGATCCCCGCGGTTTTCCTGCACGGAGGGCCCGGTGCAGGGAGCACGCCGAAGCACCGGCGTTTTTTCGACCCCGGCGCCTATCGCATCATCGTGTACGATCAGCGCGGGGCGGGGCGTTCACCCCCTCTCGGGGAGTTGCGTGACAACACTACGCCGCATCTGCTCGCCGATCTGGAGGCTTTGCGGGTGCATCTGCGCGTGGAACGCTGGGTCGTCTTCGGGGGCTCCTGGGGCAGCACCCTGGCGATCGCCTACGCGGAGGCGCACCCGGAGCGCTGCCTCGCGCTGATTCTGCGCGGAATCTTCCTTTGCCGCAGAAGCGAGATCGAGTGGTTTCTCTACGGCCTGCGCGGGGTCTTTCCGGAGCCCTGGGAGAAATTCGCGGGCTTCCTCCCCAGTGAGGAGCGCGGCGATTTGCTGCGCAACTACCACCGTCGATTGATCGACCCCGATCCCGCGGTTCACATGCCGGCTGCGCGCGCCTGGAGTATCTACGAGGGTTCCTGCTCGACTTTACTTCCCAGTTCCGAGACCGTGGCGTATTTTGCCGGGGATGTCGTTGCCCTGGGTCTTGCGCGGATCGAAGCGCATTACTTCATGAACGACATTTTTCTCCCCGAAAACTCCCTGCTCCAGAACGCGCACCGGCTCAGCGACATCCCGGGAACGATCGTGCAGGGGCGATATGACATGGTTTGCCCACTCGTGTCCGCGCACGAGCTGCATCGGGCCTGGCCCCAAGCCGAGTACCGGATCGTGCCTGACGCCGGGCATTCCGCGTGGGAGCCGGGGATTCTCGGCGCGCTGGTCGAGGCCACCCAGCGCTTCAAGGGCGCGCCTTCGTTCACGGGCTGACTCGCGGTCGCACGAAAGAAAAACGCCGCGGCGAGCCGCGGCGCTTTCATGTTTGCGGAACGTGATCAGATGCCCAGTATCTTCATCGCTTTGGCCAGCGTGTCGACGGATTCCTGGTGCTTGCCGGCCTTGTGCAAGGCTTCACCATCGGCGCGGAACTTCTTGACATCGGCCATCTGCTGCGCCGACAGCTTCGGGCTCTTTTCCAGCGCCGCGTCGATCTTCTTCATGTCCGCGGGGCAGTGGAAGGCCAACGCCGAGGCACTGGCGAGCATGAGCGCGCCAAACAATGCTGCAAAACGAATCTTCATCGGTTCTCCTTGAAAAGGTCGTGAATTCGCGTGCCGGCAAATCCATTCCGGCGGCCGATAGAATAGCGCCCGCCGCGGTCGAATGCAATTCCGATCCCGTCGTGATCGCGGCACTGCTGCCGCGTAGAATAAGCACCGGAAACTTGCGTTCGTCAAATGAATTCACCCGTCTCCGCGCCTGACGAACTCTGGGTGCGCTCGCGTTTTGCCGAGGCGCGAACGGTCAAGCCGGTGACTTCGGGAGACGGCCACCTTTGGCGCAGTGATCGGGAAATCCGGCCCGCCGCGGTGCTCGTGCCTTTGGTAAGACGCGAGAGCGGGCTTACGGTTCTGTTTACGCGCCGTACCGCGCACCTCAACGACCATGCCGGACAGATCAGTTTTCCCGGCGGCCGCTGCGAGCCCGGAGACGCGTACGCCGCGGAGACTGCCTTGAGGGAGGCCGCAGAGGAGATCGGTCTTGCGGCCGCGCGAGTGGAAGTGCTCGGAGAACTGCATGAGTATGTTACGGTGACCGGCTATCGCGTGACCCCGGTGGTCGGCCTCGTGACCCCGCCGCTCGAACTCCGTCTCGACGAATTCGAGGTGGCCGAAGTGTTCGAAGTGCCCCTTGAGTTCCTGCTCGATCCCGCGAACCACCAGCGCAACAGCGTCGTACACGAAGGCCGCGAGCGCCATTACTACGCCATACCGTATCAACAGTACTACATCTGGGGAGCCACGGCCGGGATGCTCATGAACCTGCATTCTTTCCTGAAAAACTGATCGTCCGGGCCATCACGTTCGAAGCCATGAGCCTGCTTTCCCTCGTCGCGGCGCTCCTCCTCGAGCAGTGGCGTCCGCTCGCCGACCGCCGCTATTTGTACGCACTCCTGGCGCGTTATGCGACATTTCTCGAGGGGCTCTTCAATGCCGGGGAAACCCGGCAAGGCGCCATCGCCTGGGTCATTGCGGTATTGCCTGCAGTGCTCGGGGCCTGGCTCGTCTACACGGCCGCGTATGGCGCACACCCTCTCCTTGCGCTCGTGCTCAACGTCGCTGCGCTCTATCTCACGATGGGATTTCGTCAGCGCAGCCACTATTTCACCGCCATTCATCTCGCCCTCAAGGATAACGATCTCGTAAAGGCGCGCGACACCCTCTCGGCCTGGCGCGAGGCGAGCTGCGCCGATCTGGACCGCGAGGCGATTGCGCGCCTGGCCATCGAAGAGGCTCTGGTCGCGTCGCACCGCTATGTCTTCGCGGTGGTTTTCTGGTTCGTGCTCCTGCCGGGGCCGACTGGGGCGATTTTGTATCGACTTTCGATGTTCCTAAACGGCCGGTGGGGCAAAAAGACCTCGCCGGAGCTGGAGCGCTTCAGCCGTTTTGCGCGCCGCGCGTTCGCAGCACTCGACTGGCTGCCGGTGCGTTTCACTGCGGCCGCCTTCGCCGTCGTGGGCGACTTCGAGGATGCGGTGTACTGCTGGCGCACGCAGGCCGCAAATTGGCCGGATCCCGCGCTCGGAATCGTCCTTGCGAGCGGCGCCGGGGCGATCGGGGTGAGGCTCGGGATGCCGATCCTCGCGGGAGGAGCAGTCGTCGAACGCCCGGAGCTGGGCCTAGGCGACGCGGCCGATGCCGGCCACCTGGACAGCACGGTGGGCTTGGTTTGGCGAGCGCTCGTGGTGTGGCTGCTTGTATTGCTGCTGATTGCGCTTGCCGGCGCATCGACCTAGCGACCGCGGGAGCGGGATCAAATCGACGCTAGCGCTTCGATTTTTGCCGCGCAGATAAAATCGTTCTCGGAGATCCCGCCTATCGAATGCGTGCTGAATTCCACCCGGCAGCGATTGTA
>Ga0137418_10004793_pt1 | contig 12395 bp, 9 predicted proteins | sample CZODoug3_1_2_16f_FD_122242 | JGI IMG/M metagenome (GOLD analysis project Ga0137418, IMG submission 122242) | Vadose zone soil fungal communities from Angelo Coast Range Reserve, California, USA - CZODoug3_1_2_16fungal (Hybrid Assembly) | ecosystem: Environmental > Terrestrial > Soil > Vadose... | reverse complement strand
CACGTGTATCGAGATGTCGATCAATGGGACTGGGGCACAACCTACGCCCAGCGCCCCCAACTGTTTCGCAACCACGACGGCAAGAAATTTCAGGAAGTTCCCCCGGCAAGCGGCAGCGGTCTGGCGGTCGTAATTGCCGGCCGAGGCGCTGCCTCCGGAGATCTGTTTAACGATGGCCATATCGACGTGATCACCAACAACATCGACTCGACCCCTACCCTGCTTCGCAATGTAGTCAAGAACGGAAATCACTGGATGACACTCCAATTAGTCGGTGGCCCGAAAAGTCCGCGCGATGGAATAGGCGCGAAGGTGTTTCTCACCGTGGGCGGGGCCACGCAGCGGGCGGATGTATTCAGCGGCGGCAGCTATGGATCAACCTCAGACCCGCGCGTCCACTTCGGCCTCGGATCCGCGACCAAAATCGACAAGCTCGAAATTCACTGGCCCAGCGGCTCTCGGCAAGAGATCTCAGTCCCCGGCTTGGATCGGATTCTTACGGTGATCGAAGCCGAAGGCGTAATCGATCGCTAACGGGACCGCCCACCACGCACATTTACCCGGCGGACCTCCGGTCGAGATCTACGTTTCACGTGCGAATCTATCTTCACGAATTCATAGGCCGAACTTGGCACATATGAATTTCTGAAGAGACTCCGAAGGGGCTAGTTGTCGCGCCAGCGCGGGCGCCTCGAAGTCCAATCGGCGTTTTCTCTTTTCGCAGGAACAAGTGAGATTAACCGGTGTCCGCTCAGCAGGATGGCCGGGAATGCATAGATGACATCCAGGTGCATTGACCAGGGTCGTCCTTGGTGACCAGACTGCTGCCCGCGAATGTGGCGGGAATCTGCTGGTCGTGGGGCAGCCAACCTGTGTTTTTCTGAGTTGCGCGCGACAAGGCGTGCACTGACTGTGGCGATCTGGTTCCCATGGTTGGGTTTTTCAGGAAGATCCTCGAGGAGGCGGAGATGAGCTCAAGTGCACCGTCTGTTCGGTTTCATTCGAATTGTGGAGTTTTCCTTGCATTCCTGCTGAGTCTTGTGCTCATAGCTTTTCCGCCTCGGCTGCAATCGCAAGCATTTGCCGGCATACACGGCACGGTCAGCGACAGCACAGGAGCAGTGATTCCAGACGCAAGCGTAATGGTCACAAACGATGCTACAGGGGTGGTGAGTCGCACCGTAACGACCACGGCCGGGACCTATACCGTGACCGGGCTCAATCCGGGGACGTACTCAGTCAAGATCGACAAAACCGGCTTTCAAACGGCTGTCATCAATGGGGTGACGGTCGAAGTGGCCCGCAGGTCGACCGCTGACGCCGTACTCAAAACCGGCTCGGTCGAGAGCACCATCGAAGTCACTTCCAGCGCGCTTACGCTGGAGACGGATCAGCCGCAGCTCGCTACGACCGTTGAACCTCAACTGGTAGCTGAATTGCCGAATGCGTTTGGCAACGACATTGGTGCTCGAGGCCGCCAGATCGACAATTTCCTCGTCCTGACTCCGGGAGTAACAGGCGGCTCGTTCAGCCATCGCATCAACGGCGGCGTCGATTTTCAAAACGAAATCGTCTTTAACGGTATTCCCGTGGCTCAGTCCGAAACTCAGGGTTTGCAGACCAACATAAATCCGCCCTACGAGTTGGTGAACCAATTCAGTGTTTTAAACTCGGTATTCTCCGCGCAATACGGACTCGGCCAAGGTGTCGCCCAATATCAATTCTCTTCCGGCACCAACGCTCTGCACGGTGATGCGTTCGAAATTCTTCGTAATGACTACTTCGATGCGCCTGGCGTCAATCCGAATACGCCGGGCAGACCCAATCCGGACAAAGAGCATAATTTCGGCTTTTCTTTCGGCGGACCCGTGTACCTTCCGCACATCTACGACGGGAGAAACAAAACCTTCTTTCATGTAAGCCTTGAGTGGTACCGCTTAAAGAGCGCTGTGAGCGGCACTATGACCATGCCTACTGCCGCAGAGAAGGCTGGCGACTTCAGTGCTTTGGGGGACAACATCTATGTTCCCTCGAATTTTGTACCTCCGGCGGGGTGCAACGTCACGCCAGGAACACAGTTCCCCGGCAATATGATTCCTAGCGTGTGTTTCAGCGCTGCATCAGCAGCAATTGTGCCGCTACTTCCCGACCCAACTTTGCCCGGCTTGACCAACAACCTGCAATCGCAGGTGAACTCCACGTTCACCAAGCAGGCCTCGTGGGGTTTCAACATTGATCACAATGTAACGCAAGCACAAACACTCCACTTCACCTTTTGGCGGGATTCCTACAACCAGCCTAATTGCTGCGATAATCACGCCCTCTTCGCTGCCGCCAGTCCTCTCTCGGGTATGAAACAGGAACCCAGGCTCGGTACGGGCATTTTCCTGACCTACTCCAATACACTGACCAACCACCTGGTGATGACTGCTGGCATGGGATGGATGGGCGAAATAAACAATGAATTGAACGTGCATCCGGGATACTCGTTTCCCGGAATCGCGGGAGGCACGGTCTTCCCGACGATTGATTTTGGATGTGCGGGCGGTTCGAGTTGCCCCGCCAACAAGCCCAACAACCTGGGAGCAGGAAACGGCGGGGAATCGTTCTCGGACAACCGCAAACTAGGACTCAGCTGGTCCAACAATTTCCTTTATACCCACGGTCGGCACACTTTCAATTTCGGCTGGGAAGCGCGTCGCACTTATCAGGACGATCAAGAGTGCCAGTACTGCACAGGACTAGTTAAGTTCAGCTTTCTCACAACCAGCCGGGCGACCGATGCGAACAGCGGCAACGGTTTCGCGAGTTTTCTGCTTGGCGAAGTGGATTCTGTCGACCGCAGGTTTGCCATCGAGCAGAAGCTGCGAAACTTTTATTTTGCACCCTACGTGCAAGACAACATCAAGATCACTCCTAAGTTGACAGTCGATGCCGGAATAAGGTGGGACATCATGCGGCCGTTCACGGACATCGGCAACAACATTGTATTCTTCCAGCCCAATCTGCCGAATCCAGCGGCCATCAATCCCGCCACAGGCCAGCCACTACTCGGAGCAGTGAGCAAATTCGGCAACTGCTCAGGATGTGCCGGCGTGGACCACGGGAGCATTGATTGGCATCAGTTCAGTCCGCGACTTGGCCTTACGTACGCGCTTACTCCGAAGACTGTTGTTTTGGCCGGGTTCGCTTTGAACCACCTGGATGGCGGTATGTTCGAGTTCGGAACCAATAAGGTGGCCGTGAATTTCGGCAACCTGCTGGCAGGTGTCGTGCAGGTCCCCTCGACGAATTCAACTAATCCGGGCTACGGCTCGTGGGATGCGAGCCCGGTGAGTACACCCGGTCTGACTGCTTTCAGTCCCACAATGGGTAACGGAAGCAACGTCAACGCCCTCACCCTGACGAATGGCAGGGCACCCTACAATGAAGCCTGGAATGTCGGTGTACAGCGGGAGCTGCCGTGGAACATGTTTCTGTCGGCATCCTACGTAGGAAACCGGGGTATACATTTACCCTCGCAGTTAAACCCTTACAATCAGATCACCCCCTCGTTGTTGTCGCAATGTACGCCGGGCTCGTCTGATTGTGTGCTTGGCCTCCCGTTCACGGATCCCGCCGCGCAGGCGGTGCTCGCTGCAAATGGTTTTGGCCAATGCGCGGGCGTTTACATGCCCTACTGCAATTTCCCGACTGATTTCCCCAGCGGCACTCTGCAACGCGCGCTTCTGCCTTATCCGCAATTCAGCAGTGTTTTCAATAATTTCGAGACCTCTGGCAGTTCGCTCTACAATGCCCTGCAGACTCAGCTCCAAAAGCGGTTCAGGAGCGGAGTGAGTTTCCTTGTGAATTACACGCTGTCCAGGATGATGTCGAACACGAACAGCGGCTTCACGTCCTTCGCGAGCACGGCGCTAAACAAGTTCGACCAGAAGGCCGAGTGGACCATCGACAACAATGATCAGACCCACATCATCAACGTCAGTGGTGTCTACGAGTTGCCCATCGGACCGGGAAAGCCATTCTTAAGTGGGGGTGGAAAGCTTGCAAAGAATCTCCTTGGCGGATGGCAGGTTAGCGGCATCCTGTCATACGCCACCGGAAGCACAACCGGGCCTAACAGCATCAGGGCCAATGGCGATCCGCTGGGGTCGGGCGCCGGCAACCGGGCAAACATCGTGCCGGGAGTTCCGGTTGCAGTGAATTGGAACAACTATCACCACGGACTGCCAGTATTCACGATTGCGGCGTTCAGCGACCCCGGCAACTGGACTCTGGGGAATTCGGCTCGCGTGATCGGCGCGCTTCGAAATCCTTTCAATGCAAATGAAAACATCGGCCTAGGCAAGCACTTCTATTTCGGCGAACGAGTCTCAGCCGAGCTAAGAATGGAGTTCTTCAATATTTTCAACCGAGCCCAGATATGTGGATTTAACAACACTGACACCAACGTTTCTGACGGTGCAGGGGCTTTCGGCTACGACAACATATCATCGCCGGGAGTACCATCACCCTGCCAAGGCAACACCCCACGACACGGACAAGCATTCTTCAAAGTAACATTTTGAAGGGCTGCCGGTCAGCAGCGTGCCGCGGCTCTATGCCCTGGCTGTTTTGTTTCTCACCTGCTTTGTCCTAAAATCTCATCCGATGCGCACATGTTGGCTGACGTTTCGGCTAGCACTGGTGTTCCCACTACTGCTAAACGTATTCTGCTGGCCACAAGACTCAAACGCGAACGCGCCCGACCAAACTTCGCCGTCGCCTGCTCAGCAGATCGATCCGCTGCTCGCTGAAGGCAAATCACTGCTCGAGAAGGGAAGCCTGAACGATGCTGAGCGATCGGTCCGCCAGTTCTTGGGACAGTATCCAATGTCCGCCGATGCGCATTACCTGCTGGGCTTGATCCTATTCAAGCGGGCAAAGCCTAAGGATTCTCTCGGCGAGTACACCGAAGGCGCCAAGTACCATGATCCCTCTGCCTACGATCTGGAGATTGTCGCGCTCGACTACGTTTTGCTCGCAGACTACGCAGACGCAGACAAGTGGCTCACCGAGTCACTCACCCGGCAGCCAAAGAATTGGGAGGGGTGGTATTACCTCGGCCGCACCAAGTACAACGAGAACCGCTTCGAAGAGGCCATCCACGCCTTTCGGGAGTGCCTCAAGCTCTCTCCCGAAAACGTCAAGGCGGAGGACAATTTGGGTCTGTCGTACGCCGGCTTAGGACAGTTTGACGATGCCATGGCCGCGTACAGGAAGGCCATCGCATGGCAGGCGCAACTTCTGACCAAAAACCCAGGTCCCTACCTCGACATGGGCAGACTGCTGGTGGACCAGAATCGCGATGAGGAAGCAATTCAGTTTCTGGTGCAGGCCACGCAGATCGCGCCGCAAGATTCCAAAGTGCATCAGGAACTGGGTAGGGCCTACGAACATCAGAATCAGTTGGCCAAGGCTCAGGCGGAACTGGAGAAGGCGGCCGCGTTGACGCCCGACGATGCCGCACTGCATTTCGTATTAGGGAAGGTCTACAGAAGGCAAGGGATGATCGACAAGGCCAAAGCCGAGTTTGACCGCTCAGCAGCCCTGCGCGGGACGCACGCGCCCCGCGATGGCACTCGCTAGTGCCTCCCACTAATGCTGTTCGTCTTTACTCTTGATGACTTCTTGCGCTCCCTTCGCCGTGGCCTCGTGCGAGGCCTCTTCCAATTTCCCGAAAATCTGCATTTCGTTTCGTGAGTCCTGCACCCGGCCGAGTGCCTTGTAGGCCTGCGCCAGGAAGAAGTGGATCGTCGAATCATCGGGCGTGGCTTGCTCGGCAATTTGCAGGTCCCTCAACGCTTCTTCGTTCCGATTCAGGTTAATCAGAGCCCTGCCGCGGTCAGCATTCGCCTCAGTGAGGTTCGGACAGAGCGCCAGCGCCTTGTCGATGTTCGATAAAGCCCGTTCCGGCTCGCGCTTCTGCTCCAGCAGAACATTGCCGACCAGTGCTTGGGCTTTGCAGTTTGAAGGATCATTGGTGAGTTCCGCCTGAAATTGCTCGATGGCGGAATCCCATTGTGCCAGCAGATAATAAATATTTCCCAGCAGGTAGTGAGTACCGGGTTCCTTCGGAGCCATCTGCACTGCCTTTTTGTACTCGACCAGGGCGCCGTCGAAATTTTTCATGCTCTCCATGACTTCGCCGGACATCTCATGCACCAGCAGCGAATTGGGGTCGATGGCGTTCATCTTTGAGAGCGCCTGTTCGGAGAGCTTCACGTAGATCTTGCCTAGCAAATACCAGATTTCCTGATTGTCAGGCTGGCGGTCGGCCAGTTGCCGCAGATGTCTGGCGGCTGCATCGAATTCGTTCAGGTCGGACAAATCTTTCGCCAAGATCAACTCAGCATTGCTATCCGTAGGTTTTTGCCGGAGCGCTGTTTCCAGATGAGGACGAGCTTCCGCATAACTGTTCATCTCGTAGAGCGACATCCCAAGCAGCGCCTCAGCCGACGGCATTTTCGGATCAATTCTCAGTCCCTTCTCGAGAACGTCGGCCGCTTTCTTATACTCACGCTGTTGAAAAAAAAGAAGACCAAGATTATTGTAGGCTGCGGCCAAATGTGGCTGTAGTTTCAAAATCGATTCATACTTCGCAACCGCGGTGGCACGGTCGCCTGCAACCTGTGCTGCCTTGGCTTCCGAATAGAGTTCGAGAACCTTTGGATCCTCCGATTGGCCGTTCAGATGAGCTGGGACCAAAATCAGCGCAGCTAGAACGAGGAAGAGCAGCTTCGCCAATCTGTTCGGGGGCTCAATAGCGGGCGGGAAAAACATCCTTGCGCGATTCTACATGAGTCGCGAGAATGCCTGTCAATGCATTGCCTGTCCTCGAGTGGTGGCCTTCTATGTGGCGGAAAAGTGGGATCCTAAAGAATATTTCCCCTGGGAGCCCTGATCCGCATCTCACTCCGCTCACTCCGCTGAGCTTGCTCAGGCAGCAATACACATGCTAATCTTCGCCAGGATCTCCGGCTGGCCACGGGGTTGATCATGGAAGTCCTTGCCCATTCCCCGTCTCGCACCGTGCGTTTCGGCATTTTCGAAATAGATCTTCGGGCCGCCGAACTAAAGAAGCGCGGAACTCGCATCAAGCTGCAGGACCAACCCTTCCAAATCCTGTCACTCTTATTGGAGCGCCCGGGGGAACTGGTAACGCGAGAGGAGTTGCGCCAGAAGCTCTGGTCGGCCGACACGTTCGTCGATTTCGATCGCAATCTCAACAAGGCCATGAACAAGCTGCGGATCGCTTTGTGTGATTCCGCCGAGAGTCCGCGTTTTATCGAAACTCTCCACCGACGCGGTTACAGGTTCATTGCTCCGGTGCAACTTGCTGAATCTGCATCTTCGAAAAACGCACCCCCGCCGCAATTATCAGTACCGGAAGCGAGACCGCACCTGGTTTCGAAAGAAGTGCCGCGCCGCCGGGCCTCGGACATACGACCGAGCTGGAAAGTCCGCGGATTGAGGATTCTTGCGCCCCTCATCGGTGCCGGCTGCGTTATCGCGGCCTTGTGGTATTTTCGCCCGCATGTTTCCCCTTCCATCAGCTCCGCAATGCCGCGCCGATCGATCGCGGTTCTCGGTTTCAAGAATCTCTCTGGCCGAGCCGATGAAGCCTGGGTCTCCACGGCGCTGGCGGATTGGCTGACTACCGAGCTGGCGGCTGGGGATCAGTTGCGTACGATTCCCGCTGAAAGTGTGGCCCGGACCAGGATTGAACTTTCACTTCCCGATCTTGAGAGTCTGGGAAGGGGCAGCCTCACTCAAATTGGAAAGAATCTTGGTACTGAGCTGGTGGTGATGGGTTCGTACGCCAGTCTGGGAGAGAAATCGGGCGGCCAAGTGCGGTTGGATCTCCGACTGATCGACACGCAGACCGGCGACACGATCTACGCGGCATCGGAGACCGGAACCGAGGCTCATCTATTCGAACTGATATCAAGAGCTGGAGAGCATCTCCGAGTGAAGCTGGGCATTCAGGCGGTCACCAGCGAGCAAGCCGCGGAAGTCGCCGGCGCACTGCCCTCCAATCATGATGCCGCGCGGTTGTACTCCCAGGGTTTGGGCAAGTTGCGAGTGTTTGACGCCTTGGCAGCACGCCAGCTGTTCGAAAAAGCGATTGGGATAGAGCCCAAGTACGCTCTAGCTCATTCAGCTCTGGCCACCGCGTGGGCAACTCTGGGATACGACGAAAATGCGACCACCGAGGCCAAGATGGCGTTTGACCTGTCATCGCCATTGCCACGTGCCGAGCGGCTTCGGGTGGAAGGCCTCTATCACGAGATGTCGAAAAATTGGAAAAAGGCGATCGAGATCTATCGTGCTCTGGTCGAGTTTTTCCCAGACAGCCTTGATTACGGTCTTGCGCTTGCGGATGCCGAGGTGAATGCGGGTAGAGGAAAAGACGCTGAGGAAACCATTGAGGCGTTGCGGATGCTTCCGCAGCCTCTGGGGAATGACGTGCGGATCGACTTAGCAGACGCTCGCGCGGCCGAGACTTTGGGCGATTTTAGAAGAGATCTGGATGCAGCTACTCGTGCTGCCGAAAAAGCGCGCGCTTCCGGAGCCTCCTTGCTGCTGGCGCAGGCTCGCGCGGATCAGGCTTGGGCGCTGGAAAATCTGGCTCGTTTCGACGACGCCACCGCGGCCGCTGATGAGGCGAAAAATCTGTATGCGCCCGCTGGCGACAGGCGCGGTGTAGCACGTGCGACGAACTACGCTGGGATCGCTTTGCAGTATGAAGGCAATCCGTTGGGAGCCAAGAGTAAATACGAAGAAGCGCTAGCTCTTTACCGCGAGATCGGGAACAAATGGGGCGCGGCCAACGAGCTCGACGATCTAGGAGATGTATTGCTGGCCCTCGGTGATCTGGATGGCGCGCGGCGCGAATATGAGGTGTCGATGACCACATACCGTGAAATCGGTCACGAAGACGGCGTAGCTTTGGCCAAGGGAGCACTCGCCTCAGTTCTACTAGCGGCGGGGGACCCAGCGGCGGCAAGGCAAACTGCCGAGGAGTCGGTCGAGATCTGCCGTAGGATTGGCGATCGTGCCAAGACCGCAATCGGGCTGGACGGAATCGCGAAAGCCTTGCGCGCACAAGGTAACCTTGACGCTGCCCGAGGAACTGAAATGGCAGCTTTGAAAGAATTTGAGGAGATCGGAGACAAGTTGGGCGGAGCTCGCGTCCAGCTCGCGATTGCGCAGTTGGCTATTGACCAGGACAACGCTGCTGAAGCTGCCGCTGTCGCCCGCAAGACTGCCGACGAACTCGAAAAAGGCAACGCAAACCCGGACGCAGCCTTGGCCCACGCCGTTCTGTCCCAGGCAATGCTGATGCAGGGCAATGTTCCTGATGCGGCGAAGCTCATTGCCCGTGCCGCTTCGATTTTACAAAAGTCCCACAACCGTGGGGTGGAACTCTTCGCAGCGATTGTTTCGGCCCGCGTTCATGCCGTTTCTGCAACCTCCCCCCGAAATCACGCAATCGACGACCTCCAGCAAATTGTCCTGGAGGCGGGCAAGAGTCGTTTCGTGAATCGCCAGTTCGAGGCACAGCTCGCCCTTGGTGAACTCAAACTGAAATTTGGCAATAACACCGATGCTCGGGCGAATCTGCAGGCATTGGAAAAGGCTGCCAGCGCAAGAGGATTTCAACTGATCGCAGCCAGGGCAGCCCAAGACCTCGGAACGTCTCAGCAGGCGAAGGGCGACTGACAAGGCGCATGAGTTATCTGGAACCGTGTGAAATTCCTTAGAGTTCCGAGATCGATCCCGAGGCAAGCGAAATCAGGGTTGCGCTTCTTTGGCATGGATACTGCCAAGTTCGACCAACCCGATCAGTCCAGAGGAGGGGGAAGAAGTCATCGACCGGTCAGTCCCACTGCCCACACGAGTAAACTACGGCGCGCCACACCCGCTGCCTCTGAAGCCGTTACGCGCTGCTAGTCGTGCGCGGCCAGTCGATGCGCCAGCGACCGCCCAGCACTGGTGCCCAGAACAGTCGCTTTGGCGGCGTCCCGCGTGCATAGTGCTACAGTGCGGCGGCTCGCTCGTAAAAACCGCGAGTGTGCCATGATTCCGGGAATCCGAACTTCTTGAAGTCGAGATGATGGCAGAATTCGTGGCAGAGCGTGCTCAGGAATGTTCCAAAAGACGTAACCTCCTTGCGCACCGCCGTCTTCATCCACACGCGGATCAGCATTGTTTCGGGAGTGTAATCGCCGAAAAGTTCGCTCGACCAGTGTTCGCGGACTCGCAGTGGCCGGGCTGCAAGCAACCGAATCCCGCACTTGGGAACTTTGTAGAACTCCGATGTGACTCTCAGAAATTCCGCGCAGTGGCGGCGGACATCCACGGTAGTTCCAGCCTTCATTGCTGATTCGATGGATTGTGCGATCCTCCGCAAACGCCAGTCCTGGGGGAGATCGAGGGTTCTCATCTGATCACTTTCCAGAAATCGTACGCGGTTCGCCTTGCGCGGTGTAGCATCCGTCAGCATCTCACCATGAGTGGTTCGTGAATGAATGATCTTAGTTAGAAAGCGATCTCGTCTGTAGGCTTAACCCTGACTGCGTGTTCTCCAGCACTGAAATCATCCAGCACGAAGTTGTGGTGGGCGATGATATCTGCGGCGGTCAGCACTTGGTTGTCCCTCGTAAGATGGGCGTCGCTTGCGAGCGTAACGTCGTAACCTAGACTCGTGGCACGTCGGCAAGTGGTGTCCACACAATACTCAGTCATGCCTCCCGCAACGATGAGGTTGGTAATCCCTCTTTTTCCAAGTTCCTGTTGAAGCGTCGTTCCGAAGAACGAGTCCGATTCTCGTTTTCGGATGACATGCTCGCCATCGGCTGGCTTGAGGGAAGGATAAATTTCCCAGCCTTTTGTATGGGTCTCCAGTGGATGCCCCTTCGGGCCGTCATGCTGAATGTAGATCACTGGAATTCCTGAAGCGCGTGCCTTCGTCAGGAGCGTTTTGATTTTGGGCAGAGCACTCCTCTGGACATTAGCGGACATTAGTTCCACCAGCCCAACTTGCACGTCAACGATCAGCAAAGCTGACGAACGATTCCCCATCGCCGATATTGTAAATCGTGATCGCTCGCGGCCCTGAAATCCGCTTGAGCATCGAAAGATCCTGTACGGCAAGGAAATGCTCCATGCCTAAACCGAATAAGGAATCCGAGCCGCTTAAAGACCGGCAACAAGTTGCTGCTTTCTTGGGTCAGCCGCTCTCGGTGGCTCAGCGTTGGGTAAAATCCCGCGCGGACATGAGGCCTCCGAGCCTGTCCAGATTGCGACCGAATCCGGCGATCGTTCCGCCGATCTAAAGACGCGGGCTTTCGCTTGTTCGGAAGCAGGGACGAGTGCAAAAGGAAAAGAGAGCGGCGTAGTCCATGCGATTCTCTCTAAGCAGCCTTCTCCACTGGAAACCCCAGTTCCATCCACCCCTGTTCACCCTCGGGATAATGCGCCACGTTGGTGTAATCCATTGCCGCCAATTCACGGGCGGCGTATTCACTGGCGTGTCAATGCGTGTTAGCGCAGTAGGTAACGATCTCAATGTCCTTGTTGGGCAACAACCGGAGTGCAAGTTCCTTGATCTTTTCCGGTGGAATGTTCAACGCTCCGGGAATGTGGGCTTCGCGGTAGCGTTCCGGTGAAAGGTCTCAACGACCGTGACGCTCTGGTTGCGGTCTAGCTTGCCTTTCAGGTCTTTCGTAGAAATAGTGCTTTCCATTCCTGACCTCCTTGAAAATCGGTCTATGCCGAGAGTGTCCAATTGCAGCGAGGTTGCCGGTTCTAGGTACAAACTTTTCAAGCAGAGACCTGAACTGCGGGCTCAAATGCAATATATTGCTTTCGTGCTCCAGCATCCAGCGAGGATCACTCGCCGTCTTAAGCGCATAGCGGAGATATGACAGCCCCATGAGCCAGAGGGCATGGCCGAGGTCTTCTTCTGTGCGCATCTGAAATGTGATCCAGCCTGAGTTCGGAACCCAGTGATGCTCCTCAGCAAGACTATCTGCCAAAAGAGCATCACGAATCGAGCGCGGAAACGGTATGTCAACGATTCCGTTCCTATGGACGTGTCCGACCTCAGCATCCCCGAACTGGAATTCCATTCCGCCGAAGCGATGGGGATGAACTGAGATTCGCGACCAAGCAGAGATTACGTCTTCGAACGTCTTTACCTGCTTCATCACATTTTCTCCAGTGCTCCTCTTTCGATGTCTGAACACTCCCGCTCGATTCAGCTACCGATCTGCATAATCTCCTCCATGTGTGGACGGTATCGACTCTTGCGGAGGAAGCAGCTCGTGCGCTTAATTACGTGCCAACTC
>Ga0137418_10004791_pt1 | contig 12401 bp, 11 predicted proteins | sample CZODoug3_1_2_16f_FD_122242 | JGI IMG/M metagenome (GOLD analysis project Ga0137418, IMG submission 122242) | Vadose zone soil fungal communities from Angelo Coast Range Reserve, California, USA - CZODoug3_1_2_16fungal (Hybrid Assembly) | ecosystem: Environmental > Terrestrial > Soil > Vadose... | reverse complement strand
GGAGTCCAGCGTCTCGCGAACAGAATCCAGCACAGGAGCTTTCCCGGTTTGCGCCCTCGCGCCGCCGCTGAACGCCAGCAAAACAGCCATGGTCAGTAAATAATTTCGTTTTGTCATCTATAATTTCCTTTCGAGACTGCCGCCATCTTCGCGCGGCAGGGCTTCTGTAGGAGCCTACAACGTCAACTACGCCTTTAAGGCAAACGGTATTTTGGGGATTCGTGTTCGCCTTTAGAGGTCGACAAACAAGCGCCGAAGTTTCCTAGCGCCAACTGCGGACCGGGTGCCGTAGAATGCGGAGATGCCCTTGTTCACTATTTCCGAAGTGGCGCGGCGCGTTGGGCTGCGGTCGTCCGCGATTCGCTATTACGAACAATTGGGCATCGTGCCTCCAGCGCATCGCGTCAGCGGCCAACGAAGGTACGATGAAGCCGCGCTCTACCGGCTGGTGACGCTGCAAAGGGCGCGCCAGATCGGGTTCAGCCTGGAAGAGATACGCCGGCTTTTCTTTGGCTTTCGGAAAGGCACCCCTCCGTCTGAACGTTGGAAAAGATTGTCGCAGCAAAAATTGAAGGAACTGGAAAAACTAATCAGCGAGATCAAGGCGATCCAGCTTGTCCTGCAAAATCAGGGAAAATGCGGATGTGCCACTCTTGAGGAATGCGGCAGAGGTCTGCTGCGGGGCCGATGCGAGGATACTAAAGCGGGATCGTGGCATTTAAGTCGCCGTCGCGCGCCAGGGGCATCCAACCTATCGTGAAAATTCTTCTCCTTGGTGCAACGGGCTCCGCTGGCGCGGCCGTGCTCGACGCGTGTCTTGAGGCTTCAATTGTTGACGAAGTCCGGGCCATCACGCGCCGGCCGCTGATGCACACCTCTCCCAAGCTGCGCAGCTTCGTTCACAAGGATTTTCTGGACTACTCAACGGTCGAGGATGCGTTCCGGTGCGTGGACGCCTGCCTCTTCTGCCTCGGCATTTCCGCCACGCAGGTTTCTCAGGAGGAATACCGCACCATCACTTACTCCTATACGCTGGCCGCCGCCAACATGTTCAAAGCCAAAAGCCCCGGCGCGGCCTTCCATTACATCAGCGGGCAGGGAACCAAACCCGGCAGCCGCATGGTCTGGGCGCGTGTGAAAGCGCAAACGGAGCACGATCTCATCGAACTTGTCGACGCCGACTGCTGGCGTCCCGCATTCATTGACGCCAAACCCTCGCCAAGCCTGCCGAAAATCTACGCCCTGATCCAGCCTCTCGGCCGCCTCTTCAAGCCTTTTCCGAACCTCTACGTCCACGGCCACGACATCGGCCGCGCCATGCTGCAAGCCACCACCGAAAAACTCCGCCGCCGCACCATCGAAAACGCCGAAATCCGCCAAATCGCCGCCCGCGCCACCTTCTAACGTAGCGGCCACTTTCAAGTGGCCAGTCTTACCGCCCGCCTGCCGCCTGCTTTTCCACCGCTTCGCCGGCGACCGCCTTCTTCAACTGCCCCACATAATTCGTCAAATACTCGCGTGGCACAGAATGGATGTAAGGATTCACCAGCCAGGCAAAGATGGCCGGCACACCGCGGCTCAATCCCACGAATTCGATCTGGACATATACTCCGTCATTCACCTCCAGGTATCGCGTGTAAAGGTCCAGTCGCCAGAGATAACCGTGGTCGTTGCCCACGGGGCGTTCACTCTCGTCTTTTTCCCCGGGATTTCGCACCTCCGCGATGCGCACCGCTTTCGCAGTCGAGTAAACGTGTGCGGGATCGCTCTGCGTAAACCGAACGTCGAACTCCGTGTTGTAAACCGCGGTCACTATGGCATGCCGGTAAAAGCGGAAGTAGACGCGGAAATGCTCTCCATCATGGCTAAGCAATTGGGAGCGCTGCACGTCCGGTTTGAAAAATTCCGCGTGATGCGGGTAATCCTGAGTCACTTGAAGCACTTGCTCCAACCGGGCCTTGGGAATAAATCCGATGGCCAGCCAGTGATGGACCAGCCCGTCGGGAATCTCAATTTTCTTTTCGTTTTCCTTCGTGGTGATGGACTTGACGTAAACCTGGCCGCTCTTCAAGCGAGCGATCTCCTCTGCTCTTTGGCTCTCGGGGAGGGTATCCAGGTACAAGAATTGTCCCGGAGTGGAGAGTTCGCCCTGTATTCTTGTTTCGGTCACTTCTTCGTAATGCTGAAACGCCTTCGCCGTGCGGGGCTTCAACTCCGATGCGCTGGTTCTTGCGGTATTTAGCACCGCAAGAATCGCCAAACTCAGGGGAAGGGCACTGTGGCTCCAAGCCATACGCGCTCCAATGAACGTATTTGTCCTCTGGTTGGATGATGGAGAGGGATTTTGGGCTACGCCTTCGGCAGCGCCGCGATCACCGCATCCGTAAATTCCTGCGTCCCCGCCTTGCCGCCCACGTCTTTTGTGACGTGTTTGCCTTCTTTGTAGACTTTGATCAACGCCTTTTCAATCCGCTCCGCTGCCGACGGTTCGCCCAGATGATTCAGCATCAGAATCGAGCTCATCAGCAGCGCCGTGGGATTCGCCAGCCCTTTGCCGGCGATATCCGGCGCCGTTCCGTGCACCGCCTCAAAAATCGCAGCCTCTAATCCGATGTTCCCGCTGGGCACCACGCCCAATCCGCCCACCAAGCCCGCCGCAAGGTCGCTCATCACGTCTCCATAGAGATTCGGCAGCAGCAACACGTCAAACTGATCCGGGTTGATGACGATCTGCATGCAAGCGTTGTCAACGATCAATTCCTTGTACTCGATATCTTTGTACTTCTCCGCCACCGCCCGCACCGAATGCAAAAATAGTCCGTCGCTCAACTTCATAATGTTGGCTTTGTGAATCGCGTGGATCTTCTTCCGGCCCATCTTTCGCGCATACTCAAACGCAAACTTCGCAATCCGCGTTGACGCCTTCTCCGTAATGATCTTCAGGCTCTCCACCACGCCCGGCACCACCTCGTGCTCCAGTCCCGAGTACAAATCCTCGGTGTTCTCGCGGACGATCACCACGTCCACGCCATCGAAATGCGACTTCACCCCCGGCAAATTCTTCACCGGTCGCAAGTTGGCATATAAATCCAGGCTCTTCCGGAGCGCCACGTTAACGCTGCGCGCCCCACCCGCGATAGCCGTAGCCATCGGGCCCTTCAGCGCCACGCGATTCCGCCGGACGGATTCGATCGCGGCGGTGTTCAGCACTTCTGCTCCTATGGTCTTTTTGTCGGTGTTTTCCGCGCGGGCTGCAAGAATCTCCCACTCGATCTTCACCCCCGAAGCGTCCAACACGCGCTGCGTCGCAGCCGCCACTTCAGGTCCGATTCCTTCGCCGGGCAACAATGTAACGATATGTTTCATAGGGCATCTATATTAAGGGAAGTGGCACAGCTTGTCGAAGTGCGCCGATTTTAAGGGTTCTGGAGCCGCCCGTTATCTGATCGCTGCTATCTGTTATCCGCGAGAGCAGGGAAGCTCTACCCGATTCGACACCCGACTTTGCGCCATTTGCACCTGTGTTATACTTACAACGTAACTATCCTTGCGGAGGATTCCGCGAGTGGAGGCTATAAAAATTATGATTAATCTGACGCCCACTGCCGCCGTAAAAGTGAAGGAAATCATGTCCATGCAGACCCCCGTTCCGGTGGCGCTGCGTGTTGCCGTTGTCGGTGGCGGCTGCTCCGGTTTCCAATACCACATGGCGTTTGAAAACCAGACCAACGACTCCGATGAAGTCGTGGATTTCAACGGCTTGAAGGTTGCCGTCGACCAGATGAGCTCCATGTACCTTGAGGGCGTCGAAATCGACTATGTCGAGACGCTCGAAGGCGCCGGCTTCAAGTTCAACAACCCGAACGTGAAGAGCACCTGCGGCTGCGGCAGCTCCTTTAGCGTTTAAGCCGCCGCTTTTATCTCAAATTTGCAAGGGTCCCTGGAGTTCCAGGGGCCCTTTTCTTTAGCGGAGCTTCACTTCACCGACGAAATCGGAATCATTGCGTGCTCGTACGGCGTCCCGGCCCACATCATGTATGGTTTGTTCGTGTCCGGGTCCTTCGCCTCTGTATAACCCAGCGTCTTGCTAGGCGGGCCAAACAGCATGATGTGCGGACCGGTGACGACCCAGTGGTTGTCCGCCGTCTTTCCTGTAGCGTATGGATCGGTATTGCTCGCCCCTCTATCCCCGGCCAGCATGTACGAAATTCCCACCTTATCCGGCGGAGCCGCGTGTTTCATCATGGCGCCGATGAACTCCATGCTGTTCCGGTCGTTGCACATCATATCCGTGCCCGCGAACATGCAGGTAAAGTCATTTTTCGAAGCCCGCAGCGTGCGCATCGTTCCGTTCGCATCCATGCGTACCACCCCGGCGTCCTTAGCCACTGCTTCCGGAGCAGCCAAGAGCGCCTGCTTCGTATACTCCGCGTCGGACATTTCTTTCTGCTGAGTCCTTGTCACCACCGCAATAAAAAGTCCCGCCACTGCCACCGTCAAAGTTATTTTCAACACACGCATATCCCCTCCTTAGAAATTCAGCAATGACCCAGGGATGCCGACCGCTCTGGGAAAAAGGTACACCCGCTCCCGCTCGCGAAGCAATCCTTTCATCTTTGCGACCTCGTCGACGCTCTTCTTCGCGAACTCCGCGCGCCGCCTCAGCGAACTCTGCGTTAAGGCCCCCTCTTTCTCAGCTTCCTACGCACTTTACTTCCGCCGCGGACCCGCGCACTATACGGGCTTATGGAGGCTCAACCATGGATTCCAAACAAGTAGTTTTTATCACGGGCTCCAGCACTGGTTTTGGGCGGCTCTTTGCCGAGACCCTCGCGCGCGCCGGTCACACAGTTTTTGCTACGATGCGCGATCCCCAGGGCAAGAACGCCAAAAATGCCGCCGATCTTCTTGCCCTTGCTAGAAGGGAATCGCTCCCCATATTCACACTCGAATGCGACGTTACCAGCGATGCGTCCGTCGAACTCGCCGTCCGTTCCGCCATCGCTCAAGCCGGCCGGATCGATGTGGCCATCAACAACGCCGGGTATGGGCTCATGGGTCTCGCCGAAGCCGTCACCACCCAGCAAGCCCAGCAGATCATGGACACGAATTTCATGGGCTGCGTCCGTGTGAATCGCGCTGTGCTTCCCCACATGCGCCGTCACCGGAGGGGCTTGCTGATGCACATCAGCAGTGGCGCAGGGCGCGTTGTCATCCCCGCCTTCTCCCTCTACACCGCCAGCAAATTCGCAATGGAAGCTCTTGCGGAAACCTATCGCTATGAACTCGCCACCCAGGGCATCGAATCCGTGGTCGTGGAACCGGGCGCGTATCAGACGCCTGTGTTCGGTAATCTTGTTACCGCCGCCGATCAGTCCCGTACGGACACCTATGGCATCACCAATCAAATCCCGTCCAAGATGACAACGCTTCTGTCCGGGACTGCCGGGAATCCTCAGGAAGTTGCCGATGCCGTCCTGCGCATCGTCGAAACACCGGTGGGCCAAAAGAAGTTGCGCTATCGGGTGAGCGAGGCGGACCTCGGCGTCGACGAGATCAACACCGTTAGCGAGCGCGTGCAAGCCCGGCTGCTCGAAATGCTCGGCCTCACTGCCGAAACCTCATTTGTCCAGAGAGACGCCGCCGGCGCCGACTAGAAGCTGTTAATGCAAATACGCGACCCCATACTCATATTCCAGTGTTCCTTTGCCGGCTCCATTCCGCGAGCCGACAATCCTGGCGGGCGAGTAAATATTGGGGGCCCTGGAACTGTAGGGTACCGCTATTTCTATGCGTGATCCCTCCGGATACTTGGTAGTGCTGAAGAAGCTTAAGCCTCCGCGCGCCAACTCTCTAACAACCACAACTTCGTTTCCAAGAGTGGGATGCCTCACGCATCCAACCGCCTCGACATGAATGCGGCCGTGGGACCGTCGGTTTTGCGTTCCAGGGGTTGCAGCGCCAATAGGTCCCGCGGGGGGATGGTCGTGCGGGCGATTCCACGTAGTCCAGCCACCGCACTGCTCGCACAGCCGGGAGATATAGTGATGGCAGAGGAGGAGATCAGCTTCAAATTCGTTCAGGTAAGTTACCTCTGTGCGTTCGCAGGAAACGCATCTCAGCAAGGCCCGCAGCACCGCATTGTCCATGTCGGCAACGGCAGGAAAAACGATGCCCCACGGGTTAGCAACATCTGGGTCGAGGATCGTCAACCCAAACATATGGCCCTCGGATCCCCTCGAAACGCGGCCGACGACCCGGGCCATTACCTCTTTGCCTGCACCATTAAGGCGTTGGACTTTGACGATCTCGCCGGTGAACAGCTCCTTTTCCACTTTGATGGTCGCACCTTGCCGGCTGATGTCGGTTGTCTGTCCTTCCTCCACGTACTCTTCGCCGCGTCCGCGAATACCTGAGACGCGAATGGGTAAGGTCAAGAAAACACGATCGCTTTGGCGGTGATTTGGTCCCGGAGCGGGGGAAACGGCGTGCTCCGCCTCATTAGTTTGCCCGATGAATTCGCGGTTTGGGTTGTTGGACATAGGCTGACCCGATCAGTGCTTCATCCCCTTGAATCTCTATGCCTACGGAAGTTTTGTCTCGCCGGCACGGTCGTGACAATCGGGTGGAACAAGGGATTCCCTCTAAGGTGGTTACCCTATAGCCTGTTGCCACACAATTTGAATCCTCACTCCGCATTTCTCCCAATTTGCTTTCTCCCCGCTGCCCACTTATCCTAATCTTCAGCCCGAATGAAGATAGCCCTCGCTCAATTTAATCCCACTGTCGGCGACTTTGAAGGCAACTCCTCCCGCATTCTCGACCTCGCGGAACAAGCCAAGCGCCGCGGCGCTGAACTTGCCGTCTTCTCCGAACTCTGCATCTGCGGCTATCTCCCGCTCGACCTCCTCGAACGCCCTGCCTTCATCCAGCGCAATCTCGACACCCTGAAAGACATCGCCTACCGCATGCCTCTCCCTGCCATCGTAGGCTTCGCCGGCCGCGTCGATCATCAAAGCTCAGGCCAATCCATCGCCAACAAAGCCGCTCTCATCCAGGATGGCCGCGTTGTTTTCGAGCAGAGCAAAATGCTTCTGCCCACCTACGATGTCTTCGACGAATCGCGTTACTTTCAGCCCGGCGAAAGGGATTACGTTTACGGACTCGGCCGCGAACAACTGGGCATCACCATCTGCGAAGACGTCTGGAACGACAAAAATTTCTGGGCCAAGCCGCGCTACGCCCGCGACCCCGTCACCGAACTTGTCCAGCAGGGAACTAGCATCCTTCTCAACATCTCCGCTTCGCCTTACACCATTGATAAGCGTTCGCTGCGCGTCGAAATGCTCCGCTCCATCGCCCAGCAGCACCACCGCCCGATCATCTACGTCAACCAGGTCGGCGGAGATGATTCGCTGATCTTCGATGGCGCCAGCATGGCCCTTACGCCCGACGGCCACATCGCCGCGCAGGCCAAAGCCTTTGAGGAAGATCTCGTACTCTTCGACACGGTCACCGGAAAAGGCGACATTCACCCGCAAGCTAAGGAAGAAATCGCCTACGCTTACCAGGCGCTCATTACCGGCACACGCGACTATGTCCGCAAATGCAATTTCAAGAAAACCATCGTCGGCCTCAGCGGGGGAGTGGACTCCGCCGTTGTCGCCGCCATCGCCGTTGACGCGCTGGGCAAGGAAAACGTCCTCGGCGTCTCCATGCCCGGCCCCTACTCCTCCGAAGGCAGCCAGACCGACGCAAAGTGCTTGGCCCACAATCTCGGCGTCGAATTGCTTACCATCCCCGTCAGTTCCGTATTCGACTCCTACATCCAGTCGCTCAAACCGGTGTTTGGCAATCGTCCCGCGGACGCCACCGAAGAAAACATCCAGGCGCGCATCCGCGGCAACTATTTGATGGCTCTTTCGAATAAATTCGGCTCCATGGTCCTCAGCACCGGCAACAAATCGGAAATCGCCGTCGGTTATTGCACGCTGTATGGCGACATGGCCGGCGGGCTCGCCGTCATCTCCGACGTGCCCAAGCTCATGGTTTACGAGCTTGCCGAGTATATAAATCGCGAAAGGGAACTGATTCCCCGCTCCACCATCGAGAAACCTCCCAGCGCCGAATTGCGTCCAAATCAAAAGGACTCGGACTCTCTGCCTCCTTACGAAGTGCTGGATCGCATTCTGAAGGCTTATATTGAAGAAGTGAAAACGCCCGTGGAGATTGCCGAAGATTTTGGCTACGATCTGCAACTCGTTCGAAACATCGCCATGCTCGTCGATCGCAATGAATATAAACGCAAGCAGGCCGCTCCCGGCCTCAAACTCACGTCGCGCGCCTTCGGCTTCGGCCGCCCTTTTCCCATCGCCCAGCGCTTCGTCCCATGATAAAAATCAGCCAGTCGCAATTATCCTTTGAATGTGCAACGCGTCCCGTTACTTGTCATTCTGAGGACATCCGACAAGGATGTCCGAAGAACCTCAACTTCAAATAAAAGGACCACCACAGCGTGAAAAACAAACTGCGCCCAATCGCATTTCTCTTGTTCGCAATCTTTCTGACGTCCATCGCGCACGCGCAACAACCCGCTGCCACGTCGCAATCCCCACTCCAAAAAAGTATTGAAACCTACCTCCGCCGCGCATTCGCTCTTGGTTCCGACGTCCAGATCACCGTCGCCACGCCTACGGAAATAGGGAACTCCGGCCTCCTCGAAACCAACATTGACGTCAAAACCGCGCAGGGCTCCGACAAGGTGAAGATGTATGTGACCAGGGACGGCCGCTACCTACTCCGGGGTGATCTCGCCGACCTCTCCAAAGATCCCTTGGCGGAAAACACCTCCAAGCTCGATTTGTCCAAATCCCCGGTCCTCGGCGACCCCAAAGCCACCGTAACCATTGTCGAGTTCGCCGACTTCGAATGCCCTGTCTGCCGCAATCTTCACGACGCCCTGCGCGGCCTCCTGCCCAACTATCCGCAGGTCAAACTCATCTTCAAAGATTTCCCCCTCGACGCCCTGCATCCCTGGGCGCGCACTGCTTCGCTTGCCGGCCGCTGCACCTACCAACAGGACCCTGCCGCCTTCTGGAAGTTTTACGATTTCATTTATGACAAGCAGGACTTGATCTCGGCCGCCAACGTCTACGACAAGGTTCTGGACTTCGCCGGCCAGGCCAGCCTGAACCAGGACGCCTTCAAAGCCTGCCTCGCCTCACCCCAGGCCACCGCCGAGGTGGACGCCAGCGTCGCCAACGGCAACCTGCTCGAAGTCCGCAGCACGCCAACGCTCTTCGTCAACGGCCGCCGCATCGTCGGAGCCGACCCCCACGGCATCCAGCAATTCATCGACTACGAACTACAGCAGCAAAAATCCTTCAAAAAGTAAGCCCTGCTTGGGAACCAAGCAGGGCTTACCCACTCTTTTTAGCCTTAAGTGACACTTCCTGCGAAGGTACCATGACCGGAAGTGCCCTGATGGTCTTGACGCCGATCGTCTTTTCCGAACTCTGGTTGTCGCCGATTACCAGACCCATCGCACGGCAGCGGCCAACCGCCTGGGGAGGTGGGGGCCGACCTTTGACATGCACAACCGGGCTAGCCGCCAGGAGATTGTCGGTACATCCAAACGTACGCCAATCGTGGTGGGATAGGATACATAGCGCGACAATGGCGGCCCCGTGTCACCCCAGATCACTAGTTTGTTCAACCCTTGCTGGATAAGAAGCTCGATGAGATAGGCGCGCAGCACAAGGGAGAGGGAATCGGCGTCGAAGTCGCGATCGCGATTGCACTGGAACATCAGCACAGCTCCGCCATGGATATACCATCCTCCGAGGACGCTCAACCATGTTCCGTCGCCATGCTTCAGGCCGATAGCAAGGGGCCGGTGTGTTGCAGTTACCATGTCCAACGATCTCTCAAAGTCTGTTAGCGGCATCTGCGCCGTAAATTTGCATTTGGAGCGAAGCTCAAGCGCCACAGAACGCAATTCGTCCATTGGGAGGCGCTCTATAAACTTATTTCCGGACGCGTCGAAACGTCGCCGATAATAGCGAAAATTGTGCCGCGTTGTGCTGCCCAAGCCCTCAAGAAACTGTTCATACGTATCGGGCAAATGCAAATGAGCGTGCCATAGCCAGAGGGGAAAATCATTGTGCCCGATAGGGGAATACTGGCCATCAAGTGACCCGGAAGCAATCATCTGACAGATTGCGTCAAATTCGCCGCCAGATCGCGCGATTCTTAGCCGTGCGCCTCGTATCCCTGGAGACGCAAGCAACAACTCCATCGCAACACGGAAGGTATTCTGTTGATGCTCAAGATTCGAGAGCAGGAGCCCGCCCAAACTTCCGTCGCCATACACAATTCCGGTGGGAATGCCGGAGATGACTCTTTCTTTTGCATACATGATCCCGGTCACTTCGCCCGCACTGTAAACGGCCACGACTTTTGGCCTCCATCCTATGGCCATCGAGGCGAGAAAGAACTCGGGATCCAGCGTTGCTTCGCCTTCTTGAATCAACGATCTCGCCGCCTCTCTTAATCGGCGAATTTCCATGGTGGAGGACAATACAACTCCGGACATGTTGTTCGGGGAGGAGTTCGCGTAACTGCCAACATACCGGGTGTGCATGGCTTCAACACCAGATACAGCTTTCAAGCTCGGGGGGCAGATACCCTGCTGAAAAAGTCTGTTTTGTGTTGGTATCACAGGACGAGTCTCCGATGCTAGATGGATTCTTGGACGTCTGCTCAATTTGGTCCCCCACGAGTAGATTCCGTAGGCAAGGGAGTCAGCCCGCCCTCCCACCCACCGGAATCATTAAGATCACCAGCCCGCTGAACGCGCGGCAAATGGGCGTCCATTCCAGGTCTTCAGCCAAGTTCTCTAGATTGTGCGCCTTACGTTTTTCGCGCCGCTTCAGAAACTCCAACAGAAGTCCCCCTTTTAGCCAGTCTTTCCCACTCGGGCTAGGACTGAATCGGAGGTTGGCCCCGAATTTCCACCAGAACCTCAGCCGATGTAACGGAGTACGACCGACTTAAACAGCTAGAACAGCAGACCACCGAAGGTGATTGCGGTGCTCCCAATTGTCCAAGCGACGATCTAATCAAGACTGTACTCGAGTTGACGCGTACAGGAACAACGAGCGGGAGCGAGACACGAATAGCTTGTCGCAGTTTGTTGTTGCCCAGCTCATATTTCGCACTCACCGGGGGAATAGGCGGAAGGAGGGAAAGAGGAAGCCGGATTCAGGCCTAGGTCGGGCAAAGCAGAGGCGAAGGGAACTCAGTATGTAGTTAACATAAGATAGCTTATAGGACTCTGTGTCAAGAGGAATCTCCGGCTATTCCAGGCTTTACCTTTGCTTCCGGTTCTTCTCTTAATGTCTATCCTGGCTGGCGCAGGGGGTGCGCCAGCCAGGACCCTTCTGGGTCGGTAGGCTTCCTGAGGCTATGGGGTGAGCTCTTGTGTGTGGCACAGTCACTCCTGACTGTGCTCTTCGATTTAATCCCCAATCACAAACCGTACAATCTTTCTTTACCGTATAGCTCTGGCCGCAATCGCTCCTGCCGCCGCGCCAATCGCAAACCACTTCGCGGCACGCGCAATCCTCCGCAGCACGGAGCCGCCCTTCGCCGCGCGCAGGGCATCATCCCGTTCCCTGCTGAGTGCCTGGCTCTTTACCTTCTCGTCCGCCAGGTCAGCCTGCGCCGCCCCCAATTTCGCCTGACAGGCCTTGCAGTCGGCCGCAAAGTCATACAGAGGCTTCAAATCCGCAGCAGGGAAATTCACTTTCGGTTGAATGGTGTCCGGCGGTCCGTCCGACGCGCTTGACTGCTTCTGAGCCGATGCCCGGCCCGGTTCGATCGTTATCGGCGATGGCAGCGTAATAACATCCGGCAACGCCGCCACCACCTGCGCCGGCCTCTGCACCGCCGCCTCTTTCTTCTTCAGCCCCGCCACCAGATCGGTCACCGCCGCATCCCGCGTTGCCTGCCGCGCGGTCGCCCCCGCCAGTGCCTGCTGCGTCGTCTTCAACTCCGCCTGTAGGGCCGTCTGTTCCTTCCGCGCGTCCCGCCACGCAACGAACACACTTGTCGCCAGGACCACAACAATCACCAACGCCGCAAGCTTGATCCAGATCCCCATCGCTGATTTCCAGAATGTAAGGACGACTTTTATGCTGGCTCTTTCCGTTCCTCAGCCTTCACCGATATCTCCCCACCCGCGCCAGCACCTCATCCGCATAATCCGCGTTCGCCCCGCCGTTCCACGCCAGCAGCGCCCTCGCCGCGTCTCCACCGGCGGCCTCCAATTTCTGCCGCAGAATCCTGCACCCAACCGCCAATCCCACTGCGGGATCGCACAAGGTCGAAAGGTAAAGGGA
>Ga0137418_10004790_pt1 | contig 12405 bp, 8 predicted proteins | sample CZODoug3_1_2_16f_FD_122242 | JGI IMG/M metagenome (GOLD analysis project Ga0137418, IMG submission 122242) | Vadose zone soil fungal communities from Angelo Coast Range Reserve, California, USA - CZODoug3_1_2_16fungal (Hybrid Assembly) | ecosystem: Environmental > Terrestrial > Soil > Vadose... | reverse complement strand
GCCATGTGGGCGGCGTCAGCGCCGAAGAGCTGCACGCCGAGAGGCCGCTCGCATGGGTCAAAATCGAGGTATTCACGAGTACGCTCGTTCCGGCGAAAGACGCCTTCAGCGGAAACGAATTCGGTGACGAGAACGTCGGCGCCGTAGCCCTTGCAGATTTGGCGGAAAACCTTGTCCGTCACCCCCGCCATCGGGGCGAGGTAAAGGGGGAAGTTGTCACTGAACCAAGGAAGCGCTGTAACCATCGGGAGACTGTCTCACAAAATGTGCGGCAGCGCAGGTGGATCGAGCGGTCTGTGCTCTATATTAATCAAGCGGCGGACGGCTATTGATCGGAATCGCCCGCAGACCGGCCAATCAACCTATTCCTACTTCGAATCGGAAGCGTGAAGAAGATTCGCAACTTCGTCTTGCACGCGTTCGAGTTCGCTCAGACGCAATTGCGGGTCACGCACGATAAAGACGTCGCCGTTGTCGCGATGTTCGTAGATGAGCAAGCGATCACCGCTGGCATTTTCCGTGCGCACTTGTTTCAGCACACGTTTGCGCTCGAGCATAACGGCAAGGACGAAACAGGCGTTCGCGGGCGGATCAGCTTCCACGATCAGGCGCCGGAAAAGTTGCTCCGCGTTTTCTTTTGCCAACGGTTCAGGGGCCGCTGGCGGCGCGGGTTCGAATTTCGTTTTCCAAAATGAAAAAGGCTGAATGTTCTCGTTGCGATCGCGCCAGGCTTCTTCGCTCAAGTCTTCCCGGCGGAATCCGTCACCTTCGCGATAAAGCAGAGTGTAGAATACTTCGCCAGGCACAAATGGTCGTTGGGTTGCGTTGCAAATCTCCGAACGCTGTTTGATTGGCCAGTCGGTCGCCAGGGGATTTATCATCGCGCAAATATACGACGCGGCAGGAGGCCGCGAAAGTCGGAAGGATCCCGATTGGAAGAACGCAATTGCAATAAATAGAGACCAATCGTTCCAAAAACGATCGTGGGCGCCCAGCCGGCGATCCAGGGCGGGACGCGGTCACCCTCGCCGAGGGCGAGAAAAAGATGCGTGGAAAAATTTAATGCAAAAATCAGCAGAATGGCAGTGGCCACACTGGCAAGGACGCCCCGCCGGGAGAAGCCGACGCCAAGCGGCGCGGCGATGAGCGTGACAACGAAGCAGGTCCAGGGCAGTGCAATTCGATAATGATAATGAGTGCGAAACGGCGCGAGCAACGTTTGCGGGAAATCGGAATTAAAACTCAAATAATCGCGCAACTCCGGGAGGCTCATGAATTCGGCGCGCATGTTGGCACTACGCAGCCGGTAGGGTGTTTCGCTCCAATGCCGCACGACCAGGCTCGGCTCGATTTGTTCGGAAGTAATGTTACCCGCCGGATCGTAGTGCACGACTTTCGCTTGCGAGAGCGTCCAGGCATTTTCGCCCGGTTGAAATTCCGCGCGCGCGGCCAGAAAAGCCATGGTGATGTGGTCGGAGGAATCCTGTTGCAATACTTCGATATTATCAAAGACGTCGGACTTGGGTTTGAGACGTTGAATAAACCAGGTGCGTGAATCGCGCCGATTCCGGAAAATTTGTCCTTCGGCGCCCGTCGCACTTTTGTCCGCAAAGAAAAGTTTTCGCGCCATCTCGGCATGCGGCGCCACGGAATAATTGAGCGCGAAACAGATCGCCGTTGTGAGAATCGCGAGGAGAAAAAGGGGCGTGAGCACGCGGATGAGGCCGATGCCCGCGGTCAGCATCGAGACAATTTCGTTCGCGCGCGACATCCGCCCGAGAACAAAAAGCAGGGCCAGGAGAAGGGAGACTGGCAGGAGAATCACCAGAATCTGCGGGATTTGGGTGGCGTAATATTCCAACACTCGGCCAAAACCGACGTGCTGATCCAGAAAGGTCGAGATGCTGTCACTGATATCGAAAATGAACCAGATCGATATGAACCCGATGATGCAGTACAGATAAGCCTGCAGGAAATTTCTGGTGATATATCGATCAAATAGATTCATGGAGGACGCCGCTAGTTACGGTTGAACGGGAGCCTTGCAACTCGACGCCAGTAATGACTATGAAATTGAAACGAGCGTCTTGCGATTGGCAAATGCCGGAACATACGCCTTCGGCCTGCGCGCCAAGCGGACATTCTGTTCCGCTTTCTCTTTCGGTTACAGCGGAGTACAACTCCGCTGGGCGCACAGACCTTGAGGTCTGTGTTCCTTCTTGCTTTCAAGCGGAACGCAGGGTTGTACTTCTGTGCCAAGGGACATTCTGCCCCCTTATCGCCTTTCCGAATGGGCTGAATCCAGAGTAAGCTCTGGTTAACGCGATGATTGCATTACGCGACTCCATTGGCTCGGATTTTGTGGAAACAACCGAATCGTTTTTTTCGGCGAACGGACTTCTGGCCAAGGCGAAAAATTTCGAGCGACGTCCACAACAACAGCAAATGGCGGCGGCAGTGGCGCGGGCGCTGGAAGAGGAGCGACATCTGGTGGTGGAAGCCGGCACTGGCGTAGGCAAATCGCTGGCGTATCTGGTTCCCGCGGTCCTGTTCGCACTCGGACAAAAGAAAAAGGCAATCATCTCAACACACACCATCAATCTTCAGGAGCAACTTCTCTACAAAGACATTCCGATTCTACAAAAAGTTCTGCCCGAGACTTTCGAGGCGGCGCTGATCAAAGGCCGGCAGAATTATGTTTGTCCGCGCCGGCTACTGCGCGCGCGCGAGCAGCAAAACGATCTCTTCACCGGGCCGGAGCAGAACGAGCTCGAAGAAATTTCCCTCTGGGCGGCGCGAACGCGCGACGGCACGTTGAGCGATTTGTCTTTCGAGCCAAATGTGAAGGTTTGGGGGCAAGTTTGCAGCGAGGCCCACATTTGCACCAAGAAATTTTGTGGGCAAAGCGACCGCTGCTTTTATCAGCGCGCCCGGCGAAAATTCGAGAGCGCGCCGATCGTAGTTATCAATCACACGCTGCTTTTCATGCTCCTGGGCGGGGTGGAGGAGCAGATGGAACGGGAGAGCGGATTTCTGTTCCCCAACGATTTCCTGATTTTGGACGAGGCGCATACGGTTGAGCAAACCGCTTCCCGCCAGATCGGGACGGTGATTTCGCAATATCTTTTGCGTGCCACGATCCAGCGTCTCTATAACGCCCGCTCGAAAAAAGGATTGTTTACGGTGACGCGCGACGCCGATGGGGTTCGCCTGGCCGCGGAAATTGTCGATGAGATCGACAAATTTTTTGAGGCACTGGGAGCACGCTGCGATTTCCGCAAAGGCCGTGAGTTTCGCGTACGCCAGCCGGAGATCGTCGCCGATACCATTACCGGCCGCCTGATCGGGTTGCAGGCGCGCGTGGCGGAGGTGGTCAAACGCCAGGATGACGAAATGTTGAAATCCGAGTTGCTTGAACTTGGCCGACGCATTGCCGAGGCCCGTGCTGGGATCGGCATTTTCCTCGAGCAGTCGGCGCGCAACCACGTTTATTGGGTGGAGAGGACCGGCAAGGTTGGACAATTGCTAACGCTCAATGCCGCGCCGATCGATATCGCCCCGGCATTGCGGCAAATGCTTTTCCGCGAGGGGTGCACCTGTGTCATGACCAGCGCAACGCTGGGGGTAGGACGAAAAGATCTGGCCTATTTTCGCAATCGGGTGGGCGCGGAAGAAGCCGAGCCCCTGCAGCTCGGGAGTCCATTCAATTTCAATCAGCAGATGAAGCTGTTTGTCGTCCGCAAAATGCCCGATCCGCGGGACACAGGTTATGAAGAAGCGCTGGCGCATTGGATCGAACATTTCGTCGGGCAAACCGACGGCCACGCCTTTGTCCTGTTTACGAATTATCGGGCGATGCAGGAGCTGGCGGCGCGGATGGAAAATTTTTGTGCGGAACACGATTTAAATTTGCTGGTGCAAGGTGGCGGTCTGCCGCGCACGAAATTGCTCGACCAATTCAAAAGCACGCCGCGCAGTGTCCTCTTTGGCACCGACAGTTTCTGGAGCGGCGTCGATGTCCCTGGTGACGCTTTGCGGAATGTCATCATCACGCGTTTACCTTTCGCCGTTCCCGATCATCCCTTAATCGAGGCGAAACTCGAAAATATCGAAGCGTGCGGTGGCGACGCCTTCACGGAATACTCGCTGCCGGAAGCAATCTTGAAATTGCGTCAGGGAGTCGGCCGCCTCATTCGCACCAAAAGCGATCGCGGCATAATCGTGATTCTCGACAATCGAATCGTAACGAAACCGTACGGGCGGGCTTTCATGAGTGCGCTACCGAAATGTCCGGTGGAGGTTTTGTGAACGGTACTTAGAACCCCGGTCATCCTGAGCGTAGCGAAGCGGAGGCGAAGGATCCCGATGAAGTTATCTTAAAGGTTTCGCGGCGGGATCCCTCGATCCGAGCCGGACTGGCATTTTTGCTCCGGGATGACGCTGAATTGGAAGACAGGCCTCTGGGCTGTCTGGCAAACGGGCTTCCAGCCTGTCGAGGGGTCTTTGGCGCCCGGTCTATGACCGCCGGACAGGCCAGAGACCAATCTTCCTCCTAATATACGTTCACTTGAACATGTATGGTAAGGCTGTAAAATCAGCTCGTGCACAGTTCGGTCTCATCCGGTTTGCCAGCGTACACCGCCAAACAAATCGAACGCGCCAAAGAAACAGAACGCATTCTTTCGATACTGCATCAATGGGGGATTCACACCCTTGGGCAACTCGCGGCCTTATCACGCGATGATCTGGCTGCGCGCCTCGGAGCACGCGCGGTTGAACTGTGGGAACGCGCCAATGGCCGGGCGGAGCGAATTTTGAAACTGGTTTCTCCGCCAGAATCGTTCATCGAAAGTTTTGAGTTCGAAAACGAAATTGAGACCATCGAACCACTGCTCTTTATCTTGCGACGATTTTTGCAGCAGCTGGCGACGCGATTAAACACCATCTATCTCGTCGCCAAAGAACTGCGCCTGCGCATTACTTTCGCTGACAAATCGCAGTACGAGCGCATTTTCAAAATTCCGCAGCCGACCAACAATGAAGACATCCTTTTTCGGATGCTGCACACGCATCTGGAAAACTTTACTTCCAAGCATCCGATTGTTGCCATTGAACTGGAAGCGCAGCCGTCACGTTCGGTGCGACAGCAGTTTGGACTTTTCGAAACAGCATTGCGCGATCCCATGCAATTGCATGAGACACTGGCGCGTCTGGTCGGATTGCTCGGAGCGGATCGTGTCGGTACGCCGGTGCTGGAGGAAACACATCGGCCGGACGCGTTTCGGATGGAGCCGTTCGCGTGGGACTTCGCTCGGGATGACGGGGTGAACGGAGCGGAGAGAGGCGCGTGCGACAGCACGGCAGTGAGGGGGTGTATTCCGCTGCGCCGTTTCCGCAAACGAAAAAAGGCGACCGTATTACTGGAACACAATCACCCTGTTCACGTGCGCGCGTCAGAGATCGAGGGCCCGGCGATCGCGGAAGAGGGGCCGTTTCCGCTCTCAGGGAATTGGTGGGACGAGCGCGCCTGGGCGCGGGTGGAATGGGATGTGGAAATCGAGAATGGCGTTATCGCGCGTTGTCATTGCGATCAGGAGGGGTGGGCGATTGATGGAATTTATGATTGAGGATCGATTACGAGCAGGAGCATGAGCAGGAGTAGGAGTAGCTGTTTGGCGTATCCGCTCTCTTATTCGTGCTCGTAATCGTGCTCGGAGTTTGCCATGTCGTACGTCGAACTTCATGCTAACAGCGCCTTTAGTTTTTTACGGGGCGCGTCGTTTCCGGAACAGCTGGCCGAAGTCACGGCTGAGTTGGAAATGCCAGCGCTGGCATTGCTTGATCGCAACGGGGTTTACGGTTCGCAGCGATTTTCCGTGGCGGCGCGCGAGCAAAAAGTTCGCCCAATCATCGGAGCGGAATTAACGATAGAAGATGGCAGCGTGCTGCCGGTGCTGGTGGCAAGCCGTCTTGGCTACGCCAATCTTTGTTCTCTACTCACCCAGGCGCATCTGCGTAGCGCAGTAAAAGGGGAGTGCGCAGTGAAGTGGGAGGAGCTGCCGGAATTTGCGCAGGGCTTGGTGGTACTCTTCGGATTGGGGAGCGCAGGCTGCCAGCCTGCAGCGTCCGGCAGCTTGCCGGACGCAAATTCTCCACGTGCGGGGCGTTTTGTTCCAGGTTTGCGGCAGGCTGCCGCAAACAGCAGGCTAGCAGCCTGCGCTCCCCAGACTGTTGAGGATCGTGCGCAATGTTTGATCAACGTGTTCGGCCGCGAAAATGTGTATGTCGAAATTCAGCGGCATTTTTTGCGGGGCGAAGATCGGATTAATCGGGCGCTGGTTGATCTCGCCTCGAAATTTCGATTGGCGTTGATCGCGACCAATGGGGTGCAGTATGCCAAACCGTCCGGACGGCAGGTGCTGGATGTTTTCACCTGCATTCGCGAGCACACCCATCTCGATCTCGCCGGAAAATTACTCACCCAAAACGCCGAACGTCATTTGAAAAGCGATGCGGAGATGTGCGCGATCTTTCGTGATTTACCCGACGCAATCACGAACACGGAGCGATTGGCGGAACGGCTCGAATTTTCCCTCGAAAACATCGGTTACGAATTTCCCGAATATGCCGTTCCGGACGGGCACACGATGAATTCGTTCCTGCGCACGATGGTGTTATTCGGCGCGCAACAGCGCTACGAATCGATCACCAAGAAAGTAAAACGTCAGCTGGAAGAAGAACTCTCGCTCATCACCCGACTCGGGTTCGCCGGCTATTTTTTGATTGTGTGGGACATCATCAATTTTTGCCGGGAAAACAACATCATGGTGCAAGGCCGCGGCAGCGCAGCCAACAGCGCAGTCTGTTTTTGTCTCGGCATCACGCCGGTTGATCCGGTGAGTAATCATCTCGTCTTCGAACGATTTCTGAACGAGAGCCGCAAGGGCTGGCCGGACATTGATCTTGATTTGCCGAGTGGCGATCGGCGCGAGCGCGTCATCCAGGAAGTTTACCGGCGTTACGGGAAACATGGCGCGGCCATGACCGCGAACGTAATTACCTATCGCGGGCGAAGCGCGGCACGCGAGATTGGAAAGGCGCTGAATTTTTCACCGAGCACTCTCGATCGCTTTTCGCATTTGTTCGCGAACGGCGATTTTCCGCACACTCTCGAGCTCGAAGCGCAGATTGAGCAGGCTGGTTTGCCGAAAGCCCACCCACGAATGCCGGCATTCGTGGGTTTGTATCACGCAATTTACGGATTGCCGCGCCATCTCGGGCAGCACTCCGGCGGGATGATTATTTGTCAGAATAAACTGAGCTCGTTTGTGCCATTGGAAAATGCGTCGATGCCGGGGCGGGTGGTGGCGCAATGGGACAAGGATGATTGCGAAGACCTCGGCATTGTGAAAGTCGATCTGCTTGGGCTCGGCATGATGTCGGTAATGCAGGATGCGTTTGAGCTTTGTCGTGAACGCGGCCGCCCACTCGATCTCGCTCACATTCCGAAGGACGACGCCAAAACTTTCGAGATGATGCAAACAGCCGACACCATTGGTGTTTTCCAAATCGAAAGTCGCGCTCAAATGGCGACGCTGCCGCGACTGAAGCCGAAATGTTTTTACGATGTGGTGATTGAAGTCGCGATCATCCGCCCAGGGCCAATTCAGGGCGACATGGTGCATCCCTATCTGGCGCGGCGCGCCGGAAAAGAAAAGGTCGCTTATTTCGACGAACGACTAAAGCCAGTGCTGGAGCGCACCCTGGGGGTGCCGTTGTTTCAGGAACAAATGCTCAAGATCGCGATGATCATGGCGAATTTTTCCGGCGACGAAGCAGAAGAACTGCGGCGTGCTCTTAGCTTTCATCGTTCGGAAGAGCGAATGAACAAGGTAAGCGTGAAACTGCGTGAGGCGATGGCGCGCAATCAAGTTGCGCCGGAGGTGATTGAGAAAGTTTTGCATTCGATCACGTCGTTCGCGCTCTACGGATTTCCGGAATCGCATGCGATTAGTTTCGCGATTCTGGCCTATGGCAGTGCCTATTTGAAAGTGCATCGTCCGGCAGAGTTTTACGCGAGTCTGATTAACAATCAGCCGATGGGTTTCTACACTCCTGCGACCATTGTGAAAGATGCGCGGCGCCACGGCGTAAAAGTGAAACCAGTGGGCGTAGCGCAATCGGAATGGAATTGCACGGTGATGGCCGACGAGACGATTCGATTGGGATTTTGTGTGGTGAACGGATTGCAGCGCGAACACGCCGATGATTTTTTGCGGGAACGAAAGGAGCGCCCGTTTTCTTCGTTGGAAGATTTTCGGAAGCGCGCAGTGCTGCTAACGAAAGATGAACTGCGGCGCCTGGCGAATTTGGGCGCGCTCAACTGTTTTGCCGAACATCGGCGCGCCGCCATGTGGAAAATGGAAGAAACGCCGCACGATGATTTGCTCACAGAGGCCGGTCATCCCGAGCGTAAGTCGAGGGATCCCGATGAAGTTACCTTAAAGCTTTCGCGACGAGATCCCTCGACTTACGCTCCGGATGACGAGAGTGAGAGCTCACCACTTCCACGAATGACTTTGCCAGAGCGGGTGCGGGCAGATTACGAGGTGATGGACCTGACGACCGGGCCGCATCCGATGAAATTGGTGCGCGCGCAATTACCCGATATTTGGCGGGCGATCGATCTGGCGCAGGCAAAACATGGATCGATCGTGCGGATTGCGGGGAATGTTATTTGTCGTCAGCGACCGGGGACGGCGAAAGGATTTGTGTTTATCAGCCTCGAAGATGAAACCGGGGTATCGAACGCAATTGTGACACCGGATTTATTCGAAGAAACCCGATTGCTCGTTACAGAAGAGCCATTTCTCGTGATCGAAGGCGAAGTGCAAAACACCGATAACGTGGTGTTAATCAAAGCGCAGAAAATTTTTCCACTTATCAGCGAGGGGCTGGTCGGATCCGAGTCGCACGATTTTCACTAAATGCAGAGAATGTCATTCCGAGCCGGGCAGACGGAGAAGAACGTCACAAACGTTCGTCAGCGTATGAGCATTGGAGAGGTCCTTCGCCGAGTATGCGGCTCAGAATGACACGTCTTTAGTTACGTGCTCCGGCGGACGAATCATTCGCCGGCGTGGCGCTTCGATGTCGGTTTCGGTTCGGTCATTTCCTGGGCTGGCTGATCACCGATCCAATCGGTGTGGAAAATTCCCGGCTTGTCGATGCGCTCATAGGTATGCGCGCCGAAGAAGTCGCGCTGCGCTTGCAGCAAATTCGCCGGCAGACGCGCGGAACGATAGCTGTCGAAGTACGCCAGGGAAGCGCTGAAGGCCGGCGCGGCCACGCCGTAATTAATGGCGGTTGAGACCGCGACGCGCCAATTGCGCTGTGTTTTTGCGATGATGTCGGTGAAATATTGGTCGAGCAGGAGATTGTGCAGCTTCGGATCGCGCGCATAAGCCTCGGTGATGCGGTTAAGAAATTTCGCGCGAATGATGCACCCTCCACGCCAAATCGTCGCGATGTCCCCGAAATTCAAATTCCAGTTGTAGGCTGTGCTGGCGGCACCGAGTAACTCCATACCCTGGGCGTAGGAAACAATTTTCGAAGCGTAAAGCGCGTCGTGCACGGCCTGGATAAGCTCGTCCCGATTGCCGCTGAATGTCGGCACTTGCGGCTGCGGCAAGATTTTCGATGCAGCCACACGTTCTTCTTTACGCGAGGAAATGACACGCGCTTCCACTGCGGCGTTGATGGTTGAGATCACGACCGATTGACTCAGGGCGGATTGCAAAGTCCAAAGTCCGGTCCCTTTTTGGCCGGCCTTATCGAGAATGACATCGACCAGCGCTTTGCCGGTATCGGGATCTCGTTTGCGAAAAATTTCCGCGGTAATCTCGATGAGATAACTTTCGAGCGCGCCGCGATTCCACTGTGCGAAGATATCGGCGAGATCTTTGGCTTCGAGCCCGAGGACATTTTTTAAAATGGCATAGGCTTCGCAGATCAACTGCATGTCGCCGTATTCGATGCCGTTATGGACCATCTTGACATAGTGTCCGGCCCCGTCCGGCCCCATATAGCGACAGCAGGGCTCGCCATCGACCTGGGCCGCGATCTTGCGGAAAATGGGCGCAATCATTTCGTAACCTTCGCGGGAGCCGCCCGGCATGAGCGACGGGCCTTTCAGTGCGCCTTCTTCGCCACCCGAGACGCCGCAGCCGATGTAATGAATTCCCTTTCCTTCGAGATCGTGAAAGCGCCGCTGGGTATCGGTGAAAAGCGAGTTTCCGCCGTCGATGAGGACGTCGCCTTTTTCCAGCAGCGGGACGACTTCGCTGATCACTTGATCAACTGGTTTGCCCGCTTTGATCATCATCATCGCTTTGCGCGGACGTTTCAGCGCGCCGATGAATTCCTCGATTGTCGAGGTCGGCGTGATTTTTTTTCCTTTGCCCCGGGTGGCGGCAAATTTTTCGGTGACGGCGGTAGTGCGATTAAAAACGGCGACGGAAAATCCTTTTGATTCCATGTTGAGGGCAAGATTCTCGCCCATTACTGCCAGGCCGATCAGGCCAATATCCGATTGCATCGTCATGATTTTGAGGAACTGGTTTTAAGGTACATTTATTCTCAGGCAATGCAGTAAACGAGTAACCCAGGCGAATGGCAAATTGCGATTGTGAAGTGGCATTAGTGAGCGGCCCGCTCGGCCTCACTTCACCGGAGACCACGTTGGGTGCAGGTGCGATCGTTGAGTTTCTTGGAAACGTCCGTCCGCTGGAAAACGGGAAACCTATTGAAGGGATCGAATACGAGGCGCATCGCGAAATGGCTGAGCATCAGTTGCGAAAAATTGCGCAGGAAGCAGCGGCGCGCTTCGATCTTTTGATGATCAAGCTGCATCATTGCGTTGGTTTTGTCGCGGTAGGTGAAACCTCATTACTCTTGCGGGTCGCGGCCGCTCATCGGGGTGCCGCGTTTGAAGCGAGCCGGTGGACAATCGATGAGTTAAAGAAGCGCATTCCGATTTGGAAATCGGTCAGATTCCGGGTTGGATCGGCGAAGGAAAAGGAAAGGTCTGTTCCGGCGTTGGCATGAATTGGGCGAACCGTCTTACTCTTAGCCGGCTCGCTCTAACGATTTTGTTTGTGGCGGCGCTGAGCTCGCCCTGGCGTTACGCACACACTACCGCGCTGATCACTTTTCTTGTCGCCGGCATCACCGATCTTTTTGACGGCGAGATCGCTCGCCGTTACCAAACGGTGACAAACTTCGGAAAGTTGATGGATCCGCTGGTGGACAAGATCATGATCGCGGCGGCCTTCATCTCGCTCGTGCCATTACGCGCGATCCCAGCGTGGGCGGCGACGGTGGTCGTCGGTCGAGATTTCCTAATCACGGGACTGCGCTTAATGGCGAGCGCAAAGGGGCAGGTGTTAACAGCGGAGCGTTTGGGTAAACACAAGACTTCCTGGCAAATAATCACGGTCCTTTTCTTTCTCACCTTGCTGGCGATTGCGGAATGGAGCCGGAACATCATGGCGAGCGATTGGTGGCAACGGGCCTGGAACGAAGCGGGGGCCGCCTTGGTATGGTTAACTGTTGCGCTGACCCTTTACTCCGGCCTTGGCTATGCCTGGCGACACCGCACTGTCATCGAGGCGGATCTTTAATCGGAACCGGAACTGATGGGTGATCATACTTCAGATCTACCGATTGCCCTTTAGAAGGAAAGGGTTATCCCGGCAAAGTAGCGGTCGCGGGTATAGGAACCGACAGATTGAAACGGTTCTAACGCGGCTGCACCTGATCCGCGGGTCACGTCGGTGTAGCGGTAACCGACATTAAAGGCGCAATGTGGCGTGATGGCGTAGCGAACAGAAGGCGTGATATCAAAGGTAGTTTCGGTCGAGGATCCTCCGAGAGATCTGCTCGATATCTGATTGCCAGTTCCATTGTCGCCGTTAGAGTAAGTAAGCCCGAGACTGGCGGAGATCCGCGCAGTCATGGCATAATTCAGTTGCAGGTTGGTTCGAAAAGTCTCGCGACCCGAGGCCCGCTGCAGGTCGGACTCTTCGATTGAGTAACGAGTTGTCCAGACGATATACGTGCTGTTAGCCGATTGCCTCCCTAGTCGTGCCAGCTCATACCTAAGTGTTGTCTCCACGAAAGGCGAAGTCTGCCCTCCGTTATTTCCCGAGCGAAATTGGACGCCACTGTGCAAACCCGCGTGAAAACGTGGGCTAAAGGATTGCTCCAGCCCTGCGACTAGGGATTGAGTGGTCGATTCCCCTTGAGCGCCTTGAGATTCATTGAGACTGATCCGGTACGCTCCGGAAACGGTTGTAGTTGGCTGCCAAAGATATCGCAGCTGCTGCGAAAACGCCTGTTCCAGAC
>Ga0137418_10004789_pt1 | contig 12405 bp, 9 predicted proteins | sample CZODoug3_1_2_16f_FD_122242 | JGI IMG/M metagenome (GOLD analysis project Ga0137418, IMG submission 122242) | Vadose zone soil fungal communities from Angelo Coast Range Reserve, California, USA - CZODoug3_1_2_16fungal (Hybrid Assembly) | ecosystem: Environmental > Terrestrial > Soil > Vadose... | reverse complement strand
CGCGATCATCGTGAATTGGAATGGGGCGCACCATCTGAAAATTTGCCTTCCCAGCCTTCGCGCGCAAACTTATAAGGCTCTCGAGATTATTGTAGTGGACAACGAGTCGACGGACGATTCCGCGGAAGTGACCCGAGAATTTCAGGCACGGTGGCTGCCTTTGGGCAAGAATGTGGGGTTGGCGCCGGCTCTAAACCGTGGCGTCGCCCAAGCCGGCGGCGATTTCCTGCTGTTCGTAAACAATGATATGCGATTTGATCCGAGTTTTGTGGCGGCGCTGTTCGAGCCTTTGAAAAAAAATGCTGAGATTTTTGCGACCGACGGGATGCAGTTCAATTGGGAAGGAAGCGAGCGTGCACACCTGGCAACCCGACTTGTGAGCAGAAGGCCCGGCAGCGGTTCTTCGACGGAATTGGTCCCTGGGCTATACTTTTATCCCAGCGAAGCAGACCGCGAAACTGCCGTATACACGGGCTCCGCGGCTTGCATGCTGGTCCGCCGAGATTGTTTTGAGAAGTTAAATGGTTTCGACGACCGGTTGTCGCTCGGATATGAAGACGTCGAGATTTGCTGGCGTGCGTGGATCCGCGGCTGGAAAACGGTTTACGTCCCGACCGCAATCTGCTGGCATCACATAGGGAGTTCGGGGCGTTCGCCAGAGGGCACGCGCATGAATTTCCGCGGGATATTGCGTGGGCGCCTGTTGCTGGCCAGCAAACTCCTGCCGCTCCGATATGTAGTACGCACGTGGTTGGCGTCAATCGCGGGCTTGGGCAGGGATGTAAGTCGACTGCGATGGTCGTTCGCGAAAGATCGCATTAAGACATTGGTTGCGACAGCCGATCTGATGCCCCAGTTGCTTCGTGAGAGGAAAGAATTATTTGGGAATGCGGGTAGGTCGCCGGAAGAACATCTCGATTTTCTTTTGCAGTTGACCGGCGATGCAGCTCGTTTCTGACTCTATTGGAACAAAACGAATGGCGAAACTTCTGCTCAAGGGCATTCGTTATGTGCGGTGCTACAGCGAACTGAGCTTCGGCCCTCGCCCACAATCGCTGGAAGAGCTCATTGATTACGGTCGCGATCGCCCCGTTCTGATGGGGCAGGTGCGTTCTGAAATATTGGGCTTGGGAAACCTCTTGAAGGAATTTGTTCCGAAACGAAGTCTGGAAATCGGAACGAACTACGGGGGCACGTTGCTCCTGCTGTGCGCTCTTTCCGCGCCAAAGGCCAAAATCATTAGCGTGGACCTGCCGTACGGGCCCTTTGGAGGAGGATATCCAAAGCGCAAGATGCCAATTTTTCGGCGCTTTCCGAGACACGGGCAGAAGCTGCACTTGCTCCGGGCAGATTCGCACGCCGCAGAGACGAAGGAGCAGGTGTCGCGACTTCTGGAGGGTGAGCGGCTAGACTATTTATTTATTGACGCTGACCATACCTATGAAGGGGTGTGGCGCGATTTCCAAATGTACGCGCCACTGGTGCGCAGCGGCGGGATGATCGCCTTTCACGACATAGTGACGCACAGAAAAGAAACACGATGCGAAGTGGAAAGGTTCTGGAACGAAATCAAGCAGAAGTATCGGCACCGAGAGTTTGTCGAGCGTTCGAACCCGGGGACAATGCCTGTTGCTGTAACTGGCGCGCCGATGGAAACCTCTGGGCTGGGTGTTCTCTTCGTTCCATGAGGCCAGATAGAATGGAATGGCTACTCAAACGAGTCGCTTATGAGCCAAGTTGAGTTGCTCAATCAAGAAAACGGGGCGAATGGAGACATGTCGTGTCGAAGCCATTCGTAACAGCGCTAATCGACACCTACAATCACGAATCGTTTATTGAGGAGGCGGTTGCCAGCGTCCTTCAGCAGGATTTCCCAGCCTCGGAAACCGAAATTCTAGTGGTGGATGATGGGTCGACCGACCGCACACCTGAGATTGTAAGGAAGTTTGCACCGCGCGTGCGGCTATTATGCAAACGCAATGGAGGACAGGCTTCCGCTTTTAACACCGGCATTCCGGAAGCGCGAGGAGAGACAGTAGCCTTCCTGGATGGCGATGACTGGTGGGCACCGGGAAAGTTGAGCGCGGTAATGAGTGTTTTTGCCGCCGAGCCGGCGGTGGGCCTGGTTGGGCACGGCACAACGCAAGTCTACCCAGACGGACGCAGGCAAGCCGAACTACCGCGGGAACTAACACGGTTTCGGCTCAACTCCATCCGAGAGGCAAAAATCTTCCGCATGCGAAGAGGTTTTCTAGGGACCAGTCGCATGGCGTACCGGCGTCAGGTTCTTACCCAGATCGGACCTGTGCCAGATGCCCTGACGTTCGAGGCCGATGAATATCTCTTCACTCTGGCTGGGCTTTTTGCAGACGTGATGATTTTGCCGGTGACGCAGACTTTTTATCGCCTTCACGGTGGAAATCTGTTTCAACTTGCGATCGGTGCGCGCGCCGGCGTTCGCCGGAAGCAGCAAGTACTGGCAGCGCTCGCTCGCTCGCTGCGTGAAAAGATGCGAGAGCTTAAGGTGCGCGCCGACGTCGCAAGTGCGATTTTGGAATGCGTACAGTTGGAGGCAGAGTGCTTGCATCTTCAGCTCGACAGCGGTCTTCCGTGGGAAACCATATCCACAGAGTTGAAAATTATGCGCGTGTTTCACAGCGACGCATCGATCTGGCAGAGCCTATTCAGCTTGGCTAGACTCGCGCCCGCTCTTGTTTTGCCGGCGGCGGTATATTATCGATGGCGACACCGGCTGTCTGAGACGACTGCTTATCGAAAGTTCCGGCAGCGCTTTTTTCCGTTTCCAGTGCCAAGTCAAATTGAGCGGCAAGAGAAACCGACAACATGAGCTTCTCCTCGTGAGCGAGCCCTGGCTATCTACAAGCAACGTTGTCAAACGCCGCGAGAAACTGACTGACGAGGACTACCGTCGCGAATGATCACGCTGGGCATCAACTACAACAAGACACACGACTCCGCGGCATGCATCGTGCGTGACGGTGAAGTTGTGTTCGCAGTTGCTGAAGAAAGACTCAGCCGGATCAAGCACGATGCCAGCTTTCCACAAATGGCCATTCAAGCTTGCCTCGACTTTGCAAACGTTGGCGCCGACCAACTTGACGAAGTGTGCTTTGGCTGGACCACAGCGGGCGCTGGCTTTCGGCATGATCTGAAATGTCTCGCGACCGGGGGCCTTCCCCTTACTTATCTGAATGTCGTGACGACGACACTTTATTTTCTGAGTATGTGGCACCAGGAAAGCGGCGCGAAGCGATTCCGGCAATTATTTGGAGGAGCCAAGGTGCGGATGAGGTTTGTGGACCATCATTTGTCCCATGCGATCAGCGCGTATGCATATTCGGGGTTCGAGGATTCCGCCGTAGTGGTGATGGATGGCCGCGGCGCGTGGGAAGCCACATCGATTTGGCACGGGAGCAGGGGCCGGCTGCAACACGTTGCGACTATCCCGTTTCCCGATTCGCTGGGTTTGTTCTACAGCGAATTCACAAGCTATTTGGGGTTTCAGAGGAACAGCGATGAATGGAAAGTGATGGGACTGGCACCGTATGGGACGCCGGGCGTGAAGCTGAATGCATTCATTGAGCCGGAGGCGGCGCCTTATCGCGTGAATCACAAGCAGCTGTTCGGTAATGGCAATGGTTCGTTTTCCGGAATGACTCAACTCTTGGGGCCTGCGCGGGCGCCAGAAGGCGAAATCGACGAGCGCCACAAGAACGTGGCCTACGCGGTACAAGACGCTTGTGAGCTGGCGGTGTTGAGTATTGTGCGCATGGCGGTGGAAAAAACGCGGTGCCGGAATTTGTGCTTGGCCGGCGGAGTAGCTCTGAATTCGAAAGCGAACGGCAAGATCGTGGCTTCAGGACTCGTGGACAAGATTTTTGTCCAGCCGGCGGCATCGGATGACGGCGTGACGTTGGGCGCAGCGCTCATGCCATATCTCGATCATGGTGGATGCTTGCCCAACAAGGCTATGCGCCATGCTTACCTGGGCCCGGCGTTCGATGATGTCGCCATCGAAAACGTGCTGCGCACGTATAAGCTGCGCTATTTGCGCGTCAATGATCCCGCGGAAGCCGCCGCAGAACTCTTGTCCAGCGGCAAAATCCTGGGATGGTTTCAGGGGCGAATGGAATTCGGTCCGCGGGCGTTGGGAAGCCGCTCCATTTTGGCCGACCCACGCGACCCGGAAATGACTGTGAAAGTGAACAACGCGGTGAAATTTCGGGAGTGGTGGCGGCCCTTTGCGCCTTCGCTGAAAAAAGAAGCGGCCAGCGAATACCTCGAGAGCGCAACCGACTCACCGTTTATGATTTTGACGGCGCAGGTGCGGCCGGAAAAGCGCAACGTGATTCCAGCGGTAACGCACGTAGACGGTAGCGCGCGGCCCCAAACGGTCGAGAGGGATATTAATCCGCTCTACTGGCGCCTAATCGATGGATTTGAGAAGCGCACGGGCGTGCCGGTTATCATGAACACTTCGTTTAATCTGCGCGGCGAAGCTATCGTGCATACGCCCACTGATGCCGTGCGCACCTTTTTCAGCTCCGGGATGGATGCGCTGGTTATCGGCAGCTTTGTGGTGGAGAAGTGAGAGTGCGATTTGTCCGGCAGCGCTCGTTGTGAAGCCGCGGCTTCTGGTAGTCCCCCACATTTACGCAGACGATATTGCCGTGCGCGAGATCGAGCTGGCTCGCCGGCTTACGTCTAGCTTCGAAGTTTTTATTTTGAAATGGAGCGACGCTCTGCATGTCGAAAGCAAATCGGTTCTCTCCAGGCGAGTAACGCAAGCAGGCGTCGCGGTGCGTGCCGCTCTGAAGCCCAAGTCACAATTCAAGGAGTTTGACGGGCCGTGCATCATCGAAGTCCCAGTATGGCAGCCCATTTTATTACAGAGACTTGTCGGAGTAAGAAAAGCTCTGTCCTTATGCAGGCTGCGCAATCGTGGAACACTTCGGGGGGTTATCCGAGATTGTGAGATCACTCACCTTCTTCTCGCCAATCAGCTCTTTGGTGTAGAACGACTTCCGGGAGTTCGAACCTTCTACGATGTGGTCGACTGGTTTCCGGAGGAAAGCTTTTCTTCGGCGGAGCTAGGACGAATTCGCAGCGATCTTAGTGCGATCGGCAAGCAAGTGGATGGCATGTTCGCGGTCTCCAAACCGCTAGGCGAGAAGCTCGAACGCGAATGTGGTGTGCAAATAGTACCGCTGCCGAATGGCGCGAATATCGCGCGCCTACGCTCCGTGGCACCGGCAAAGGTATCCGCACTGCGGCGAAGACTGGGAATCGAAGACGAATTTGCAATCGGATATATAGGCAACCACGGTTCCTTCACGGGCGTAGACCTTGCCGTAAACGCGTTTCTCACAGCACGCTCGCGTATCCCCAAAATGAAGTTGCTCATTATTGGACCCGCTGACACTTGGAGCCGCCTATTGCAAGCCACGCGGGGCGAGGGAGTGATAGCAACGGGAAATGTAGCGCCCGCCGAAATTGCGGAGTATTTCAATGCAATCGATATCGGGATATTGGCTCAGGGAAAAACGACGGGAACGGATTTTGCTTTCCAAATCAAAGTGGTTGAATACAGCGCGTGCCGCAAGTGCGTCGTGTCTACGCCGCTTTTGATGTGGCAGCAGCTCGCGTGGCCCAACATACTGCTTGCCGAGGCACACCCGGAAGCATGGGCGGATGCGTTTGTCCGCGCACGCTCGATGTCCTGGCAACCGGCATGGGACCGCATCGTCGAAGAATATGACTGGCAGGCACTCGCAGATAGCGCCGCGAAGACTATGCTCAACGCGCAGGGAAGGAATTAACATGCGCATCCTCACTGTCTTCGGCACACGCCCTGAAGCGATCAAAATGGCACCCGTCATCCGCGCCGCAAAAGAAGCGGGGATCGATACATCGGTGTGCGTAACAGCCCAACATCGCGGCATGCTGGACCAGATGATCGAGGTGTTCGGGATAACGCCGGACTTCGACCTGGACCTCATGCAGGAAAATCAGTCGCCGCTCTCGGTGGCGGCTCGTGTTCTTGAATCGCTAGCTCCGGTGATAGTTTCCGTCCAGCCGAACTGGCTGCTTGTACAAGGAGACACGACAACGGCCTTTGCCGCGGCGTTCGTGGGGTATCAGCACCGTGTGCGCGTCGCCCACATAGAAGCAGGGCTTCGCACCAGCGATAAGTGGCAGCCGTTCCCTGAAGAAATGAATCGCCGGCTGGTCACGGTGCTAGCGGATTTGCACCTCGCGCCAACGCAGCGAGCCAAGTACGCTCTTGCGACCGAAGGAGTACCAACTGATCGCATCTGTGTGACCGGAAACACTGTCGTCGACGCTTTGCAGGAAATACTAAAGCGGCCCGCAAACTTTGCCGACCCGCGGCTCAGAGTGTTGAATGGGAGAATCGTTCTGCTGACGGCTCATCGGCGCGAGAATTTTGGAGAGCGCCTGGAGCAAATCTGTCTGGCGGCAAGGGACCTACTGCGCAAATTTCCCGACATCACGCTGGTTTTTCCGGTGCATCCCAATCCGCACGTTGCGGAGGTGGCTCACCGTTTGCTCGGCGACGAAGCGCAAGCGGTGCTAACAGCGCCGCTTGCCTATCCCGATTTTGTGCACCTGATGAAATCAGCGGCTTTGATCTTGTCCGATTCAGGGGGCGTTCAAGAAGAAGCGCCGAGTGTAGGGACACCAGTCTTGGTTCTGCGGGATGTCACAGAGCGGCCGGAGGCGGTGGAGTCTGGGTGGGCCAAGCTTGTCGGCACGTCCCGAAGCAAGATACTGGAACACGCCACGGCTTGGCTTGAGAGCGAAACGCATGGAGCGCCTCTTTCAAGAGAAAACCCGTTCGGTGATGGCAAAGCGAGCGCCAGGATAGTGCTCGCGCTACAGCAATTTACGCCGACAGCCGCTTAGGCTTGGTCAGCGACTCACCTGCAGAGCGCCTCGATGAGTTTTTCTTTCTTTTTCTCTGCGTAAGATGTCAGCGCATCGAGCGAGGCGACGTAGCCGCCAACAGCAGCGGCGGCGAGCAGCGTAAATGCTTTGGCGGGCAGCCAGCGATCGCCGGTCCATCGTCCCAGCCCCAAGACGAGCGAACTGATCGAAAAAAGCAAAATCTGCGCGGCGAAGGCAACTAACACAGCCATTCTAGATTGCCGCTGCCCGTGAATCTGGCCAAACGCCAACTTGCGCGGAAAACTCAAGGATGACCAATTGGCGATCGACAACTGTCCTACGACGGTAAAAACTATGGCTGCCAGAGTGGCAAGGAAGACTGGCGCTGACGGCGTCCCCACCCGGTAGCAAAACGCGGCAATACACAACGCGAGCTCGATCGCGATCAGGCAAACTTGCACAAAATTCTTCCCAAGAAAGACCTCGCGGAAACGCAATGGCGCGGTGAAGTACGTCTGCACACCGGCATTTTCGTAAGCGAAGCTGTTGTAAGCCGGAGTCATCAGGATCAAGACGATGTATGCCACTAAGCCCGGGAAAACCAATTCTGGTGAGATACCTTTCGACCCCATGAAGTTCATTAGCGAGGACTGCGAGATCAGCGTAAAGACCAAGCCCGGCGGCAACAGCAGCAGCATGGCGGCAAAGCCGTTGCGCAGCAGGTAGCGAACTTCTTTACGAATGACGGCAGCAACTTGCGGCGAAAGCAAGCTGAGCCCATCGGCGCCGGATTCCTCACGCGCGGCGGCGTTGCGACTAATTTTTGCGGCCGCTGGAGTTTCGCTCAGCTCCTCCCCGCGATACTGCGCAGCAAAGCGCATCCACAGCAGCGCGCCAAAAAGGGCCGGGTAGCAGGCAATCGCTGCGGCAGCAATCGCGAACCCGCCGTAGTTCCCGGCTGCCGCGGCTGCGACGCCCTTGCCCACCAGTGATGCCGGAAAGTACGAAAGGTACGGGAGGGCGCGCACAAGCATGGGTTCGGCGGAATCTCCATAGCGATTCAGGAACGGGCCCAGCAATTGCAGCGATAACATCAACAGAATAAATCCGGCGAAGAATAGCTCGCGCGTGCGCCGCCCGGCCATAAGCCGTTCCATCCATGATCCCACCAACCGTTCCAACGCCACGTTAAACGCGATGAATAGAGCGGCCATCAGGAGCACCGCCGGCAGCAGAGTGAGGCCGGCCGCCGCCACTCCAGAGACTACGGCAATAATCCAACAAACGGCAGCCACACCCGTGAAATCCGCTAACCCGTAGGCCAGTCCAATGATGTAAAACGCGGCAAAGCTTAGCGGAAAGCGCAACATAGTACGGAAATCGAAAGAGGCGCCAAAGCCCGCGACCATAATCGGAAGAAGCTGCCACCAAAGAAAGATGGCCCAGAAAAGCAAGCCCAGCCAAGTGATTCTGCCGCTGGAAACAAAATTGTACGCGCCCGCGAATAGCGCAAAACACACTCCAACCACGAAAGCGCAGACCACCACGCCCAAAATAATCACGCCTATCAAGTCCAGGCGGTTTTGTTTTCGCCGCAAAAAGTTGTGCAGCATCCGCCAGCGCAAGCCGGCGATCAGCGTGATTTGATTCAAGATCCCCACTGACTGCGCTACGTCAGCCACGAGAGTTCCTCGATCTGCGCTCGTTCCGCACCGCTCTGGCCAACGATGGACAAAAAAATCTGCTCCAGCGTTGTCTTACTGCCTTCTTCACCGGCGATGCCCGCGCGCAATTCCTCGATGGAGCCCTGCGCCACCAACCGTCCTTGGTGAATGATTCCGACGTGGCTGCACAGTCGCTCGACAATTTCCAGCACGTGCGAAGTAAGGAAAATTGTCACACCGCGCGCCGTCATTCGGCTCAGCAGCGCCTTCAATGCTCCCGCCGCCAACGCATCCACGCCTTCGAATGGTTCATCCAGAAAAAGAATGCGCGGCCCGTGAATCACTGCCGCAGCCAGCGCCAGCTTTTTCTGCATGCCGTGAGAATAATCGGCGATCATGGATTTCGGGCGGTCCGCAAGCTGCATGAATTCCAGTAACTCGCGGGTACGCTGAAGGGTAGTGCTATGGTCGAGTCCATACATTCGACCGACAAAATTTAAATATTCCGCTCCGGTCAGCCGCTCGAAGAGTCCCATCCCTTCCGGAACGACGCCAATCTGGCGCTTGACCTCGACGGAATGCGTCGAAAAATCCAGCCCCATCAGTTGCATGCGTCCGGACGTCGGCGCCAGCAGCCCAGTCAGCATTTTGATGGTTGTGGATTTTCCCGCGCCGTTAGGCCCCAGAAATCCGAAGAATTGTCCGGCCGTCACGCACAGATCGATGTTGTCCACCGCGGTAAGCTCGCCAAAACGCCGCGTGAGTTTCTCCGTCGCAATGGCCAAGTCGGTCATCCATTTCCCCAGGGTTGATAATTCACAGCAAAAACTCTAGCACGAACATGCCGCCGCCTTTGGCGCATCAAGCCGCATGCGATCGCTATGCTCGGCAATACTCTTTAGACGGGACTCTTTTGCGGAGTGGAAGCAACAACCGCGACCTGCGGTTCTTTCGCTGGGAACGCCGCGAGCACTGCGGGCAGTTCCACTCGAAAAACCGCGCCGCCTTGTTGCGAGTTATAGCAAAGAATCTTCCCGGCATGCTCCTGCAGGATGCCAAAACAGATGCTCAGGCCCAGTCCAGTGCCTTTGCCCACCGGTTTCGTAGTGTAAAAAGGGTCGAACACGCGTTGTGGATCCTTGATGCCTGGGCCGGTGTCGGTGAAAAGAATCACAACATTCCCGCGGTCGCGAATGGTCTTGATGGTCAGCACGCCGCCCTCGGTCGCTTCCATGGCGTCAATCCCGTTGTTGACGATGTTGAAGAATACCTGCAGCAACTGATTGCCATCGCCACGCACCCCGGGCAGCACGGATTCCAGTTGCATATCGATGCGCGATTTCGAAGAGCGCAAATCCAGCGCGCGCAATTGCACCGCGTTGGTGACCACAGTATTGATGTCTAGCAGGGTCCGCTCCGGCGGCACTTGTCGCGCAAATCTCAGCAAATTGGCGACCAGCGTCTTGGTGCGCCGCGCTTGATCGCGAATTTTTCCGGCCGTGACCCGCGCCTTTTCGGGCAACGTAGGATCATCGGCCAGCAAGTCTGAGAAACCCAGAATCGCCGCCAAAGGGTTGTTGATCTCATGCGCCGCGCCGGCCGCCAACTGGCCGAGCGATACCAGTTTTTCGGTCTGCACCATCTGCGCTTGCAGTCTCTGCAAATTTTCAACGGACTGCTCTGACCGCGCCAGCAATCGCGCGCGATCTGCGTCCGCCAAATGGGTTCGCAGGAACACCAGGAAGGCGATCGGCACAGAGGCAATCAGTGTAGTCATCAAACGAAAATCGCGCACCGCGGGGGCATCGTGCGCGAAACGCAGGGTGACAATCGCGAACACGGGCAACGAGATGACCGCAGCCATCGCGAGCCTGGCCGACCACATGCTTTCGCGAGGCTTTTCTTCGCTGTCTGAGCCATTGTCTTGCGGGCTGTCCAGGTCGCCGCGCTTCAGATAGGCGACCACGCCCGCCAAGCCAAACCACAGAAACGATGAGATCAGCGGAAGATCGTAAGCGCCGCCAGTCGAATACTTATGCATGCTGATCGCCACGTTGATGATCAGTGAAGAGAGCATATACATGGCCGCGCCGCCGAACAGGTTCGCATACACCACGCGCCAGGCGCCCTTAGCTTTTAGCCACAGTACGCCGAGTCCGATGACGATCACCATATTCTGTACATTGGTGACCACGTCGTAGTTGTAGTTGTATTGAGCCTCGGAAGGAGTTGCGTACATCCACGGGAAAACGACGAAAGCGTAGACGAAGGCCCACCAGGTGAATAGCAGAACAAAATTCAAATAGCCAACTTGCAGGTGTAACTCGCCGCGCTTCCGGTGCGGTTGCAGCGCCAGCGCCGCCATGATGGGAATCCCTTTGAGGAAGAAAATTACATCCCCGCCGTTGATGGTGGGCATCGGCTGGTGTTGGTAGACCTCGTAGTAGGTCCACTCAAACTGGCCAATCATCCACAGCGTGCAACTCATCGCTAGGAGCATCCAGAAAATGTTGCGTCGCCAATGAGGCGTGCCGGCATTCAGCAGCAGTCCGGCATTGGCCAGCAGCGGAACGATGCATTGCACGATATTCCCGAAAGTGGATAGCGCTTGCGGATGGCCGCCAAACGCGATCGACACCAGCGCGTAGACGCCTACTATCGCCAGCCACACTCCCACCAAAATGCCGATTATTCGAGATGAGGACATACTCGCGCTTCACAGTATTTTAGAAGGGAAACCTCTGGGCAGGCGCCCGCGTTATTTTGCGGATAGCGAAACAATAACTGCGCGACTCAATTTCGCTGTGGCCTCTTTATTGCGGGCAAGCCGCGCCCCCGGCGATCCAGATTTTCATCTGCGCTACGGTGTCTGGTCGCGAAAGGGGCGGCAAGGTTCGTCCATCTCCGGGGCTCCAGCCCCAGCCGACCAGGTCATCATTGGCTACGTGGTCCAGCAGTTGATCGAGCGAGCGCTCGCCATTTTGCTTTGGCTCTTTGATTTGCTGGCACAGTTCAGCGGGCGAACGTCCGGCAAACACCATCTTGTGTTGTGGAGGAGGCAGAGCCCATTTGGGATTGCCTGGTGGCATATGCTCGCCCGCAAGATTGACGGTCTGGTGGCAAGTGTCGCAGCGCATGGCGGTGACGCCGCGCCCGTCCGCTCCGCGTTTTACGTTTTGTATGTGCACGTGGCTGTCATCTCCCTGCAATGGAGCATCGCCCGCAGAATGACAGTTCTGGCATCGCGGAGAAGTCAGTACTCGATAAAATTGCAGAAATGCGGCGCTCGATGTGGAGGCATCAGGCTTGGCGGATGTTTGAGCGGCACACGCGAGCACCGCGAGAAGAACCGCGCTCGTCAAAAGTGCTGAAACGAAAAGAAAATTGCGATTAAGGGGCGTCACCGCCAGAGAAGCTCGTTCCTTGTTGAGTTGCGCTCTCATGATCGCACCCCCGCACCTTCTGCCAAATCGCTTGCGCGAATAGGCAGGCGGCGCATACGTTTGCCGGTTACCGCGAAAATCGCATTAGTCAGCGCCGGAGCCACCGGCGGCACGCCAGGCTCGCCCACTCCGGTCGGATTCGCGCTGCTCGGAACGATGTACACTTCGATTTTTGGTGATTCGAAGATTCGCAGCATTTGATAGTCGTGGAAGTTGCTCTGTTCCACTTTGCCGGCCTTTAGCGTGATCTCTGTTTTCAGAGCGGCAGTCAAACCAAAAACGATGCCGCCTTCCATCTGCGCTTTTACCGTGTCGGGGTTAATCACCGTGCCGCAATCGACGGCGCACACCACGCGATGGACGCGCACCGC
>Ga0137418_10004787_pt1 | contig 12407 bp, 9 predicted proteins | sample CZODoug3_1_2_16f_FD_122242 | JGI IMG/M metagenome (GOLD analysis project Ga0137418, IMG submission 122242) | Vadose zone soil fungal communities from Angelo Coast Range Reserve, California, USA - CZODoug3_1_2_16fungal (Hybrid Assembly) | ecosystem: Environmental > Terrestrial > Soil > Vadose... | reverse complement strand
CCTGCGCGAGCAACTGGTTATCGCTGCGGGTGGAGGAGTGGACGCGGACCAGCAGGTTGAGCATGGTGCGGAGGCTAATGCCGTTAAAGGCGGTGCTGCGGTCGGTCAGGAAAGTGGTGGTGAGGCCGCTGATGGCGTCGGTGACGGTGAAGGATGATCCGCTGACGGCTGTGACTTTGCCGACGGCAGCTTCGAGTTCACCGGAGATTTCGGCGTCCGCACCGGCTTTGCCGGGAGACAGTTGCGATACGGTGAACACGGGCTGGGTGCGCAGCATGATCTGTTGTGCGACGTCAAACTTCATGAGGCTGGCGATGTCGAGGCTGATCCTGACGACCGACGGGGCGGCGGAGGCCGAGATGGGCTGCTTCAGGATGATGGTGGAGAGCGAGGCTCCGACCCAGCGGGCTTCGCGGACATTACCGAAGTTATCGAGGAAGACGACGTGGGGATTCGCGACGGTCAGCAGAGCCTTGGTGTAGGTGCCCGTCGGGATGTTAACCCGGCCGACAACTTCGGAGGAGGAGACGAGGTGGCTTTGCTCGAGGGTGAAGGGGCGCGACACGAGCGTGGCGGCAACCCCCGTCGAGGAGACCAGCTGAACCGAGTTCACGGCCAGCTCGAGCGAGAGAATACGGCCGACCGGTGCGTTGCTTCCCATTTGAACTTGTACGGAGCTGGTGGCGGCCACAGCCGACGCAGTAACCAGCATGGCGACCAGCGCGCAGCCACAGAGGAGAGACTTCCGGTTGCCTGGGTTCGTTTTATGGAATTTGTAGTTCATGATGAATAGGCTCCAGTACGTAAGGTACAAAGCAAGCGGCTGGCCGTTTGCCCAGGCGGGGCAGAAGATTGGGCTAAGCTGCTGATTTCAGGAGTGGTTCCCGGAATGGGACGCGGCGGCCCCGCGAAATGAGAGCCTGCAAGTGTGTTTTTGAGTGTGATTTGTGTTCTGAATTCGGACAGTCGCACCATTGGGAGACAAGTCGTTGCAATCACGGTGGTTACGCGCCAGATAGGAGCAATGCCGAGGGTGGGTGGCTGTGGACTGTAGGAAAGTTGAACACTGGGGCGGGTTGCAGGCTTGCAAGTGCGGGGCCTGGGATGGAGGCGCTCTCATGACCGCAACCCCTGTGTTCCCAATACAACCGACAAGAAAGTCACTGCTGGAGGCGCTCGAGAAAACATGGCCTGACAAGTGCTCAGAGAAGGACGGGTAGTACTGCGTGCGCCGCCCTGCGATGGGGAGAGAGGTAACGATGAAGTCCGGCAAGCTAGTTGATGATCTGACATCGTTCCGCCAAGAAGAAATCCAGCAGCAGCTGAAAATTCAGACCAGCCGCGATCCGCAATTGTGGTCGATCTTCGCACTGACGTTGCTGGTGTTGGCGAGCGGTTTGATGGCGGCGAGGGATTCGCACTTTCTCTCGCAGGTCGTGTTCTGCCTGGTCGGCCTGGTGGCGCTTTTCAATGTCTACACCGTGGACCAGCGGAGGACGTTATCGCAGACGCGCTTGCAGTTGATTCAGGAGCTGGCCTTGCATGACGCGCTGGCCAAGCAGTCGTATCTGGATCCGCTGACGCAGGCGATCAACCGCGAGGCCATGGATGTGGTGATCGGACGAGAGTTGACGCGTGCCAACCGCCTTGGAACCGAGGTGACGTTTCTGTTGATGGAGGCTCGCCCTGCCTCCAAGCAGGGAGGCGTGCCGGCGGGACAGAAGACGGATGCGGCGCTGCTGGCGGGGGCGGGCAAGTTGTTACGCACCACGTTCCGTGGCTTGGACATTGTAGTCCGCTATAGCCACGATACGTTTCTCATCGTGATGCCGGATACTGATCAGCCGCAGGCCGAGATGGCGTTGCGGCGATTGACCAATGAGATTGATACCTGGAACCTGTCCAATGTCGCGGGATTGGAGTTGGTCCTGGATCACGGGATGGCTTCGTACGCGAAGGGCGCCTTGATCGAAGATGTGGTCCGGTCGGCCGCGCGCAAGATGGCACTGAAGAAGAATGCAAACGGACCGTTTTTGTCTACCTTGTTCCCTGGAGCGGGGGTGTCGGATTCTGCGGCTACGCTGGTGGCACCAATGACAGGGCTATCGTCGTAGCTGGTGCAAATTGCCGGGGAAAAACGCCTGCTGAAATTGCTGAATTGAGGAAAAAAAGTGAAGATTGCAACCGTATTGCTGATCGAAGACAGCAAGTTCATTCGTATCGCCAGCCAACGGGAGTTGATGAAGGCCGGATATACCATTCTGATGGCGGCAGACGGAGAACACGGTCTGCGCATGGCCCGCGAAAACCTGCCTGACCTGATCCTGCTGGACATGATGCTGCCGATCGTTGCGGGGGCGGACGTTCTGCGAATGCTGAAAGAGGATGCGCTCACGAAGCACATCCCAGTGATTATCCTAAGTTCTCTGTCACAAAAAACCTCGATGAAGCTGAAGCAGCAACACGTGGCTGGCTACATCGAGAAAGGCACGCTCGTAGACGGAGACTCGAAAGTGATTGTGCAGGCTTTGGAAGCTGCGGCTGGGCAGCAAGCGCAGACGCAGTCGGATGGCGGAGTCGGCAATGGCACCTCGCGGGCAATTGCGGCGACAAGTTAGGTGATCCATAACATTCTCATCGGGGACGCCAATCGCTACGTGTTGACCTTCCATGAAGGTCTTCTGCGTCAAGCAGGCTACAAAGTTGCGCTCGCGCACGACTTGAGCGCCTTATCGACACAGCTGCGACTGGCGACGTTTTCCCTGGTCATTGCCGAGCTTGCGTTACCAGGTGCCGGACCCGCCGACGCGTTGAACCTGATCCGGCTGGTGACTACTCTGCGCCCGGGAACCCCCATCCTGGTTCTAACCTCCAATGCCAACCCGGCAGTGCATCGCAAAGCTCGGCGTTTGGGCGTATGGGACATCAGCGTCAAGCCGACTCACTGCGCCGAACTCCTGAGCCTGACCAAAAACATTTTAGACGCAGCCTACCCCGGGAACTCCGGCTGTCTGGGTCACTTGTTGGCGGACGCGGCCACAGGAGAGACAGTCAGTTCGGCGCGCGATCGCTTTCAGGAGCTCGCAACTTTTGCTAACGAAGACGGCCCTTCCTCCCGCAACTTTATCCGGGCAAGCATTTCGTAGATCGTGCCCCGGCTGATGCCCAGAATTTCAGCGGCACGCGCCTTGTTGCCCCCAACCTGTTGCAGGACCTGCGACAAGTACTGTTGAGTCATTGCTTCCAAGGTGAGGAATACGGTCGGTTCGGGCGTTTCCGAAGGCTTGCGCAGGTACACGGGCAGATCCTGGAAATCAATCACGTTGCGCGTCGCCATCATGCACGCATTGCTCAGCACATTCTCCAGTTCGCGAATATTTCCGGGCCAGGAATGAGCCAGCAGCCGAGTCTGCGCCCGACGCGTGACCCCGGCCATCGACTTGTGAAACTTCTCGGCAAAGACGCCCACGAAGTGTCGCACCAAGAGCAGCAAGTCTTCCTTGCGCTCACTGAGCTTCGGCAAAAGAACTTCCAGTGTCGCCAGGCGGTAAAATAAATCCTCACGAAAAAGCCCGTCCTTGACCATTTTGCGCAGGTCCCGGTGGGTTGCACCGACGACCCTGGCGTTCACAGACCGTACGACGGGGGAGCCAACTCGCTGCACTTCGTGGTTGTGCAGCACTCGCAGCAGCTTGGCTTGAGCGGGCAGCGGGAGTTCGCCGATTTCGTCGAGGAACACGGTGCCGTGAGCGGCAAACTCAAAGACGCCCACCTTGTCCTGGTTGGCGCCGGTGAAAGCGCCTTTGACGTGACCAAACAGTTCGGTCTCGAGCAGAGACTCAACCAAGGCGGAGCAGTTGCATACCGCGAAGGGTTGCAAGGTGCCAGGACCGAGAGCGTGTAGAGCCCGCGCCACCAGTTCCTTGCCAGTGCCGGTTTCACCGGTGATCAGCACGGTCTGGAAATGAGGGGCAATGCGCCGGACATGCGAGAAGACTTCCCACATGATGGGGCTACGGCTGATCATGCCCTGAAACTGGCTGGCCTGGAGCAGTTGCCGGTCGAGATCGGTGACACGCTGACGTTCCTGCGCTAGGTCAAGCAGCCGCTTGATGACCGCAACGAGTTTTTCAGGATTGCGCTCACCAACTTCGACCGCGCAAGCCCCATCGCGAATGGCTGTCATGGCAAACTCAGCCGAAGTATCGCGGCCGGCCACAATGACTTCCGCACCCGGATCGAGGGCCAGGATCGCCTTGAGCATCTCCAGGGTTTGCGTGGATGAATCCAGGTCGACGAGCACAATGCGGGCGTGCTCACTGCCGAAAAGCTCGAGGCCTGTCGGCATGGTCGTCGCGGAGCGCGACAGCACTCCGAGACGGTTGACAGCCTGCTGCAACCCTTGCAAGACCGACGGGTCGGACTCAACGAGGAGAATCGGCACCTGACCTCTTCCAGCAATCAGAATAGGGGCCCGTGATGCGATGAGTGTCGGCTTCCAAAAGGAACCACTGTTGCGCTACCGGAATGGTAGCACGGGAACCACGGTCCCGTGTGGTCAATTCAGGACAGGTGCTCGCAATGGGCAACGTTTAGGAAGTAAAACAAAGGCAATACATCACCTTGCCGTACAGGAACGCCCACGGGGTTTTACTGACGCGAAACAGTGGGGGGAATACCCTGAACACTGTAGTTCCGGTTCCTGGATTCGGGCGGGGTGGCTCACTCAAACACTTGGCTTGAGGGGCACAGGGTTGCGTGCATGCACTTCAGCATCTCCACTGTTTCTTGTCAGTTCAGACTTTGAGTCGTAGGACACTCTCCTGCAGGCCGATCGCGATTTTCTACCCGGCCACGCAGGAAAAGGGGTCGGGAAGGCTGGGTGCAATTCATGGGCCGACTACGTCATCCTACTGCGCGGCAAGCCGTTCTTTCGGTATGGACGCCGTTCGCTCTACCGCCATCTACGTGATCGCAGAGAAAGTCCTTAACGGGACATGGCAAAACTGGACCCTCAGGGCGAGCCTGCTTGGGGGAGCATGCTGACGGCCACGGTGTTCGTGCTCATGCAGCGGAGCCTTCACGTCGGGCGCAATCGAAAGCTTCCCATAGCAATGCGGAGAAATCCACTGCCAGCCCAGATTTAACGGGATATTCACATTCGCGAAACCCTTGAGTAACATGGTCTCCATAGCCTTCGTGGCAGCCGACTCACTTAGGTCGATTTGACCCCAAACAAACTCTAGGAGGAAGTAATGGAAACGAACTCCGCTGCACTGAAAAACTCTTGCCGGGTGCCATGGCGCTTGGTTTTGCTTGCCATTTCTCTTTGCCTGATTTCCACCCATGTTTTTGGCGAAGACCGTGGACCGAAGCCCGATTCCAAGCTTCACCGCATCAAGCACATCATCGTCATCTACCAGGAGAACTGGAGCTTCGACTCCCTCTACGGCCTGTTCCCGGGAGCCAACGGACTGGCGCAATCCTCGGCCGCTTCCCTGAATCAGACTGACCGCTTCGACAATGCTTTCGTCACGGGGCAGACCTTTCCGCTTGTCTCTGGATCGGTGACCCTCACCACGCCGCCGCAGCCGATCAACGCCGGGGCGATCGATACGCGCTTCAGCGCGGGACTCAACACGTTGCTTCCCTACGATGCTCTGGCGAACTCGACCCTGCAACCCAATGACGTCACGGGCGACCTCGTGCACCGCTACTGGCAGGAGCAATCGCAAATCGATCACGGCGCGATGGATTGGTTCGTCGCCTGGAGTGACAACCCGGGCTTGACGATGAGCTACTTTGACGCGACCAACATGCCCGAAGGACTGCTCGCACAGAAGTACACGATGGCAGATAACTTCTTCCATGCGGCGTTTGGCGGATCGTTCCTCAATCACCAGTTCTTAGTTGCGGCGGCCGCTCCCGTGTATCCGAACGCCCCGGTAGCCTTGCAGGCAGTCCTCGATACCGATGGACAACTCCTGGTGAATCCTACGACGGGGAAGATCGTGCACGATGGCCCCATCACGCCCATCGCCGGGCCGTCATTCACCGTGGCGGGTGCGACCTTGGACAAGAACTATGCCGTGAACACGATTTTCTCCACCAACCTGGTTCCGACGTTTTCAACGGTCGGTAGCACAGCCCTGCTGCCCAGCCAGAATGACAGCGACCCATCCGATACGACCCGGCCGTTCATTCCGACGATCGGCGACCGGCTCAGTGCGAAGCATGTGAGCTGGAAGTGGTACTCCGGCGGCTGGGACAATGCCCTGGCCAGCACGGCGGTCAATCCTGCCAACAACGGCGTCGTTCCTCCGAACGCGCCCGTCGATCCGCTGTTCCAATGGCACCACCAACCCTTCGCTTTCTATGACAACTATGCTCCGTGGAAGAATGGGATGCGGAATCCCGTTTCCGCGGCGCACCTGCAGGATGAAAACAACTTCTTCAAGGATTTGCAGAGCGAACGTCTGCCGGCGGTTAGCTTTATTAAGGCGCTGGGACCGGACAATGAACATCCGGGATACGCGGGCCTGTTGCAGGGCCAGCAGCACGTAGCCGATCTTGTCAACGCCGTGAAGGATAGCGATTACTGGGAAGATTCGCTCATCATCGTGACCTATGACGAGCATGGCGGCCGCTGGGATCACGTGACACCCCCGAACAACAACGGTATTTGGGGCGATGGCAGCCGTGTTCCGGGAATCATTATCGGCCCCCTTGCCAAGCGCCATTTTGTTGATCACACCCAGTACGACACGCTTTCGATTCTGAAGACGATCGAGGAGCGTTTCGGGCTAAAACCACTGAGCGCCTACGATGCCCAGGCCACTTCGCTGGAGAACAGCTTGCGCTAGCCAGGACTCAACGGGACGTAACAGCCGTGGGCGGCTTTGGCCCGCCCACGGCTCTTTGTCATGGCAAATGAAATTTCTCCCAAAGCTCACGATTCCTTTAACTTGAAATTCACATTGCCGTGAACTGACGTTCATAGCGAGATGTTTTAGTTCTCTTCGCGATAACTTTCACTGTTCCCGTCCGCCCGCTGGCCTGCGACGACTCCGCTGAAATATGGGCGCAGGGGGGTAAGTGTGTCCAATGTTTGCCCTTTGGACCGTGGCAGTTCGAATGGTCCCGGTTCGACTCAACTTTTCTGTTCGAATCATCCCATTTGTTCGAATCATCCCAGGAGGATTAAATGAAGATCCAAACTCTCGTTCGTCGAGCCAGTTTTGTGGCGGCCTTGACAGCCACGACGCTGGTATTCGATGCTGCCGCAATAGCCGCATCTCAGCCGGTGACCCTTCCGACCGGCGCCATCATTACTCCTGACGCAGCGCCCGGTTCGGTGGTGCAGCCGCTGATGGTGGCCTTGCCGGATTATCCCAACTACGTGCCGGATAGCGCGGAAGCGACGGCCGTGAGCCCGGATGGCAAGAGTTTGCTGGTGCTCACCAGCGGGTACAACTACCTCCTGGATGCGAACGGCAGCTTTCAGCCGCAGGATTCCAGCGAATTCGTTTTCGTGGAGGATATCTCGTCGCCCAGCGTTCCGGTATTGAAGCAAGTGGTTCTGGTGCCGAACGCGTTTAGCGGGTTGGTATGGAGTCCGGACGGGAGCAAGTTCTATGTGGCGGGTGGAGTGGATGACAACCTACACACCTATGGGCTGAGCAACGGTTCGTGGGCGGAGGTTGGGTCGCCGGTTTCGCTCGGTCACTCCGGGGGTGTGATGAGCCGGGAGACGTTTGTGGGGCCGACCGCGGCGGGAGTGGGGATTACGGCGGACGGCAGCACAGTGGTGGTGGCGAACTACGAGACAGATTCGGTGACCGCGGTGGATGTTGTGCACGGCGTGGTACTGAGCGAATACGACTTGCGTCCGGGAGTGATTAATCCGGCGCAGGCGGGCGTGGCGGGAGGTGAGTTTCCGGTGGGAGTGGCCATCAAGGGAAACCGCACCGTGTATGTCTCCAGCTCACGCGACCGCGAGATTGACGTGTTGCGGCTGACGAGGGGCGCGCTGCAACTGACGCGGCGCATTCACGTTTTGGGAAATCCGAATCGCATGGTGCTGAACAAGGCCGAGAGCAAGCTGTTCGTGACGTCGGACAATGCGGATTCCTTGTTCGTCATTGATACGGAAGAGAATGAAGTAGCGGGCCAGGTGAACACGAGTGCCCCGCGGGGCGTGCTGGGCGACGAGGGCGGCGTGCCGAAAGGCAGCAATCCGAACAGCGTAACCCTGTCTCCGGACGAAAAGACGGCTTACGTGACGAACGGCGGTACCAATAGCGTGGCCGTAATCAGCCTGCGGGGCGAGAACCCGCGGGTTGTGGGCCTGATCCCAACCGGGTGGCAGCCGAACTCGGTGAGCATCAGCGCGGATTCGTCGACGCTGTTTGTGGTGAACGGACGCAGTAATACGGGACCAGACCCGCTAAACTGCCGCTCCATCCACGCAGGCGGGAACTACGGGTCGGGGTGCCAGAGCGTCTCCGCGCAGAACGGCTCGGGAGACCAGTATGCGTGGCAGGGTATGCACGCGACGATGTTGGTGATCCCTACGCCGGGCCGCAATGATCTTTCGCAACTGACAAGTCAGGTGGCGGACAACAATGGCTTCAACCTACAACCTTCCGAGCAAGACCGTTCGACGATGCGCTTCCTGCGCGATCACATTCAGCACGTCATCTACATCGTGAAGGAGAACCGTACCTATGACCAGATTCTGGGCGATTTGCCGATGGGGAATGGAGATCCAACGCTGACGCAGTTCCCGCAGCCCGTGACGCCGAATTTCCACGCCATGGCCACGAACTTTGTGGACTTCGACAACTTCTATGACAGCGGCAGCGCCAGCATGGAAGGATGGCAGTGGTCGACGGCGGCCCGCGCGCTCGATTTAAACGAGAAGAGCCAGGTGGTGAACTACGGCAAAGGTGGTTCGAACTACGACAGCGAAGGCACAGCCCGGAATATCAACGTGGGCGTGACGGGTTTGGCCGCTCGGCAGGCTTGGCAGCCACTTTATCCGCCTGACCCGAATCTCCTGCCGGGTACGGCGAACGAAGTGGCGGCCGACGGTCCGGATGGCGAACAGGGAGCGGGCTACGTGTGGGATGCAGTGCTGCGGGCTCACAAGTCGATCCGCAACTACGGGTTCTTTCTTGACTTAGGCGCGGTGCAGGGGCTGGATCCGAACCTTACCGATCCCTTTACGGCGAAGGTGCGCGTGGCTTTTCCGGCGGATGCATCGCTGATTACCAAGACCGATCCTTACTTCCGTGGGTTCGACCAAACCTTTCCGGACTTTTTCCGGTATAAGGAGTGGGAACGGGAGTTCAACGGCTACGTGAAAACGAATAGCCTGCCAGCCTTCGAAATGGTGCGCTTCAATCACGACCACTTCGGCAGCTTCGGGGCGGCGTCGTTTGGAGTCAACACTCCGGAGACGCAGATGGCGGATGATGATTACGCGACGGGTTTACTCGTCGATAAGATCGCGCACAGCCGGTACGCCAACAACACGCTGATCTTCATTATTGAGGATGATTCGCAGGATGGCGCGGATCACGTCAGTTCGAATCGCAGCAACGGCTTTATTGTTGGTCCGTATGTCAAACATGGCGGGGTGGTTTCGACTCACTATACTTCGGTGAGCATGTTGCGGACGATTGGGGACGTGCTGGGACTGGAGAAACTCGGCATACACGCCGCGGGTCTTCCGCCCATGTCAGATGCTTTCGACACAACACAATCGAGCTGGACGTTCAACGCCGTCGCGCCAGCGATTTTATTCAGCACGCAGTTGCCGTTGTCGACGGCTGCGAAGGTGAGCCTGAGCGCGATACCGAAACCGACGCATGATGCTGGTTGGTGGGAAGCTCGCACCAAGCAGTTTGATTTCTCCGCGGAAGACCGTGTGAACCCGGCGGCGTTTAACCGGGTGATCTGGCAGGGTCTGAAGGGAGACGTGGCGTATCCGACGAAGCGGTCAGGAGCGAATCTGCGGCGGAATCGAGATCAGTCGAGGAAGATCGTGGCGGTGGGGTCGGGAAACTAGGGCCATAAATGTTGGATGGGGGACGCGTCTTCGGGCGCGTCCTTTCTTGCATGAGATCTCTTGCGTGAGATCGCCCAGACTCCGTTATTCGGCCGGCGGATTGCTGCTTTGAAACGAACGGCGAATCCTGACGAACAACTGAAATACGCCAATAATCAGTGCAGCCGTCATCGCCGCAGCGAGCAAACTCAGGCCGATGAACAGTGTCCACCTCGCCTCAAAACTCATTTTGTTCCAGCCCAAGGAATCCAACCGACATCCATACAAGGCCGTGCCCACGCTCGCCCACAGAATCGCGAAGGCGGTGACAATGCCGAGGAAACCGTACATGTCGTATGGTCTCGCCATCCGCACCTACGGCTTCCAGTGGTTCAGGAATGCGAGTACGTCGTCGGGGTCCATGGAGCGGGCTGACTCAAACTCGCCGTTCATCTGCGAATAGAGCAGCCTGCCATCCGGACCGAGGATGGCCAGGGCCGGCACACCTTTCTCGAGCGGAAGCTTGTATTCCGCCGCTAGATCGTGGTTCTTCTTGCCATCCGTGCCAATGTCCACATGCACGACCTGAAAATTCTTTTCGACAATGGGCGCAACATCTGCCTGGCGAAAAGCCTGATCCAGCACGTGACAGTCGTAGCACCAGTTCCCGCCGAAGACCAAGATTACGCGCTCATGGGCGCTTTTCGCCTTCGCCACGGCTTCCTGGATTTCGACTCTTGCGTCGGCGTCTGGGTTGTAGAGATTCGGGTTGCGATGGAGAGCCGGGAGCATTTTGACCGGATCGGAGTGAGTGGCCACCACGATGCGCCACTGATCTCCCTGCCGTTGCCAGGCTTGCTGTTCGTTGACGTAGCGCGTTCGCGGCCCATCCGTCGTTTGCATCTTCACGGAAACGGCTAAGACCACGATGTGGAGGTCCTTCTGGTCGGCTTCTTCCACGGTGTTGACTTCGAAGCCGGTTCCGCCGGAGGCAACGAGCTTTTGCCAGAAATCGGTCTCTGGGGAGATGTCCGGAACCAGCTTATGCTCCTTGCCAATGAACCTCGCAGGCGGGTTGGTGGAGTACAAGACCGGCAGCGAGGTTGTGGTTGCAGGTGTCAAGCAGGCCTTCCACTTTTCCAGCCCGTCAAATGCCGTGGGTGCGGTCTGGGCGGCAGATATCGCAGAAAAAACAACAAGCGCAAAAAGGGAAAGAACAGAGTTGGTCATCAAGGAACCTAGCGGGAATTATAACTGGCAATCTTATGGGTGGTGTGTGCCAGCGTTCAGTCAGGCCTTCCGCAGGTTGTGCCGAGGAGGCGGTCCCATTTCCCGCCGCCGCGGCCGTGGACGATCTGTAACTTCTTGTCCACGCTCAATTCCAAGTCTGCTAGAGTTTTTGTAGAGTCCTATGAAAACTTTCGCGCCTCTTCTTGTAGGGCTGCTGGCTTTGTTGTTGGCTGCTACCGGCTCCGCACAAGTGCTGCCGGGCGTGGACATCGGGAAGGCCGCGCCGGCGCTGCAAGTGCATGACCAGTTCGGCAAGGAGCAGACGCTCGCGTCGCTCATGAGGGCGAAGGGTTTAGTCTTGCTTTTCTTCCGATCGTCGGATTGGTGACCCTTCTGCAAACAGCAACTGGTCCAGTTGCAGGCAGCCCGTGGACAGTTTCAAAAAGCGGACCTTGGGTTGGCGGCGGTCAGCTATGACACGAGCGCGATTTTGCAGGATTTTACCGCGCGCCATAATGTCGCATTCCCCTTGCTAGCCGACCCCGATTCGGAAATCATCCGCGCGTACGGCGTGCTCAATGGGAAGGCGACCGGATTTAGCAAAGGGATGGCGGTTCCGGGGTATTTTTACATTGGTCCGGACGGTCTGATTCGGGAGAAATACTTCGAAACCGACTACACCGACCTCTATACGGCGAACAACATACTGTTGAAGATCTTTCCGCAGTTGGTCGAGGGCACGGGCATTGTGGTGGCCAGCCCGAGCATCCTATTGACTCTCCTCCAGTCGGATCGGGCGGTGATTCCCGGCAGCCGTTTTACGCTTACAGCCGAGGTCGACCTGCCGCCGAATGCGCATGTCTATGCTCCGGGTGTGAGGAGCTACAAACCCATTCAAATGATTCCGGATCCTATCCCAGAACTGAAACTGGAGGCGCCACAGTATCCGAAATCAAAGGTCTTGTTCCTTCCGGCCATTCAGGAGTCGGTGCCGGTTTTCGATGGCACGTTTCGGATTTCTGAAGACGCGGTGGTCTCCGCGGGCGACGAATTTGTGGCGTCGCTCGGCGCGGGCAGAACTATTTCTGTGCATGGAACGCTGCGCTATCAAGTGTGTGACAGCAAC
>Ga0137418_10004786_pt1 | contig 12408 bp, 9 predicted proteins | sample CZODoug3_1_2_16f_FD_122242 | JGI IMG/M metagenome (GOLD analysis project Ga0137418, IMG submission 122242) | Vadose zone soil fungal communities from Angelo Coast Range Reserve, California, USA - CZODoug3_1_2_16fungal (Hybrid Assembly) | ecosystem: Environmental > Terrestrial > Soil > Vadose... | reverse complement strand
GGGTCGGCCTCGACAACCGGCTTTCGCGACGGCCTGCCGCTGGTCACCGGCGCGCAGATCGGCGACAGCGGCACCGGGCTGAATCTGGCGCTCGGTATCGTCACCGCACTTTATCAGCGCACCATGACCGGCAAGGGTCAGAAGGTCACCGCTTCCATGCAGGACGGTGTGCTGAACCTCGCCCGCGTCAAGTTGCGCGATCAGCAACGCCTCGCCCACGGCCCGCTCACGGAATACAGCCAGTACGGCGAAGGGATCCCTTTCGGAGATGCGGTACCGCGTGCCGGCAACGATTCCGGCGGCGGTCAGCCGGGCCGCATCTTGAAGTGCAAGGGCTGGGAGACCGATCCCAACGCCTATATCTATTTCATCACCCAGGCGGCGGTCTGGGAGAAAATTTGCGACGTCATCGGCGAGCCCGGCTGGAAAACCCACCCCGACTACGCCAAGCCCCCTGCCCGGCTGTCGCGCCTCAACGAAATCTTCGCCCGCATCGAGCAATGGACCATGACCAAGACCAAGTTCGAGGCGATGGATATTCTCAACAAGGACGACATCCCCTGCGGTCCAATTCTGTCGATGAAGGAGTTGATCGAGGATCAGTCACTGCGCGCCACCGGCACCGTGGTCGAGGTCGATCATCCCGAGCGCGGCAAATACTTCTCGGTCGGCAATCCCATCAAGATGTCGGACAGCCCGACCGAGGTCACGCGCTCACCGCTACTCGGCGAACATACCGATGAGATCCTTCGGCAGGTCCTCGGCTTTACCGATCACCAGGTGGCAGAGATCCACGATTCCGGCGCGCTCGACCCGCCGCGGAAGCTCGACCCGCCGCGGAAGGTAGTTCCAGCCTATGCGACATTCGAAATTTGAGACTTGGTATCTGGCATGCCTGTTGCCCATAGAACACTTACCCTACTAAACATTTGGGCAACGAATCCGACTCGCAGGGAGCGCTCGGACTCCCGCGTTTCGCTCGTCACAGCAAATCCCTCTTCCGGCTTTGAGTGCCAAAACAACAGATTTGGCGTGATTTCCACTCTAAACTGCACGACTTCTACCTGATTTAGCCTTAGTTCCGGATCTCACCTTTTTGCAACAATATTCCGGACGGGAACTACGCAACGCAACAAACGAGTTCTTTTCTACACCAGAGGAAAATAATCGCTTGCAAATCTGGTATACTGCATACCAGAATGGCTAGCTGCGAAAGAGAGTTCATCTTCAAAAGCGTGTCGAAGGAGGAAGCAATGCCAGTCACTGCGCAACAATCCCCGCCGACGGTTACTGACGGTCCTTATTTCCGTTGGCTGCAACTCGCGATGGGCATCGTCTGCATGGCTATGATCGCGAATCTTCAATACGGCTGGACGCTGTTCGTCGATCCGATCGACGCGAAGTACCACTGGGGCCGGGCTGCAATCCAGTTGGCCTTTACACTTTTTGTGTTCACGGAGACCTGGCTTGTCCCGGTCGAGGCATGGTTCGTCGATAAATATGGTCCGCGCGTCGTGACCATGTTCGGCGGAGTCATGATTGCCCTCGCATGGGTATTGAATTCTTACGCCGATTCGCTTGTGTTGCTTTTCATCGCAGCAATCATCGCCGGAATCGGTGCGGGCTCGGTGTATGGCACCTGCGTCGGCAATGCATTAAAGTGGTTTCCGGACCGGCGTGGCCTTGCTGCAGGAGCGACCGCGGCCGGCTTCGGTGCGGGCGCTGCAATTACCGTCGTGCCGATCGCAAACGTCATCGCTGCGACCGGTTATGAACATGCGTTTTTCACTTTTGGTATCGGGCAAGGCGCCATCGTTTTCATTTTGGCATTTTTCATGCGCAAGCCATCGCAAGTGATCCCGGTCAAAAGGAAGCAGTTGAATCTTCCGCAGACCAAAATTGATTTCACGCCACCGCAGGTGTTGCGCAGCCCAATATTCTGGTTGATGTACTTGGTGTTCGTGATGGTCGCTGCGGGCGGTCTAATGACCGCGGCTCAGATCGCGCCGATCGCACATGACTTCAAGATCGCAAACGAACCCGTGAGTCTTCTGGGTTTTCAAATGGCAGCATTGACCTTCGCCATTTCGCTCGACCGTATTCTCGATGGTTTCGGCCGTCCGTTCTTCGGTTGGCTCTCTGATGCCATCGGCCGCGAGCACACGATGTTCATCGCGTTCGGGACGGCGGCCCTCATGCTGCTGACGCTTTCGGCTTATGGCCACATCCCAGTCGTCTTCGTTCTTGCGACCGCAGCGTATTTCGGCGTGTTCGGCGAAATATATAGCCTGTTCCCCGCGACCAGTGGCGATACCTTCGGGGCAAAGTTCGCCACGACTAACAACGGTATGTTGTATACTGCAAAAGGCACTGCCTCGTTGCTGGTGCCGCTCGCGAGCATTGTTGCCGCGAAATACGGCTGGCAGGCTGTTTTCGTCGTCGCTGTCGGCCTGAACGCCACGGCGGCGCTGCTTGCGTTGTTCGTCATAAAGCCGATGCGGCGTGCTTTCATTCTGGGCAACGAAACCGCTCGGGTCGACGCAAATGCGCGAACAGTGCGCATAATCTGAGCGCTTCTGTTTAAAAATCCAAACGAGGTGAACTCCGGTCCACCTTTCTTTTTGTCTCCGAAGTTCTGGCATACAAAATACAACGGTTGAGGACGATATGAATATCCATGAATACCAGAGCAAGGCCGTTCTAAAGAGTTTCGGCGCACCGGTTTCCGAAGGGCAGCCGGCGCTCACGGTTAAAGAAGCAGTGGCCGCGGCGAAAACCCTCCCGGGCCCCGTGTACGTCGTGAAATCCCAAATCCATGCGGGGGGCCGCGGCAAAGGCAAATTCAAGGAATTGCCTAGTGATGCGAAAGGAGGTGTGCGACTTGCCAAATCCGTCGACGAAGTGGCCGCACACGCCAGGGAAATGCTCGGCCACACACTTATCACCGCACAGACCGGTCCTACAGGTAAGCAGGTCAACCGCCTGTATATCGAGGACGGCTGCGACATTGAAAAGGAATTCTATCTCTCGATGCTGGTCGACCGCGAGACATCGCGCGTCGCCTTTGTTGTCTCGACCGAAGGTGGGATGGACATCGAAAATGTCGCGCATGATACGCCCGACAAGATCGTGACCTTTTCAATTGATCCCGCGACTGGCGTCATGGCGCATCACGGACGTGCCGTCGCCCACGCACTAGGTCTCATCGGCGATCTCGCAAGGCAGGCGGAGAGTCTGACAGCGCAGCTCTACAGCGCCTTTGTAGGTACCGACATGGCGATGCTCGAGATCAACCCACTGGTCGTCACGAAGCAGGGCGAGTTGCGATGTCTCGATGCCAAGGTCAGCTTCGATTCGAACGCGTTGTACCGGCATTCCGAAGTGGTCAAGCTGCGCGATCTGACAGAAGAGGACGGGAAGGAGATCGAAGCCTCAAAATACGATCTCAACTATATCGCGCTTGAGGGCACGATCGGCTGCATGGTCAACGGCGCCGGTCTAGCTATGGCGACCATGGACATAATCAAACTTTACGGCGCAACGCCGGCAAACTTCCTCGATGTCGGCGGTGGCGCGACTAAGGAAAAGGTTGCGGCCGCGTTCAAGATCATCACATCCGATCCCAATGTGAAGGGAATTCTGGTCAATATTTTCGGCGGCATCATGCGCTGCGATGTCGTCGCGGAAGGCGTAGTCGCGGCTGTGCGGGAAGTCGGCTTGACGGTACCGCTGGTCGTGCGGCTCGAAGGCACCAATGTCGAACTTGGCAAAAAGATCATCAAGAGCTCAGGTCTCAATGTCGTGTCGGCAGATGACCTCGACGATGCCGCACAAAAGATCGTCAGAGCCACACGAAAGGAGGCCGCGTAATGGCTATTCTGATCGACAGCAATACCAAGGTCATCTGCCAGGGCTTTACGGGCAAAAACGGCACCTTCCATTCGGAGCAGGCAGTGCTTTACGGGACCAGAATGGTCGGCGGCACGTCGCCCGGCAAGGGCAACACCAAGCATCTCGATTTGCCGGTGTTCGATACCGTGGCGGAAGCTCGCGAACAAACCGGTGCCGATGCCAGCGTGATTTATGTCCCGCCACCGGGCGCGGCGGACGCGATTTGCGAAGCAATCGATGCCGAGATCCCGCTGATCGTCTGTATCACCGAAGGCATTCCGGTAGCAGACATGATCAAGGTCAGTCGCGCGCTTGATGATTCCAAGTCGCGGCTGATTGGCCCGAATTGCCCCGGCGTGATGACGGCCGGTGAGTGCAAGATCGGAATCATGCCCGGCAATATCTTCAAAAAAGGGAGCGTCGGAATCGTCTCTCGCTCGGGAACGCTGACCTACGAGGCGGTATATCAGACCACTGCAGAAGGGCTCGGGCAGAGCACCGCAGTCGGTATCGGCGGCGATCCGGTCAAGGGCACCGATTTCATCGCAATGCTTGAATTATTCCTGGCCGATCCTGCGACGAAATCCATCGTCATGATCGGCGAGATCGGCGGTTCCTCGGAGGAAGACGCCGCGCAATTCATCAAGGACGAGGCGAAGCGTGGCCGAAAGAAACCGATGGTCGGCTTCATTGCAGGACGTACGGCACCTCCGGGCCGCCGCATGGGCCACGCCGGTGCGATCATATCCGGCGGAAAGGGAGATGCAGAATCCAAGATCGCCGCAATGGAGAGCGCTGGCATTCGCGTTTCTCCTTCGCCAGCACGTCTTGGAAAGACGCTGATCGACGTGCTGAAGGGAAGAGCGTGTCTATGAAAGACGTACTCTCTAGCCAATCGTTCTGGAGAACTGCATGAAAATCTGCATCTACGGCGCCGGCGCGATCGGAGGTTATCTCGGTGTGCAGCTGGCTCGAGCGGGAGCGGATATCAGCCTCGTCGCGCGCGGCGCACATCTCGCCGCGATGCGCGCCAACGGCCTCAAATTATTGATTGGCGATGAAGAGCGCGTAGTGCACCCCCACTGCACCGATAATCCCGCCGAGCTAGGACCGCAGGATTTTGTCATTATTTGCCTGAAGGCGCATTCGATCACCGGTGTCATCGAAGCAATCCAGCCGCTACTGGGCTCGTACACACGGATTGTTACTGCGGTCAACGGAATTCCTTACTGGTATTTCTACAAGCACGGCAACGAGTGCGAGGGATCGACGCTTGAGAGTATCGATCCGGGCGGACGGCAATGGCGCGAGTTAGGTCCGGAGCGTGCAATCGGGTGCATCGTTTATCCCGCGACCGAGATCGAGGCGCCAGGCGTCATCCGACATGTCTATGGCGACCGCTTTCCTCTCGGTGAAGCCTCCGGAGAAAAAAGCGTGGATGTCGAGCGGATCGCCGCGTTGTTCGTCAAGGCCGGATTTCAAGCGCCTATCCTCGATCGGATCCGCGACGAAATCTGGCTCAAGCTGTGGGGCAATGTCTGTTTCAATCCGATCAGCGCGCTGACGCATGCGACGCTAGACAAGATCTGCACTGATCCGGCAACGCGCGCCCTGTCGAAGGCCATGATGCTGGAGACCCAGAGCATCGCGGAGACATTCGGCGTGAAATTCCGCGTCGATGTAGAGCGGCGCATCGAAGGCGCGCGCAAGGTTGGCGCGCACAAGACATCGATGCTGCAGGATCTTGAGCGCGGACGCCCCATGGAGATCGATCCGCTTGTCACCGTGGTTCAGGAAATGGGGCGTCTCACGCAGATCCCGACACCAGCGATCGACGCGGTTCTGGCGCTCGTAACACAGCGTGCCAGAATCGCTGGTCTTTATTGAACTCGGCCGAGCGGCGAATTTATCATTGGAACGACGGCTTTGCTTCATCGATCTTGGGGGTTCTTATCGTGACTTATTGGGTTCGTTTTCGCCACCTGGACACAACCGGCTTTGGCACGATCTCGCAATCTGAGATCAGCGTTCATGACGGCGAGATGTTTGGAGACTCGTGGGCAAATGGCCAACTCCTCGCTTTGGGTGTTGTCGAACTCTTGGCTCCAAGCGAGCCATCCAAAATCATCGCGTTGTGGAATAATTTTCATGCTCTGGCTGCGAAATTGAATGTCCGGGAACCCGACGAGCCGCTGTACCTTCTGAAGGCGCCGACGACGGCCGCCGCGCCGAATGCAGTCGTCAAACGACCGACCTCTTATGACGGCAAGGTCGTTTATGAAGGCGAACTCGCCATCGTCATCGGGCGCACATGCAGTGGTGTCTCGACCGATGAGGCTAACGCCTTCATCCATGGCTATACCTGCGTCAACGATATAACGGCCGCCGACGTGATCAGCAAAGATACCACGTTCGCGCAATGGGCCCGCGCTAAGGGATACGATGGTTTTTGCCCGTTCGGGCCTGTCATCTCATCCGGGATTGACCCGGCTAAACTCGTTGTTCGGACGATTCTCAATGGCGAGGAGCGTCAATCGTATCCGATCTCGGACATGATCTTCAGCGCGAAGCAGCTTGTCAGCAAAATCTCGCACGACATGACGTTGTTGCCGGGCGATCTGATCTGCTGCGGCACATCACTGGGCGTTGGGTCGATGAAGGATCCGATCAACAAGGTCACCGTCGCGATCGACGGTATCGGCGAACTAACCAACGAATTCAGGCGATAATCGTTTCTCCTTTTGCCCATGCGCTGGATCGTTCGACACTTTGCATCGAACTGGCGTTGTTGTCGCGGGCGCGGCTTGCTCAATTCTTTCGTTTCCGCGAAGTGACTGTCTTTGCGTAAACGCTGTCCAGGAATTCCCGCACGGTACTAACTGAACCGGTATTGGCTGCAACATAACCGGGAAGAGCAGCAACGGCCTTGTGAAACTCGTTGCCTTTCATAATGTCGAGTACTCGCTGCATCGGCTCGGTCTCCAAGAACGCGCGGCGGCAAACAAAGAAATAATCCTCCGTCAGAAGCCGGACGAAATCGAGCCCGAATTGCCGGGCGGCTGCCTCGACGCCGAAACTTGCGTCCGCCATACCGCTCGCCACATAAGCGGCCACTGCGGCGTGAGTAAATTCCATTTGCTGTCCGCCATTGATCTTGGCCTCGTCTATCTTGTGCAGGGTCAGCAACTGGTCGAACAGTAGACGTGTACCGGAATCATGGTCGCGATTGACGAAGCGAGCCTTCCGGTCGACGAGATCCTTCAGCGACGCGATCTTGAGCGGATTGCCGCGCTTGACCATCAGCCCCATCTCGCGCGTTACAAAACTGATGACGCGATCTTCGCGTGGATCAAGCCATTCCCTGCAGGACTGAACGCTTTGCGCACGGAGCCCGCCGCGTGGCAAATGCACGCCTGAAAGATCGCAGGCCCCCTGCGCCAGCGACACCAGCGAATTCTGATTGCTGACATAGCGCAGATCGACGCCGATGCCCGGTTCGCGGTCCAGCAACTCGCGCAATTTTGAAACCGCAAAACCGTGGCTTGCATGGACGCGGATGACGGAGGGTCGTTGATGCAGGAACGGTTTGATCTCCGTCACAAGTTCTTGCGCCAGATTTTCAAGCTGCGGGCCGAGTCGTGCCTGCATGCGCTGCCCGGCCCACACCAGTTTTTCACCGAACGCCGTCAGCGTTGTGCCCTTACCGCGATGGGTTTCGACCAGCGGGACGCCGAAGAAAACGGACCATTGCTCGACGAGATTCCAGACGTGGCGGTAGGAGAGGTGGGCATGGTTCGCCGCACTGGTAAGTTTCCCGGTCTTTCGGATCTCGTTCAGAATTCCGAGCATCACCACGGCCGTATGTGGACTGCCCTCCTTGTGAAACCGCCAGATGGTCTCGATTTCGATATTGAGCACTGGGTTTGCCAATGTTATGAAAATTACTTCATATGTTAGTCAGCCATAGGAAGACTATATCATATTTACTCGGAGAAATATCCTCCTACCCTAACCACGACCAACGGAGGAAATATGATGTCGATTGCATATGACTATTCCTGTGAGGCGACGCCCCCAGTTTTGGCCTCCAGACACGAACTCCTACTGATTGACGGTCAGCACATCCCGTCAGCCTCCGGGCGCACCTTCAAAACCCTCAATCCGGCCACCGAGCAGGTCATCGCGACCGTCGCGGAAGGCAACGAGGTCGATGTCGATCGGGCGGTCGCTGCCGCGCGCCGAGCCTTCGAGGGGCCCTGGCGCACCATGCGCGCGTCAGAGCGAGGACAAATCCTGCTCAATCTCGTGGCCCTGATGAAAAGGCACGCGAATGAAATCGCTGCGCTGGAAAGTCTTGATGCCGGGAAACCGATCTCGGGTGTACTGCGCCAGGACCTCCCGGCTGCCATCGATACGTTGACCTACTACGCGGGCTGGGCTGACAAGATCCATGGCGAAGTCGTCTCCACGCGGGACGACGCGCTCACCTATACGGTGCGAGAGCCGGTCGGCGTGGTTGCCGTCATCGTGCCTTGGAATTTCCCGCTGATGATCGGAATGTGGAAGCTGGCGCCCGCCCTGGCCTGCGGCTGCACGATTGTAATGAAGCCTGCCGAGCTGACGTCACTCTCGGCGCTGCGCATCGGCGAATTGGCGCTCGAAGCGGGTCTGCCGCCGGGGGTGCTCAATATCGTTACTGGTCCCGGCCGGGTGGTTGGCGACGCCCTCGTCAATCATCCGGATGTGGACAAGGTTACCTTCACGGGATCGCCGGGTGTTGGACGCGGAATTCTGCGCGGCGCGGCGGGTAATTTCAAACGGGTTTCGCTCGAACTCGGCGGAAAGTCCGCCAACGTTATCTTTGACGACGCCGATATCGAGGCTGCGACCAAGGCGGCTGCGTCCGGAATCTTCTTCAACGCCGGGCAGGTGTGTTCGGCCGGTTCGCGAGTGCTCGCCCACGAGAAGGTCTACGACGAGGTGGTCGAGCGGTTGACGCAGCGCGCCAAGGCTATCCGGATGGGCGATCCAGCCGACCGTGCCACAGCGCTGGGCCCGGTGATCTCCGAAAAACAGATGAAGAGCATTCTCGGCTATGTGGATATCGGTCAGAAGGAAGGCGCTTTGCTGACGACTGGCGGCAGGCGCGTCGGCGATCGAGGCTATTTCATCAGCCCCGCGGTTTTCGCCAACGTCGGACATGAGATGCGGATCTCGCAGGAGGAAATCTTCGGTCCCGTGGTGAGTGTCATCAAGTTTCGCGACGAAGTTGATGCGCTACGCATCGCCAACGGCACCGTTTACAGCCTTGCCGCGGGCGTCTGGAGTCGAGACATCGGACGCGTGCAGCGTTTCGCGAAGAAAGTGAATGCCGGCACCGTCTGGATCAACACCTATGGCTATACCGATGTGCGGTTGCCGTGGGGCGGCGTACGCGATTCCGGCTTCGGCCGAGAGCATGGCACGGCGGCGATCGAGAATTTCACTGAGCCGAAGGCGGTCTGGATGAATTTGAACGTCTGAGAAAGCCTGGAGAACGCGTCTGGTGCTCAGGCAACAAAACTCGATTGCACTGGCAAAGAAGGTTTGTACTGCTCGCAGCATAGCCGCCTCATTTAGTTTACTGTCCCGACTAATGCGGAAAGGCAGGGTGGCGATTGGCGATCAGGACGGCGTTGCGGCTGGCGTCGGCTGGGCGCCTCTCGCCGTTAGGACCTCGGGGCATCGGATTCATCCTTATCAACGGATTTAGAAACCCCCAATACCATCAAAAAAAGGCACGCGATAAAGCAGCAGGCCGCGATCCCGAACCACAAAATGATGGTCCACCACGGAATAGGATAGCTCCAAAGTCCCGCCAGCCAGCCTTGGACCTTCTGGAAATTTTCCTCCAGCGACATCGCGGCTCCTTGCTTTGCGCTAACCTATCACAGGAGCGGGGACGGCGCGACCGACCGTGCGCCGCTCACTTCCGGTCTTCCCCGATTAGCAGACATTTTCAGAGTCCCTTGGCATGTCTCAAAAGTGCCGGGGGTAGACTCATGCACCGCAGCAAGGGTGAGCGCAGCGCCTGCATCTTCGGGACTTTGGATCGGACCGGCTGCGGCGCCCTGTCCAGAAGGCGCCGCGGCCTTGGGACGATCAGGTGGCCGGCTGCGCGACGCCTTTGATGATTTCGAGATCGGCCGTCAGCGTCTTGCCCTTGGTTTCCGGCCCGAGCAGCACGGAGATCACGACTAGGACCAGGAAGAGTATCGTGCTGATCATAATCGGCATGGCGAAGCCGAAGTTCATCTGCACGGCCAGATAGGTCAGCACCGGCGCTACCAAGCCGCCCCAAATCGCCCCCTGATGATAGATGAATCCGGACGCCGTCGCCCGCACCTCGGTCGGGAAGCGCTCGCACAGGTAGCTCGGCATTTGCCCGTAGATCGAGCCGCCGAACATGCCTTGCACGATGAACGCGCTGACGATGTAGATCGGATCCGTGGTCCACAGATAGAACGGCGTCAAGAAGATCGCAATCGTCGCCGGAACGATCATGCCCGGCCTGCGACCCCATATGTCCGAAACGAAGCCCCACAGGCTATTGCCGGCAAAGACGACGATGTTGGCCCAGAACAACGGCGTGGCCACCATCAGCGGCGTCCAATTCAGTTCCTTCTGCAGGTATGCCGAGAACAAGGCCCAGATCGAATAGTAGACGCAGAAAGTGCTGGCTATCCAAAAGCAGGCCGTCAGCGTATTGAACAACAAGCCGCGCTTGAAGATGGAAAGCAAAGGCGCCTTCACCTCGGCCTTGATTTCCCGCTGTTGGCGCCTGTTCTCGACCCAGACCGCGGGCTCGTTCACGTAGAACCGGATCCAGACCACGACGAGGGCCGGCAGTATCCCGATCCACAGCAGGCCTCGCCACCCGATCAGGTCGAACAGGAAGCCGTAGGCGAGCGCCGATAACGCGAAGCCAAGCCCCCACGAGCCCTGCAGCACGCCGCTCATGAAGCCGCGAGAGCGCGCCGGCCAGGATTCCATGGCAAGCGCCGCACCGGCCGGCCATTCAGCGCCCATCCCGATGCCAAGCAGCGCGCGGAAAAAGAACAAAAACGCAAAGGTCGGAGAAAAACCGGCGATGAAGTTGCAGAGCGAGTACCAAAGAATGGAAATCATCAGCGGGGTCTTTCGACCCATCCGGTCGGCCATCCAACCGGCGGCCGTAGCGCCCACTAGGCGCAGCCACAACGTGATGGTGAACACGACAGTGACCGCGGTTAAGGGAACGTCGAATTCCTTGGCGATCGGCACCATGATCAGCAGAAAGATCGTGAAATCGAACGCGTCGAGCGTCCAACCCAGCCAAGCCGCGATCCACGCCTTCCATTGCTCCTTGCTTGGCTCCTTCCACCAGGGGATTTCCGAAGAGGAATTAAGCGTGATTGACATGGCATGCTCCGTCTGTTGGCTTCCCGGTTGCTCAAAAAGAGATTGCTGGCCGCTTGGAAAGCGGCACGCAAAGGTGGGAAGATGAACGTGAGTGGAGAGCCAAAAGAGACGGCAGTCTCCCGAGAGATCATGCCTGCTGACGGCAGCAACCCTGCCTAGCGCAATGAACGGGGATTTCGGCACGTCCCCGCCTAACGGAGGGCGACCCTCAGACGAGTCGGCACAGCTTATCTCTCACCACCGGGCGTGGCAAAGAGTAAGGATTGCTGTCATCTTTCCAACGCCGCAGCTCCACTGCCTCGTTTCACGATGTTTCTAGCAGGAACAGCGGCTAGACCATGCGCCGCAACAAGCCGACGAGATGTGCCACGATCTTGGCGTTTGCCGCGTCTTCAAAGGGATAGCCGTGAACGACCCAGGAGCCCGCTCGCGGACTTGGGTCACATCCTGAGCTGCTCGAGATAGCAGTTCGCTAAGGCGGTTCGGACCGAAACGGGTCAATCGCGTCGTTTCTGGGATGTCGGCGTTGAGTCCGGTTTACCCCGGTGGTCTCAACCGGTCGACGCAACACTTTATCTTAAAGGAGAGATGGAGTGTGCATTGATGGGCCAAAGATTTCATAGAGGGTTTACTGCGGCAGAGAAAACGGAGTTATGGGATCGCTGGAAGCGCGGAGAGTCGCCGAAGGCGATCGGACGAGCTTTTGGTAAGCCGTCATCGTCGATCTATTTTTTGGTGGCTCCGCATGGTGGGATTCGTCCTGCCCAGCGGCGTCGCTCCAGGCTGGCATTGACGCTCGCGGAACGCGAGGTGATTTCCAGAGAGGCGTTACGGCACATCAATCGGCACGATCGATCGCCAGGTTGCTTGGCCGCTCACCCTCGACGGTGAGCCGGGAAATGAGCCGCAATGGCGGCTGTGATCGCTACCGAGCGGCGCTTGCGGACGAGAATGCCTGGGCGCGAGCTCGTCGTCCAAAATGTTGTAAATTGGCGAACAGTCCGCGGCTACGGCGAGCTGTGGCGGGGAAGCTCAGATTGGATTGGTCGCCCGAGCAGATAGCCGGTTGGCTGAAGA
>Ga0137418_10004785_pt1 | contig 12408 bp, 13 predicted proteins | sample CZODoug3_1_2_16f_FD_122242 | JGI IMG/M metagenome (GOLD analysis project Ga0137418, IMG submission 122242) | Vadose zone soil fungal communities from Angelo Coast Range Reserve, California, USA - CZODoug3_1_2_16fungal (Hybrid Assembly) | ecosystem: Environmental > Terrestrial > Soil > Vadose... | reverse complement strand
ACGGGTGCCTCCAGACATAGGCAAGAAGTCGGAAAAGTTGCATCCATTTCACCCTGGACTGGATGCATTGGCGGGCACCAATGCCTTGACGCGGTTTCACGATGCCGTCGGCTTCCGCGCCTCAATTAGAAGAGTACTTGCCCGATCCGGCCTGTCGTTTGGCTCAACGACCATTACTTCGTTGCCAAAGTACTCTGGATAATGGGTTTTCCCAGGACTGGCTACACGAAAATCAACAAATCCCACACCTTCCGCAAGCTCCCGCAGGAAGGACTCTGTCAGTATTGTCAGGTGCTCGCCTTTGCAAAAAATAAAATTCTCAAATCGCCCACCAATGCTTGAGCGCCTTGTTGGCCAGTCACCAAACCAATCGAAGTCGTGCTCAACAAACGCTTGTATGGCATTGTCGCCATGTGGACCACCCACCCTCAGAACACCACCCGATCTCAGGCATCGATACAGCTCGTGAAAATGCCGGTCCAAATCCGGCAGATGCTCAATGACGTGATGCGAGTAGACTGCATCCAACGACTCGGCCGGGAATGGAAGCCTAAAGCGAAGGTCTGCCCACACATCAGTCTTTGCAGATAGGATGTTGGCATCTACATTGATCCATCCGGCAAGGTAATTACGCTGGCCTGGTCCAAGATGAGCACGCCTCGAACGCCTCAGTACCAAGGGAATCGCTCTGTGGCGCGCCGAGTTCAGCCTCATTGCCGGCGAGAGTAACCCGTAATACGCAGCCTTCAGCCATCTAGGCGCCACTAGTTTTCAGTCCTTGGCCTGGGCGCAGACTCGATTTCGCCTCGCGATTGCGGCCTGCTATGCCCAGCCCACGGCCGCGCTCAACCTATGACTCGTCTCAGCGCCGGCCGATGAGTTCGTCCTTGCCTCGCAGCTCCAATAGTGCTGCGTGCAGTTCTTGCTTGAGGTCCTGCAACTCGGTGATCTGCCGTTGCGCGTCGCGTAGTTGACTTGCTTGGGTCACGAGTTGCTGCTCGAGCTTACGGATTTCCGCAGCCTGGACTGCATTTCGCTCATCCTGTGCCGCGATCTTCGTTGCCTGAGCCGCCGCCCCCTTGTGCTGCCGCTGCATTTCGTTCAGCAACATCGGCGCAAGTTCGTCATAGCGCACTCCATCGATGCGGCCCTTCTCACCCCGGATCACGAGCTCCGGATACACCTTCGCCACCTCTTCGGCGATGAGCCCGTACTGGCGCGTACCTTTCGCATCGCTCTTGAGCTTGAAGGTGACCGGTCGCAACTGCTGCAGCTTCGCAGAGTCAGAGCCCATCGGCGCAATGGCGGTCTTGAAGCGCTCCGAGGAGACCGTAATGCCGAGCCGCCCCGTGGACGAGACCATGACGGCACTGCCGATCACCGGCGTGCCGTAAATGCCGGCAACGTAGGTCGCGGTTTGGGCAGTGCCGATGCGTATCGTATTGCCCTCTGCCGCCAGACCTCGGTTGCCGATGTCGATGTTGTTACTGCCGGTCGTCAGGTAGTACCCCGCCGCATACCCCTCCGCAATGTTGTTCGTCCCGGTCGTATTTGAATTGAGTGCGTAAGTGCCCAGGCCGGTATTCTGTCCGCCGGTCGTATTTTGGTAGAGCGCTTGGTATCCGAAACCCGCGTTGTTGCTCGCGGTCGTGTTCTTATTGAGCACAAATTCGCCGATTGCTGTGTTTTGTCCGCCGGTAGTGTTCGTGGTGAGAGCCACGACTCCGACGGCGGTGTTGTCCGCGCCGGTCGTATTGTTAGTGAGCGCGGATGCTCCCAGGGCGGTGTTGTTACTGCCCGTATTCCAAAAAAGTGCGAGAGATCCGAAAGCGGTGAGGCGGGTCCCCGTGCTGTTACTATAGCCAGCGTGATAACCAACCGCCGTATTGCCGTTGGCGGTTGTGCTGTTTCCGAGCGCACCATGCCCTACTGCGGTGTTTAATCCTCCTGTCGTATTGTATAAGAGCGCATCCACCCCAATGCCGGTATTGGTGGAGCCTGTCGTGTTGTTTGAGAGCGCTACATCCCCAATGGCGGTGTTTTCCAAGCCGGTCGTGTTGCTCCCCAGCGCATTGTACCCCACGGCCGTATTGCCCTCGCCGGTCGTGTTGTATAGGAGCGCTAGATACCCGGAGGCGACGTTGGCGAAGCCGGTCGTGTTGGAAAAGAGCGCGGCATAGCCGGAAGCAGTGTTAAAACAACCGACCGGGGCGGGAGACCATTGGCAACTACCGCTGGCAAGCGTTCGGAGCGTAAAGCTCCCCATCCCCGTGTTGTAGTGGGTGTCGCTCGTGTCGTTCGTGGATGGCACTTGAGCGAACGCCGTTCCTGGAAGCGCGAGGGCGCCGATCAAAGCTAAGACGACTGATTTCATCGACTGTACTCCCTGTTGCTTCTTGAGTCGCCGATCGGAGTGACGTTTGGGAATCATTACGCGCCACAGCGCTCGATCCGGCAATGGGTGCAAGGTGCAGATCGCTCGCCTATGAGTGTGCCGATCGAATCACCGTGAGGCTATGTTAACTACAGCGGCATCTTGGCCTTTCCGAACTGCACTAGCAGGCGCCCTGTGTCGGCCGAGACAAGCAAACCAGTCGTGTGTCATGACCGATCCAGCTTGCGCGCTTCCACAACCAACAAGGCGGGACGGACTAGTCGCAGCAGCACCCTTGGCAGAACCGGATCATACTTCGTTGAACGAATCACCAAAAAACCCGCCTCGTGAAGCAATCTATCGATCACACGGGGCGAGATCTCCAACCTTGAGACCGATAGGTATGTGAACTTGTCTCTCCCAAACATGCTCATAAACGCTCGAATGCCTTTCTGAAACACTCTCACCGCCGACAAAGTAGGCGGCAGGGAAATGACCAGAACTCCGCCAGGGCTCAAGATGCGCGCAACTTCTTTCAACAATGCGTCTGGACGATCCAGGTATTCGACAACGCTGGAACACAATACCCCGTCGAAGGCACCGTTCTTCAGAGCGTCGATCGATTGGACGTCAGACTGAATCCAGTTCACCCGCCCCGCATACTCCGAGCCCATCCGCTCTCGGGCATGCGACAGCATCCGCGGCGAACCGTCCACCGCGACGACAGATGCTCCCAAGGTGAGCAACTCCCTACAGAGCACTCCGGATCCGCATCCCAGATCTACCCACGAGTCACCCGGCCGGACATGCCTTGTGAGAATGAGGCGGATGAGATCGAGCCGCCGAGCGAATCCGCCCCGAGCATAGCCAGCGGTCCAGCCTGCGGCGATCTCCTCATGAAAACACGCCCCGCGCGGCAGCCCGGAAGGCATGGCCCGGGCAGCCTGATTCAATTTGCTACGCTTCAGTTGAGAGGCGCCAGGTTCCCTGTCCACGAAGCTCACCACACGAGAGCGATTAATACTGACGCACCCGAGGGTCGGGCTGCCCCGGACCTGGAGGCCACTTCACCGGCAGTCGACCCGTTAACCGAATCTCACGTAACTTGTACTCCCACAGCCGATACACATCGGCGCGCAGGCGCGACCAAGCATAGCCCACCCATCCGGCTCGCCAAGTGCCTAGCACCAAGTAGTGATAGAAGAACAGTGCTATGTAGCGGCACGGAAGCCACATGAAGTGCTTCTTGAGCCACATCCGCCGCTGCAGGGGCGTGCCAAATAGTCGGGGCTTTTCAGCCAATTCGTCGCGATTATAAGCCTCAACGGCCAATGCCGTAGTGTACGTATTCTGCTTGTTCAGCCAGTGTTCGAGATCTGGACTGTCAAGGTGCACTAGCTCGCCGGACACTCGTCGTATGGTCCCTTCAACCCTAGGGTATTCGTTCACTTGCACATCAGTGAAATGACAGCGCCCAGTCCGCCACAATCGCACCAGATGATGCCTAACTGGCAATGATCGATTCATGAACCACAGCCGCCGGTCGACACTCAATCCGTCGACGTCATCCGCGAGAATTGCCGAGGCAATTTCCTGCTTCAGGGAGTCTGACAGTCGCTCATCGGGATCCAGCTTCATCGTCCATGGCGCCGTTATCGGCAATTCGCGCAATGCGAAATTCCACTGGTCACCGAAGCCCCGAAATCGGCGCTGCACAACGCTGACTCCGTAGCCTAGAGCGATATCAACAGTACCATCGCTGCTATAACTGTCTACCAGGAAGACCTCCTGCGCCCAGTCTTTCAGGTTCTGCAGGACGCCCTCCATGTTATGGGCCTCGTTGAGCGAGATCATCACTACGGCGACTGGGGCAGATCCCGCTTTCCAATATGGTTGGTTCTCCGTATGAAGATTGCCGCGCTCGGAATTGGCAGCGAGCAACATGTGGGTCAGCCCCTTCTCGCAAGTACCGTTGCAGTGCCATCAGGATCGCGCTGAATGTGTCTGACCGTGAATCCCACTTCCCGGAGCATGTGAATAAACGCGTCAACGTCACCGCCAAATGCATGCACCTCAATGGCGAGCTTCCGTGTCATCCGTAGCAACGCACTCTCCCGATGCAGAAGGCCGAATTCGCCGCCCTCGATGTCACACTTCAGGAAGTCAACACACTTTAGGCCTGTTGCCTCTAGCAGTTCCTCCTCGGTCATCGACGAGGCACGTGCGTAGCTCAAATCCTCCGCTAAGTTCAGCTGGAAAGTGTGACCAAGGAACGCTTGGACGACCCTGACTCGTTCGGCAAACCCATCATTGAGCGCGAGGGACGCTTTCATCGATCGCAGAAATGCATGGTTTGGCTCCACTGCGATTACCCTCACTCGTGGGCCGTGCGCCAAAGCGAGACTGGTGAAATTGCCAACGTTGGCCCCAAGGTCGACGACGATATCACCGTCGTCGATCTCCAGACATCCGCCACGGAGGTAGGTGTCCCGGACGTACAATTCGCGAATACCGCCAAGAGCTCCCGGACCCGCGATTCGGAAGCTAACCTCATCTGAATAGTCCACCTGAAACGGCCCTGAACCCAGGGCGCGGTCTGCAACTTGAAGATTTCTGCTACGGTAGATCTCAGGCAAGTTCTTGAGGATTGCTGCCAACCACACCGTTGTGGTCGACAGGCCAACTATGCGGTTGAGACCCCAGATATCAGCTGAGATTTTTTCCAACGATCGGACAATGCCCATCGCCGCATTCACCTTGCTATAGGTGACTACGCATAGCGCTCGACTTTCTCAATAGGAATGGCGACCGTATTGTTGGTTGCCAACGGTGTCTCCGGGCGGCAGGTCCCATGGAATTCCTCACCATCCCAGAGCTTGTAGGAATGCTGGCGGAGTAAACGAGTGACTTCTGCTTGGGAATCCTTCTGGACTTCACAATAGATCGCCGGCCTGATTTTCCCGAGAAGTCGCGCCCCGCCTTGCAGGACTAGAGCTTCGGCACCTTCCACGTCAATTTTCACCAAATGCGGCGCGGGAAAATGCTCCAGCAGTTTATCCAGGCTAGCACAAGGCAATGTTCTCAATTCCCTGACACCCCCCGTCTGTGTCGACCCGTACCCTTCAATCGAGTTTGCTGCGCGAGCACGCTTCGCGACCGCGAACCTGACAAACCCGTCCGCGTCACTAATAGCCACAGGCAATACCGTCATGTCCGCATGACCGGGCGCGCGTAGGCGGCAGCTTCGGTTAAGCAGAACGACCGCATCAACGTCCGGCTCTATACACAGCACCCAACCGTTCGCACCGGCATGAAAGGACGCCGCTCTTGAGAACAAGCCTACGTTGGCCCCCACATCCCAGACAGTCTGCCCACTTCTAATAAGCAGCCGCGCAATACGCAGAAGCTCAGGATCCCAAAATCGTGAACCCTTCAGCAGGTACCTCAGCCCACCAACTCTCCCACTAACCAATATCGCGCTTGCACCCGCCTCACTCGGCAACCGACGTCGAATAGTCAGTGGACCGAGACTGATCTCAACGAGCCGCCGAACCAGCCCTGTCTTCATCCTCTCGCCCTGGAAAAACGCAAAGCACGCATCAGTAAGTCCGCACGCAAAGCGGAGGTTCACCACCATGATGAATTAGGCGGTAGCTTGCCGCCATTCGCTCAGCAACTGAAAGCCAACTGAAATCGCGCTCCATCCACCTACGTCCTTTGGCTCCTTTCTCTCGAAGCGCCTCAGATGACTCCGAGAGTGCCGCGTCGAGTCCTGCAGTCAACGTGTTCACATCGTGCTCGACCCACCAACCGCACCTTTCTTCCCGCACGCCAGCCCACGGTGCCTCCTTACTGACAACCACGGGACAACCATGCGCCAGGGCTTCCGCCACAACCATCCCGAAGTTCTCTGAATGTGTTGGCAGAACGAAGACGTCTGCCTCGAAATATGCCTTTGATTTTTCGGTGCCGTACAGCGGTCCAGAGAAGTCGACGCGCTGGAGTTGAAGCGAATGCGCCAGCTTTCTGAGCGCCTGCTCATGACTAGGCTCGCCGCGTCCTACCACCCGCAGGCGCCAGTCCGGATGTACGTGTTGCAATTGCTGCCAGGCATGGAGTAGCCGATCACCCCCCTTTATCGGATGAATTCGGCTCAAGAACAGCAGAGTACGCTGGGATGCGTTGGGTCGACTAACAGGCAGATCAGGAAGGTCGATTCCATTCGGAATGATAGCTACTGCCGCCTTGAATCCCGATGCACGGATCTCCCCATATTCGATCTCGCTTGTGGCATGAATCAGGTCCGCCCGCTCGAGCACCCGGCGTTGAATCGGCCAGAGTGCCCGCTTCGCGTGCCGCGAGCGGGTCAGCGCCCAAGCCGAGAGTGTGCCTCGCGGGGAGGTCACCAGCTTCGCCCGTCGCCCCGGCACCACCCATCCCGCCGCCACGTTCACCATGGACCACAGACTGTGGTTGTGAACGATGTCCACTTGCTCGGCCTTTCGCCACAGCGCCAACGTGTGCGATGGCGAAACTGCGAACCGACTCACCACAGGCCACTGACGGTGGACGTCAAGCCGCACGCCCGGGATCGGACCCTGCGCGGCCAGACATGAAAGTTCAACTTCATGACCCAGGACCGCGAGGCTGGCGCACAAGCGCGGCACAGAGTACGAAGGACCGGATGCCTCTTCGCTGATATGCGGCACCACATGCACAAGTCTCATGCCGATGCTTTGTAAGCGGCGACCAGTTCCTTTGGCCAAGAGCGGCTACCCGGATAGTCCTGCAGCCACCGACCAATCGGAATTCCGAATCCTGTCTTTGTCCGCTTGATGATCACGCGGGGCAAGGCCCTCGCCGGACTATTGGCCAGCAAGGTCTTGTTGGGAAATTTAGCGAACTGCAGGAACAGCGCTCGCACCTGCCCCAGCAGATAGGCGTCAACTAGAGGAGTGCGCAGTTCCACGCTGTGGTCCATGCTGGCCCAGTCACTGTCCCGCAGCAGTTGGTTACGCAGGTAGGTCATGGACTCAATCTGGCCGATGGCCAGCTTGGAATCTTCTGGCACCGGCCCGGCCATCTCCCGCACCCAGGCCGTCGCATCGAAGGCGGCGAGGGCCTCTCGCGCCAGTTCAGGACCCATGAGTTCAACCAGGTCTTCCGGCGCACAGACGCTCCGCCGAAGCCACCACAAGCCCTCGATATTCCCACTCCACTCAGCCAAGTGACGCCAGCGTCGGTTGCCAGAGCGGCGGGACTGAACCCGGCCGACTGCCGCCATCAGCGAGGCAGCGCGGGGCACTAATCGCAGGCAGCACTGCAGAGACAGCAGCCGGGGCAGCGTGCCGAAGCTGGAGTAGCCCTGGAACAGCTCGTCACCGCCCACACCCGAGACCACCGCCTTCAGGCCCCGCTCAGCCGCCGCCTTGCTGGCATACCAAGTATTGACTCCGTCGATGCTCGGCTGGTCCATGGCATCGAGAATGCGAGGCAGGTCGGTCAGAAACTCGTCACGGGTGACGCGCCGCACGCTGTGCCGAATTCCGTAATGGGCCGCCAGCCCGGCAGCCACGGGCGCCTCGTCTTCGTGCCGACCGGCGAATTCGTCGTAAGCAATGGTCACACCCTCCAGTTCGCGCGCACCGGCCTCCACCATCATCCCGACCACTGCACCGGAATCGATGCCGCCAGAGAGGAACACCCCCACCGGTACGTCCGCTACCAGGTGCCGGGCAACCGACTCCCGAAGCGCCGCCTGGACCTGCTGCGCGACATCTTCCACCGCCGCGGCCCGTTGACCAGCGCCCCGCCACGCATCGCCAATGTCGTGCCAGCATCGCGCAGGGCCCAACCGGCCGTTTTCGATCCAAGCGCAGTGGCCCGCCGGTAGCGCGCGGATGTCCCGGAACCAAGTGTGTGGTTCCGGGACGCTGCCAAGCATCCAGAAGCCCGCTTGGCCACGCGGGTCAGGGTCGCGGGAAACGCCGCCGGTCGCCAGCAGCGCCTTGACCTGGGACGCGACCATCACCGTACCCGGAGCTTCGGTAACATATAGCGGCTTAATGCCGTAGGGATCCCGGGCGATAAAAGCGCGCCTCGCTACGCAGTCCCAGATTGCGAGCGCGAACATTCCATGCAGCTTCGGCAACATCGCCTCGCCCTCGGCTGCAAACAACGCCAGGATAACCTCCGTATCGGAGCTCGTGCGAAACACCACGCCCCGAGACTCGAGGTCATGGCGCAGTGCACGGAAGTTATAGATTTCACCATTCAAGACGATCACGTAGCGCCCGCAGATCGACTGCATCGGCTGGACGGCCCGGGGATCGAGATCAAGGATGGCGAGGCGCCTATGGCCGAGGACCACACCCTCCCCTTGCCAGGTGCCCTCGTCGTCTGGACCGCGACGCCGCATACGCTCCAGTGCACGGCGCAGCGCAGCACTGTCCAGCACCTCCCCACCTGTCCCAAACGCTGCAATGAAGCCGCACATCAGCGCTTGCCTGATTTCTTAAGTAGACGGTCCCAAACCTCGAGAAAGGCCTCACCAGCCACCTCCTCCGCGTAGCGGGCCTCGACCGTGGCGCGGGCGCGCCGTCCCATCGCCTCGTTTAGCTCTGGAGAGTCGAGCAACCTGTTCAACTGCACAGCCATAGACGCGGCATCGTCCCGCGGCACCAAGAAGCCGTCCGTCCCGTTGGTGATGACGCCTTCCGGCCCGCCGCAGCGGGTGGCCACCACGGGCACGCCACAAGCCATTGCCTCGAGAATCACGATACCGAGCCCTTCCTCGTCCGAGGGCAGGGCGAAAACCGCCGCGCGCTGGTACATGCGAACGAGCTTTTCCTGACTAGGGCTCGATACGAATTCCACTGAATCCCGCAGCCCAAGCGCCTGGACCCGTAGCCAGAAGTCCGATGTCGGCGCGGCTGCGCCCGCGAGCAGCAGGCGGCTCGTGGCCCGCAATGCGTCGGGCAGCCTCGCAAAGGCCTCCAACAACAGGCCGACGTTCTTCCTAGGGTCATCGAGGCGACCGACACAGAGAATATCACGCCGGCCGGCCAACCTCGGCTGCGTACTTGGCGTGAAGCGGCCCGCATCCACGCCGGGTGGCGCATAGCGAATATCCACCTCCCGGTGCTGATTCAACTGCCGCGCGTAGTCGAGCATCCACAGGTTCTCCACCTGGATGGCATCCACTTTCCGCAAAGCGCGATTATCCAGACGGTCGGTAATCTCGGTCATGGCCTTGCGCCACCAGCCGGCCAAACCTTTGGGCTTAGCATCCCGTAGGCGGCGATCTAACCGTGCCTGAGTTGCCACCTGCAAGGCCACTGGTTTATTCAGGCCGATGACTGCGTTGGCCCAAGCTGGCGAGCCACAGACCACCTGTATGAGATCGCAACAGGAAAGGACGTTTGTCAGCGCCGTCCGTGGACGGTATCGCTGGAATTCCAATTCGGACGCGAAGGCACCAATGCGGACAAATGGCCGCCCAGCCCAGACACCATCCACCGACTGAACACCGGTCAGCCAGGAGCCCGGCCGCGTAATGGCTACACCGAGGTCATCAACGGCGCTGGAGGAAAGCGATATTAGCTGGATATCAAACCGGTCTGCACGAAGGGCAGCCCGACAAATGAAAGCGGCCACCGCAGAGACACCACCGGTCAACTCCAGGGCCGGAACAACGAGCGAGACCCTTGGTTTGCGGGCCACCGTAGTATTGCGCTTAAGAAAGGCGCATCGGCATTCGTCGCTGTGCCACGTGGATCACCATGCAAGTCTCGGATGCATTCATCGACATCATTGAACCAACCGTGAGATGCTTCTGCAGTACCAAAAGTTTCGATGGCGCCACCTCTCCCATCCGCGGGAATCCACCACCGCCAGCACGTCGCGCTCTACTTCATCCCTGGAGCAGCCCCCATTTGTTTCCACAATGATCATGTCAATCCAGTCGAGCCGTTGGCAGTGATGCTGAGCACCTCGCGCTCAGCACCTTCAATATGCAATTTCAGTAGATCAATTCGCCCATCCCGTAAGGAGAGAGTACGAGCAGCGTGCCGAAAACTCTCCGGTGCCGGCTCTAAGGCAATCACATGGGCCTCCGCGTACACTGTTAGGAAGTACGCGCTCGTGTCCGCTGTGTAAGCACCCGCATCGACAATTACCCGCTGCGAAAACTCCCTTGGTAACTGACCGTATTCTCGCCGGATAAAGCTATCTACGACTGTTCCAAGATCGGTCGTCTTCGAACGAAAGAGAACTGGGTATTGCAGCATGGCAAAGCAGCATGGGAAAGTCGACGCCGACCTCTCCTGCTGCCACTTCATACGGATGCGCAATAACTGCACTACCCACGCGGACCGACGCTCAAAAAATAAGGACGTGATTCAGAACCTCTGAACTGTACGGCCAGGACCCATACTCGACGCAATCCCAAAGCCACCGCAGTTCGTTCCTTACAAGCGCACTCCTTTTAAGAACCATGTTGGCTCCGATCTCGCCAGTCATCGGGATTTGTTAGCGAAGCATTGAACACAATAGGTAGCAGCTTCCAACAACCCTTGAACGCTCCGCCGCATGTCTAGTTGGTCAAAAATCTCCATCGATCGGCGACCCATACGTGTCAACTGTTCCGGACTATCCCCCAATTCCTTGAGCGCTCTTGCCATCGCCGGCGTGTCGCCCACGGAGAACACAATTGCATTCTCGCCCTGGCGGGCAATATCCGTGGGACCGACCGCGCCTACTTGGCTGCTCACGACCAATGGCAGACCCAGACATGCAGCCTCAGACATCACGAGCGGGTGTGGATCTCTCGATGAGGGATGCGCAATAACATCGCTGGCTGCGTACACCTCGCTTAACCGGTCGACATTTACAAAGCCTAGAAACGTTACAGGGAGATCTTCTGCCTCGGCGCGCATCTTGAGTGCCGCCAGATCTGCACCGTCGCCTGCAACAACAAAGCGGATCCGATTGGCCGGATCCGACGACTTGAGCAACGCAGCAGCGGCGAGAATATCCCTCGTACGTTTTCGCTCGTTCACTTTGCCGACGGTGAGGACTACCAAGTCTGTATCTGCGACTCCCCATGACGGGCGGATTGTATTGCGCAGGTGCTGGCGACGCGCACGGACTTGCCGGTACAGCTGCTCGTCTATCGTGAAGGGCGACCTGAACATTCGCTCTCGTGGAACGCCGTAATGGGCGTAGTAGTCCTCATTGCGGTCGCCTACAGTGAGAAATGCAGAGAACTTCTTAAGTATCCATGGCACAACCAATGTTTTGACGGCACGTTTCACAAGCATACGATGTCCTAGTAGCTCGCTGTCCGAAATCATGATCGCAGGCGTATGCGTTTTGACGCACCAGCTGAGCGCCATCCGCGCTGTACGAAAGGCATATCCGTATATGAGAACGACATCCGGGTCCAGGATCGTCAACTCGGTCCTGATACTTGGGTTGAACACGGACCACGCACTCGTATGGGTAATAGCATCAGCCTCCGGTAGGAATTTGTGCTGATAACCCGAGAGCAAGTCCATGCTCCACTCTATGTCAGTATTCATGTCGCGATCAAAGTAGCGCTGCAAGCCTATCTTTGATGCATAGAGCACAGTGACCGACAATCTCTCTACTTGCGAAAGCGCTCTGTAGAATGGAACGAAGTGCTGGATCGGATGCGATACAACTACAGCCAACTTGATGGGCCTGTCGTCATATTCGCGGTCCCGCTTCACTAGCATACGCAGGACCCCTTAGTTCAGCCGACGTCCCCAACTCGAGGGCGAAACAGCACGGTGAGATCGATGTCGTGTGCATTCGCAAGCTCGCGGTAGACAGGCGTGAAATACTGGGTCGGATGACTGACGTAAATTCCCAGCCGGATTTTCTGCGAGGGGGCTCCCGGCTGCATGGGATCACTCTCCATTGGCATTGGCCTGCCTGAACTCCCGCAGAATCTCTACAATCCTCGCGGCGCGGCCATCCAGAGAGTAGGCCGGCACCGCTCGGCGGTGGGC
>Ga0137418_10004784_pt1 | contig 12408 bp, 10 predicted proteins | sample CZODoug3_1_2_16f_FD_122242 | JGI IMG/M metagenome (GOLD analysis project Ga0137418, IMG submission 122242) | Vadose zone soil fungal communities from Angelo Coast Range Reserve, California, USA - CZODoug3_1_2_16fungal (Hybrid Assembly) | ecosystem: Environmental > Terrestrial > Soil > Vadose... | reverse complement strand
TGATCGGCTTGGAGCGCTTCGATCGCGCCGCGGAGCGAATCGGGCACGCTCGCGACCTGGGCGAGTTCTTCCGGCGGAAGTTCGTAAAGATTCTTGTCGAGCGGATCGCCCGGATCGATGCGGTTTTGAATTCCATCGAGGCCGGCGAGCAACAGTGCGGAGAACGCGATGTACGGATTCGCTGCTGCGTCCGGCGTGCGGAATTCAATTCGCTTCGCTTTCGGATTCGCCGAGTAAGTCGGAATGCGAATGGCGGCGGAACGATTGCGCGCGGAATAAGCAAGGTTGACCGGTGCTTCGAATCCGGGAACGAGGCGCTTGTAACTGTTCGTAGTCGGGTTCGTGATGCAGGTGAGCGCGGGCGCGTGTTGCAAAATTCCGCCGATGAAAAAGAGCGCCACCTCGCTCAGGCCCCCGTAACCGTTGCCGGCAAAAAGCGGTTTGCCATCTTTCCAGAGTGACATGTGGGTGTGCATGCCGCTCCCGTTGTCGGCAAAGAGCGGCTTGGGCATGAATGTGACGGATTTGTTGTGCTTTTTGGCGACGTTGCGAATGATGTATTTGTAATACTGCATCGAATCGCCCATCACTTTGAGCGGCGCGAACCGGACATCGATCTCGGCCTGGCCGGCCGTCGCGACTTCATGGTGCTGTTTGTCGATCGGGACACCGGCTTTCTCCAGCTCAAGAGCCATCTCATTTCGGATGTCTTGCAGAGTGTCCATAGGAGGAACAGGGAAATAACCTTCTTTCGCGCGAATTTTGTAACCAAGATTTGGAAACTCCTCGCGTGCGCTGTTCCAATGGCCTTCGACGCTCTCGATCTGATGAAATGACGAATTCGCGGTGTAGCCGAAGCGCACATCGTCGAAAATGAAAAACTCAGCCTCCGGCCCGAAGAACGCCGTATCGGCAATGCCAGTGCTTTGCAGGTAGGCTTCCGCTTTTTGCGCGATGCCGCGCGGGTCGCGATCGTACGGTTCGCGTGTGATGGGATCAACAATTGTGCAAATGAGCGAGAGCGTTGGCTCGGCGTTGAAGATGTCAATCCAAGCCGTGTTTGGATCAGGAATAACGAGCATGTCCGACGCATTAATCACTTTCCAGCCGCGGATGCTCGAGCCGTCGAACCCTAGTCCGTCCGTAAAAATGTCCTCGTTATACTCGGTGAGCGTGGTGGTGAAATGCTGCCACGTTCCTGGCAGATCGGTGAATTTGAAATCCACAAGCTTTACGCCGTGGTCTTTGATGATTTTGCTGACATCGGATGGAGTTTTGTCTTTGGCCATATTCAGAAGTTGTTAGTTGATGGTTGAGAGTTGAGAGAAATAAGAAAGTCTCGTCCGCAATGATTCCCGTTGGTGACGCTTCTCGCAAATGATAGTCGCGCTCGAGCCTGATAGTTCTCTCAACCATCAGCTCTCAACTATCAACTTCTGCATTACACCGCTTTTTCGCCGATCTCTTCAGTGCGGATGCGCACCGCATGTTCGACCGGGAGCACGAACACCTTACCGTCGCCGATCTTGCCGGTCTTGGCGGCAGCCACAACGACATTGACCGCCTTGTCAATCAAGTCGTCCGCCATCACCACTTCCACTTTCACCTTCGGCAGAAAATCCACCGTGTATTCGCTTCCCCGGTAAATTTCGGTGTGCCCTTTTTGCCGGCCAAAACCTTTGACCTCAGTGACGGTCATCCCTTCGATGCCGAGCTCTGCGAGGGCTTCCTTAACCTCTTCGAGCTTGAACGGTTTAATGATGGCCTCCAATTTTTTCATGTCGCAGTAAGCTTGGCACCGCGCGGAGGTTTCCAATCGAAAGCCACCGGCAGCACGCGCTCTCATAGCAATTGCACGGCGTGGATGTCAAGCAGTGTTTCATCTTTGGAAAAAGCTTGAGGCAGGAAAGATCGACGTTGATCTTCGCCGCGCTGGGCTCCGTTGATGCGGATGCGACGGTAGAGGCGATCAGGAATGTCGCTATTGAGCATCGTGCGGGCACTACCCACGTCGCGAACTCCTTTCTCAGGCGAACACATCTTGACACTCACAATGAAGACATCATGATGTCTTCATGAGGACAACCTTGACGCTAGACCCCGACGTTGCGGCCAAGGCGAGGAAGAGCGCCGCGAAACTTCACAAGCCTTTCAAGCAAATCATTAACACCGCTTTGCGTATTGGCCTCGATGAAGTGCTTAAGCCGCCGCGGGCCAAGCGGTATCGCACCAAACCGCGCCCATTGGGATTACGCCCTGGGTTGAGCTACGATAATATTTCGGAGCTGTTGGCGCGCGCTGAGGGAGAAGACCACCGATGATTTTGGTGGACGCTAATCTGCTGCTCTACGCCGAAGACAGTCTTTCAGAACATCATCGAGCGGTGCGAACCTGGTGGGATGCACAGCTCAGTGGTGCTGAACCCGTATGTTTGTGCTGGCCGGTAGTCACAGCGTTCATTCGCATCGGCACAAATGTTCGGTTACATCGGCGACCGCTCACTCTCGGGGAAGCGGTCGAACGGGTGCAAAGCTGGTTTGATCAGCCGTGCGTGCGCATAATTCATCCCGGCGAGCAGCACTGGGCGATTTTTCAAGTCATGCTTCGCGATGGAAAAGCAATCGGCAGTCTTGTGTCGGACGCGCACCTGGCTGCCATGGCAGTTGAGCACAATTGTATTTTGCAAAGCACGGATGTGGACTTTGCACGATTCAAAGGTCTAAAGTGGAATAATCCGATTGGTTGAACGCCTTTCGAGTGAGTGTTGAAGTGGCGAGATAGCCGGGTCGCAATTTCAGTTCAGCGCTTAAAGGCTGCTTCACACCAAGGCAAATTTGCCAAAATTCTTTGACGTTTAATACTCAAACCTGATGGCCCGCGACTCTTTCGTTCACCTTCATCTGCACACCGAATATTCGCTGCTGGATGGAAGTATCCGAATGAAGGAGGTGATGAAAAAAGCCACGGAATTCAAGATGCCTGCCGTGGCGATGACCGATCACGGCAATTTATTTGGGGCGATTGAATTCTATCAGGAAGCGCAGCGGGCCGGAGTGAAACCAATCATCGGCTGTGAGGTTTACGTCGCGCCGGGCTCGCACAAGGATCGGCCGCCATCGCGGCGGGAATCGGCGTATCACTTCACGTTGTTGGCCGAAAACGAAACTGGCTACCGCAATCTCGTGAAGCTGGTGACGGCAGGGCATCTGGATGGGTTTCATTACGCGCCGCGAATCGACAAGGAGATGTTGGCAGCGCGCTCGGCGGGTTTGATCGGACTGAGCGGCTGCCTCGCGGGCGAAATCAACAACGCGATTCAGGCAAACAACATCGAGAAAGCAAAACAGAGCGCCGCCGAATATCGGGATATCCTCGGCTCGCAAAATTTTTTCTTGGAATTGCACGATCACGGAATGCAAGAGCAAAAAACGTGTAACGCAGCACTTGTGCACATGGCGCGCGATCTGGGCGTTGGCCTGGTCGCGGCGAATGACGTGCATTTTTTGCGCCGAAGCGATCACGAGGCGCACGACGTGATGCTTTGCATCGGCACCGGCAAGATGGTGCAGGACGAAAGCCGGATGCATTATCTGCCCGAATTATATTTCAAATCGCCGGATGAAATGCGGCAGCTGTTTCGCGATTTTCCGGAGGCGATTACAAACACGCTGCATATTGGCGAACGTTGCCACCTCGACCTTGAGTTTGGGGGTTCGAAATATCCGGAATATCCGGCGCCGACCGGAAAAACGCGGGAAGGCTATTTGCGCGAGCTTTGCTACCAGGGTTTGCGCGCGCGTTACGGCGAACGGGCGACGGCCGATTCGGAACTAACCCGGCGCCTTGAGTACGAACTTGGTGTTCTGGAAAAAACAGGGTTCGTTAGTTATCTCCTTATCGTTTGGGATTTCATTCATTTCGCGAAGGAAAAAGGGATCCCGGTTGGTCCCGGACGCGGCTCGGCTGCAGGCTCAATCGTTGCGTTTGTCCTTGGCATCACAGACATCGACCCTCTTCAGTTCGGCCTGATTTTCGAGCGGTTTTTGAATCCTGATCGCGTTTCGCCTCCGGATATCGACGTGGATTTCTGCGAAGCGCGCCGCGGCGAGGTCCTCGAATACGTTCGACAAAAATATGGCGAGCGCCGCGTCGCGCAGATCATTACTTTCGGCAAGCTCAAGGCAAAAAGCGTCGTCCGCGACGTCGCCCGCGTGCTGGGATGGAGCTACCGCGATGCTGATCGCATCGCCAAGATGATTCCCAACGAGCTGAACATTACGCTCGAAACAGCAGCCGGAAAGAACGCGGAGCTGAAACGCGCGATCGCCACCGAGGCGCCGACACGGCAACTGTTTGAGCACGCGAAACTTCTCGAAGGTTTGTCGCGCAATGCTGGCGTGCACGCGGCAGGCGTGGTCATCGCAGATCGGGATTTGTCCGATTACATCCCGCTTTGCCACGACGTCAAAGGCAATGACGTGATCAGCCAGTACGCCATGGGACCGCTCAACGATCTGGGACTCCTGAAGATGGATTTCCTCGGATTGAAAACACTGACCGTCATCGAGGACACGCTGACGCTGATTCGCAAACGCGACCCCAACTTTTCGCTAAAAGATATTCCGCTGAATGATGCCGCTGCCTTCGCCCTCTACAACCGCGGCGAAACCATTGGACTGTTCCAAATGGAATCCGGCGGCATGACCAGTCTCTCGAAGCAGTTCGACGTCAAAAAGCTCGATGACATCATTGCGTTGATCGCGCTGTACCGGCCCGGTCCGATGGAGCTGATCCCGGAATACGTGAAAGCAAAAAAGGGGATTACGCCGATAAAATATTTGCATCCGCTGCTTGAGGACATTTGCGCCGACACCTACGGCGTGATGATTTACCAGGAACAGGTGATGGCTGCTGCGAGCAAACTTGCCGGCTACTCGCTTGCGCAGGCCGACCTTCTCCGGCGCGCCATGGGCAAGAAAGACAAGGAGAAGATGGCGAAAGAGCGCAGAAACTTCATCGATGGCTGCGCGCGCACGAACAAAATCCCGGAGAAAAAAGCGAACGCCATTTTCGATTTGCTGGAAAAATTTGCCGGGTACGGATTCAACAAAAGTCACAGCGCGGCATATGGCGTGATCAGTTACCAAACGGCTTTCCTCAAGGCGCATTATCCGGTGGAATTCATGGCGGGTTTGCTGAGCAACGAAATTAATAACACGGAAAAAATTTCGGTGTTCGTAGGTGAATGCAAACGGATGGGGATCTCCATTCTGCCGCCGGACATCAACAAGAGCGGTTTGAAATTCACACCGGAAACGTGGGAGGGACCTCAGCCTCCCTACAGTCCCGGCACTGAGGCCGCTCCCACATTGAATGCAATTCGTTACGGCCTTGCGGCGATCAAAAATGTGGGCGAGGCAGCCATGGCGATCGCCATTCGCGAGCGCGATCAACGCGGTGAGTTCAGTTCGCTCGAGGATTTTTGTACGCGGCTCGATTCACGCTTGGCCAATCGCAAGATGTTGGAAAGTCTCATCAAGGCCGGCGCGTTTGATTTTACGGGGCGGGATCGCGCGGAGCTCTTCGCCTGCATCGATGAATCGCTGAACGCATCGGCAATAGCGCAGCGCGATCGGGCAGCCGGACAGGTTTCGCTTTTCGATGAGCAAACGCATGCTGCAACTGTAGTGAGACGGCAACCAATCAGGCCGTGGAATGAGCATGAAAAACTCGCCTACGAGAAAGAGCTTCTGGGGTTTTACGTCAGCGGCCATCCGCTGGACGCATATGCCGACGTTTTTGCAGCAAAAAAATATCGATCGATTGCCTCGTTAGGCGAACTGGACGATCGCGCTCAATTCAAGATTGCGGGAGCGATCGTTGAGGTCGAGAAAAAGTTTACGAAAAAAGAGGGCAAGCCATTTGCAGTTGTCTGGCTGGAAGATCTTATGGACGCGCTCGAGGTGGTTGTGTGGAACGAAGTTTATCTGAAGGTCTCAGATGTTCTCGTGCCGGGTCGGGTTGTTGAATTGAAAGCGACGTTGGACAGACGCGACGAAATGCTTCGCGCAACGGCTGTGGAAATTAAGCCGCTGGCAGCGGCAAGATCCAATGGCGCAACCGAAAGATCGGAAGACAAACCACAGCTATCCGCGATTTGTCTGCGGTTTTCTTCGGCGACGACCGGCGATGAGTTGCGTCAGGTTCGCAACATCCTGGTCAGTTCACCCGGACGTCATCCAGTTCAACTGCTGTTTGATCAAGGCAACGGCAATTCATTGCGGCTGGATGCGGGCATGGAGTTTAGAGTGGATTTTACCCCGGATTTGGCGGAGAAGCTTTCCCGCTGGCTTGTGACCGGGCACCGCCAGTAGGTGAGCTATCGCGGTTTCTCGCGATTTTTTGGACTTACCTTTGGGGAAGCTTCAGGACGCGGGACGGCGCCGAGTAACAATGTTTTTTCCTCCGGGCCTGCTCCAAAGCAAACCGGAAAGATGCGCTCGGCAGCGTCCGGCGTGGGAACAATCGAAAACTGGCCAGCGATCTCTTCTTTCAAACTGACGCTCCAGCCGGATTCAAGAAGAGGGCCGCGAAACTCCAGTTCCGTGGCGACGGGAGCAAGTGGCAGGGCCGCCGGCGTAATTTCAATTTTGTTCACGCAGTCAACGGGATGTGACATTAGATCGAAAACCGGTGTCGCTCCGGCGATTCTAACCACGACGTGTTTTGTATTTTCGAAATCAATGTCTCCGCGAAACGCGAGGTCTACGTCTTTGGTTGCGAGATTCAGAAACTCGATGGAGGCGTGATCGCCATCAAAAATGGCCAGGGTGCTGGCTCCAATGACGTTTAAGAAAAAGTCGCTACTAGCCAGCTTTCCGTTTACGAGCTGCACTTCCCCAACGATGCGGGGACGCTCCAACGTTTCGGAGAGAGAGATTTTTCCACTCAAAATGCCGTCTTCCAGAATGTTTGAATGGAGAAACTGAGGTACGGCTGCCAGAAAGACTGCCGGGAAATCCAGCGAAACCTTGAGAGGCGACATTTGAAAAGCGCTCCAAGTGATCCCGATGGGGAGTGGAAAACTCGCGGTGAAACTGAGTGGACTCGATTTGGGCAAGTGAATCATGCCGCGCGTATCCCACTGACTCGAATCGATGGTTGCTTGAAATTCTACCGGAATGCCGCCGCCTTTTTGTCGTGGTGACCCGCGCAGGGTCGAAACGTAATCGCGCAGATCGTTAGTCCAGGCGTCGAGTGTCCCTGAATACTTATGCTCCGGTGAAAGATCGATCTTGCCTTCACCAGAGAGAGAATCCTTCTTCCGAGCCAAATCGAAGCGTTCGATCTCCAGCTCGCTCGGTTTCAAAGTCACGTCTGCTCTGAAGCTGTCGATGTCATATTTGAAAAACGTGAGCGAGGCGCCCTCGATCGCAAGGCTGCCGCCGAAGTTGCGGGCGTGGGTATCCATCGACCCTTGGATGCTGATTTTCCCTGCGAAATCAGCTGAGTTTGCACCGAAAAGAGCAAGGAATTCACCGAGTTGATTAATTGATGCGGAAATGTTTCCGCGAAAATCCGGCCTGAGCCACTCAGACGAGGTCGCGGGTAGTGCAGCTTCGCCGCTTAGGGTGAACTGGTTGCTTTTTTGCCTGATGTAAAGTTCCTGGAGTTGAATCTTCCGGTTGTAAAGTGCGGCGCCGAGCATGAGCGCCTCTGCTGTGCGATCGCGCCAGGTGAGGCCGGTTAATTCACCCCACAGCGACGCGGTTGCGCGGTCCGGCTCGGCCAGGTTGCCGCGAAATGTGAAGTTGCTGGCATGGAGCAAGCCATTGACACGATCGGCGAAACCAAGCGCATCTGAAATCTGCGCCAGCGAAAGGTCGGCGGCGCCACCCGCAATCTTCCAGTTCGAATGTGGCGAGTGCCATTCGTGCGAAATATTCGCCCGGAGTTTGCCGCCGAAGGCATCGACGTCGAACTCCAATCCCATTCGCCGGTTCGCCAGCCGCGCAAAGTCCACCGTCACGGCCTGCAAGTCGAGGCCGTGAGTCAAAGTCAGTCCGGCGAGCGTCAGGCGATTGCCTTCCCAATGAGTTGCGCCGCGCAATTGCGAAAAAGTTTGGCGCACCCATGGTGAGGTGATCATGAGCTCGGCAGCGGTGAACCGGCCGGGTTCCGTCTCGCTTACAAATAGCGAAGCATTCCGCAGCAAAATCAAACTCGGCCCGTTCTCGATCCGCGTTTCCAGCTTGGCGATACTTAAGCTTTCCGGGAGCAATCGATGGAGCGTCGCCCAGCCGCGTTCGCTTAGTGCTCGCACATTTGGATTCGTGCGGCGCACCTCGGCGTGGAATTCTCGAACGGAGATATTTCGGATGTCGCGGCCGCTCAGGTGCAGAAAGACGTGCTTGAGGTTCAAAACAACTCGCGCGTCAAGGACAGTGACATCAACGCGGACTGCGTCGTCACGCCCGCTTTTCAGGTGAATCTGACGAATGACAATGGGACGCAGAAACGGCGCGTCGACTCCGTCGATCGTGGCGACGAGCCCCTCTTGGCGGGCGAACCACCAGACCCAGAGGCGAACCCCGTTGGAGACCGCAATTGGCGCAACCAGGACAGCGGCGAGCGCCACGATGACGATCACCAGAATAACGAGAAAGATTCGATTCTTAAACGGCATCCCTGTGAGACGAAGAGGATCAGTAAACGGAGGACCGATAATCGGTAATTACACCTGCATGTGTCACTTAAATACTGATCACAGTTGACTGACCACTATTCACTTTTCTTCTCGTCTTTGAACACCAAACGCAGCGGCTGCGCCGTGTGAATTCTTTGTTCGAGTTGCTGCTGCAAAGTTTTCTCGGCTTCAGCGGGCAGCTCGCTTTCTGCGGCTTTCTTCCAAGCCAACTCAGGCAGCACTGACAATTCGCTTTGAACATCCTGCCCGGAAATGCGGTTCCACAGTCCGTTTTCGAATGCGAGCACGTCCATTTGTTGCTGCTCAACGCCCAAAATCTGCGCGTGCGGCAGCTGCACCATGATTTCATCCGGGCGAATATCGATCGAGAGGCCTTTCCGCAGATCGAACCCAGCTTTGGCAATGAATGTGCCATGCAGCTTCACGCGCTTGGAACTGCCCGCCCACGTATGGAGCAATTCGTGTTCGACTTCTATGCGACGGGACAGGACGACCAGCTCGCTTACCGGCGTCGTCTGTTCCATGTACACGCGGTCATTGATCGTGATCCGTGGCTGCAAATGCGCGATGTCGACGAACGCAGCGCGCAGATTTTTGCCAAGCCTCTCCAGCTCAGCCGTGCTTTGCCGCACTGTGCGCGCCGGCCAACTCTCCAAGCGCAAGAAGATGATCAAGATCGTCATTGCAATGGTGAGTGCCACAAGCGTCAACGCGATTGGCCATGCAACACGATAGGGGTTTGCTGATTTCGACATTGGACGTCGGCGTTAAGCCTTTGTGTTCAGACGCAATCGAGCAAGAGAAGATCACGAGCAAGAAGAAAGCGGTGAACGTTTGTCCCCCAAAAAATTACCGCCCCCCACGCCCGATAGGCGTGAAGGGCGGCTGTTCCCCCCAGAACAATCGTAGAAAACTTTCAAGCCTGTAAACGAGGTTTCGCATGCTCGCAACAAAATTTTACACAATATTTCCAAAAAATTTTCGCGCACTTCTGCGGTTGCCAGATCCACAGTAAATAAGGGTACGACAGACGAAACAGGACGTCGAATTCCGGCGGGATCAAGAGGTTGCGCAAGCGCGCGTCGCGGTTTCTAGTTTTGCATGCGTGAGTTGGGGGATGAACGGTTGTCGCGCAATTTTGCCGGTTCGTTGCTGGTCGCTCATCCGAATATGGTCGATCCGAACTTTCGGCGCACCGTGCTTTTTGTTTCCGAGCACCAGGCTGATGAGGGCGCGTTGGGCGTGATAATCAATCGCCCGCTTGACCGGCCAGTGGCCGAACTGGTGTCAGATACGCCTCCGGCGGGGCTCGCCGATGTGCCGGTGTTTTTGGGCGGTCCAGTTGGAAAAAACCAACTGATGTTTGCGGCGTTTGAATGGCAGAAAGGCGCAGGTCTGAAACTCAAACACAACATCGCGTTCGACGAAGGAAGCGAGGCACAGGGCCATAAAAATTTGCTTACGGTTTGCGCTTTTGTCGGCTACGCAGGCTGGGGTGCCGGCCAACTCGAAAGCGAGGTAAAGCAGAAAGCGTGGGTTGTGCAGAATGCCAATCCATCGCTGCTAAAACTTGATCGCCTGCCAAATCTGTGGTTCGACATTATGCGAACGCTGGGACCGTGGTATAAAATGCTCGCCGCCGCTCCAGATGATCCCTCGCTCAACTAATTTAAGAAGTGAGACGTCCGAAGTGATTTAGCTTGATTCCAAGTCTCATTTCCCACTAAACACTCTCACTTCGCACCATGATCATCGGTGTCCCAAAAGAGATTAAGGAACAAGAGCAGCGCGTTGCCTTGCTGCCGTCTTTGACGAACCAACTTACCAGGCATGGTCACTCGGTTTTGGTGGAAAGGAATGCTGGGCTCGGTTCCGGCTACCCCGACCAGGACTACGTAAAAGCGGGCGCGGAAATTGTGGAGCAGGCAAAAGAAGTTTTCGCTCGCGCTGACATGATTGTGAAAGTCAAGGAACCTCTCAAAGCAGAGTTCCCGTTATTGCGCAAAGGCCAAATTCTTTTCACCTATCTGCACCTTGCTGCGAGCAAATCTCTCACTGAGGCTTTGCTGAAATCAGGTGTGACGGGCGTGGCATACGAGACGATCCAAGTGGACCATCGTTTGCCGCTGCTGGAACCGATGAGCGAAATTGCCGGTCGCATGTCGGTGGTAATGGGTGCCAATTTTCTCGCCAAGTACAACGGTGGCAGCGGAGTTTTGCTCGGCGGCGTCCCGGGAGTTTTGCCTGGCCGCGTGGTTATCCTCGGCGGCGGAACTTCCGGCGTGAACGCCCTGCGCATGGCCAAAGGCCTCGGTGCCGATGCCACAATTCTCGACATCGATGTGGAACGGCTGCGATTTCTGGATATCGCAATAGAAAACCTGCACACGCTTTATTCGAACGAAGCAAATTTGGACGAATTAATGCCCGATTGCGATTTGCTCATCGGCGCCGTGCTTTTGCCGGGAGCAAAAGCGCCGAAGCTGATCACACGCGCAATGTTGCGAAAGATGAAACCCGGCAGCGTGATGGTAGATATTTCGATTGATCAGGGGGGGTGCGCCGAAACCTCGCGACCAACGACGCATCTCGATCCGGTTTACGTTGAGGAAGGTGTGACGCATTATTGCGTGGCAAACATGCCCGCAGCGTACGCGCGCACCGCGACGCAAGCGCTTACGAACGTCACCTATCGTTACGTGGAGCTGCTGGCCGATTTCGGTCTTGAGGGCGCCTGCAAAAAGCAGCCGACGCTAATTGGTGGGATCAACACGCGCGATGGCCGGCTCACTTGCAAGGCCGTTGCCGAGGCCCATGGCTTGAAATGGGAGCCACCGTTTTAGTCTTCGTGGCGAGCCATTTGTGTCTTAAGTAACATTCTGCGCGGTCCAAAAACTGCGCTTGCTGCGATTGATCTATTAAAGCAATATGCGTCTCCAACTATGAAGAAATACATCTGCATTCTGGCCGGTGCCGCCCTTCTCGCGGCTTGTGAACAAAAAACTGAAACTGTCACTCCTGCAACAACTCCGGCCCCCACCACTGCGCCTGCAGCGACCGATACGAGTTCCGCTGCAACGGAAGCTCCAGCTGCCACCACTGAATCGCCGGCTGGCACAGCGGAAACACCTGCTGAGTCGCCCGGGCAATAAATTGCCGGGCTTCTTTTTCTCGAGAAGTCTTCCGCCGGAATTCCGGGGAGACTTCTTTTGTACTGAAGTCGCACATCCGGGGCCTACCGTTCGCACCCTCTTTTTGAAGCGCGACATCTTGAGATCGAGCGGTCCGCGATAGAGGATTGCCGATCAAGATGGCGCCGGCAGTTTCATTCTCCTTCCCAAAGACGCGTCGCTTAACGCATCGCTCAGAATACGAGCGTGTGAAACAGAACGGCATGACGCAACGTGGCAGACTCCTGATGTTAAATGCGATGCCGGTCGAGAATTCCGGTCCGTGGCGTGCAGGGTTCGTTACTTCAGGGCGCCTTGGTGGCGCGGTCGTTCGCAATCGCGTCCGGCGTCGTTTGCGTGAAATTGTTCGCCGACACCAGCACGAACTGCGACAAGGCGTTTGGTTCGTAATTGTTGCCAGACACGAAGCGGCGACCGCGACCTATGACGCGTTGGAAGATGAATGGTTGCGCCTCGCTAGGCGCGCTTCTATTCTGCTCTGATGCTCGGAGTGGTTCGTTTTATCATTCG
>Ga0137418_10004783_pt1 | contig 12409 bp, 11 predicted proteins | sample CZODoug3_1_2_16f_FD_122242 | JGI IMG/M metagenome (GOLD analysis project Ga0137418, IMG submission 122242) | Vadose zone soil fungal communities from Angelo Coast Range Reserve, California, USA - CZODoug3_1_2_16fungal (Hybrid Assembly) | ecosystem: Environmental > Terrestrial > Soil > Vadose... | reverse complement strand
GCGACCTCCCGCGCCGAAGTGGACCGCGTGGCGGACGCGCTCAGGCGAACCGGCAAGGAGCCGGTGGTGCTCTACAAACCCATCGTCGGCTTTCTCGTCAACCGCCTTCAGCACGCGATCTTGCACGAAGCCTATTACCTGATCGAGGCGGGCGTCGCCTCCGCCGAGGACATCGACCACGCCGCGCGCAGGATGCTCGCGCCGCGCATGTGCCTGAACGGGCTCATCCAGCAGAAGGACATCAGCGGCCTCAAGATCCACGCCGATGCCCAGGAGTCGATCGTGCCGAAGCTGTTCCACAACGCGACCCCCAATCCGATGCTCCAGACGATGGTCGCCCTCGGCCGCACCGGGCTCTCGGCGGGCAAGGGCTTCTACGACTGGAGCGGCTGCGATGTGGAAGGCGTGCGCAGACAAGCTTCGAGCCAGCTCGCCAAGCTCCTCGAATTCCTGCGCAGCGGGATCGGCGCGCCGGCGCCGGGGACGCGGCCGAAGGCGGTCTCGAAGTAGCGGATCAGGACAGGGTCAGCGCTGAAATCCGCGGCGAATCGCCTTGCCGGCGGCGTACAACCAGTTCTTCAGCGTGAGCGGGCACAAACATACGAGCATGTCCCCCTCCTGGTGGCCGGGATTGGTGGTGACGAAAAATCGAATGTCGGGATCGGCAAGCAGCTCCGGCTCGACTGCCGCCGTGGCGGGTTTCAGTTTCTTCTGGCCGGAACGCTCGACAATACCCTGGCCGGGTCGCCAGGCCGTTCCATAGCGCTTCTGCGCCAGATGGTCGATCAGTGCAGCCTGGCGCTCCGGCGTCGGCCGATCGTATCGCGGCCAGTACTCGACGAAATTCCGGGGCAGGAGCGCATAGCTCTTGTAGCTGAAGGTGTCGAAGAACCAGTAGATCGGCCTGAACGGGTGGCGAAGCCGGGCGCGGAGAAAGACCTCGAATCCCGTGCGCTGTATGAGGTTGTGCCGCCGGTAGGGTTCGTCTATGACGACGCTGGAGGTGAAGAGGATCGTGGAGGTCTCGGAACGAAAGTCCGCCCGGTAGACGTCCAGGGCCACGATGCCGACCAGAGCGCCGCTGCGGTTGCGGAAGAGGGCGACTTCGGGAAACGCGCGCAGCTTTGCTTCGTAGAAGGGGCGCTGGGTCTCGACGTAGACCTGCGTGAGCTCCCAGATCCCGTCCCACTCCTTCGCCGTGAGAGCGGCGACGGGGAGTAGCCGGATGTCGACGCGCTCCTGCGTCCTCGCCATCACGCTACTTGCCCAGGTACTCCTTGACGGTCTCCCACGCGATTTCCTGAAGGAAGCCCGCGGTTTTCGCATCCAGCCCGCCGTAGTAAGGAAGGCCCGCCGGAGACTTGCCGTACAAGGACGCATAGATCGTGGCCGCCCCGAGATAGGACCCGGCGAGGCTGGGGTGGCGCTTGTCAGGATCGTAAAGGTTCACCTGCGGATTGCGCGCGACCGCTTTCGCGAAGGCCAGGCCCGCCGGGATGACCAATGCGTCGTTGGCGTTTCCGGCAATCGTATACTGCTCCGCGAGCTGCGCGGTCATCTCTGGAGCGTCGGCATAGGCCCAGGTCATGAACAACACCGGCCTCGCGCCGTGCTTCACCGCGGTCTGGCTGTGCTTGCGGGCGTACTCGTGAAAAGGCGCCTTCAACTGCGGGTGAATCGGGCACTGGCTGCAGTCGTTCATGATCACGACATCGAAAGGCTTGTCGAACTTGTTGAAGACCACCTTGTTGTCGGCGGTGAACGAATAAGACGCCATGCCGCCGGGCTTGAAGTACGACTCCACGTCATGCCAGTCGAGGCCCGAGCCGCTGATCGTCACGGACGTGCTCCGGTACTGGCCGCGGTTCTGCGGATCGGCCGCGGCGACCAGTCCGCCGACGTAGCGGTGCATGCTGTTGTTGAAGTAGAAAAAGCTGTTGCCGACGTAAAGGACCGTCTTGGGATTCGCGACCCCGGCGTCTTTCATCTTCGGGCTCGTCTGCGCGAACGCGTGGCCGCTGCAGAACCAGACGAGGAACAGAGAAACGAGCGCTGACGCGCTGCGCGCGCTCAGGAGCTTGTGGATCATTGGTTTTGTCTCCGCAGGCAGTGAAAACCAAGGGCCGAAGCCCTTTGGGCAGCGTCATTCATCGGCCTTGTCGTTGCAGCGGATGACGTTGCCCTTGGCCGTGTGCACGGTGAAGCAGCGCCGCTCGGGGTTGGGGGCCTCTTCGGCGGCGGCGGCCGGCATTTCCGTGTTCGGGGCCTTCGCGGCGGGAGCGGGCGGCGGCCGCGACTCGATCGTTCGGCCCGACGGCTGATAGGCCGGGTTCACATTGAGCCGGTCTTTGACTTCACCGGCATCTTTGAGTCCGAGCTCGCTGCATTTCACGCCGGAGTACGTGATCTTTCCGGCCGCATTTGTGCATTTGAAGGTCTGAGCCGCGAGCTCACCGGACAGCAGCAATGCCGAAACCGACAAGATCAGTTTTGCGATCTCATTCATAGGGCTTGGCCGCTGGCTAGAGAGGCACCTGGCATCTAATCTGGCGTGTGAGTCTACGCTTGTCGGAAATGTCGCGCACGATTGCGCCGGCAAGGTCAAGTGCCTGAATTCTCAAGAGGTGAAACCCTGCGGGACTGCAGCAGCGCGGTGATCTCCTTCGCCGTCTCCGGCTCGAGCGTGCCCTTGGCGAGCGCGAGCGGAATGGTGCGAAGGCTGAGGACGCGATAGAGCTCGAGCGAATCGGGCGCCTCTTTTGCGAGAACATCGAGGTGCCTGCGGATGGTGCCGACATCGCCGCGCGCGACCGCGCTTCCCAGGCCGCCCGCAGCACCCAGTTTCTCGACGTTGTCCGCGGTGCCGCGCAGAAGCGGCAGGAGCGCGGCGAGCGCGGCGCCTTCCGCGACGCCGAGCTTGCCCCACAGCGCGATCGTTTCCTGCATGAGAGCGATGACGAAAGCGCCGGAGAAATTGGCCGCCGCGTGGTAGAGGGCGCGCCCGCCCTCGGGCAGGCGCAGCGGCCTTGCGTCCAAGGCGCGGGCGAGCCGCGCGAGCTTTTTCACGAGCGCATCCGGACCGGCGAGCGCGATCGCGCAGCCCGCGAGCGCGCCGGAGGGCTCTCGCGCTTCTCCGAACATGTGCAGCGGATGAAAACCGCCCGCAAGAGCGCCGTCGGCAACGGCTTTTTCCAGCGCATCGAGCTCGGCGGCGCCGCTGCAATGCACGCAGGCCGAGCCCGCGCGCCACTTGACGCTAGCTGCAACCGCTTCGATCGCATCGTCGGGCACGGTAAGAAAAACGATGTCGGCGCGGTCGGCGACTTCCTGCGGCACGCAAGCCCGCGCGCCGCGAACGCGCTTCGCGAGCTTTTGCGCGGAGGCGATCTTGCGGCTCGCGATCGCGACCACGTCCACACCCGCGTGAGCGAAGCCCGTCGCGAGCCCCGTGCCGACGCGGCCCGCGCCGATGAAGCCAAGCGTGAATTTTTTCGGACGCATTTGTTACGAATTGTACGAGGGTGCGAGGGCTGTCGCCTGCCGGCGACAATAGCAGATCGTTTTGGGACGTCGGGTCAACGCCGGCGGCACGCTCGCGTTTATCGGGTACGTGTCCGCAGCTATGGACATCAACTCTTGACGAGGTTTCAAATGAAAAAGCTGATCGCAGTCCTGATGGTCGCCGCGTTCGCCGGCACGACCTTCAACGTTGCAGCGCAAACTCCGGCCACGCCGGCGACACCCGCGCAAGCCGCGACCCCGGCGACTCCCAAGGCGGAGAGCAAGAAGACCGCCAAGTCGGAAGGCAAGAAAAAGGCCAAAGCCAAGGCCAAGAGCAAAAAGGCCGAATCCAAGAGCTAAGCCGCAGCGGCCCTCACGGGCCGCGCAAGACCCAGAAGGCGGGACCTCCCGCCTTCTTCTTTTTGTGCCGCGGCCTTGCGCCCGCTCCCAGGAAGGAAAGGGATACAATCGCTGCCTGATCAAAGGGCCGCACGCTTGAATTCCCGGGCTCCGACCCCCATCTTGCCGCAAGCTTCCATACCGACGCGGAGACCGAAAACATGAAACGCATCCTCCTTTTCATCGCGACCAACCTCGCGGTGGTGCTGCTGCTCTCGGTCATCGCGAGCGTGCTCGGGGTGGACCGGTTCCTCACTCAGAACGGCCTCGATCTCCAATCGCTGCTGTGGTTTTCGCTGCTGATGGGTTTCGGCGGCTCCTTCATATCGCTCCTCATGTCCAAGCAAATAGCGCTGTGGTCCACGGGCGCGCACGTCATAAAGGAGCCCGAAGGCGCGCACGAGCAGTGGCTCGTGGCCACGGTGCGGCGCCTTGCCGACAAGGCGAACATCGGCATGCCGGAGGTCGCCGTGTACGAAGGCGCGCCTAACGCCTTTGCGACGGGCGCGTTCAAGAATTCCGCGCTGGTCGCGGTCTCGACCGGCCTGCTCGAATCGATGAGCCGGGAGGAGGTCGAAGCGGTGCTCGGCCACGAGATCACCCACGTTTCCAACGGCGACATGGTGACCCTCACCCTCATCCAGGGCGTGCTCAACACCTTCGTGTTTTTCCTCTCGCGCGTCGTGGGCTTCATCGTGGACAAGACGGTGTTCCGCACCGAGCGCGGCATCGGGCCGGGTTACTACATCACGGTGATGGTGAGCCAGATCGTGTTCGGGATTCTCGCTTCCGTGATCGTCATGTGGTTCTCGCGCCGGCGCGAATTCCGCGCCGACGCGGGCTCGGCGCGGCTGCTCGGCACACCCCAGCCGATGATCGGCGCGCTCATGCGCCTGGGCGGCATGCAACCGGGCGCGCTGCCGCAGTCGATCGCCACGGCGGGCGTGAACGGCGCGCCGGGATGGGCGGCGCTCTTCTCCAGCCATCCGCCGATCGAAGAGCGCATCCGGGCCCTGCAGGCCCGGACGTAAAAACCTTCGCCCTGCAGGGGCGGACGTAAGAAATCACCGCCTACAGCGGGTTCGCTTCCGTGACGGCGTAAAAGTCGTGCACGTCGCCCCGCGTGCGGGGACTGCGCACCCGGCAGAGTGAAAATACGACATAGGATCTTTGCCGGGCGGTGACCGCCGCCTCGCGCCCGACCACCTCGACCGCGGCGAGATCGAGCCGGCTTCCCGAGGCCGCGATCGCCACGTTCCCTTCGATGCGCCCGCCCGTCATCACGATGGTGGAGCTGTACGCATAGAGGCCGGTCTCGCCACTGCCGATGTCGCTGTCGTCTATGGTGACGGTGGAATCGAGAACGTGCAGCTGCCGTACCCGCGCGTTTCGAATTTGGGCATTCCGGCAGCCGTCGAGAATCAACCTGTCGTACTCGCCCTCGAATACCTCATTGCGTTCGTTCCGGCAGGTCCCTTCGCCGCGCTTCGCCAGGCGGGCGGCGGCGCGAGCCGGCGCGGGCGGCAAACCCCGCTCCAGGAACGGCTCGAGCACGGCGCGAAAGCGCTCGGGCGCTTCCAGCATCAGCTCGTGCCCGGCGCGCTCGATCACCGCCAGCCGAGCCCGCGGCAATTTGAGCACGAGCACCTTGCCGGTGCGAAGCGGCGCGAGCGTGTCCTGCGCCCCCCACACGACGAGGGTCTCGGCGCGAACCTTGGGCAACTCCTGCTCGAGATTCTCGCTCGCCACGGCAAGGCCGGCGATCTTCGCGGGATCGGCGCCAAGCAGCCTCTGGCGCAGTTGCGCGCTCGAGAGGATGATCTGCGGGTCGAGGTGCAGCTGTTGCAGCGGCGCGAGGAGCTTGCGGGCGAGGTTGACGAGCCAATCGGCCGGATCGGCGGCAGGCGGTACGAACTCCAGGCCGAAGTGCGCGAGAAACTGGTTCGCCGTAGAGGAACTATGCAGCACGCCCGGCGCATCCACGACCGCGAGCCGCAGCACATCGTCCGGATAAGCCGCCGCGTAGCGCAGCGACACCACCGCGCCCATCGAATGCCCCACCAGCGCGAAAGGCCCGTGCATGAAACGGCCGGCTACGTGCTTGAGGACGCGCGCGTAGTTGCCCGGCGAATAGAGCACATTCGCCTTGTCGGAAGCTCCGAAACCGGGCAGATCGACCGCGACCACGTGAAAAGACTTCTGCAGCCAGGCGATGTGGTCGCGGAAATCTCGCGCCGCCTCCTCGCCGATGCCGTGCACCAGCATGATCCCGCGCGCGTTGCCGCGACCGGCCTCGTAGACGACCATCTGGCCGCCGAACACGGGCTCGTCGATGCGGTGGGCTTGCGTCCCCGGGACGCGCGGGTCCGGTTCATCGGCGGCGTGCGCCCCCGTCATCGCAGCGAGCAAGGTCGCGGCGAGGCAAGCGCGCCACGGTTTCGCCCTCTTCGCCTTCGACTGATCCATGCGGGAACAGTCTAACGAGATGGCGCTTGTGCCGCACCCGTTGCGATCCCAAAGGGACGCGAGCCTTCCAGCTAGGCGAGAATGCCGACGATCCGCCCAATCGACCAGTACGCTGCCACGCTGCCGATGGCATAGAGCGCGGGCGCACGTGCAACCGCGAATCTCGGCCAGCGGGCGAGGGTCCGCCACACGAGCCAGGCGACGCCCACCACCAGGAGCTGGCCCAGCTCGACGCCGACGTTGAAGGTGAGCAGTGCCACCGGCAGGTGGTTCTGCGGCAGGCCGATGTCCTTCAAGGCGCCGGCGAAGCCGAGGCCATGCACGAGCCCGAAGATAAAAGCCACGACGGCGGGCCAGCGGCGCGAAAGCGTTGCCTGCTTGTGCAGGGCTTCGCCCGCGACGAGCACGATGGACAGGGCGATCGTCGCCTCGACGGGCGGCGAGCGCAGCGTCAAGAGGCCCAGCGCGGCGAGCGCGAGCGTGACGCTGTGGGCCGCGGTAAACGCGGTGATGGTCCACACCAGCCGCCGGTTGAATCCCACCAGGAAGAGCAGGGCGAAGACGAACAACAGGTGGTCGTACCCGGAGAGGATGTGCTCGACGCCGAGCACGGTGTACGCCTGAGCGATCTCGCCCATGCCGCGCCGGTCGTCCGCCGACCCGTACAGGCGCACCGTCGGCTGACCCGAGGTCATGGTGTAGACCCGCGTCTGCCCGTCGAGCCAGTAGACCCTGACGATGGCGGCGGAGTAGCGCTTGCCGACCCCTTCGACCTTCATCGTGCCGATCAATCCCTTTTCACCGCAGCGCAGGAGGTTGCTTTCGGGTTCGCTCGCACAGCCCTCCGGCCACACCGGGGTGAGCTCCTGCGCCGCGGGCTTGGCGCCGCTCGCCGTCCACTGCCACAGGAAATCGCCAGTCGAGATCTGGCGCATTTCCATCTCGGCCATGCTCATCTCGTGGCCAGAGGCCGCGGGTGCGAGCAGCGCGAGGCCGAAGAGCGCAAGTCGCAGCCCGGCCTTCATTCCTTGTGCTCCTCGTTGGCCTCCACCCCGACCCTTGCCGTGTACTCCTCGACCTTCACGGTGTACTTCTTCGCGAGACCGCGCACGGCGGCAGTGCGCTGCTCGCTCATCTTCGCGTCCATCCAATCCTGCAGCACCACTCCGCGCAGCTCATCGAAGACTGCGGCTTTTGGCGGCGTCAACGAATCGAGCTGAATCGCTCGCCAGCCATCGCGGGTGGGATACGCGCGCCAGGTGCCCGGTGGCGACTCCTCGAGCGCCTTCGCGAACTCTTCCCCGTAGCCCTGGACCACATTCGACCGCGGCCGCCCTCTGTACACCCGCAACCCGGCGTTCAGATCGCCGCCCGATCTGCCCCTGCTCAGCGTCTCGACGAAGGCGCGCACGACGCCCTCGGAGTTCTCGCCGGCGAGCACCGCCTCCTGGAAGGTGTAGCGGGCCGGCTCGTCGTACTTCACCCGGTTGCCCTCGAACCATTCGCGCAGCACGCGCTCGTCGAACGGCGGCGGCTTCAAGTTCGCGTCGACCACGGAGAGCGCCTTGAAGATGACCCGCTCACGGATCGCCGGATCTCCGCGGTCGACCTGCAGCGCGAGGCCCTCGCGGTAGAGCACCTCGTTGTCGAGCCAGACCCGGCGCAGCGCGTACAGCTCCTCTTTGTCGGGCTCGCGGCCGCGCGCGGCCTTGAACACCTGTATCGCCTGGCTGTCCACCGCGGCGTCCACCACGATGGTGCGCGGATCGTCGACCCGGCCGACGATGAAGTGGTCGGCGGCGAAGAGCACGGCGCCCAGCACGACGAAATGAAACAGCGGCTCGCGCGTCCACTTCGGCCATGTCACGCGGCGAATGGAAGACCTGACTCGATCGGAGAAGGATGTCGGAAGGACCGTGGACATTTTCAGCCTCGCAAATAAACGCGAAGCGCCGCGCGCCTTTTGAGCGCGCGGCGCCTTGCTGCTATTGCTCTACTTGACTCCCGCTACCGTGGTCGAGCCCCTGACCTCGATGTAGATCGGGTTGCCGTAGAACCACAGGTCCGACCAGGCGGCGACGTCGAAGCTCACCATTTTCTGGCCGTTGACCACGAACATGTGTGACGGGCAGCCGTCGAACTCGGTCGAGCCCACCGCCTTGCAGGGGATCTTCAGGTTGGCGCCCGCGGGCTGGCCGTCGGTGCCGCCATTGACCGTCGGGTTCACCGCCGTGGCGTTCGTGAACAGGTCGGACAGCGGGTTGCCGTTCGCATCGGTCTCGAAGGGCACGTTGGCCGGCATGTTGGTGCCGCGCAGGCGGATGTACTGCGACCCTCTCACGTTCTCGATCCTGAACGTCATCACCTTGAACTCGTTGTCGTGCCTGAGCGTCGCCCAGGTGCGGTCGCTGAACGTCTTGATCACCGCGGCCGTGGTGTTTTTCGCGCCGGCCGGCACGTTGGCGAAGTTCGGGTTCCTGATCCAGTCGTTCGGCCACTGGCCCGAGTAGTCCGCTGCGCCCGGCACCTTGTACCCCGAGACCATCCCGCGGATAACGTCGATGTGATCGAGCTCCGGCATGTTGAGCGGCTGCTTGATGCCGACCTGGGCGAGCGACGGGTTGTCGAACGTGTACGGCGAGAAGCTCGTGCCCGACGGGTCGCGCACGACGATCGCCACCGAGACGCTCGAACCCGGAGACACCACGAGCTTCTCGCCCATCGTGGCGCAACCCTCGCGGTCGACGGCCGTGTTGTCCTGCGCGGCGTCCACCGCCGCCGATTCCGCCGACGACTCGCTGTGGCCGTGGCCGACGCAGGCCACGAAGGCCAGGCGATCGATCAGCTGGCCCGAAGCGGAGAAGGCGTTGCCGGTGCGCAGGCCGTCGACGATGGACTGCGGGCGCAATTGCTTGTTGTAGTGATGATGGTGCTCGCCGCGGCGGACCATGACGTAGGTGCGCTGATACTCGCCGGGGAAGAAGTCCTGGCTCGAGCGCCGGTCGTCGGGACCGAAGGCGCCGCGGTTGTGCCAGTCGGAGCTGGCGAAGAACCAGAAGTTGCGGCCCTCGCCGAGCAGCGCGTCCCACACGCCGCCGATCTGCGCGCCGTAGACGCCCGTGCCGCCGTAGGTGGTGCCGCCGACGGAGTCGACGTTGACGCCACCGATGCTGTTGCGGTGAACGGTGTATTCGCCGCGTGCGTTGGAAGCGCCGTGACCCGGCTGGGTCTCCATGCCGAAGGCGATATTCGGCGCAGCGCTGTTGAAGTCGCGCAGGTGCTCGATGTTGTAGCCGTTATTGCCGTTGGGGTTGAACGGGCCGGCGCGCTCGAGGTGCGCGGGAACGTAGTAGCTGCCGTCCGGGTGGAACGCGGCCATCCACTTCGTCGCCTCGACAGTCTTCGCGTGACCCTTGGTGCCGGTGCCGGCGCCGCCCGGCTGGATAAGCTTCTTCGCAAGGTCACTCCAGCCAAGAGCCGGATCCGTCGAACCCGCGCCGGCGGGGTTGGTGCAGTCCCAGTTGTTGCCGATGCCGCTGCCAGGGCCATTGCGGCCGGGAGCGCCCACGTCGGTGACGTTGCCGCGGCTCGTGTCGGTGACCCCGGCGTCGAAGCAGTAGGCCCACTGCGACAGCGCGTCGGCGTTGCCGATCGGCCTGTAGCGCGCGGTGATCGGGCCCGGTACGTTCGGCAGCGCGGCCGCGTCGAGCGTCCGGGGGATCTGACCGGTGATGACCGACATCGACGAGTGCTCGTGACCCGCCACGATCGATTCCAGACCGATGAACAGCGGCCGGTTCAGGAACGCGTTGAGGTATTCGATCAGGGGATACTGATACTCCTGAACCGACTGCCAGCGCCACATGGAGGCCGCGCCGCCCGCGCCGTTGCCGTCGCCTTTGACGTTTTCCGCGCCGATGCTGTTGGCCCAGGTCGTCTGCGGGCCAAGGCCCGAAACGAACGGATAGACGGGGGTGCTGAGCGTGGCGTCCTCCACCAGGGTGCAGTTGCGCGTGCTGCCGCTGTTGCCGTGGCCGGCCTGCACGAACCAGTCCAGGCCCCAGGGCGTATCGACCGTGTCGGTGGCCTTCTTCACCAGTTTCTGCATCGAGATCGAGCCGTCGGAGCAGGTGGTGTGGTTGTGGAAGTCGCCCGAGACGTAGGTTCCGTTGCCTCTGTCCCTGTCTTTTTCAGCGTTGGCGATACCGGGCAAAGCGCTCATGGCCGTGGTGCCGAGCGCCGCGGAGACTGCCAGTGCGATCTGGGTTCTGCTGAATCGGAGCTTCATCGAAAGTACTCCCTTGGCGGTTTGAGGCGTTGACGAGAAGTTGCACGCACTTTACGGAGCTGTTGTTAAGTTTTCGTGACGATGGGGCGGGCGCGCCTTTGCGGATTTATAGTTCGGCGTATGCAAGAGGTCATCGGACTCTTTCCCACACCTTTCATGCGGGTGCCCGGTGCGCTGGGCTGCGACCTGGTGGCGGGGTTGGTTGCGCACTTCAGCCCAATGGCCGAGCAGGCGAACAAGTCCTCCGCCAATCTGTCGCACACCTCGATGCTCAAACCCAGCGACAGCCCGCTGCTGGTCCGCGCCGCCGAGCTGATCACGCCGCAGCTGGCGGACTTCGGGGCGCTGCTCTTCGGCGAGCGCCTCGGATGGTCTCTGAAGGAGATGTGGGTCAACGTGCTGGAAAGCGGCGGCCGGCAGGCGATGCACAACCACGCCAACAGCTTTATCTCCGGAGTGGTCTACCTCACCACGACTCACCCTGAAGCGCGCACGGTGTTCATGAAGTCGCCTGGAGGCACCGACTTCGCCTTCAAGAACGATCACGCTGGGACGAACAAGGGACCCTACAGCGCGGACAGGTGGATCAGCCCGCCGCCTTCGCCCGGCGACCTCGTGATGTTTCCGAGCTACCTCATGCACGCGGTGCCGCCCACGTCGCCGCCCGGGCAAGGCTGATAAGGAAAGGATCTCCGATGAAATCGTTCAACAGATTCGCTGTTGCTTACGTGGTCTCTATGCTCGCGGCGGGGACTACGCTGTCCGCGAGCGCTGAGCCAATGCCGACGTTGATTGGGTTCGATCGCGGTACGTACGATGACAGTGCCTCGAGTCAAATCGTTGTGCGAATCACCCGGGTCGACCAGGAGCCAAGCACAGGGGTAAACGAGCAGTTTTCCGTCGAGTGCACAATCAACGGCGGCACGGCCGTAAGGGGCGTGGATTATCGTCTCGGCCTCGACGGCGGCGTGCAAGGCTGCGGCACCATCACATTTCCTCCGGGCGTGCTCGAGCGGAGTTTCACCATAACCGCTTTGAAGGGTGCGGGTACGCAGAAGACCCTCGAAATCGGGCTAAGGAATCCTACGGGCGCTGCTCTCGTGGAGACGGGCGAGAATTCCGTAGCTCGGATTACGATCAACGCGCCTGCGCACTGAAGGCCGCGGCCATCCGGGCGATGGGGGTTGCCCTCTACCCGACCCGCTACGAGCGCACGCATCGCCTCGGTCGCTGCCCTCATCCACAGCAGCATGCGGCGGACATCGGGATGATAGACAATCGGCGGCGCCGCTCCGGAATCGCGCGGCATGCCGATGGGCGCGCCCTGCACGCGAGTCCGCGCATAGTCGCGCGCCTGTTGATAGGCGCGCTCCGCGATCGCGACGCCCTGCACGCCGACCCCGAGCCGCTCGCTGTTCATCATCGTGAACATCGCTTCGAGGCCGCGATTTTCGTCGCCGATGCGCCAGCCGACCGCGCCCTCGCCTTCGCCATAGGACATCACGCAGGTCGGGGAGGCGTGGATGCCTAGCTTTTCTTCGAGGCGCAGCGGGCGCAGATCGTTGCGCTCACCCGGCCGTCCCTCGCCGTCCGGCAGGAATTTCGGGACGAGGAACAGCGAAATCCCGCGGCTGCCGGGCGGCGCGTCGGGGGTGCGCGCCAGCACCATATGAATGATGTTGTCGGTCAGGTCGTGGTCGCCATAAGTGATGAAGATCTTCTGGCCGGTGATGCGGTAGCTGCCGTCGGGCGCGC
>Ga0137418_10004781_pt1 | contig 12410 bp, 11 predicted proteins | sample CZODoug3_1_2_16f_FD_122242 | JGI IMG/M metagenome (GOLD analysis project Ga0137418, IMG submission 122242) | Vadose zone soil fungal communities from Angelo Coast Range Reserve, California, USA - CZODoug3_1_2_16fungal (Hybrid Assembly) | ecosystem: Environmental > Terrestrial > Soil > Vadose... | reverse complement strand
CACCTCGATCATGCGATGCAGCGCGTGCAGGTCGCGCCGCCCCTGCCGCACCCAGATGCACTTCCAGTTGTCGGCCAGCCAGGCCAGGATCGGCGTCCGATAGAAGTTCTCGGCAGCCGCGGGGTTCCAGGGAATCAGGTGCGGTCGCCACCACGACTGGGGATAGAACACGCCCAAGCCCACCAGGAAGCTGTCGAGCATCGATTGGTGATTGGAGAGGAGCAGCGTGTTGCGCGCCTCGCCCACGTTCTTGCGGCCCACCACCGTGGTGCGGTTCAGGACAAAGAACAGCACCCAGAAAAACGTCACGGTGATGTTCGTTACCAGATACGACGTCACCGGCCAGTACCACTGGAAAAACCAGCCGCGTTTGGGACCGAGCGGCCCGACTTTAGGCACGGCGCCGCGTGGCAGGGACGGGAGAGGGGGCGGGCGCGGGGGCGGTATGAGTAGGAAGGTTGCGGATGTCCAGCGCGACCATGTGGGGCACGGGGTCATCACCCGCGAGCCAATGCCGGACTTCAGACAGGTTCACGCCGAGTTTCTCGGCGAGGCGCCCCTGCCCATAGGCAATGCGCCGCAGTTCGCGCTTCAGTTGTGCTGCATTCATGCGTCCCTCCAGAGGAAGCTTGGGGTCGGAAGATAGCACCATAAGGGCCTCCCCCGCACGCCGCGCACGTTCCCACGCTGAAAGCGTGGGCCCGATACGGCACTGCGCCTGAGGCGCAGTGGTTTATTGGGCCCACTCTTTAGAGTGGGAACAGGATCCTGGCGCACTCACCACTCCGTGCTCCCATCGACCTCAGTTGAACCAGCGTTGACGTCCGCCACCAACTTCTTGCCGTGTCCGCCGAGCCCGCCTACGTTCCCCACATGTCGCCCTCCGCCCTCATGACCGCGGACGAGCTGCTCCGGACGCCGCACGCCGACAAACGGGTCGACCTGGTGCGCGGCATCCTGCGCGTGCGCGAACCCGCTGGCTACCTGCACGGCGAGATCACGGCCAGACTCTGCAAGCTCCTGATGGACCACGTCGACGCCCGCGAGCTGGGACGCGTCCTGGCAGCGGAGACCGGGTTCAAGCTGAACGCTGATCCGGACACGGTTCGGGCCGCCGACATCGCGTTCATCAGCCGCGCGCGGCTCCCCGACCCCCGACCCGCAGGGTACCCGGCGCTTGCCCCAGACCTGGCCGTCGAAGTCCTGTCGCCCGGCGACCGCCCCGGCGAAGTGCTCGCCAAGACCGGCGATTGGCTCTCCGCCGGAACGAGGCTCGTGTGGGTGGTCGACCCGGAGCGCCGGCTCGCACGGGTCTATCGCCACGACGGCAGCGAAGCCTTCGTGACCGCAGAGGGTGCGCTCGATGGGGAGGAAGTGCTGGCCGGGTTTACCTGCCTCCTCGCATCGATCCTCTAGGCACTCGCGCTTCGTTCCCCCTCTCCCGAAGGGAGAGGGGGTCAGGGGGTGAGGACTAACGAACAGGAGGTGCGGACTGCATAATCCTGGTCCAGTTGTCCGGGGCGGGTCCGTGCTTAGGCGGTTGCTGATCTTAGGCGCAGTAGTCGGTCTCCTGTCGTGTGGCGAACCCACCGGCGGCGGCCCGCCCGTTCCCGCCTCCCTCTCCATAATCACCGGCAACACCCAAACCGACACCATCGGCGCGCACCTCGCGACACCCCTCGGCGTCCGTGTGCTCACGGCGACGGGCGCGCCCGTTCCAAACGCCACCGTACAGTTTGCCGCCTCGGGCAACGGCTCCGTCGCGCCCACCGCGGCGACGACCGATGCCAATGGCCTGGCGTCCGCGACGTGGACCCTGCGGACGCTCGTGGGCCCCGACACCGTTCGGGCAACCGTGGCAGCGTTGGCGGGTCAGGAAGCGGTGTTTACGGCGGTCGTGAATCCCGGTCGCCTGGCGCACCTGACACTCACACCCGACACCGTTCGCTTCTTCAAGCTCCAGGACACGACCAAAGTGCTGGTCGCCGGGACCGATCGCGCGCTGAATCCCGTCGTGCTCGGCGCGCTGCAATGGAGCACCGCCCTCCCGGGGATCGCCACAATCACTCAGACCGGCGTCGTTCAGTCGGTGGCTCGAGGAAGAACGACCGCGTCGGCCCAGGACCCCACCACCGGAGTCGTCGACACCACGCGCGTCGTCGTGAGCCAGACGCCGCTCGACATCGCCGTCCAGCCGGGGACCGATACGCTGAATTGGCTGAACGAGACGTTGCAGCTCGCGGCCACGGCCCACGATTCGGGCGGTTACACCATTACGGGAGTGCCGTTCACCTGGCAATCGCTCGATAGCGCCATCGCGCTCGTCGACACCGTTGGGAAGGTCACCGCGGTCACCGCCGGCACCGCGCACATCCGCGTCTCCTACCTCGGCGTGGCGGATACCGCGGCGATCCTCGTGCGTCAGATCCCCGCGTCCGTCACGATCGCGGTTTCGGACACCCTTGCAGCGTTCAGCGACACGGCGGCAGCCGCCGGCATCGCCCAGGACTCGGGCGGGGCGCTCATTTCCGGCACGATCCTCAATTGGTCTTCGTCGAACTCCGGTATCGCCGAGGTCCTCGCTCCCAAGGTGATCGTCGCGCGCGGGAACGGGAGCGCGATTATCCAGGCGACGCTGGGATCCCTCCAGGACACAGAAGTCGTCGTCGTCAGGCAACGCGCCGTCGACGTCCAGGTGCAACCGCCCTCGGCGACACTCGCCATCGGCGCCTCGACGCAATTCCATGCGATCGCCTACGACCGCCATGGCTTCGCCATCGATTCAGCCGTCGTCCCTCTCACGGGAGTGTGGCGACCGCTGAACGTCAATTGGGTGACCGTCTCACAAACGGGATTCGCGACGGCGCGCGCCGCGGGAGTCGCGGGCGTCGTCTTCAAGCAGGACACGACCGCCGATTCGGCCGTCGTCACCGTGACGGCACCGATTCTTGGGCTCGTGACGTCGTGGGAATGGAAGAACCCATTGCCGCAGGCAAACACACTCAATGGCGTGAGTGGCAACGCCGATAACAACATCTATGCCGTGGGCGTGTCCGGGACGATCGTGCATTTCAATGGCTCGACCTGGACCCCCAAGCCCCGCGTGGACATCCCGGTGCTCAACGATGTCTGGGTCTCGCCGACGGGCCAGGTGTTCGCGTCGGGTGGAGACGCCGTGGGACATGGCCTGGTCCTGCGTGGCTACGACCCGTGGACCATCGATACCATTCCCCCCTTCGGATTCGTTCGCGCCATTTGGGGGGTCACCGACACCAGTGTCTTCGCGGTGAACGACATCTATCGCGTGATGAAGTTCGATGGCACCGCGTGGTCGGAAATCGGCGCGCTGCCGCTCAACGGGGTTCAGGACATCGAGGGGGTCTCATCGCAGCTGCTGTATGTATCGGGGTCCGTGCTCGCCGCGTCGAACGACACCGGTGTCATCTATCGGTACAACGGAGCGACGTGGACCGAGGTGTACCGCGGGTTTGTGAGTGTGATGAGTGTGTGGGTCGCACCGGACAGCTCGGTGTACGCGTTGGGCCGAGGCACCAACTGCGCATCGAGTCTGCTGCATTCGAACGGCGTTGCCTGGGACACCGTCGCGAGCTTCACCGACGACATCATCAAGCTGAACGGCCGGACCGAGCAAGACATCTACGCCACGGGAAGCTGCAACGGCTTCGAAGCGATCGTCCATTGGGACGGAGTCAGCTGGACGAGCGACCGGCGGCCAACCGAGAACGCCCCGCAAAGCCTCTGGGCGAGTCCGAGCGGGACCTGGGTGGCCGCAGGCGGGTTCGGTTCGATTCAAACGAATACCGGCTCAGGATGGAGCACGGTCACGAGCGGACTGCGGGGCCAGCAGTACAACATCCGTGCAATGGAGATGTGGGCACCATCCGACACCGCTTACATCACCGGGCACGACTCCCGGATCCTGCGTTGGGATGGCGCGGCACTCACCGAAGTAGTGACTCCATTCTCCGGGGTGCCGAGCCCGATCAGCGGGTACCAACGTCCACTCGAGGGCATTTGGGGTTCGTCTTCTTCCGACATGTATGTCGGCGGCGGGTTTCAGAATGCCTGCTTCACGCCACCGACGGGGTGCGACGGCATCCTCGCCCATTTCAACGGCACCTCGTGGCAGGTCATCTACAACCAGGGGATCGTGATCCACACGATCTGGGGGACGGCCCCCGATGACATTTTCGCCGTCGGCCACCACGCTGGGCTGCACTTCGATGGGACGAGCTGGAGCCGAACGGGTCAGGGTGTCTTCGATACCGACCAGATTCGAGCGGTGTGGGGATACCGGTCTGATGACGTCTGGGCCTGCGGCGAGAACCGGGATGTCTACCACTACGATGGCCAGAACTGGAGCACGACGGCCTTCACCGTCGCATGCGGATCGTTGATAGGGTTCGCGAGCAACGACATCTACATGGTTGGCTCCAGCAATGGGTCAAGTGGAACGGTGAATACGATCGCACACTACAACGGCGTTTCCTGGTCCGTCGTTTACACCGGTGGCGGCCCTGGAGCGGACTACACCGAGGCCTCCGCGTGGGGCTCCGGTCCCAACGATGTCCACGCGGCGTTCGGAAACGCGTACGTCCGGTTCGACGGCAACGCCTGGCAAGCTCAACCGCTCCCGCCGATGAGCCCGATCACGATCCGCGGTGACTCGCGAGGCCACATCCTCGGCGCCGGCGAGGTGGCGGGGTTGGTCGTCGGTCATCAGTAGATCCTTAAAAGCAGATCCGAGCGGTGAGATGACTCACCCGCCGCGCACGTTCCCACGCTGAAAGCGTGGGCCCGATACGGCACTGCGCCTAAGGCGCAGTGGTTTGTTGGGCCCACTCTTTAGAGTGGGAACAATCGGGGAGGACTCAGATTCTGGCTTCCGCTCAGTCGTCGTGCTGCCCCACGACGCCCAGCGGGTATGTGCTCACCTGAAACACCCCCACGCCCAGCTGGCCCTGCCCTCCGTACCCCCAGCAGTAGGCCCATCCCGCCGTGGTCAGGCCGCACGCGTAGCCCGCTCCGGCGCCGACGCTCGAGAATCGCAGACCACCCACCACGGCGGTGGGAACGTGACGCTCGGTGAACGAGCTGTCGCCCACGCCCCCTGACACGTTGTTGCCCCAACAGTAGGCCGTGCTGTCGGCGACGATCCCGCAGGTGTTGCCCTGCCCCGCGCTGATGGATCTGAATGCGAGGCCGCCGCTCACGGCGACGGGAACGCTGTCGCCACTGGTACCGTTGCTGCCGAGCTGTCCGAACTCCCCCGCACCCCAACAGTAGGCGGCTCCGCCGGTCGTCATGGCGCAGGTGTGGCTGAACCCGGCGCTGATCGAGGCGAACGTCAAGCCGCCGCTGACGGCGCGTGGGACGCTGTCGTTCGCCGTCGTGTCGTCGCCGAGCGATCCGTCGTGACCGTAACCCCAACAGTAGGCGGCGCCCGTCGTCGTGAGACCGCACGTGTGATAGCGCCCGGGACTGATGGTCGCGAAGGTGAGGCCACCCGCGACGAGTACGGGCGTGGTGCGCTGCGCGGTGCTGTTGTCACCCAGCTGCCCGGACTCGTTCGCACCCCAGCAATAGGCGATGCCCCCGGCGCTGAGGGCGCACGTGTGGAAGCCGTTCGCGGCGATCGCGGAGAACTTGACGGACCCGAGGACCGCCTGTGGTGTCGCGCGCGATGCCGTCACCAGGCCGATGCCGAGCTGCCCCGTGCTGTCGTTGCCCCAGCAATACGCATCGTTGGACGGCGTGAGCGCGCAGCTGTGGTAACGGCCGCTCGTGATCTGAGAGAATGCGAGGTTTCCCACGACTGGCGCCGGCGCGGGAACGAGGCCGGACGACCCATCGCCGACCTCGCCGCTCTGGTCGTTCCCCCAGCAGAACGCGACACCGGCAGGCTTCACGTCACAGACGTGGGAGTTGCCGACGCTCATCTGCGTGAACGCGACCGTGATCACGACCGTCGCCGACCCGCTCTTGCCGTTGACCGTCGCCGTCACGCTGGCCGCGCCTCGGCCGATCCCGGTGATCCCGCCCGACTGCGTCACCTTCACCACGGACGTGTCCGAGCTCGCCCATACGAAGACTTCTTGAAGGATGGCGCCGCTCGAATCTCGTGCGACCGCGGTGAGCGAGATCGCGTCGCGGGCGCCGAGGGTGACGCTGTCGGGAGTGATGGTGACGGTCGCGACCGCGCCGGGCGGACGCGGAGCCGTGGAGTCGCTGCAGGCGAAGGCGCCGGCGAGCGCTAGTGCGGTGAGACCGATTCTGCGGATTGCCCCTCCTGGGATCGAACCAGGACTCTCCTGATCCAGAGTCAGGCGTGTTGCCAATTACACCAAGGGGCACTGACATGGAGCTGAGGGGGCTCGAACCCCTGACCTCCTGGGTGCGATCCAGGCGCTCTCCCAGCTGAGCTACAGCCCCGGGGCGTACAAACTAAACTCTGCACCCCCACCGCAACAAGGCGTTAGCTTGTACGCCCCATGGCGACCCTCGCCTACACCACACGAGCCTCGATCCCCGCGCCCATAGACCGCGTCTTCGAGCTGCTCACCAACCCCGAGCACATCCCCAAGTGGCTCCCCGGCTGCAAGTCGGTGGAGCCCGCGACCCAGATGCGCAAAGGGTCGCGGCTCGTGGTGGGCTTCGGCACCCGCGCCGCCGAGTTCGAGGTGCTGGAACTCACCGTCCCGCACAGCTTCGGCTGGATCGAGCGCAAAGGCCGCCCCGGCAACCACCTCTACTTCAGCCTCGCCTTCAGCGGCGGTTCGACAATCCTCGGCATGAAGGCCATCTGGCAGGCCCGAGGCCTGTGGGCCCGGCTCTTCGGGGAGATCTCGCGGCGCAAGGATGCGAAGCGGTTCTGCGAAGGGGTAGTCAACAATCTGAGGCGAATCGTGACGAAGTAGTCAGTCGGGAAAGGGGACGTCGACCTCCTGTCCATCACGAGCCACAAACACGTTCGGGAACACGTCCTTCGCTTCCCTCACCAGCTCGTCGGCACTCATCGAGTAACGCGCTGAAACGTGACAGAGCACCAGCTTCTTCACGCCGGCCGCGTACGCGATCTGCGCCGCCTCCTTCGCCGTCGAATGCCCCGTCTCCTTGGCGCGATCCTTCTCTTCCTCCCCGAACGTCGCTTCGTGAATCAGGAGATCGGCACCCTTCGCCGCATCGACGGTCGACGCGCTCGGCCGCGTGTCACCCGTGAACACGACGATGCGGCCGGGGCGCGGCGGCCCGACGACCCCCTCCGGTCCAGGCATCTCACCCTTGGCGATCTTGCCCCACATCGGTCCTTCGGGAATGCCGGCGGCTTTGGCTTTCTCCACGTCGAAACGCCCGCGGCGCTCGAATTCGCGCAGGGCGTACCCCACGGAGCCGCCCCCATGCTCCGTGGTAAAGGGGACGATCTCGTAGCCATCCCGCTTTCCAATGGCGTCGCCGGGCTTCACTTCGGTGATTTCAACCGGAAACGGCACCCGCTCGACGCCGAGCTTCATCGCTTCGCCCAGCACCTTCTTCGCGCCCTTGGGGCCATATAGAAGAAGGGGCTCGGGGCGCCCCTGCAGGCCGAGGGTGCGGATCAGGCCGATGACGCCGAGGAAGTGGTCGGCGTGGAAGTGGGTGAAGAAGATCTCGGAGAGCGCGAAGCTCACGCCGTAGCGCATCATCTGGCGCTGGGTGCCTTCGCCGCACTCGAACAACATGGTCTCACCCTCCCGGTGCAGGGCGAGCCCGGAGACATTCCGCTCTACGGTAGGCCTAGCGGCTGATGTGCCTAGGAAGGTGACGGTGAGCATGGGAGGCAATATAAGAATCAAAGGCGCGTAACGGCGGGGAAAGGCGGGGTGAGTGAACGAATTGGGTACGGTGCCAGTGGCGCCAAACCCTATTGTTCCGGGCATGTACGCGTACCAACGGCTCGAGGCCTGGAAGCAGGCTCATCGCGCTCTCATGCTGACCTTGCGCGCGACCGACTCGGCATACCATCCGCGGTCGCGCCGTGTTGCGAGAGAAGCCGGATACCTTCCTCTTCCTGTGGTCCGCGACCTCGAAGCGACGTTCGGGAAGGCGCTGGCAACCCTGAGCGGCCTATTCAAGTCGCTACACCCGCCGCGCAGCAAGTCCGCCTCTCCCCGCCTTTGACTTAGAGGATTTTGACCCGGATAAGGCCGGGTTTCATGTACTTATCCGGATGCTCTTTTAGATCCGTCAGCAGGGCAGTCAACGCAACCGACAAGTTGTGCAGGTCAGTGTACAGGGTCGAGTCGCTTGCCAGCTTACCCAGGGTGCCCTCGCCCCGGTTCATGCGACGCAGCAACGTATCGATCGCCACAGTGGCGCTGCCCAGATGACCTGTGAGCGTCGCGAGATTCGTGGTGAGCGAGTCGAGGTGCTTCCCCGTCGACGACCCCAACAGCGAGTCCACCCGCTGCATCACCCGTTCGGTGGCCGCGAGCGTCTTGGTTGTCTGCGCGATGAACGGCCCGCTGGACACGTCGGAGAGCTGATTCATCGCCCGCTGCACGGCGACCATCGTGTTGTGCAGGTCCTGGCTCAGCTGCGGCGAGACGAACGAGTTGGCGTTGCCGAGCAGCTCGTTGGCGCGCTGCGCCACCCCCGACGCCATGTCGGTCAGCTCCTGCTCCTGCGTCCCGATCAGGGGCCGGGTGTCGGGCAACGGCTCGTCGCGTACGCCCGGCGAATACTTGATGAACTTCGAGCCCAGGAAATCGAGCGCGGCGATCGCGGCCGTGGCATCGATCCGCGGCCGCTGGTCGCTCGTGACATTGAGAATCACGTCCACCTTGCCGCCGTGCTGCAGCCGCACGCCCTCCACCCGCCCCACCTTCACGCCCGACACCATCACGGGGTCCCCCTGATCGAGCCCCGCGACGTTGTCGAACCGGACGGTCACCCGGACCCCCTGCGCGCCGACGCGCCGGTCGGTGAGCCAGAAGAGCAGGGCGATGAATGTGGCGAAGCCGAACAGCACCAGCGCCCCAACCCGCACTTCTTGCTTGTAGGTGGTGTCCATGTCTCCTCAGGTCTGCTCGTTCTGGATGACGGCCATCTCGAGGTCGCGCTCCAGGAACTGCTGCACCGCCGGATCCTTCGAGGCCAGAATCTGCTCAGCCGTTCCCACGGCCCGAATCTTTGCCTGCGACAAGAGCGCAATCCGGTCCGCGACCCGGAACGCCCCGCGCACGTCGTGCGTCACGACCACGCTCGTGACGCCCAGCTCCTGCTGCAGCCGCTCGATCAGCGAGTCGATGACGTCGGCGTTCACGGGGTCCAGACCCGACGTCGGCTCGTCATATAGTAGATAGGTGGGCTTGCCGGCGATCGCCCGCGCGATCCCCACGCGCTTGCGCATCCCCCCCGATAGCTCCGAGGGATACTTCTTCCCGACTTCGGGCTGGAGGTTGACGAGCCGCAAGCAGTCGCGCACGCGCTCCTCGCAGTACGTGTCGTCGCGGCATTGCTCGTCGTTCGTGATGCCGAGCCGGATGTTCTCGAACACGTTATCCGAGTCGAACAGCGCCCCATTCTGAAACACGTAACCGATGTGGCTGCGCAGCTCCGACAGCTCTTTGCGGCCGAGCGTGGGGACCGACAGGTCGTCCACCACGACGTCGCCCGAGTCGGGCTTGATGAGCCCGATGATGTGCTTGAGCAAGACGCTCTTGCCGGTCCCCGAGGGGCCGAGCAGCGCGACCGTCTCGCCGCGCTTGACCGTGAAGTCGATCTGGTCGAGCACGACGTTGTCGACGAAGCGCTTGGAGACTTTGCGCAGCTCGATCATGTGCCGAGCAGGACCTTGGCGAGCACGGTGTCGAGCAGCAGGATCGTGATCGACGCGGCGACGACCGCCGTCGTCGTCGACCGCCCCACCCCCTCGGCGCCCTGCTGGGTGTTGTAGCCGATGTAACAGGGGATCACCGTCACCGCGGCCGCGAAGAAGAACGCCTTGATGATCGAGTAATAGAGATCGAAGGTGTGGAAGAAATAGCGCGACCCGTAGGTGAACTCGGTGAGGCTCAGGTGCAGCGAGCTGCTGGCGGCGACGTAGCCCGAGGCAATGCCCATCACGTTCGCGAACACGGTCAACGCCGGGATCACGAGGATGCCGGCGAGGATGCGCGGCAGCAGCAGATGGCTCATCGGCGAGCGGCCCAGACTCTCGAGCGCATCGATCTGTTCGGTGACACGCATCGTGCCCAGCTCGGCGGCATATCTCGCGCCGACTCGACCCGCCAGAATGAGCCCGGTGAGCACCGGGCCCAGCTCGAGCACTACGCCCGCGGTGACCACGCCGCCGGCGTAGTACAGCGGAATGACGCTGCTCGTGAACTGGTAGCCGGTCTGCAGTGCCGTCACCGCGCCCGCGAACGCCGCCACCAGCAGCACGATGCCGAGGCTGCCGTAGCCGATGGCGATCGACTGATCGATGGTGCGCGGGAACCAGATGCGCCATTCCAGCAGACCGATCGAAAGGTCGCGCACGAGAAAGGCGAAGCGCCCCGCGTGCCCAGCGGTGCGCAGCGCGTAGCGGCCGACGTGACGGCGCAGGTCGAGAGCGGCGGTGAAGGCACTCATGGGATGGTGTATGTTATGTATCGATGCCTACCAAGTCCACTCAAACCTTTACGCGCAAGCTGCTTAGGTGGTATGGACAGCACGCGCGCGACCTCCCCTGGCGCCAAACCCGCGATCCGTACCGCGTGATCGTGTCGGAGTTCATGCTGCAGCAGACACAGGTGAGCAGGGTGTCGGAGTTCTACCCGCGGTTTCTGAAGCGATTCCCCACGATCGAGCGGCTGGCTCGCGCGCGCCCCGAGGCCGTCATGGAAGCGTGGGACGGACTGGGATACTACGCGCGCGCTCGCAATCTCCATCGGCTCGCGAAAGAGGTATCGGGTACCGGGTATCGGGTACCGGAGGACCCCGACGAGCTGATCAAGCTACCGGGAGTGGGGCGCTACACAGCGGGGGCCGTCGCCTGCTTCGCGTACGAGAAACCGGTTCCCGCGGTCGATACAAACGTGAAGCGAGTCCTGGAGAGGGTGTTCTTGAAAGGGAGAAGGGAGAAGGACGTTTGGGCGCTCGCTCAGGCACTGGTACCTAAGGACGGGAAGCGAGCCTGGCGATTCAATCAGGCGATCATGGAGCTTGGGGCTCTGGTCTGCGTGGCGAGGAAGCCGAGGTGTCCTGAGTGCCCGGTGAGGAGTGAGTGTAAGACCGGTCGGGTATCAGTTCGGACAAAGCCCCGAACTGGTAACCTGCTGCGCGCGCGTCCGCGATGATTCCCGGCAGAGCCTCCGCCGTCTGCATCCTGTCCCCTTTCGAATCGTAGCCGTCTCCATCGTGCAACAACACGATCGCCCCCGGCCGTAGGCGCAGCCGCACGCGGCGCCGGATCTCCTCGACGCCGGGCCGCGCCGTGTCGAACACTCCAAACGTCCACCCGAACACCGTGTAGCCGAAGCGGCGCGCCAGGGGCGCCAGGAAGGGACTGCGCAGCCCGTGCGGGGCGCGAAAGCTGCGCGGCTCCCTCCCCGTCCTTACGACGATTGCCACATGCGCTTGCGCCAGCTCGGCGTGAATGCGCCGGGGGCCGCGCAGGTGGAGCTTGATGTGGTGCTCGGTATGATTCCCGATCTCATGGCCCGCGTCCCGCACCTGGCGCGCCAGCTTGGGGAACAGGCGCACATGCTTCCCCACCATGAAGAATCCCGCCGGCACTCGCTCGGCAGCGAGCGTCTCGAGAATCGCGGGCGTCGCGCGCTCGTTCGGGCCGTCGTCGAACGTCAGATAGAGACGACGACCTCGATCGCGGGGACCACGTTCGACTGAGGGACCGAACAGCAGATCGAAGCCCATCATCGCGACACGCGGCGGTACACGTCGAGCACCCGTTGCGCCACGACCGGCCAGGCATACCGCTCGGCAAGCGCCCGCCCCGCCCTGCCCATCGCCTCGCGCCGTGGGCGGTCGTCGAGCAGTCCGTTCACCGCCCCAGCCCATGCCGCCGCGTCGCCGCACGGCGCGAACGCCGCGCCGGCGGCTCCCGCCAGGTCCCGAAACGAAGCGATGTCGGACACCACGAGCGGCGTTCCGCAGGCCATCGCCTCGAGCAGCGTCACGCCAAACGAGGCACGCGTGGTAGGGCAGAGATACATGTCGGCGCCGGCATAGTACGCCGGGCGCTCAGAGCCCGCGTACCCGACGAATCGCACGGCGGAGCCTAGAGCTCGCGCGGCACGTTCCAGCCGGCCGCGCCACGGACCGTCGCCCACCACGGTGAGCTCCGCACCGGGATGACGGTCCAGAATGCGTGGCATCGCGGCGAGCACGGTCCCGAGATCGTTGCGCGG
>Ga0137418_10004780_pt1 | contig 12413 bp, 8 predicted proteins | sample CZODoug3_1_2_16f_FD_122242 | JGI IMG/M metagenome (GOLD analysis project Ga0137418, IMG submission 122242) | Vadose zone soil fungal communities from Angelo Coast Range Reserve, California, USA - CZODoug3_1_2_16fungal (Hybrid Assembly) | ecosystem: Environmental > Terrestrial > Soil > Vadose... | reverse complement strand
CCGGAGTTGAGGTTGTGAATGACTTTGCTCTCTCCATCGATCACCCACATGAAGCCCGGTCCGTAGAGGACATTGAATGTGCCTACTTCATTGGGTGCCAGCTGGGCCTCCCCTTCCGCGAGCAACCAACCCGGGTAGAACGACAGCGGCATGACCCGAAGGTCCGAGATCGGCAGCTTCTGCGTGAATGCGGCCGGCCCGTGGGAGCGGACCAGCACCGAGGTCAGGCGCTCAAGAAACGCCTGCGCCTCGCTCTCAGCTAACGGCAGCAACGGGCCGGGCATCAATGGGATGTGAGTCACTTGCCCAGCCGCATGAAGAACTTCCGCGACGCGATGATGAGGATCACCGGCCACATGAGCCAATGCAAGCCCAGCACGAAGTTCGCGTAGTCCTCGGGGCTGGGCCCGCCCCATGTCCATCTCTTGGGCAGGAACGGAATGGATACCGTCAATTCCCGGTCATTGGCTGGCGCCCATGCGCTCCGCGCCGTGAACACGGCCACCGGAACATGAAAGCGCACGGCCATCCAGAATCCGGCCCGCCAGTCCCATTCCGCGTCAGACGGAACACGGTACGCGCTCCAATCCCGGTTGGCGATCCGACCCGTCTCCGACGGTCCAATATTCGAGCGATTCGAGAACACGCCAAACGCGGAGAAGGCGGTCCAGATCAGGACGATGCGGATCAACCGCGAGGGGCTGGTTGTTGAGTCGGTAAAGAAATCCCAGACGGACCGGAAGCGATTGAGGGATTCCCAAACGGACCGGCCGCGATTCTTGAGCCAGCGGCCAAAGAGGGTCGATAAGTCTCCAACGGACCCGCGATTCTTGAGCCGGCGGCGAAAGATGGTCAACAAGTTCCTAACGGACCCGGCGCGATTCTTGAGCCAGCGGCCAAACTTTGTGGTGCTCTCGTCCCGCAGCCATTGCCGCATCGCCTTGTGAACCTCGTCCGCCGCGTCGTCGAGGCCGCGGTTGAACAAGTTCTGCTCGATCGAGCTGAACGTGTGACGCTGCTTGTGGGGATCCCCCGCCAGGAGTTTCAGGTAGTCTCCGGCGTCGTCGCTCTTAGTACCTCTGTCGTCCCAGAACTCCCACCACTTGATCTCCGAAAAGCGCAGGTCGATGGGTCTTGGGTATCGGCATTCGCTTGCCATGGCCGAGAACTTTCTGAAGACCGACAACTTGTTGACGCGAGCTTGATTGAGAATGATGCCGCAAGCCTTCAGGTTGTCGTCCGCCTCCCTCTTGTCGTCCGCCTCCCTCTTGTCGTCCTCCTTCTCCTTGTCGTCAACCTTTTTCTTGTCGTCCACCTTCAAGTCGAATGAACTGTAGGAAACGGCCAGTTCACCAAGGGTGCTGCCCGACAGGTCCAGCCTTCCGGGAATCCTGGCGCTTGCTTCCAACTCCGCGACGATGAGCTTCGCGAACGTGGCCCGGTCCGCGATGACGGCGCCATTTGGACGTCCGGCCGTCGGCCGCGGGTATGCAGGAAGTTTGAGGCCGGTGATGTCGGCTGCGCCCTGGCACTTCAATCCAGCCATGGCCAGGTGCGTCGCGGCCGCGCGTTTGCCAGAGCCGCTCTTCCTGATGAGGAGATCGCGCTGGATCTCGGCCTCTTCGAGGCTGATCCCGCCCTTGGGGCACTGCACGCCGGACAGGTCCACGTCCCCGAGAATGGCCGCGTTCTTCAGATCGAGCCCGCGCCGCCATTTGCCGGCAAAATCCCGGCCAGCATTCGCCCCGGGATATAGCCATCCCTGCGCCTTGGCGTCGTTCGCTTCGAGGAAGAGCCTGACGTTGCCTCCGACCTTGGCGTTGCGGAGCCGCAAAGATGCGTCTGAGCCCGTGACTTCGCGTCGACTGCTCCCAACCTCGAGATCCACGAGCGTGACGTCGTGTTGGATGTCCGCATCGGTCAGGTCAATGAAGCCTCCGATGTGGGAAGTTCTGAATTCCTCCACCGCGGCCTTCGGTCTTTCGGATTGCAGATGGCCACCGAGGATTCGCACCTCGCCAGTGGCCACGCCTTTGGCTTCGATGGACTTGCCCACACGAGTATTGCGGATTCGCAACCCCTTCGGGAGCTTGGCTCCCCCGAGCTTAATCGAACCGCCAATCGTGTTCGGAGCGGCGTCCCACCCCAGGATGAAACCGGTTCCGACCCGCAGGAAGTTTGCCGAAAGATCGCCCGTCAGGGTGACACCCCCGAATCCAACAGAGTTGTATTTGATGACCGCGCCATATAGTCCAATGCTCGAATTAGTCTCGACGTTCTCACCAGCGCCTGGGACCCCAGCCCGGACGTCTTGGAAGTCCACGGATTGTTGGATGACGCATTTCTCAAGCTCAATGTCCTCCTTGACATACGTATCCCAGAGATGAAGCGACTGAGCAGCCAATCCGGTCAAGTCGATTCGACCCAGCGTCCTCATGCGAAACAACTGTACGGCACCATTGATTCGAACCCTGCGGGCACTGAGACTGCTGGTCGACCACAGTCCGTCGATCTGCAGCCCATCGGCGGACAAATCGTCAAATGAAAACGGTTGCACGCTTTCAATCAGTGGATGGCGCTGGCCGTGCACCAGAAGGCACTGTTTTAGTGAGAGCTTGCCCTTCAGACTCGTCCCCGACAGATCCAGGCCATGTTCGAAGACGCACTCCTCGAAGCTGAGTCCGTGGTCCGTAACGAGATGTTGCAGGTTGACCCGGCCCCGGAACCTGCAGCGGCGGAAAACCCGAGTGTGAAGGGGTTCCTGAGTCAGTTGACCAGTCAGGACGAGATTCTTAACGACGGACGATTGCCCAGATTCCTTCGACAACTTCGACTCAAACGCCAAGTCCGACTCCAACGGTAACTCCGACTCCAACTTCGATGCCGGCAGTGGGATGACGCGGTCCAGTGGGCGATAGCGGGGATAGGGGCTTTCTTGGACCTGGGTGGACACGATCTTCTTGTCATGCATCATCGCAATTGAGCCATCGGCCAACACCTCAAAAGTCGCCTTGTAGATGGCGTCTCCATACAGTACACAGGCGTCAACCTCGAACCGTAGCTGATCGCCGGATGATTTCACCTCTCTTGATGCCGGCATTTTAATGTCCGTGAGAGCGGCGTCCTTAGAATCGAACCGGGCGTTTCTAGTTATCGCGTTGTCATCCTTGCTCTTCAACACGATGAACGGTCCCTCGGGACCCCACACATGGCGGCAAAAGAAGACCACGTAATCGGCTGCGTCCTCCTTTGTCCCAATGACTCGCTCCTTCCGTGAGCGCGATAGTATCCTGTTCAATTTGTAGATCGGAGACGACGTTGAGTCCAGCGGGAGCGCAAAGCCGCGTTTCCAGAGAATGTGCGCGATCCACTTTTCGTCCGAATTCGCAGGTTCAATCTTCAACAAATCGAGATGGTAAAACTTCAGATGCTGGCGACTCCAACGGCCCAATCGGGTTCGATCGAGCACTGGTTTGATGCGCCGCTCAAGGTCCGAAAGGATAGACAAAGCATCCACGTGGGGAATCAGCTCCCAACCCTCCGGGCCCGCGGCAAAGCGCACCTCCGGAACCCCCAGACTGGCGCCTGGCTGTGCACGGCAGTTGTCCGGCAGGTCGCTCACGAGCACTTGCGGCTCACGCGTTCCCAGCTTCACTAGGCCTTTCTTTCCCCGGTCAGTGAGTCCGCTTTCATTGTCCTTGGTGAAGACCCTGAATTCACGCCAAACCAGGGCGTCGCGTTCCACCATGCATGCATCCACCCTTAGGCTGTAGTCGGTGTCTTGGTAAGCCTCCTGCATGCTGTTCGTTGTCAACCAGGCTCTCACTTCCTCCTTCTCGCTCTCCAACAATGGCGTCGGCCAATCCAGCACCCCAAACGTTCTGGATTTCGGCTCCAGATCGTTCACCAGCAAACCGGCCTCCCAATCGTTCTCCAGCAAATGGGCTTCCTGGGCAAACGCCAGTTCATAGTTGAGGACTTCCACCAGGTAGTCGCGGACGGTCTTCGCGTCGATTCGGACGCATTCTAGACGACGTTTTTCTGGGCCACGTCTCTTTTCAACTACCTCAATGACGTCTGGAATGGATGCCTTGTGATCCAGGAACGGCACCGCGACGGCGTCCGTCTCCCCTTCGAAGAACAGGCACCAAAACACCACTGTCTTGTCGGGGTACACGACCTCCACCTGTACCAGGTAGCCACCCTGCAGGAACGAGGGTGTCCTCACATCAATCACGCCCACCTGCGGCGGCACGCTGGTGGACTCAGGATCCCCTGCTTTCGGGAGCAAGTTTCCCTTCAGGCGCTCCACTAGGGGCTCCACGAAACGCTGCTCAATGACGTCTGGAATTGATTTCTCACGATTTAGGAACGGCTCTACGACGACGTCCGTCTCCCTATCGAAGAATAGGCACCAAAACACCGTTGTCTTGTCGGGGTACACGACCTCCACCTTCACTAGGTAGCTGCCTTGCAGCAGAAACGAGGGTGTCCTCACGTCAACCACGCCCACCTGCCGCGGCACGGTGGTGGACTCGGGATCCGCTGCTTTCGGCAGCAAGTCTCCCTTCAGGCGCTCTACGAAACGCCGCTCAATGACGTCTGGAATTGATTTCTCACGATTCAGGAACAGCTCTACGACGGCGTCCGTCTCTCTATCGAAGAACAGGCACCAAAACACCATTGTCTTGTCGGAGTACACTACCTCCACCTGCACTAGACAGCCGCCTTGCAGCAAAAACGAGGGTCTCATCACATCAATCACGCGCACTCGCGGCGGCACGGTGGTGGACTTGAGATCCTCTGTTCTTGGGAGCAACTCTGCCAGGCGCTCCAAGAAACGCCGCTCACTGTCCTCACCGAGACGATTTACGGGTTTAGACATGCGGTTGCGGTGGGGTTAGGCCGACGTCGGTTTCTGCAAATGAGGGAAACGAGGCGCGCACGATGAGGTCTCCCTATGAGGCAGTTTCGGACGCTGCGCAAATAGCAAAAGCCGGTATGCCCAAAATCGGCTCATCAGAATCGGGGCTAAGATTGCAGGCGCAATGCTCCAGCACGGGTTGTCCTGGCGCAAGACACCGTCGTTCGGTTAGATGGCTGAGCCTTTACACCCAGTCCGGAATGGCGTCGGTAGGAGGCGTCAAAGCGAAGGGAGCAGATCTGCAGAATCGGCGCAGGGCCATCGGCCCGCCTACTACGAAGTTACCCCAACGGTACCGGCACACGCCAGTAGGTCGTGGGTAACCCGTCGTGGGGCGGCGCTCTAAGGGCAAGTAGTCCCGTCGATACAGACTCCGCCAAGCCTCATGCGATGTCCGGCATCTCGCGCTGTGAGTTTCGCTGTGAGTTTGTCACGACACTCGGTTGATCTTCGGGCCTGCTGTTACGACACCGATGCCCAGGACCTCGCGCGATTGCTACTCGGTGTCGTAACTCGGTTCCCTAACGAGTCGCATGGGGTTCAGGGGGTCGCGGGTTCAAATCCCGCCGTCCCGACTGAGTGAAGATCAAGCTCTGCAGCGACTTCTGCTGTTGGGCTTTTTCTTTGCTGCGCCCGGGTCCTCCAACCGCCGGCCGCGGCGACGTCCTTCACCGGATGACCCTTCCGCTCCGTCGCCGACTTCCGCCGAATCGAGTGCCACATCCCGCGACGCTGGGGCACGATCTTCGCCAACCGATACGCCCGACGCAGCCAGTCATCGAACAGATGACGATTGCACGGCTTGGTCGGGTCTCCACACATGATCGCGTCGATGGAGTACGACTGTATGCGAAGGAGGTTGGTGCGGGCGCTGATCGCAACTCTGTGCTATGGCCGGTGACCGTGCCCCCAAGTATATCTAGGACGCGAGTCCAGTCAGTTGGAACCGAGAAGAGAGAGATGAGTACTTTGACGGCCACCGCATCGTTGTCCGAGCAGGAAGCGCGCGGGATTGTGGATGCCATCCCCCAGACGATCGTCGTCCTCTCGCCGGACGGCGCGCCGCTGTACGGCAACCGGTCCATGCTCGCGTACACCGGCCTCACGATCGATGAAGTGATGGCCGCCGATTTCCGGGCCCGCGTCTTTCATCCGGAAGACGTCGCTCGGCTCCTGGACCAGCGGCGGCACGGCCTCGCCCGCGGCGTGCCGTTCGAGCTGGAGCAGCGCGCCCGCCGTCAGGACGGTCAGTATCGCTGGTTCCTGGTGCAGTACAATCCCGTGCGAGATGAACACGGGCGCACCGTGCGCTGGTACGCCACGGGCACGGACATCGACGATCGCAAGCGCGTCGAAGAGCGGACGCGAAACGAGAATCTCGCGCTGCGCGAAGACATCGACCGCGCCTCGATGTTCGAGGAGATCATCGGCTCATCCCCCGCCCTGCAGCGCGTGCTGGCGCAAGTGGCGAAGGTGGCTGCGACCGATTCCACCGTACTCATCCTCGGTGAAACCGGGACCGGCAAGGAGCTGGTCGCCCGCGCCATTCACAAGCGGTCCCGACGCTCGAGCCGCGCGTTCATCCGGGTGAACTGCCCGGCCATTCCGGCGTCGCTCATCGCGTCCGAGTTGTTCGGCCACGAAAAGGGAGCGTTCACCGGCGCGGTCCAGCGGCGACTCGGGCGGTTCGAGGCCGCGGACGGCGGCACGATCTTCCTGGACGAAGTCGGGGAGCTCCCCCCCGAGACCCAGATCGCACTGCTGCGCGTGCTTCAGGAACGGGAGATCGAACGGCTGGGGAGCAGTCATCCGATTACCGTCGATGTGCGAGTCGTCGCCGCCACGAACCGCGATCTCGAGGCCGCTGTCGAGCGTGGCGAGTTTCGTCAGGACCTCTTCTATCGGTTGAACGTCTTTCCGATCCGGATCCCGCCCCTGCGCGAGCGCCGGGACGACATTGCGGTCCTGGCGCAATACCTGATCGAGCGTTACGCCACGCAGGCCGGGAAGAGCATCCGCACCATCAGAAGGCAGACGTTGGAGCTGTTGCAAGCGTACGACTGGCCAGGGAATGTGCGCGAGCTGCAGAACGTGATCGAGCGCGCCGTGATCCTGTGCGAGGGCGGGACCTTCGCCATCGATGAGTCGTGGCTCAAGGGGAAACCGAGCCAGCGCTCCAAGGACATGGCGAGCGACGTGACCACGCTCGCCGATGGCGAGAAAGCGTTGATCGAAGCCGCGCTCGCGGCATCGTACGGACGGATCGGCGGTACGGTAGGGGCAGCCGCGAAGCTCGGCATTCCCCGCACGACGCTCGAGTCGAAGATCAAAGCCCTGCGCATCGACAAGCACTCGTTCCGGAAACGGTAAGGCTTCACACCCGCTTCCGGTGCCGACCATTCGGCATTTGCCGATGGGTCGACACCCTCGTTGACCTCAAGTAGTCGCCGCAAGACCACTTAGCCGTGGCTTGGTGTTTGCTTCCCTCCCGCGGGTGACCCTGAAGATCGAAAAGGCATCCGACGGCCGGACGGCGATACTCCGGCTCATTGGCCGCCTCGAGTCGGGGAACTTGGGCGAGCTCGAAGCCCAGGTCCGGAGACTCCGGCCGCGCCTCGTGTTCGACCTGGACGAGGTGACGCTGGTGGACGTCGCGGTCGTGCGCTTTCTCGTCGCCTGCGAATCCGACGGCGTCGCGCTGGTGCATTGCGCGCCATACATCCGGGAGTGGATGGGTCGGGAAGAGGGCCGGGGCGAGCCAAGATCACCATGGAGCTGAGCCCGTGATCACACTGACGATCAACGGCGGACGTCACTCCGTCGACGCGCCACCCGATATGCCCCTGCTGTGGGTCTTGCGGGACCTGCTCGGCATGACTGGCACCAAGTTCGGCTGCGGCGCCGCACTGTGCGGCGCCTGCACCGTGAACCTCGACGGCATACCACGACGGTCGTGCGTCACGCCGGTGAGCGCCGCGGTCGGCCACGCCATCGCCACCATCGAGGGCATCGGCGCCACATCCGTCGGCAAAAAGGTCCAACAGGCGTGGCTCGACCTCGAGGTCGTGCAGTGCGGCTACTGCCAGTCCGGCCAGATCATGGCCGCCACCGCGTTGCTGGCGAAGAACCCCTCGCCCACCGACAGCGATATCGACCAGGCGATGTCGGGCAACATTTGCCGCTGTGGCACCTATACCCGCATCCGCGCGGCCATCAAGCACGCGACGAGGGGCAAACCATGAGTCCGCTGTCGCGCCGGGAATTTCTAGTCGTGAGCGCCGCCGCCGGCGGTGGGCTGCTGTTGGGGTGGAGCTGGCGGACGGCCGGCGCACGGGAGACGGCATCGGTCTTCGCGCCGAACGCGTTCATTCGCATCGGCACGGACGGCCGCGTGACGCTGATCATGGGACAGGTCGAAATGGGACAGGGCACGTACACGGCGATGCCGCAGCTCCTGGCGGAGGAGCTCGAGGTCGGGCTCGACCAGGTGCGACTCGAGGACGCGCCGCCCGATGAGCAGCGCTATGCAAATCCGGTCTTTCACTTTCAGGCGACGGGCGGCTCGACCTCCGTGCTGGGCCTGTACGAGCCGATGCGGCGTGCGGGGGCGACCGCGCGGACGATGCTCATCGCCGCGGCGGTGGAGCGCTGGCAGGTGGACCCCGCGACGTGTCATGCCAAGCGCGGCGTGGTGATCCACGCCCCGAGCCGCCGCCGGCTCGGCTACGGCGCGCTCGCCGCCCGCGCGGCGGAGCTGCCGATCCCGGACAACGTCACGCTCAAACGGCCGGAAGACTTCAAGCTCATCGGCACGTCCGCCAAGCGCCTCGATTCCCCGGCGAAGGTGAACGGGACCGCACAGTACAGCATTGATGTGCGGCTGCCTGGAATGAAGATCGCCACGGTCGCCGCGAGCCCGGTGCTCGGCGGCAAGGTCGCCGCCGTGGACGACGCCAAGGCCAGGGCCGTCCCGGGCGTGCGCCAGATCGTCCGTTTGGAGGAGGTGGTCGCCGTCGTGGCGGACCACATGTGGGCGGCGAAGCAGGGGCTCGCGGCCCTCGCCATCCGCTGGGACGACGGGCCGAACGCGACGATCGGCACCGAGGACGTCGTGCGCGAGCTCGCGGCCGCGGCCGAAACGCCGGGTGTGGTGGCGCGCAAAGAGGGCGACGCCACGGCCGCGCTGGCAGGCGCGGCGGCGAAGCTCGAGGCGGTGTACGAGGCGCCGTTCCTGGCTCATGTGGCGATGGAACCGATCAACTGCACGGTGCACGTGCGGCCGGAAAGCTGCGAGGTGTGGACCGGCTCGCAGGTCCTGGGGCGCGCGCAGGCGACGGCCGCCCAGGTCACCGGCCTGCCGCTCGACAAGATCGTGGTCCACAACCATCTGTTGGGCGGGGGGTTCGGCCGGCGCCTCGAACACGACTACGTCACCCAGGCCGTGCGCATCGCGAAACACGTCGAGGGGCCGGTGAAGATCATCTGGACCCGCGAGGAAGATGTGCAGCATGACGTGTTCCGCCCGTACTACTACGACCGCGTCGCCGCCGGCCTCGACGCCGCCGGCCGGCCGACCGCGTGGACGCAGCGGCTGGTGGGCCCGTCGATCCTGGCGCGCTGGGCGCCGCCCGCGTTCCAGAACGGGCTCGACGGCGATGCGCTGGACGGGGCGGTCCATCTACTCTACGACATCCCGGCGATCCAGGTCGAGTACGTACGCCACGAGGAGCCCGTGGTGAACACGGGCTTCTGGCGCGGTGTCGGTGTCACGCACAACACCTTCGTGATCGAGAGCTTCATCGACGAGCTCGCCGCCGCGGCGAAGCAGGACCCCTTCGAGTACCGGCGCGGGCTGTTGGGGAAGGCGCCCCGGGCACGCGCGGTGCTCGAGCTGGCCGCGCAGCAGGCGGGCTGGGGCGCGACGCTACCGGCCGGCCGAGGGCGTGGCATCGCGCTCATGTACGCAGGGCACTGGGGTAGCTACGTCGCCCAGGTCGCCGAGGTCGCGGTCTCGCCGTCGGGGGAGGTGCGCGTGCACCGCATCGTCTGCGCGGTCGATTGTGGTACCGTTGTGAACCCGGACATCGTGAAAGCGCAGATCGAAGGCGGGGTCATCTTCGGAATCGGCGGCGCGCTGTGGGGCGAGGTGACCCTGAAGAACGGCCGGGTGGAGCAGTCCAACTTCCACAACGTTCGCGTGCTGCGGATGAATGAGAGCCCGGCGATCGAGGTGCATCTGGTGCGGAACTTTGAGGCACCCGGCGGGATGGGCGAGCCCGGCACCGCGGTGACGGCACCGGCACTGGCGAACGCGGTCTTCGCGGCGACGGGCAAGCGGATACGCAAGCTGCCGCTCGAGCGCCAACTCCGCTCGGCGTGAGGAGCACGCAATGAGCCGGGTTGCTCCGTTCATCGTCGTCCTCTCACTCGCCTCGGGTCGCAGCGCAGCGGCACAGACGGCCGAGCCGGCGCCGTTCGACCCGGTCGCGAGCGTCGTCATGCATCCACGGTGCATGAACTGCCATCAGGACGAGTCTCCCAGGCAGACGGACGCCGCCACGATCCATCGACCGCTGGTCGTCCGCGGAAAAGACAGCCACGGCGCGCCCACCCAACCGTGCCAGACGTGCCATCAGGCGACCAACAGCGCCGACGGTTTTGTGCCAGGTGTAGCGACCTGGCACCTCGCCCCGTTGTCCATGAAGTGGGAAGGCCGGACCAAGGCGCAGATCTGCGAGCAGATGAAGGACCCCACGCGGAACGGAGGCCGTCGCGCGGGCGAAGCGGTCATCGAACACATGAAGGTGGATCCGCTCGTCCTCTGGGCGTGGGCCCCCGGCAAGGACCGGTCGGTTCCACCGCTTTCGCACGAAGCGTTTGTGGCGGCCCTGGAAGTGTGGGTGCGCGCCGGCATGCCATGCCCGCAAGGCGGGTAACGTAGAACTCAGAGGCGCTGGGCGGAACCAGCCCAGCGCCTCGCGCACCGATGGTCGCCATCATCCCGTGATCCTCGTGTGAGAGTCCATGTCCCATCCGCTCGTTCAAAGAGTCCTGGCCCAATACGACGGTGGTGCCGATGAAGAAGCAAGCTCCACTCGCGAACAAGAAACGCTGCCCCTGGTCAGGGACCGACCCGTTGTTCATCGCCTACCACGACGAAGAATGGGGCGTCCCCCTACACGACGATCGCGTGCTGTTCGAGTTCCTCGTTCTTGAAGGCGCCCAGGCGGGCTTGAGCTGGAGCACGATCCTGCGCAAGAGAGACGCCTACCGGCGCGCCTTCGACCGGTTCGACCCACGGAAGGTCGCACGCTACGAGAAACGGAAGGTCGCGGCTCTGCTCACAGATGCGGGGATCGTGCGCAACCGAGCGAAGATTGCATCGGCGATCAAGAACGCGAAGGCGTTCCTCGACGTGCAGGCGGAGTTCGGCAGCTTCGACGCGTACCAGTGGCGCTTCGTCAACGGTCGCCCGATCCAGAACCGCTGGAGAGCCGAAGGCGGTATCCCCCCTCGCAGCGCCCAATCCGACGCCATGAGCGACGATCTGAAGAGCCGTGGCTTCAGCTTCGTGGGTTCGACGATCATCTATGCGCACATGCAGGCGGTCGGGATGGTCAATGACCATCTGGTCAACTGCTTTCGACATCGGGAGGTCGCCCAGCTCGGGCGAGGCAGGCACGCATGACGGACAACGCGCAGCGCAACAAAGTCATCGTCCGCGAATTCCTCACTAAGACTTTTACCGATCGCGACTTCACTGCGCTGGAGCGGTGGCTCTCGCCCGACTACATCCAACACAACCCTTTTATTCCCGCCAAGCGAGCGGGCCTGCGCGCCCTGGTGGAGAAGTATCCCGAGGGTAGGCACTACGAGCCCGGTATGATCATCATCGCAGAAGGCGATCTCGTTATGGCACATGGTCGCTATTCAGGCGGCGGGGGCAAGACGCTTATTGCCGCAGACATTTTTCGATTCGAGGGCGATCTTATCGTCGAACATTGGGACGTCCTGCAGGAAGAAGTGCCGGCGGAAAAAACAGTGGCCGGCAACGCGATGTTCACGAGGCCATAACGTTTCGTCGGCCTCGACGTGAAGATCCTCGCCGGACGTTCATCGGCCCCTTACGCCATCACGTACGTGAATCCCTCCGAAGCCGGGGCCGGAAAAACGGCGACCCCCGATCCACTTCAGGGGGTCGCGTGCTGTGAGTAATCCTGTGAGTTTCTCACGACACTCGATTGATCTTCGGGCTTGCTGTTACGACACCGATGCCCAGAACGTCGCCTGATTGCTACTGGGTGTGACGCTCCTTCATGTCGCGCATATCACCCTCCGAGCACGCGAACCGGCGTCACCCAGCGACCCGCCGATCGCGCAACGCCTGGACCGCGAGGATAACCGAGAGCCCGCCGGTCACTCCGAGGACATACAGAGTCCAGATGAACAACAGGGCGCCGCTCTTCTCGAGAAACTCCGGGCGCAATCC
>Ga0137418_10004777_pt1 | contig 12414 bp, 11 predicted proteins | sample CZODoug3_1_2_16f_FD_122242 | JGI IMG/M metagenome (GOLD analysis project Ga0137418, IMG submission 122242) | Vadose zone soil fungal communities from Angelo Coast Range Reserve, California, USA - CZODoug3_1_2_16fungal (Hybrid Assembly) | ecosystem: Environmental > Terrestrial > Soil > Vadose... | reverse complement strand
GAGATATTCGGCAAGACAGAAGACGCAATCGCATCTTTCAAAGGGTCCACGGCAACAAGGTAATCATCCCGGTCATGTCACTGAGGCTCGCCCACTACTCTTCTTTATCCCGATACTCACCGGGAACGTCATCCTGCTGCACCGACCACAAGTGTATGGTTCGCCAAAACTCCGGCCGACCGTAAAATCAATAAGATAGCTTGCTGCCGTCCCACCACCGCTCTGTTATAAATCCTCATCATGTTTGGTTTCGTAGGGCTCTTCTTTGGAGTGCTGGTTCGCCTCTCGTCTTCTTCCCAGCAGCACCGCTGTTCCTGTTCATAAAAGGAAAAGATATCACCATCCCGAAAGGCACTGAGATAACCGCTTACATAAATGGAGACATTCCTCTCGATGCCAAGAGATTTCAACCACCCGACGCAGCGAAAACCGAGAGTGCTATCTCCTCTACTCCAGCAGCGGCATCTGCGGAGACTATGGTTTCAACGATAGAATTAAAATCCAATCCAGACGGAGCTGAGATCAGCATTGATGCTAAGTACGTAGGCAATACACCGACGACCTTGCATCTTTCAGTGGGGGACCATGCGATTAAATTTGAGAAGCCTGGGTTCAAGCCATGGGAGAGGACACTGACGATCACCCCCGGCGAAATTACCACAATTCCAGCGACGCTCCAAAAATTAGAGGTAGCGCCGCCCCAATAAATTTGTTATCTCATTCTCTCGAATTCAGAATATCTGCTAGCCCTGCGAGCGCCAACCAGTGTCGTGGATGCGGCTTCTTTCGACCTGCACGGATGTCTGAGGCATAAGGCAACGACACACCTAAAGTCATTGCAATTCTTGAGATCGAATAATTTGCTAGTTTCGGGTGAACCTGCGTTGCATAAACGGTTTCATCGAGCCAAACCGGTTTGTCTTCTGGTTTCCAAGCGAGTTCGGCCAGCCTGTGGGATCGTTGTTTTTCTCCAAGCCGAGCTAACACCTGAGGCTGCTGAGCGGCAACCCTCGCATAGATTGCAGTTTTCACTTTTGAGCCTCCGTTAGCCCGCTTTCGCTGAGCCCAACCCGCCTAAACCCCCGTTTAAAACCATCGCTAAGGGCCCTACGGGCGCGAGGCGGGGCTTTTGCCCTTGGTAAGCCTTACACCCTAGAGGTTTGTGCCACACCTATTGATTATTATATCTAGACTAATGTATATATATAGGATAGTATATATATACAGGGCGGCCTACGCCCGTTCGGCATTCTGTCTGGGGTGCAACCATGATTAGATGCAGGCTAAAGGAAGTTCTTAAACGTAAGGGTTGGACACGGTACAAACTCCAACAGAAAACTGGTATTACCTACCCCACCCTTCACGCGCTTTATCATGAACGAAGCAAGGGCTACAGAGCCGATGTTTTAGATAAGCTCTGCTATGCTCTGAAATGCGTGCCAGGAGATTTGTTAGAGTGGCGACCGGATCGGTTCCCCAGAATCAAGCAAAAGAAATAGACACCTCAGAATTGCCATCGATTTCATTTGTGCGTTTACGAGCCGCTGAGGGGACCTGTACGGACTGCCAGCTCACTCGGCCGACGCAACACCCGCTTGAACCTGCGTCGGACTCCCGGCAATTCGCACACACAATGGTGAACTGCTCAGTACTCCCCGTATCTGCCTTTCACCGAATCCAAGAGCTTCTGCGAGTCGTAGCCGATGCCATCCTTGAAGACAATTTCCACTTTTTCAATATCAGAAATCTGTTTCGTAGGATCGCCCTTGATCACCACGATATCCGCATTCTTTCCCGCTGCGATCGAGCCGATCTGTTTGTCTCTGCCTAGGTAGATAGCGCCGTTCAACGTTGCGATCCTGATTGCCTCAACTGGCGAAAAACCAGCTTCCACGAGCAATTCGATTTCACGTTGATCGCCAAATCCTGGCACCACATCGCCCGTCCCAGTTGGATCAGGGCCCGCAATCAACAAACCGCCGGCTGCCGCGAAGGCGCGCTCGAGTGCCAGATCGCGTTTCCATAGCAACTTTGGGTCGGTTTTGGGCCGCGGCACAGTCCCCGGTCGGTGCCGCAGAAGCAAGAACGCCTCCTTTGCTTCGGGGCTCATCGCGTCCAGGGCCTTCTGATTAATCTGTGTAGGTCCACCGTCTCTAAACTCGGCCGCGGATCCTTCAAACACAGGCAGGGTAGATGTGATGGCGACGTGATGCTTCACGAGTGTTTCAATCAACTCTCGCGCCTCTACGCTGTCCGCTTCCATGTGCTCGAGCGTATAATTCCCCTGGCTGTCGCTGCACATGTCCGGCTTCTTTCCCGGATCGAGTTGTGTGTTTACAAAAAATCCGTGCTCGAGATCATCGATCCCTAATTCCGCCGCTTCTTTGTAGGTGACCGAGCATAAGTGCCCCGTGACTTTTATCCCGCGTTTGTGGGCGGCTTCGATCGCAGCCTTTAATTCCGCCCGCGTGATGTTCATATACGCTTTGAACGACGTTACTCCGCGATCGGCCCAGTATTCGACCAGTTGTCGCGCGTCCTCCGCACTGGTCAGGTGGGGCATTTGGATGAAATAGCTCTCCGCGCCTTCCAGATAGGGGCCAGTCACGTCCATGTGTGGCCCCGGCAGTTTGCCGGCGTCAATTTCGCGTTTCAGGTTCAGATCGGCGTAAGTCTCCACGCTTCCCGTTGTGCGCATCGTGGTCACGCCACCGGCCAGGTAGAGACGCGGAGCGGAAAAGGTCATCTGTGGCACGAGCACCGGCGGATCGGATTTCCACTCGCTATTCAGGTTTGGGCGTGCGATGTAGAAGAGATGGTTGTGCATCCCCACGATGCCCGGCATCACTGTGTATCCGCGGAGGTCAAGAATCGTGGCTCCCTTGGAAGCTGTAACATCGGTGCCATTTTCAATTGCCGAAATCTTTCCGTCCTCGATGAGGACGTTCCGATCTTCCACCGCTGCCGCGCCCGTGCCGTCAATCACCCGCACATGCGCCAAAACAACTTTCGCCGCGTCCACCCGCACAAACTGCTTTACATTTTTGGAAAGCTCGCCGGTTTGTGCAGCCGCTGGCAGAGAAATGATAAATACTGCGAGAACAGACGCAGAGATATGTCGCATTCTCACCCCTCCTGAACATTCAGATATTGTACAGGTCTCTGGTTCGTCCGCAATCCGGGCAACCAGCGATCAACCAGCTCAGGCAATTACGCTCTCCTTGCAGGGATGAGCGGAGCGACGTTGCATTTGTTGTGAGCTGCTTTTCACCTGCGTCTGATGGCAATTGAGTGTCCAGATCGGAGAAAGGGAAGTGCCACCGCGGAGCGGCAGAGTTGCTCGGGGCCGCTTCTCCGACGATCCCGAACTGTCCGGAACTCATTGCTCTCGCCGCGGTTAGCGATCGATTGAACATTCAGGAGTAGCTCGTTTGTCCGCGAAGTTCGGTTGAACTAATTGCAGACTGTTGCTTCTTCAAATTTCCGGAGAAAACATGGGGTAAATTGATTTCCAAACTTGTTTTAGCAAAATCTGCTATAAGACTAATCGCAACTTTTGATTCTTGTGGCTGATTACTCAAATCGGTCGTCAAAAAAAACGATTGCGAATCAAAGCCGTTCCCAAGTTCGGTGGGATTCAATGAAACTTCGAACCAGGCCTCAATTGGCCAAAAAGACTAAGGGGCCCGTAAAATCGCTGATCAAGGCCCTTCGCATTCTGGACAAACTCGGCGATTGCCCCGGCGGATCGGGAATTACAGAGATAAGCGATGCCCTCAAGACGCCGAAGAGCACGGTTCACCGGCTCATGGTCACGATGGAGGAAGCGGGCTACGTCATTGTCGACCCGCAAACTTCGAAATACAGTTTGGGGAATCGGGTTGCCCGGCTGGGCGAACAGTTGAACCAGCAATCGCCATTACTTACCTTTGGGGTTCCGATGTTGGAACAACTCACTCGGGATTGTCACGAGGCCAGCCATCTGGCCATCATGCAGGGAAAAGAAGTTGTTTATATCTCTCACGAGGAAAGCAAAGAGCCCGTTCGAATCAGCTTTGGAATGGGGCACCGGGCCCCCGTGCATTGCACCGCGCTTGGCAAAGTGTTTTTAGCGGGGCTTTCGGAGACCGAAATATGGATGCTTTACGAGAATAAGAAGAAATTGGACCGCCTCACTCCGAACACCGTCACATCCCTACGCGAGTTGATAGCTGAGATTGCCATTGTCCGCAAGGAAGGCATCGCATACGACAACGAAGAATATATGACCGGATTACGCTGCATGGCCGCGCCGATTCGGGATTTCACTTCGAGAATCGTGGCTGCAATGAGCCTCTCGATGTTGAAGCATAAAATGTCCGAAGAGAAGAGAGCCTTTTTCCAGAATGCTCTGAGGCGAGTCAGTCTGGAATTTTCGGAAAAACTCGGATTTCTCCCCATCCAGAAGTATCCCGGCTTCTGAATGTCTCTTGTGTAGTCGTCGGGACCTAGCTGAGTTACTTTTCTCCACACTCTCACGTTTTCGATCTACAACAATGCCGCGTAATTGCCGCGGCTGGAAGTGTATTTCGAGCGCGATACCGCAGGGGGGAGTTCAGGCATTCCGCATTGTGGAACTGCGTTCCAAAAATATTTCTTGACAAGCTTTTATTGCGGGTGTTACCAAATGTCCCCAAGCCGCGAGCGGCATTGCTTGCTCGAGGAAAAGTCAGATTGGGGATTAGGGTCTTCGTATCTCTAAATCGGATTGTCGGCTCTTAGACGTCATGGCATTCGTGTATCCCAATGCCATGGCCGGTGCCGGCCGCGAGACATTGAATCGCCGCCGGGCGGGGCGAACGGGAGCCGTGAAGTTGCCACCGGTCTTGTCAGAAAGCGCTCTGCCAGCACCGTGAGTTCGATTGCTCAGCGGAACCACTGGGGACGTACGGGGAGTTCTGAATTCATACAGGAGGATGCAATCATGAATCGAAGTTGGCGATTCCCGGGTATGCCGAGCTTGGTCCTTGCGCTTGCACTCTGGGTTTCCTGTCCTGCGCAACTTCATGCACAGACGGTCAGCACGGGCGCGATTGCGGGCACAGTGACCGATCCGTCGGGAAGCGCAATCCCGTCCGTAAATATATCCGCGACGGAAAAGGCTACCGCTTCGAAACGTAAAGTCCAGACCGATTCAAGCGGAAGTTACCGCTTCAGCCTGCTCCCGCCCGGCGGCTACGAGCTCCGGTTTGAGGCTACTGGTTTTAAGAGCGTGGTGCTGCCTCCGGTGATTGTAACTGTTACGGAAACCAGCACGCTTAACGTGCAGATGATTCTGGGCGAGGCGAGGGAGACGGTGGAGGTTTCCGCAACTGTGCAGGCCGTTCAGTCAGAAAACGCCACATTGGGCACCGTCGTTGATAGCCGCACCATAGGGGATCTTCCCCTTTCTACCCGGAACTACACGCAAATTCTTACGATGTCCACGGGCGTTGTGGCGGATGTGAGCAACGCCGCGAATCTCGGCAATGGAACGCAGGATTTCTACGTCAATGGAGCCAGCAATACCAGCAACAATTTTCAAATGGACGGCTCGGACGTGAATAATTTCGGCAGCGGCCGCGCCGGAACGTTTCTACAGCAGGGTGGTATTCCCATTCCCAATCCGGATGCCATTCAGGAATTCAAGATTCAGACAAGTTTGTACGATGCGGGATATGGCCGCGGGGCCGGCGCAAACGTTGAAGTCATCACCAAGTCCGGCAGCAATCAACTGCACGGTTCGGTTTTTGAGTTCCTGCGAAATGACAAGCTGGATGCCAACGATTTCTTCCTCAATCAACAAAATCAGCCCCGCTCGGTGATGAAGCAGAACCAGTTCGGCGGCAGCCTGGGCGCTCCGATCATCAAAGACAAATTCTTCATCTTCGGCTCCTACCAGGGGACTCGGCAGGTGAACGGGTTGAGCGCCGGCTCACTTTCATCGAACTCACTACCCCCGCTTACCGATGACCGTTCCGCTGCGACATTGGGGCAGGAGTTCTGCGGACAGGCGGGGGCGAACGGTGGAACGGCAGTGGCTTGCGACGGTTCCAATATCAATATCGTGGCGCTCAATCTTTTGAACACCAAAATCCCCAACGGGACGTATCTCATTCCCACACCGCAAACGATCACGAACAACCAGGGGTTTTCGGCATTCAGTCTTCCCGGGCGATTCACGGAAGATCAATTCCTCATCAACGGCGACTATGTCATATCAGACAAACATCGGTTGGCCGAACGTTATTTCTATGCCCGGGCGCCGCAAAACGTTCCCTTCAGTCAATGCTTCTTCAGCACTCCGTGCACGCCTGGTTCCGATCAAGGCGCGCAGTTCAACAACCATGTTGCTTCGCTAAAACTTACCTCGCTCTTATCCAACGCATTAGTCAATGAGGCCATGGTGGATTACTCGCGGAATCGGGGAGTCCTCGTCAGCGGCAGCAAGATTACCGATGAGAGTCTCGGTATCACCCCGGGTGACCCGACATTTCCGAAGATGCCGACAATTGCGGTAAGCGGACTTTTCAGTGTTGGCGGAAATTTCAACGACGACTCCGATTCGACCGTCAACCAGTTCCAATACTCGGACCAAATCGCATGGACGCGCGCCAGGCACACCGTACGGGCCGGATTCCAGTTCGTTCGGGCGCAGTTTGATTTCAACGACCCTGGCCCTCGGCGAGGAATCCTCTTGTTTCTCAGCTTCCCTGATTTCCTGCTTGGCCTGAGTGCGGCACAGAACGGAACACAATTCAGCAATGTGTTTTTGAGCGAAGGAATCGCGGGATCCCTGTCCAAGGCCTATCGAGCGAACAACTACGCAAGCTTTGTCCAGGATGATTTCAAGATGAACCCGCGGCTCACCTTGAATTTCGGACTGCGCTGGGAGATCAACGGCGGGGTCAGTGAGGATCAGGGCCGATTCAGCAGCGTATTCCCAAGCTTGGCCCAGGCGAGCAATGCCCAGGTTGAGGCAGGGGGCACTCTGGCGGGTTGGGTAGTTCCCTCGAATTTTTCGCTTCCGATTCCAGACGGCGTCACCAAGCTGGGCGGGAAGACGCTGGCTCGCAACGGGGCACCGCTGCACAATTTCGGGCCGCGTTTTGGCTTCGCGTGGCAGCCGCTTCCCAACTCGCAACGATTGGTTCTGCGGGGCGGGTACGGTGTTTTCTATACACGGACCAACGGCAACTCAGTTTTGCAGACCGTCGTATCGCCTCCTTTCGTAAGTTTCGGAGTCGGAGTCGGAGCGGGCAATTCTTTGGCAACGTTCGAGGTTCCGTTCAATCCGCCTCCGGCGCCCGCCATTTTTCCGACACGCACGCTTAATTCGGGACTCTCGGCGGACTACGTAGCCGAAAACTACGATTCGCCAATGGTTCAGCAGTACAGCCTCGACGCCCAATACGAATTTCTCCCGAGAACGGTGTTGGAGGTCGGTTTCGTTGGGACGCGTGGAACGCGACTGGCTTCCTCTCGGCTAACAAACACGGCGCTTTTGGCCAGCCCCACGAATCCGGTCAACGGAATGACCGATAACACCATTGCCAACGCAGGGCTCCGCGTGCCAATCCTGGGTTTCTCCCCCAATGGGCTCACCAGTATCGAAAGCTACGGGTTCTCCATGTACGACGGCTTGCAGGTGACCGTGCGAAGGCAATTAAGCCACGGCATACAGTTCCAAGGTGCCTATACGTGGGGCAAGAACCTCACCGACGTCGAGGGCGTCGGGTTCCAATCCGTCTTTCTTGGCGGCGATGGGAACAGCAATGATCCCAACGACCGCCACCAGCGATGGGGACCTGCAGATTTCGATCGTACGCAGCGCTTTGTGTTCACCTATCTCTGGGAGATTCCCCATCCGGCCGGAGAGAGTTTCCTCGACCGCAAAGTGCTGAGCGGTTGGACTTTTTCCGGTGTAACGACTTTCCAGAGTGGTCTCCCGGTCACGCTCACAGATTCTCTGGGAGGATCTATCTTCGGTAGCGCCAGCACTTCGAGAGGGGAACTCTGTCCCGGATTCACACCGGGTCAGGTCGTCACTGGCGGCGGCGTCGAATCCCGGCTTGGAAACTACTTTAACCAGGGCGCATTGGCAGACACACTTCTTTCACCTGCAGGTTGCGGGTTGCCTGTCATCGGCGACGGCACCGGGTACGGGAACCTCGGGCGGGCGTCATTCCGGGGACCGCATCAAGCCAATTTTGATTTGTCGTTGGCTAAAACTACGACTGTCGGCGGCTTGAACGAAGGGGCGACGCTTGAGTTCCGTGCCGAATTTTTCAACGCATTTAACCACCCGCAATTCCAGAACCCCGGCAGCGCCATAGGAACCGCGAGCTTTGGAAAAATCCAGGCGACTTCCGTTGCGCCGCGGTTGATCCAGTTCGGCTTGAAATATAGCTTCTAGGATCAGCCTGGATTTCAATTGACTTTTGTCCTGGCCACCCCGCCACATGGAGAAGAGGCCCTCACAGACTTCCTTGCATCATCACTCAGATGCAAGGGGCTGTGTAGGGCCTCCTCTCTTGCCTGCAGTTTGTTTATTGTGTTGCCGGAACGGAAGAGGTAAACCGATGAAGAAGTTACAGAAGTTGCTGAGAGCAAGCTTGCTGTCGAACTTGTTCTTGCTGTTGTCTCTCCCGCTTGTGGCCCAGCAGTCCGGTGATCCCGCCAACCATTCCCTCGAACCGAGCCCCAAAACGATTGCCTTTGGCTATTACTCGGCCGACGCTCCTCCTGTTCTCAGAATCAAGTCCGGGGACACTGTGGAAGTCCACACCTTGATCACTTCCGACCCTGAAAAACTCGAGCATGCCGGAGTTCCGCCCGAACAGGTCGAGCAGTCCCTCCGCGACATTTTCAAGGAAGTTAAAGACCGGGGCCCGGGGGGACACGTATTAACTGGACCAATCTTCGTCGAAGGGGCGGAACCCGGCGACGTCCTCGAGGTGCGCATCCTCGGCATCCGCCTGGCCATTCCCTATGCGTACAACGGGTTCGGTCCGGGTTCGGGCTTCCTGCCGGAAGATTTTCCCTATCCGAAAATGAAAATTATTCCTCTTGACGATAAACGCATGATTGCCCGCTTCACACCGGGGGTTGAGATTCCTCTTCATCCATTCTTTGGGAGCATGGGAGTTGCTCCCCCATCGGGACGCATCAGCAGCAATCCCCCTTGGATCCATGCAGGCAACTTGGACAACAAGGACTTGGTCGCCGGCACCACACTCTATATCCCTGTCCACGCAGCCGGCGCGCTGTTTGAAGTCGGCGATGGCCACGCCGGCCAAGGCGATGGCGAAGTGGATATCACCGCGTTGGAAACCTCATTGATTGGCCGGTTCCAGTTTATCGTTCGGAAGGATATGCATCTTCTCTGGCCCCGCGCGGAAACTCCCACCCACTTCATGACCATGGGCCTGCACGAAAATTTGACTGAGGCGACCAAACTTGCCGTGCACGAAATGATAGATTTTCTGATGACCACCAAACATCTTTCCAGGGACGACGCATACATGCTGTCGAGCGTCGCTGCCGATCTGCACATCACCGAGTTGGTGGACGGCAACAAGGGAGTCCATATGATGATTCCCAAGGGAATTTTTCTGCCCCAGTCCAAGTGAGAGAAACAGGCGCGCGGGTACCTGCCACCATCAGAAAGGTTGAGCTTCGCCTATGATTAAAAAACTGATTCTCCTTCTCTGGGCGCCTCTGATTTTTTGCGCGCAAGCGGTCTTTTCCCAGGACGCACCCGCTGCCAAGGCCCTGACGGCAGAACGTCACGAGTTCGTGATTGAAAATTTCAACACAGAAAGCGGGATCACGCTGCCGCGGGCGGAGATCGTATATGGGACATACGGTAAGTTGAACGATGCGAAGGACAACGTCGTGCTGCTTCCCTCGCATTACATGGCGAACTTTCACGGGTACGAATGGCTGATCGGGGCGGACAAGGCGCTCGATCCTTCGAAGCTGTTTCTTGTCGCGACCGAACTGTTTGGAAATGGGAACTCTTCTTCACCCAGCAACACGCCGGAGCCGATTCACGGCCCGCGGTTCCCGGTGATCACGATTCGCGACAACGTGGACGCGGTCCACAGGCTCTTGGTGGAAGAATTGAAGATTACCCACCTGCGCGCGATCATCGGCTTTTCGATGGGTGCGCAGCAGGCCTTTCAATGGGCCGTCAGCTATCCCACATTTGCGGACCGAATCGTTGCGACAGCCGGCACCGCCAAGTGCTATCCGCATGGCGTGGTGAGACTCGAAGGTCAGATTGCCGCGCTGACGACTGACACCGCGTTTTCGAACGGCGACTATAAGGAGCAGCCCCAAAAAGGGCTGGAGGCGTTCGCGGTCGTCTGGACAGCCTGGCTTTTCTCACAGGAGTGGTGGCGCCGAGAACTCTGGAAGGAAGGCCCCAAACCCGGGAAGACCTTTGACGAAGTCCTGCATGAATTTCGCACCAATTTCATACCCGGCGCAGATGCCAACAATTTGATCTTACAAATGCGTACCTGGGAGAAGCACGACGTGGGGACCACGCCGGGGTTTGGCGGGGGCGTGGAACGCGCGCTGAAGTCCATCAAAGTTCCGTTGTTGTACATGCCGTCGGAGACCGATTTGTATTTTCCTATTGGGGATGCTCGATACGAGGCGGCATTTATTCCCGGAGTCTCCCTTGTGCCGATCCCATCCCTATGGGGGCATACCGCGGGCGCGGCCAGTAATCCAGCGGACGCAAAGTTTCTGAATGAAACCATTGGCAAGTTTTTAGCGGTGGACAAGCGCGTGCCCTAGATTGATCTCTTGTTTGCCAGACATCCATCTTTACAGTGTCATTCTCAATAAAAACGTCGTGGAAATGCCGGCACACTTACTGGTCTTACTTCTTGTTGTTAGCCCTTCCACGACTTCACCGAACTGGGATTGATTGCGATTGCTAGCCCTCTTGTATTTGCTCACCGCGTATCCAGTCTTCCTTTTGTCTCGCATACACCCTGGTGCGCAAGGCAGTGTGTCGCAATTTATTTCCTGGGCGCCATTTTTTAATTCGTTGGATGACGGCGGCCTTCATGTCCGACCGGAGGCTGCACGGTTTGAGCTAGCAAAGCAAACCGAATGCGGAATCGTAATGAGGCCCACCAGGCGAAGGGATGCGCAGTTCTACACAGCGGAAGGTCAGTTGAGTTTGCCCGGATAAAACGAAGGGCGGTCGCCTGTGACCGCCCTAAGGAATCCTGAGATGGTTGCGGGGGCCCGCAACGATCCGAATTTGTTGATCCCACCGTTCAGATTCGAGCTGGTTCGGGGTACAGCGTAGTTCAGGCTGAACCGCAAACCTCTTGGTCCCGAATCAACGCACGGAAGTCGCGAAAATCAATATAAAGCGTTGAATCGGCGTCGGATAGATGAGCAACTTTCTCCCTTAATTGGGCTCCTCATTGGGCTACAAATCAATAACATCACAGGATACATGAGCTGAAATTTTCGTACCCATCGTCTTCCACCCAGTCGTAAACTGGACACCAATGTGTGAGTCGGATGTCCTTTCCTCTGCTCGGATGAGGCTGTTGCAAAGGGGTATACGGCTCGAGGTCAGTGTAGTAATACCAACCTCCGCCCTTCCATTCTGTCGGTTTAACGAGGGTGCCATCTTCGCTGAATTCAAGAGACAGGTTGTTGAAAGGATTTGGACCAAGTGGCTTAGTCCTTTCGTCCTTCCCCTTGATACTGTTGATGTGGATTCCGAGGACGCGATTGCCCCGCTTAAGGCTCTTGAAGATTTCATATCGAACCCATCGCCGTGCCCAAGTATCCGAACCGATGAGGATTGCGGTCACGGAAGTATTTTCCAGTTCAGCGTTTGTCAGGCGCTTCAAAGCCAATGGACTGGTATTCCTCGCTTCTTCCCAAATTGAATGGTCATAATAGCCGGCGGACTCCACTCCGCCAGCGAAATTGTGTTTTCGCACCACGTTTGCGCGGAAATCTTTTACGTCTTGGTAGTGGAATGCAAAGTAGACGCGTTTCGCCATGCCGTCTACCCTTCCAATGCGCTCGCGTACTTGCTCTTGTACACGTCCCGGAAATCGGCATCGTGACAGATGCAAATGCCGCGGGGGTCCTTTGCCGCGGGCTGCGTCAAGTCGGACCCCAACGCACGCATGACGTTAATCCGGGTTATCTGAGTTCCAAGGCCGTTTAGCCCCAGCGCCTTCCGCACGGCTGCGGCAGCCAGCAGCAACCCACTTAGCGCGGCTTGATGCGCCAAGGGAACATGCACTTCCTGCCTGGGCGTACCAAGTTCGCCCAGGGGAAGCAGCGCGCCGGTACAAAACCCCTCCGTATACAACTGCCGGACCGTGCGAACTTAGAAAGGCAAAA
>Ga0137418_10004776_pt1 | contig 12416 bp, 8 predicted proteins | sample CZODoug3_1_2_16f_FD_122242 | JGI IMG/M metagenome (GOLD analysis project Ga0137418, IMG submission 122242) | Vadose zone soil fungal communities from Angelo Coast Range Reserve, California, USA - CZODoug3_1_2_16fungal (Hybrid Assembly) | ecosystem: Environmental > Terrestrial > Soil > Vadose... | reverse complement strand
GAGGAAGCGCGCCAGGCGCATCGGCATCACAGATTGCTCCAGAACCTGCGCGTGCGCCTGCACTACGCCGCGGCACGTCGCGAGGATCGGCTGCTGTTCGACTACCAGGAGAGCCTGGCGCGGGAGCTCGGCTATTCCCCTACCGCGCACCGGCGCGCCGGCGAGCAGTTGATGCAGACCTACTTCCGCACGGCGAAGGCCGTAACCCAGCTCAACACCATATTGTTGCAGAACATGGGTACCGAGATTTTTCCGGCGAGGAATTCCGATGTTGCGGAAATCAACGGGAAATTCAGGCGGGTAGGTGAATTGCTCGAAGCGCACCCTTCCGATCTGTTCGAGCGCGAGCCCACCGCGATCCTCGAGAGTTTTCTCGTCATGCAGCAGCACTCGGAGCTGAAGGGCATGACGGCGCAGACGCTGCGCGCGCTCTGGCGCGCGCGCGACCGCATCGACGCCGCGTTTCGACGCGATCCGCGGAATCGCGCGACTTTCCTTTCCCTGCTGCAGCAGCCGCGCGGCATCGTGCACGAATTTCGTCGCATGAACCAATACGGCATCCTGGGAAGGTATCTACCCGCCTTCCGGCGCATCGTCGGCCAGATGCAACACGATCTTTTCCACGTGTACACCGTGGACCAGCACATCCTCACGGTCCTGCGCAACGTGCGCCGCTTCACGATGCTCGAGTTCGCGCACGAATATCCGCTGTGCAGCCGCCTCATCGCCAGCCTCGAGCGCCATTGGCTGCTGTACATCGCCGCGATATTCCACGACATCGCCAAAGGCCGCGGGGGCGATCACTCGCAACTGGGCAGGCTCGAGGCCCGGCGTTTCTGCCGCCAGCATGGCCTTGCGGCCGAAGACATGCAGCTCGTCGAGTTCCTCGTCGAGCACCATCTCACGATGTCGTCGGTGGCGCAGAAGCAGGACCTGTCCGATCCGGAGGTCGTGCGGCGCTTCGCCGGTGTCGTTGGCACCGAACGGCGGCTGGTCGCGCTCTACCTGCTGACGGTCGCGGACATCCGCGGCACGAGTCCCAAGGTGTGGAACGCCTGGAAAGGCAAGCTCCTGGAAGACCTGTTCCACGCGACGCAGCATTTTCTGAAGGGCGGGAAGGTCGAGGCAGACCAGTACATTCAGAGCAAACAGGACGAAGCCAAGCGCCTGTTGCGGCTCTACGGGCTGTCCGACACCGTCCAGGATGCGCTGTGGCGCCATTTCGATGTCCCGTATTTCCTGCGCCACGACGCCCAGGAAATCGCCTGGCACACGCGGCTCTTGCACCACCACGAAAGCGCGGACAAGCCGATAGTCAGGGCGCGCCTTTCCCCGGCTGGCGAAGGCCTGCAGGTCATGATCTACGTGCCCGATCAGCGCGATCTGTTCGCACGCATTTGCGGCTACTTCGGGTCGGTCGGCTTCAGCATCGTCGATGCCAAGATCTACACCACGCGGCACGGCTACGCTCTCGATACATTCCAGGTCATGGACATCGGCAGCGTGCCGCATCCGCGAGACATGATCGCCCAGATCGAGTCCGAATTGGCGGATTGGCTGGCGAACCAAGTCCCGCTGGCGCAGCGTGTCCAGGGACGGGTATCGCGACGCGTCAAGCACTTTCCGATCGCGCCTGAAGTGCACATCGTCCCCGATGAAAAGGGGCAGTACCACTCCCTGTCGATCACCGCGGGCGACCGGCCCGGCCTGCTCTATGCCATCGCGCTGGTGCTCAGCCGCTACGGGGTCAGCCTGCACACCGCCAAGATCGCCACCCTCGGCGAGCGCGCCGAGGACGTTTTCGTCGTGTCCGGCGCCGCGCTCGCCAATCCGAAGACCGTGCTGCAGCTCGAAACGGACCTGCTTAAAGCACTCCAGCCTTAAAGAACGCAGCGACGGGATACCTTTTCCCAGACCTCACGACGTCTTTTTGCGCAATACCAGCACATTGCCGAGCACGCACAGCGCGATGCCCACTACGGTCTCCGGATGCCAGCGGAAGCCTTCGAGGAACGTGGACAGCACCACCGCCACGATCGGGATCGCCACGGCGATATAACCGGCCCGGTCGGCGCCGATGCGTCCCAAGAGTGTAAGGTAGCCGCCGAAGGCGAGCACGGAGCCAAACAGCGCGAGGTATAAGAGCGACAAGCTGTAAGGCACCGTGCACTCGAACACGAATTTCTGACCGGTGAACAAGGCGAACAGCGTCACCAGCAACCCCCCGTACAGCATGCCAAAGGCATTCTGCTGTACCACCGGCAGCCCGTGGCGCTGATTGCGCACGGCGGTGATATTGCCTAGCGAGGCCGCGAGCGTGCCGGCCAATCCGTATGTCAATCCGAGGATGCCGGCTTTCCCGTCGGAAAAGACCGTCAATTCCGGTGCGAACACGATAGCGACCCCAGCGACGCCCAGACCGGCGGCGAGCAGGACCGCGGGGCGCAGCGGCGTCTGGTAGAAATAGCGCATGCCCAGGATGTTCCAGAACGCAATCGACGAGAAGATCACCGCCGTCAGCCCCGAGCTGATGTGCGCCTCGGAGAGGTACACCAGTACGTAATTCGCGCCGAATAGCAGCAGGCCTTGCAGCGCCATCCAGACGTGGTCGCGGATGGTGTAGCGCAACGGCAGCGCGCGCACCCCGCAGTAGACGAGCAGGATCGCCGCGGCCAGTGTAAACCGATACGCCACCGACACCGCCGGCGGCACCTCGCCTAACTGATAGGTGATCGCGAGCCAGGTCGAGCCCCAGATCAGCACGCAGGCCACGTACAGCGAGGCGCTGTTCACTATTCGCTATTCGTCCCTGAGTTCCTGGTCGGGGAACAGGACCTCGGCGAAGCCGAATTTCGACATGTCGCGGATACGCATGGGGTACAGGATGCCGTCCAGGTGATCGCATTCATGCTGCACGACCCGCGCATGGAACCCCTCGACGCTGCGATCGATCGGATTACCCGATTCGTCGAAACCCCGGTAACGCAGGCGCTTGAAGCGCGGCACCACGCCGCGCATGCCGGGCACCGACAGGCATCCCTCCCAAGCCTCTTCCATTTCTTCACCGAGAGGCGTGATAACCGGGTTGATCAGCACCGTGTCCGGGACCTCCTCCGCATCGGGGTAGCGGGGATTGCGCTTCACTCCGAAAATCACCACCCGCAGGGGCACGCCTATCTGCGGGGCGGCGAGCCCCGCCCCGTTCAGGTCCGCCATGGTGTCGCGCATGTCGGCGATCAGCTCGCGCAGCTGCGGCGTGCCGAAAGCCTCCACCGCGTGCGATTTCTCGAGCAGCCGCGGATCGCCCATTTTCAGGACCGCGCGGATCATGCAATCGCCCTCTGCGCGAGCGCCTCGATGATCTTTCGCACCCGGCCCACCGCGTCCTTCAGCACCTGTTCGATCTCTTGCAGCGGCACGCCGCGTACGCTTGCACCGCGGCCGGCGGCGTGATTCACGACCACCGCGACCGCCGCGTAGGCGAGCTCGATCTCGCGCGCCAGGGCCGCCTCGGGCATCCCGGTCATGCCGACGATGTCGGCGCCTTCGCGCTCCAGAGCGTCGATTTCCGCGGCCGTCTCCAGTCTCGGGCCCTGGGTCGCAGCGTAGACCGCGCCGTCGACGGCGGCCTCGCCGCAGCCTTTTGCCGCGGCGAGAAGCCTGTTTCGTAATTCGCCGGTGTACGGCTCGGTGAAGTCGACGTGCTTCACCGGCGCCGCGTTTTCGAAAAACGTGCTCGTCCGGCCCCAGGTGTGGTCGATGATCTGGTGCGGGACGACGATCTTTCCCGGACCGAGGTCTGCGCGGATGCCGCCCACGGACACGACCGCGACGATCTCACCGGCACCCTGCTCCTTGAGCGCCCAAAGGTTGGCGCGGTAGTTGACCTGGTGGGGTGGAACGGTATGGCCGTCGCCGTGACGCGCGACGAACACCACCGGCACGCCGCGGATCGCGCCGAAAGTGAGCGGCCCGGAAGGCTCCCCATAGGGGGTCCGCACCACCTGGCGACGCGAGACATCGAGATTGGCGAGCTGGGTCAACCCGCTGCCGCCGATGATTGCGAGCATGTGCGCTCAGGAATCCTTCACCGCGTAGATTTCCGGCAGGTTGCGCCAGGCCCCGGACACGTCCATTCCGCAGCCGAACACGTAGCGGTCGGGCAATTTCAGACCGACGAAATCGGGGACGATGGGCTTGTCGCGGCCGATGTCCTTGTCGGTGAGCACGGCGCTGTAGAACGCGGCCGCACCGAGCGAGTTCACGCGGTCGCGGATCGCCGCGAGCGTTTCGCCCCCGTCCAGGATATCGTCGAGTACAAGAACGGTGCGGCCTCTCACGTTCTCGCGCGGCGGCACCGTCCATACGATCTTGCCGCCTGAGGTGGCCTTGCCGTAGCGCGACAGCTGGATAGTGTCGAACTCGATCGGGAAGCGCAGCTGGGGCAGCAAGTGGCCAGCGAAGAAAATCGAGCCGCCCATCACGGCGAGCACGAAGGGGTAGTGGTCCTTCAGCTTTACCGTGATCTCCACAGCAATCCGAGCGATTTCTCTGCGAACTGTGGCTTCTTCGCACAATCGATCCGCGCTCTCCAGGATTTTCCAGGCCTCGTCAGATGTCATGGGGCCAGAAGTATATGCGCCCCGACCCGGAGCCGCATCACAGTGATTTCAGAAATTTCTCGAACGCGTTTCCGACCTCGGGATGCTTGCGTCCGTACGCCACCGTCGCCTGCAGGTAGCCAAGCTTCGAGCCGCAGTCGTAGCGGGTCCCCTTGAAGCGGTACGCGAGCACGCGATCCTCCGCGAGCAGCGCGCCGATCGCGTCGGTGAGCTGAATTTCGCTCCCGGCTCCGGGCGTGGCCTGCGCCAGGTGATGAAAAATGCGCGGTGTCAGGATGTACCGCCCGACCACGGCAAGGTTCGACGGAGCTGCTTCCGGTCTGGGCTTCTCGACGATTCGCAGGACGCGATCGAGGCCCATTGTCACGGGTTCGGTCTTGACCATGCCGTACTGGAGGCTTTGCTCTGGCGGAATCTGCTGCACGGCAACCACCGGCGACTGGTGGCGCTCGAATATCTCGGTCATCTGCCGCAATGCCGGAGGAGTGGCGTCGATCAGGTCATCGGCCAGGATCACGGCAAACACCTGGTCGTTGACCGCGGGCTGAGCGCACAACACCGCGTGCCCCAACCCGAGAGGCTCGGGCTGCCTGATGTAAATGCAGTTGACCGATTTGGGGATGATTTTCTGGATCAGCTCCAGCAGCTCGCTCTTCCCGCGCGCGGCGAGCTCCGACTCGACCTCGTAGGCCTTGTCGAAGTGATCCTCGATGGCGCGCTTGTTTCGCCCCGTAATGAACACCATGTCGCGAATTCCCGCCGCCACCGCTTCCTCGACGGCGTATTGAATGAGCGGCTTGTCGACGATCGGCATCATTTCCTTCGGGCTCGCCTTGGTCGCCGGGAGGAAACGGCTGCCCATGCCGGCCACGGGGAAGACGGCTTTCGTTACTTTTCTCAAGACTTGGACTCCTCGAACATTCTTCGTAGACCCGCTTCGTCGAGCACGGCGACGCCGAGCTTGCGCGCCTTTTCAAGCTTGCCTCCCGCGTCGTCGCCGGCGACGACGTAATCGGTCTGCTTCGACACCGAGCCCACCACCTTGCCGCCACGGCTCCGGATCAACTCTGCCGCTTCGTCCCGAGTCATGCCGGGCAGCGTTCCGGTGAGCACGAAGGTCTTGCCTCCGAATTGATCCGCCGCAGCCGATGGCGATTTCCGGGCCTGCAACCGGATTCCCTGACCTGCGGTCAATTGCGCGATGACTTCCAGATTGTGCTCCTGAGAAAAAAACTTCTCCAGACTCTCCATCAACTCCGGCCCGATACCCTCGAGCACCGAGGGAAGCGCCACCTCTCCCCGTCTTTTTCGCGCCGCATTCTCCTTCTGGACTCCTTTTTTCCTTTCCGCGATGTCGGCCCAGTCGGCGTGGAGCAACGCCTCCAGCCCGACAAAGTGTTTCGCAAGAATCCTGGCGACTTCTTCTCCGACCCCCGGAATTCCCAGCGCATAAACGAAGCGGGCAAGAGTCGGGGTCTTTGATTTCTCGATGGCCGCGACGACGTTCTGCGCCGACTTCTCGCCCATTCTCTCAAGTCCGGCGAGCGTGCCCGGGTCGAGCCGATAGATGTCCGCAGGCGTTCGCACGATTTCCAAGTCAACCAGCTGATCGACGAGCTTTTCGCCCAGGCCTTCGATATCCATCGCCCGTCTTGAGGCGAAATGCAGCAAAGCTTGTTTGCGCTGAGCCCGGCAAAACAGTCCCCCGGTGCAGCGCGCCGCGGCCTCGCCCTCCAGGCGCACGACCTCGGAGCCGCAGACCGGGCACCTTGCCGGCATTTCGAATCGATCGGACGGCGCCCGAGGGCCGGCCTTGGAGACGCTCACCACTTCCGGAATCACATCCCCCGCCCGTCGCACTATCACGGTGTCCCCGCGCCAGACATCCTTCCTGCGCACTTCGTCTTCGTTGTGGAGCGTGGCGTTCGTGACTGTGACACCGCCGACGCTCACGGGTTTCAGTCGCGCCACCGGCGTCAATGCTCCGGTCCGGCCGACCTGCACTTCGATATCGATTACCTCGGTCAGCGCTTCTTCGGGTGCGTACTTATGCGCTAGCGCGAACCGCGGCGCTCGCGCCACGAAACCGAGCAACTGCTGATAGTCGAGGCGGTTGACCTTGTAGACCACCCCGTCGATCGCGTAGGGCAGCTTATCCCGCTTTTCGCCCATACTCCTGTGGAAACCGAGCAGTCCGGGCAGCCCCCTCACCGTGGCGCGCTCCGCAGACACCGGCAAGCCTTGGTCCGCGATCCAATCCAGAACTTCGCCGTGGCGCCGGAACGTCGTGCCGCCGGCGTCGCCCAGGCCGTAAGCGAAAAAACGCAGCGGGCGCTGGGCGGTCAGTTTCGGATCGAGCTGCCGGAGGCTTCCTGCGGCGGCGTTGCGGGGATTGGCGAACTCCTTTTCTCCGCGCTCGCGCTGACGCGCGTTCAGCCGCTCGAAATCCGCTTTGTACATGATGATCTCCCCGCGCACCTCGATCGACGCGGGCGGCCGTGCGCCGCGCAGCTTGAGCGGGATCGAGCGAACCGTTCTCAGATTCGCCGTCACATCTTCCCCGGTGTACCCGTCACCTCGGGTCGCCCCCTGCACAAAGCGCCCACTATCGTACAAGAGACTGATCGCGAGCCCGTCGAATTTCGGCTCCGCCGCGTACTCGATCTCGTCTTTGCCCAGCCCCTCGCGAACTCGACGATCGAACCCGATCACGTCCTCGTCGCTAAAGGCGTTGTTGAGGGAAAGCATAGGCGTGCGATGGGTAACTTGTGGGAACTCCTCGAGCGGCATGCCACCGACCCGTTGGGTCGGTGAATCCGGCGTGAGAAGCTCGGGATGGGCCCTCTCCAGTTCAACCAGCTCCCCGAACAACTTATCGTACTCTGCATCCGGGATGGTCGGCGCATCAAGCACGTAGTAGCGGTAGTTGTGGGTCTCGATGTCGCGGCGAAGCGTCTCCGCGCGTTGGCGCGCCTTCTCCGCGACGGCCATCAGGAAAAAAGCCGCAGCGCGAGCGCGCCGCCGGGTGCGATGCCGCGCGCCTCCATGCTCCCGTGTACGACCTGAAGCTGGGTCCCGATCGCGTCGAACGCGGCGGGCCCCAGGGGCTCGCGATTGTCGTCGACAATGCGCGCTTTCAGCTCCCGAGCAAACATCCGCGCGGAATCGCGGAATCGGGCGAAGGCTCCGTGCGGGGTCCGAGGGACATCGAGCTCGAGCGTGACTCCGCGCGTCGAAAGCGCGTCCAAACCGTCGACGTTCAGGGGGGTCGGCTCGAAATTGGCGAGCGCGCAAATGACCCGCCCGGCCTCGTCCCGGAGCCTGAACTTGCCGTCCGGTTCGTCAAGCCGGAAACCCGCCGCTTCCGCAAGTCCGGCGAGCTGAGTCCCCGTAAGCGAGGCGGTATCGCTCATGATATGGACGGCAACCCGGATGTCGACTTCTCCGCAAAAGCGATCGAGTTCCCTTGCCTTGGCCAAAGCGGACGCCGCGTCGGGAACGGTCGCAAGAGCTCCGACCGACGCGGCAGCTCTCTCTATCGCGGCTCCGAACTCGGACAGCTCCTCCTCATCCGCGACGCCCCGGCGGTCCACCAGCTGCAGGCCCGAGCGCAGCCGCGAATAGCTGCGATCGGGATCGAGCAATTCCCAAGAGGCGGCCGTCTCATCGAAGCCCTCCCAACAGATCGATTTCGAGCAGCGCTCGAGCGCAGCGGCGGCCGCCCCGATCAAGGCTGATCCGGAAACTTCCTCCGGGGTTTCAATCGGAACGATGAAGTCCAGAAACTCGGACAGTACCGGCCTCGAAGCCCCGGCGCCTTCCTGTTCCGCCTCGAAAGATACGAGCACGGGTTCGAACCGCTCCGACCCTGGCGAGGTCAGCGCGGTCCCTTGGCCGGCGCCACCGCCCGAGCGCATCAGCACGTCTTCACGTTGCGAAGCAAATCCCGCCTCGGCCTCGCGCCGGTATCGTCGTTCCTGCCACTTGTTGTAGAGAAACACGGCTGCGACGACCACGGCGCCGACGCCCAGCAGGCCGACCTGAAGTTCGCTCATGATCAGGCGACGGCGGGTTCTTCCCGCAGCTTCAATGCTTCCTCGATGTCCACCGCCACGACCCTCGACACGCCTCGCTCCTGCATGGTGACGCCGATCAGCTGGTGCGCCATCTCCATGGTGATCTTGTTGTGGCTGATGAACAGGAACTGGGTCTGCTGCGACATTTTCTCGACCAGATCGCAGAAGCGTTCGGTGTTGGCGTCATCGAGCGGCGCGTCGACTTCGTCGAGCAGGCAGAACGGCGCGGGGTTGAGCTGAAAAAAGGAAAACACCAGGGCAATCGCGGCGAGAGCCTTCTCCCCGCCGGAGAGAAGGTGGATGGTGGTGTTCTTTTTTCCGGGGGGACGCCCCATGACTTGCACACCGCAATCGAGAATTTCCTCGCCCGTCATGATGAGCTGGGCCTCGCCCCCGCCAAAGAGGGCCGGAAACATCTCGCCAAACCCGCGATTCACCGCGTCGAACGTGGTTTGCAGCAGCGCTCGCGTTTCGCGGTCGATACGGCGGATGGCGTTCTCAAGGGTCTCCAGCGCGGCGGTGAGGTCGGCCGCCTGGGCGTCGAGAAACTGCTTGCGTTCCTGGTTCGCGGTGAGCTCCTCCAGCGCCGCCATGTTGATCGCTCCAAGCTCGGCGATCAAATTGGTGAGGCGCGTAATCTCCCCCTGCAGCGACGCGGCCTTCTGGCCTTCTTTCATTGCTGCCGCCAACGCAGCTTCGTCCGCGCCCGCCTCGCGAAGCTGCTGCGCAAACTGCTCGCTCGCAATTCGCGCCGCCTGCTCTTTCAGCCTCAGGTCCGCGATGCGATCGCGCAGCGGCTGGAGCTTCTGCTCACGGGCAAGTCGCGCCTCTTCGGAGGAACGCAACGCGCTGGCGATTTCTTCCTGGCGGCTCCGTGCCGCCGCCAGGGACTGCTCCCGGGCCAGCCGCGTCGCCAGACCGCGTTGAAGCTGGCTCCGCAACACCTGGTCGTCCAGGCCGCCCAGCTCAGTCTGGAGCTGTTCAAGGCTTCGATCGGCATTTTGCGCATGCTCTAGTAATACTTTAGATGATCTGTCTATTTCACTGATTTTACTTATACAATCCTTTTCAATATAGCCCGCTTCCTGAACTTCGCGCTCCGCCTGCAACACGGCTTGGCGCTGCGCCTCCAGCTTGCGCCCTGCCGCGTCCTCCTCCTCCCGAGTCGATTCCAGCTTGCGGTAGAGCGCATCGATCTCGCTCTGGTGCCGCTCTAAGCCGGCCTCTGCAGACAGCTGGGTGGTGCGTTCCTGGGCCTGCTGCGCCTCGATTTCACCGAGTTCTGCGTCGATCTGCCGGCTCCGCTCCTCGTACCGCTCCTGGCCCTGTGTCAGCTTCAGATTCTCGAGTTGACGCTCGTGATGGCGCTGTTTGAGCGCCGTCCCCGCCACCCGCAGCTTGGCGAGGCCTTCGTCGTGCTCGGCGAGCGAACGCTCCAGCCCGGAGAGTTCCGCGCGCCCTTTCTCGATCGAATCCCGATGCCCACGCGCCTCCACCTCCAACGCTTCTATTTCGCGCTGTCGAGCAAGAATTCCGGTGTCCGCCGGATCGGGCGCGTGAAAGCTCACGCCGAAGCGGCTGAACTGGTGGCCCTCGCGATTGATCAGCACTGCCTGGGGCGACAACCCCAAGCGGGTCATCAGCCGCGGCACGCCCTCCACGACGTAGTAGGGTGCAAGCCAGGCTGCGATGACACCGCCTACCGAGGGTTCAACGGCTTCGACGTAGTCGGCAAGCGGTTTCAGTCCCGGCTCAAGGGACAGCTTTGCATCGGTTCCGGGGAGAAAGGCGCTGACCCTCGCAGGAGGCGGGTCATCGAGCAGGCGCTGCAACAACTCAGGGTCGGACATCTCCATTGCATGCAGGCGCTCGCCCAAGGCCGATTCCACCGCCGCTTCCCACCCGGCCTTGACGCGAATTTTCTGCCACAACCGCGGTTTTGACGCCAGCTGATGCCGACCGATCCAATCCTGGATCTTGCTGTTCTCTTCGACTAGGTTCTGGATTTTCTGGAGCGTGAGCAACCTGCCCTCCAGGGCCGAAAACTCGCGCTCGAGCATCTGCACACTGTCGACGCACGCGCGGCGCTGCCGGTCCAGGGCCTCCCGCGCCGCTTCGAGCTGGGCGAGCAGCGCTTCCTGGCGGGAAAGCTCGGCAGTGCTTTGCGCCAGCTCCTGCGCCAAGCGCACCAGCAACTGCGCATCGGGTGCAACCAACTCGGCCCGCTCGGCGAGCAATCTTTCCTCGCGCTGCTCCAGTCCTTGCAGCGTCTTGCCCGCATGTTCGAGGTGCGTCTGTTCCACCTGGAACGCCTGCTCGGCCTGAGCGATGCGCTCGCGTTCGCCCGCGATCCGTCCCTGGAGCAGGCGCGCCGCCTGCTCCGTTTGCGGCAGCTTGACCTGCTCCTCGGCGTGTTTGCGCCTGGCTTGCTCCAAAGCTTCTCGCGACTCCCGGAGGCGCGCTTCCCAGGCCAGGCGCGCGTCGCCCTGCTCAACCTCGCTCTGCCGCCCGGCGTCGCGCTGCGCGCGAAGTTGCGCAAGCTGCGCGTCGAGACGCTGCCGGGTATCGGCTACGAAGCGTATTTCGGTTTCAAGGCGGGAGACGTCGGCGTTGACGCCGTAGAGCTCCCCTTGCGCTGCGCTCAGTGCGTCCCCCGAAGCGTAGTGCTCTGCCCGCGCCTGCTCGAGATCGCGCTCGACTTCGCGCAGCCGCGCGGTCTCGGATTCGAGTTCAGTCGCGCTGTGCTCGATTTCGCGCGCATGGCGCTGCGCCTCGGCCTCCGCATCGTTGCGGCGCAGGAGCCACAGCAGATTCTGTTTTTGCGCCCGATCGGTCGAAAGCTCGTTGTACCGCCGAGCGACCTCGGCCTGCTTTTCCAGCCGCTCGATCTGTGAGCCGAGTTCCTGGCGGATGTCGGCGAGGCGCGCGAGGTTGTCGCGGGTGTCCGCGAGCCGATGTTCGGTTTCGCGCCGCCGCTCCTTGTACTTGGACACTCCCGCCGCTTCCTCGAGAAACACGCGCAACTCCTCGGGTCTTGCCTCGATGATGCGCGAGATCATTCCCTGCTCGATGATGGCGTAGGCACGCGGGCCCAGGCCCGTGCCGAGAAAAATGTCCTGCACGTCGCGGCGGCGTACGTGGGTGTTGTTGATGAAATAGGAGGATTCGCCGTCCCGCTGCAGGACGCGCTTCACCGAGATCTCGGCGTACTGGGACCATTGGCCCGCCGCCCTCCCGAGGCTGTTGTCGAAGAACAACTCGACGCTCGCCCGCGCCACGGGCTTTCGCAGCGACGAGCCGTTGAAGATCACGTCCTGCATCGAGTCCCCGCGCAGAGCCGAGGCGCGCGACTCCCCGAGAACCCACCGGACGGCGTCGATGATATTCGACTTCCCGCACCCGTTCGGACCGACCACGCCGACCAGTCGCCCCGGAACGCTCACCGTGGCCGGATCGACGAAGGACTTGAACCCGGCGAGCTTGATTTGTGTGAGCCGCACGCTAGCAGAAGACGCTACAAATCCAGGTAAAAGAAAACCGGCCGTCAGCCGGATTCATCGTCGATAAAACGGAGCCCCTATAATACCATCTCCCACTTCGCACCCGGACCCTGAATGCCGTCCAAGCCGAGCAAGTCGCTTGAGAGTTTTCCCAATCCGAGCCCGCGCCGCGACTATTTGATCCGGATGCAGATCCCGGAGTTCACCTGCCTGTGCCC
>Ga0137418_10004775_pt1 | contig 12416 bp, 7 predicted proteins | sample CZODoug3_1_2_16f_FD_122242 | JGI IMG/M metagenome (GOLD analysis project Ga0137418, IMG submission 122242) | Vadose zone soil fungal communities from Angelo Coast Range Reserve, California, USA - CZODoug3_1_2_16fungal (Hybrid Assembly) | ecosystem: Environmental > Terrestrial > Soil > Vadose... | reverse complement strand
ATTGCGGACTCGCCGTCCGTTTGGTGTTCGACGTTTCCCCGCTCGGCGAGATGCCCGACCAGTTTTAACCGTTGCGATTCGCCACCGCTGAGTGTGTTGAGCGGTTGACCGAGTCGCAAATAACCGAGCCCGACTTCTTCGAGGACTTTCAGCCCGTCGGCAACCTGTCTGCAGCGCTGCACCCTCACCTGGCGCTGCGCGTCAGCCTCCCACAGGATCGCGACCCGGGAGAAGCGTTGAGAGGAATGAGGTGAGGGTCGAGCATTGATTTCATCTTCGCCGATCTGCGCAAAAAACTGAATCGCTTCGCTGACCGTTAACTCGAGAACGTCGTGAATTGATTTGTCGTGGAGGCGCACTTTTAGCACGTGCGGCTGAAACCGTTTGCCTTCGCATTCGGCGCAGCGAACGAAAAGATCGCTCAAAAATTGCATCTCGATCTTTTCGTAACCTGTTCCCGAGCAACGTTCGCAACGCCCGTTCCCGGTGTTGAACGAAAAGGAGCTTGCGGTCAGTCCCTGCGCCATCGCCTCCGGTTGCGCGGCGAACAATTCGCGGACTTGATCAAACAAACCGAGATAAAGAATCGGAGTTGAACGCGGGGTGCGAGCAAGCGGTGACTGATCCACCATCACCACATCGCCGATTCGGTGTGTGCCGCTGATCGATTTGCATGCGCCCGGTTCCTGATCTGAGGATTGTCCGTTGGCGCGCAGCAGATTCCGGTACAGCACATCGTGAACCAGAGTCGATTTGCCGGAACCGGACACTCCAGTTACGCACGTGAAAACGCCGAGCGGCAACTCGACGTCGATATTTTTTAAATTGTGCTGTCGCGCGCCGAGGATCTTGACCGATGAAGTCCAGCTTCGCCGCGATTTCGGAAGCGGAATGGACTTACGTCCCGTAAGATAATCGCGCGTTAAGGATTGGGGAGCGCACGCTTGCAGCATGCTGGTCGCCGCATTCTGCGGCAACGAACTTTTCTGAGCACGAAACCGCTTTGCTTCGAACTGAGCATTGCTCGAGTGATCTTCAAAAGTTCGTGAAGGCAGAATGCCTTCACCAGCACGCAGAATGCGTGCGCTCCCCGGATTTCTGTCACCGCGCGAGATAAATTCATCCAACGGTCCATTCCAAACCAAGTCGCCGCCGTGCTCGCCGCGACCCGGACCTAGATCGATCAAATTGTCCGCTGCACGGATGATTTGTTCCTCGTGCTCGACAACCAGCAAGGTGTTGCCTTTGTCGCGGAGATTGTGCATCACGCGCACCAATTGACCAACATCGCGCGGGTGTAATCCAATGCTCGGTTCGTCCATCACAAAAAGCGTGTTTGCCAGCGAAGCGCCGAGGCACGTGGTGAGATTTACGCGCTGCACTTCACCGCCGCTCAACGTGCGCGTGGACCGGTCGAGCGTGAGGTAACCGACACCGACCTCGCAGAGATAGTTGAGGCGCGCGCAAATTTCGTCGCGCAACATGTGGGCTGTTTTGTCGTCAGGCGAACATCCGATCGCGCGCAGCAGATCACGAGCGCCGGAAATCGAGAGCGCCTGGAATTGAGGCAGGGTTAGAAGAGTTTCCGGCGAGCCGCCGGAAACAACAGGCGAGGCCGCGTGCGCTCCCCGGATCTTATAATTTAGCGCTTCCGGTTGGTAGCGACCGCCATTGCATTTGGGACAGGTGACGTATGCGCGGTAGCGGCTGAGCAAAACGCGCACGTGCATTTTGTAGGTCTTGCTTTCCAGCCAGCGAAAAAAGCCGCGCACTCCATACCAGCGATCATCCTCGTAATCTTCGTCGGTGTATTCGCCTGATCGCCTCTCTCCTTCGACGACGAAATTCTGATCGGCCTTGGGTAATTCCTCGAAGGGCACGTTAATATCGATGTCTTCGCGGGCGCACGCGCGGAGCAAATCCTTCTGTGATTCACCAAACTCGGCGCCGCGAAAAACGCGCACCACGCCTTGTTTAATGCTGAGGCTGCGGTCGGGAATCGCTTTGTTTAGATCAATCGCGATCGTTCGGCCGAAGCCGCGGCAGTCCGGGCATGCCCCGAGCGGATTATTAAAACTGAAAAGGCCGACCGTTGGCGGGCGAATGTCTAAATCGCACCAGGCACAGTGCCAACCGGTGGAGAACGGAAATTCGTGATCGGTGATTGGTGATCCGCCTTCGCCAAGGCTATGGCGGACGGGTCGGTGATCGGTTCGGCGTTCGACATTGGGCGTTGGGCGTTCGGCGTTCTCTGAAATCTGAATGACATTGATCTTGCCTTTGCCAAAGCGCAGCGCAGTCTCGATTGCTTCGACCAATCGCGTGCGATTTTTCCCAGTGATCGCGATACGATCCTGAACGACCTGCACACGCGCGCCGAGCCGTTTGGTTTTTGGATTCGGGTCGTCCACGCGCACGACTTTGTTGTCGATCCAAACGCGCAGGTAGCCCTGCTCCTGGAGGAAATCGAAAAACTTCCGCGGCTCCGTTCCCGAGGGGACTGCGACCCAGAATGTGACGAGAACGATCTTCTCGTTATCGGGACCGAGGTAGGGACGATTGACCTCAATCGCCCGCGGGCGGTTCGGTGAACCGCCCCTACCTTCGAAATGACAGAATACTTGCTCCGCAATCGATTGCGCTGTTTCCGGTCGAATTTCACGACCGCAGTTCGGACAGAACGCGTGCGCAATGCGCGGCCAGAGAAGTTTCAAATAATCGTTGATCTCCGTCATTGTCCCGACGGTGGATCGGGAAGTCTTGACGGGGTTCGACTGCTCAATGGCGATCGCGGGCGGGATGCCGCGGATATCATCAACGCGCGGCTTGTCCATTCGATCGAGGAACTGCCGCATGTATGGACTGAAGGTTTCGACGTAACGTCGCTGGCCTTCGGCGTAAATCGTTTGGAATGCCAGACTCGATTTGCCGCTGCCGCTCGGGCCGGTGATGACGGTCAATTTTCCCAGCGGAAGATCGACATCGATGCCTTTGAGATTGTTCTGGCGTGCGCCGCGAATCTCAATGCAATCATTCCGCGCCGGTGTCACAACCCGCTCTTTGTTCCCGATCTTCGAACCCACTGGAAATATTCGCTGTGAGTCAAGCGGTTCGCAACATTCCGGGGAGCGCACGCCGCTGGCGTGCTCCGGTCGGCCGCTGGCCGCCCGGTTCAGAAGCGTGGCAAATCCGGTGTCGATATTTCTGTACGATATGGCTCGGCAGAGCGTTGGAGGTTTCGGCAAGCGGCCGAAAACGGCACGCGGGCCGCGTGCGCTCCCCGGAAACGTGAAGCGTCCCCTACATTTCAAACCCCGCGGCTAGTTGCTCGCGCTGTTTTTGCAATACTTCCGGCACCACGCCGCCTAACGAATCGAAAAATTCTTTGTGCGCGGCGATCTCTTTTTGCCATTCCTCGTGATCGAGGCCAAGGAGTTCGTCAACGGCATTGTGATCGATGTCTAGCTCGGCCAGATCGAGATCGTGCGGGCTAGGCAGCCAGCCGATCGGCGACTCGAGTGCACCACCGCTTCCCTCGCACCGGTCGATGATCCATTTGAGCACGCGCATGTTTTCACCGAAACCGGGCCAGAGGAATTTTCCGTCGGCGCCTTTGCGAAACCAATTCACGTTAAAAATCAGCGGTGGATTGGCGAGTTGCTTTCCAATATCGAGCCAGTGCTGAAAATAATCGCCGATGTTGTATCCGCAGAAGGGCAGCATCGCCATTGGATCGCGCCGCACTCGTCCTACGGCACCGGTGGCGGCTGCGGTGGTTTCCGAAGCCATCGTCGCGCCCAAATATACGCCGTGGTTCCAATCGAACGCTTGGTAAACCAGCGGCGCGGTATCACTGCGACGACCACCGAAAATAATTGCGCTGATCGGCACGCCTTCACCTTTCTCGACGTCGGGGTCAAGAGCCGGATTGTTGCGCATTGGCGTCGTGAACCGGCTATTCGGGTGCGCAGCTTTTTCTTTTGATTGCGGTGTCCAGTCGTTTCCGCGCCAGTCAATCGCATGTGCGGGCGGTTCGCCATCTTTGCCTTCCCACCATACGTCGCCGTCGTCGGTGAGAGCCACGTTGGTATAAATTGTGTCGTGCGCGATCGATCGCATCGCGTTCGGATTCGATTTATGACTCGTTCCGGGCACGACACCGAAATAGCCGTTCTCCGGATTAACCGCGTACAAACGGCCGTCGCGAATTCGCATCCAGCCGATGTCATCCCCAACCGTCGTCACCTTCCAGCCCTTGAAATGCGCGGGCGGAATGAGCATCGCGAAATTCGTCTTTCCGCATGCGCTGGGGAATGCAGCAGCTACGTAGTGTTTGCGCCCTTGGGGCGACTCCACGCCGAGGATCAGCATGTGCTCCGCCATCCAATTCTGTTTTCGCGCCAGATACGAGCCGATACGCAAGGCCAGGCACTTTTTGCTCAACAAAACGTTGCCGCCATAACCTGAGCCGACTGAGATGATCGTATTGTCCTGCGGAAAATGACAAATGAACCGGCGCTCAGGATTTACATCCAGCAACGAGTGCACGCCGCGGTTCCATTCTGCATTCGGATCATCGCCGAGCCGTCTTAGGGCAATTTCGCCCATGCGCGTCATGGTCCTCAAGCTGAGCACGACATATTTGGAATCGGTGATCTCGAAACCGACCTTGGTCAGCGGTGAATCCGCCGGGCCCATCATGTAGGGAATGACGAACATCGTGCGCCCGCGCATCGCGCCGCTGAGCAGGTCCCGAAGTTTCGCGTAGGTTTCTCCCGGCTCAGCCCAATTGTTTGTCGGCCCGGCTTCCTCTTTTGTTGGCGTGCAGACAAAAGTGAACTGCTCGACACGCGCGACGTCGTTCGGACTAGACCGGTGCAAATACGAGCGCGGAACTTTCTTCTCATTCAGCTCGATCAGGACGTTTTGCTTGAGCGACTCAGTTATCAGAAATTCGCGTTCGCGCTCCGACCCGTCGCACCAAAAGATGTTCTCGGGTTGTGTCAGCGTCGCGATCTCGTGCACCCAATCCAGCACAGCCTTATTGGAGGGCTTTGCATCACCGATCCCCTTTGGCGGGAATATGGCGGGCGCGAGATTCTTCATCGAACGAAACCGTCCAGTTTAACCACGAATCTGCCTTCGTCGAGGCTACAGCGCCTCGCTGCACACGGACGAATACCGAAGGAAATACCAATGACCAAATGTGAGATCACGCCGTCTCTCGTTTCACTTGCGCAAGAACTGTGAGAGGCATTAATTGAAAATATGTTCGGGGTCACCACGTCCGATGATTATCGGCCGGTTGCGTGGATGGGTCGATATCCTGTCGATGTGACCACGATGCTCGTGGGGATCCATGTGGCGGCTGCGATTCTCGCAGCGATTCTGGTAGCGTTCGGAGCCGGGTCTGTTTTGCTCTGGCTGCAATTCGACAGTGCCGCGATCTGGTCCAGCGGCCAAGTGTGGCGGCTGTTTACCTATGCCTTCGTTCATGCCCCATCGGGGCTGCTTTGGTTCGCCATCGAGATGTACCTTCTGTTTGTCTTCGGGCGAGAAGTGGAACGTTTTTTGGGCCGACGCGCGTACATCGCGCTCTATGCTTTTTTGCTGGTCACACCGGCGGCGCTACTAACGATCTGGGGACTCTGGGAACGGTGCGCAATTGCCGGGTCGCCCGAGTTACACTTTGGAATATTCGTTGCGTTTGCCACGATTTATCCGCGTGTCGAATTGTTGCTGCGGATAATGGCGAAGTGGATCGCGCTAATTCTTGCGGCCGTTTACACCTTTCAACTGCTGGCTTATCACGCTTGGAGCGACCTGATGGTGCTCTGGACGAGCATCGGCGTCGCATTCCTTTTCGTCGAACTGAATGGTGCCGGCCCGGAGCTCGCCTGGTGGAATGACTTCAAAGCGCGTTTTGCCTCCAAGCCGAAGTATCATGTCCTTCCGAAACCACGAGCGCGCACAGGCGGCAGTCGCTCAGAATCGGAAGACGTTTACACGTCGATCGATCCGATCCTCGACAAAATTTCCAAGTTTGGAATTGGAAGCCTCACCGCGAGCGAGCGGCGGCAGTTGGATCGCGAGCGCGAACGATTGCTGAAAAATTCGGAGTAATATCTTGCCGGCGCCTTGTGAGCGACGTAACCAACGCGCTTTTGAGACGTCAGGCTCGTGCTTCGCACAGCGAAGCGGCTACAGTTTCTTGAGCCGAGCCTCGATAATTTCACATAGCACGTGAAGCAGAAGTTGGTGGGCTTCTTGAACTCGCGCCGTTGAATCGCTCTTGATTAGGAGATCGAGATCAGCAATGCCAACCGTCGATCCGCCATCGCGCCCGAGCAACGCGATCGTCGTCATTTGACGCGCTTTCGCTTCTTGCAAGGCGCGCACCACATTTTTGGATTTGCCAGAAGTGGTCAGGCAGATGAGCACATCGCCCGACTGAGCGAGCGCTGCCACCTGACGCGCAAAAATTTCATCGAAGCCGTAATCATTCGCCGCGGCGGTGAGAATTCCGCTATCGGTTGCGAGACAAATCGCTGGAAGAGCGCGACGATCGTTGGCAAAACGCACCACAAGTTCCGTCACAAAATGCGAAGCATCAGTCGCGCTGCCGCCGTTGCCGCAAACAAGCAGTTTATTTCCTGCGCGCAAACATTGATCGATCACATCGGCAGCTTGCGCCATCTGTGGTTCGAGGCTGGAAAGTGCGCGAAAAGTCTGTGTTGCCGCTTCAATCGCATCACGTAATTGAGGGAGTTCAGACATTGGCTGCAGGCTTGATCTTGAAGCGATGGCTGTTGATACAGCTTTTCGATGCTCGAAGCAAAATCAATGCGCGGCTTTGCCAGCGAGGCCCTCCGACTGGCCTTTTATCTTGTCTGACATTTCTCAAACTAATAAAGATAGCGGCAGCACGCGCCCCACGTGAACAAACTCGCTCTAAGTAATCGGACTTTCGTCCCGTCAGAAGCTGTACCGCTTTTATGCTAGACACGCTCGATACCGTGATCGCCTTCGCGGTGATCATGACGGTTCTCAGCCTGCTTATCACACTTGTTGTGCAGATGGTCTCGGCGGCTCTCTCCTTGCGCGGTAAGAACCTGGCAAACGCACTGGCGCTGACGTTTCAAACCATCGATCCGAATATCGGCAAGTATGCGCATTCTCTGGCGGCGCAAATTCTACGCGATCCGATTTTCAGCGATTCTTTTTGGCAGAAAAAGACGCGGCAAAGTCTCGACGAGGCCTCACAGAAGTTCATTACAGCTCAGAGAAAGCTTCGTGATGCCAAACTGCGCAACCCGAACGATCCAAACCGCGCCGCTGCGATCAGCAATGCCACTGCCGAAGTAAACGCCACGAAAGCGGCAGTCACGATTCCGAACGTGACTCCCAATCGCGAAAAACCGTGGGGATTTTGGACAGTGCCGTGGGGCGGCTCGATGGAGATCGCCACCGCGATTCGGCCGGGCGAAATTTATCGCGTTCTTCAGGAGTTGAGAGAAATGAGTCCCGAAGAGGCGCAGTTGCTCAACATTCCCAAGGAGCTGACTGAAAAGGCGCGAGGATTGGTCGCATCTCTGCACCGATTGGACCTGCCGGCGCTCGAATCGCGCGTAAAACTGAAGGACATCGCAGCGGTCGGAAAGATGTTCGCACCTGAACAGCAGAAAGCCGTTGTGGACGCCCTCGGAACCTTTGGCGCAACGGTAGAGCGCGCCACGACGCAGGCTTATGACCGGTTTCAGCGCTGGTTCGGCAGTGCACAGGATCGGGCAGAACAATGGTTCCAAATTCACGTGCGGATGGTCACAATTGTCGCGGCGGTCCTGGTCAGCATCTTCCTCCAACTCGATACGGTCGAGATTTACGACAAACTGCGCCACGAACCAAAACTCGTAGAAGCGCTGGTGAAAGCAGCGCCCGGTACGCTTGAGCAAGGCGCCGCTGTGCAGGGTCAGACGGATGCCAACGCGCGGGAGAAAGCATTCGCCGATTTAAAGGAGAGAATCGATAGCACCGGATTTGAGCTGTTGCCCCGTGGTTGGTTCGCTCGCTGGCCGACCGAAAAATCCTGGTGGTTCAATCACTTGTTCGGGCTGGCACTGAGCGCAGGGCTGCTGACACTCGGTGCGCCGTTTTGGTTTAACCTGCTCAAAAACCTCATGAACCTTCGCCCGGCAGTGGCGAGTCTTGTTGAAAAACGGCCGACAAGCGCACCGGCATTGCCGGCCGCCCCGGCTACTCCGCCTTCACCGAGTTAGAATCGAAATTTCGTTTCATGAAAACCAGGGACGCGCTTGCATGGTTCAAAACAAATTTCGGTGCAAAACTGGAGCCTGCCGTCGCGGGTACGCCTTTCAGCGTCGATATGTTTACGGCCATCGCGTACCAAGAAAGCGGCGAAGTTTGGCCGGTGCTTGTTGATAAACAGTTGGGTATTCCGAAAATTCTGGAGCTTTGTGTCGGCGACACGCTTGACGGCCGGAGTGCCTTTCCCAGAAGCAAAGCAGAGCTGCTCGCAGCGCCGCAGGGTCAGGAAATGTTTCGTATCGCGCACCAGAGTTTGGTGGACATGGCGCAATACAGTACCGGCTATCAAGGAGTCGCACGCAATCCCAACAAGTTTTGCCACGGCTTCGGCATCTTTCAGTACGACATCCAGTTTTTTAAAGATGATCCGGCGTTCTTTTTGCAAAAAAAATGGTGCGATTTCGGCGCGTGCATAGCCAAACTAGTCGCCGAGTTACGAGCGGCGATGGCCAGCCGCAGCCTGTCCTGGAGCAATAAGACAGCCTTGAGCGACACCGAAAAAGTCTATGTCGCGATTGCGTACAACTGCGGGCACGCGGACCCGAGAAACGGGTTCAAGCAAGGCTTCCACTCGGATGGCAGGTACTACGGCGAAAACATTTTTGAGTACATGCGCCTCGCGCAACAAATCGTTTTTGCTCCGACGCTCAAGGTCGTCTCAATCCCGCAAGAGACCGCTGCGCCGCTTCCGCCCCCGACGCCTGTCGAGGTCACGGAGGATGTTTATCAAGTCGATCCGCGGGAACCGGGAGTACCTTTGCTTAGAAAACCACGGATCAATAAACGCAATCCAGCCGCCAATGTGATCGCCCAATTGCCAGCCGGGCAAATGATGGTCCGGATGTCTGGAAAGAAAGGCGCCAAATTTTTTGAAGTGCAAACCAGCGTGAACGGCGCGCACTTTCGCGGATTTGTCGCTGCCGAACACCTGCAGCCGGTCAAAGTTCTTAAAGCAATTCCAGTTGTGACACCGGAGCCGGCAGCTCCGACAGAGGGGATTGTGGCCGTTTACATGCCGCGCAGGCCTGGAATAATCACGCGCCGCGTTGATCCCGCCGGACCATATTCGTTGAACGAGGCCGGGCAACCGCAGCGCAATGCAGAGAGCGCAGGCGAGCGCTGCGCTCAATTGGCGGCAATCATCGACTGGCTAGCCGTCGATAAACCTGCGCACAAGCGTTACCAACCGACCGGCGGCGGCACGACCTTCTGTAACATCTACGCGCATGATTACTGTTTCCTGGCCAACGTGTACCTGCCGCGAGTTTGGTGGACGCCGGGTGCAATCGAGCAATTGGGGAAAGGTGGAAAGGTCGAGCCCCTCTATGAAAAAACTATCGACGAGCAGCGCGCCAACGATCTATTTCGTTGGCTGGGTGATTTCGGGCCGCGCTTTGGCTGGCGGCAAACCGGAACGCTGACCAAATTGCAAGAGGCAGTCAATCTCGGTGGTGTCGGCATTATTGTTGCGCGACGAAAGAGCGACGGAAGATCCGGGCACATCGTAGCCGTTGTTCCGGAGACGAACGATCAAAAGGCAAAACGAGATAGCGACGGGTCAGTGACGGCTCCGCTGCAAAGCCAGGCGGGTGTAACGAATTTTCGTTATCGCGCCGCGCCCACTCAATGGTGGACAGGTGAGCAGTTTGCCGGCAGCGCGTTTTGGATCCACGCCTAATAATTACAACAACTCGCGCCGAGTTATTGCTCAGGGCTAAGGATGGTGCGCGGTAGAGGTTTCGAACCTCTGACCCCTACCGTGTCAAGGTAGTGCTCTACCACTGAGCTAACCGCGCATGGAAATCAGAAGTGATAACTGATCGGTGATCAGTAATCAGTCAAGGCTAAGGAGGACCAATCACAGGCACTGGTCACAGATCAGATCGATACTGGACAACCAGAACACCTCAGACGAACATTTCGCTCTTCGTGAGCACACTTTTTTTCAAGCGTTTTCTGAAGCGTCCCTTCCAAATCGCCTCGATTGTACCCAGCTCCAAGGCGATGGTGGAACGTGTCGCCAGCAAAATGGATTTCACCCAGCCGCGCGTGATCGCGGAGTACGGCCCTGGCGAAGGCGTGCACTCGCGTGAGATCGCGCGACGGATGACACCGGATTCGCATTTGCTCCTGTTTGAACTCGACGCGCAGCTCGCAAGAGCACTGGAACGGCAATTTGCAGGCGATCGACGCGTACATGTGATTCATGGCGATGCGGCCTCGTTGCCGTACGAGCTGAAACGCCGCGGGTTCGCTTCGTGCGATTACATTCTTTCCGGCATTCCGTTCAGCATTCTCAAGATCGAGAAGAAGCGCGCTCTGCTGCGAAAGACGTACGATGCGCTTAAGCCGGACGGCGAGTTTATCATTTACCAGGTCACCAATGAGTTGAGGCAGCACGCCACCGTTTTTCAGCGCGCCAAATCGGAATATTTTCTGCAAAATATCCCGCCAATGTTTATCACGGTATTTCACAAAATACCGTCGGCACATGGCGGTGTACGCACGTCTACGAAGAGCCGTTCGCGCCTCGCCGGCGTCGGCGCAGAGCGTTCGGCATGACGCAAAAACCGACGCGAATCGAAATAGATTCGATGGGCGAGATGACCGTGCCCGCGGGTGCTCTCCACGGTGCGTCCACACATCGCGCGGTTTTGAATTTTCCGATAAGCGGTTACCGATTTCCGCGGCCATTCATTCGCGCGTTGGGTCTAATTAAGTGGGCGGCGGCGAAGGCAAATCAGGATTTAGGTTTACTCGACGCCAACCAAGCAACGGCGATCGCGCAGGCGGCCGAAGAAGTCGCCGACGGAAAACTCGACGACCATTTTCCGCTCGACATTTTTCAGACCGGCTCAGGCACCAGCACCAACACCAACGCGAATGAAGTGATCGCGAACCGGTCGGCGCACCTGTCAGGGAAGTCGATCGGATCGCACGACCCTGTTCATCCCAACGATCACGTCAACATGGGGCAATCGAGCAACGACGTGATTCCCTCGGCGATTCACATCAGCGCCGCCGAGGAATTGAAGAATCATTTGATTCCGGCTCTGGAAAAATTGCACGGCGCCCTCGAAGCCAAGGCGAAAGAATTCTGGCACGTCATCAAGATTGGGCGCACGCATTTGATGGACGCGACGCCGGTGCGACTCGGACAGGAATTCTCCGGCTACGCGCAGCAGGTCGCGTATGCGAAGGCGCGCGCGGAGAAAGCGATCGAAGCTTTGCGCGAAGTTGCGCTTGGTGGGACCGCAGTCGGCACTGGTCTGAATCGCCATATCGATTTTCCCAAAAAAGTGTTGGACCACATCAAGCAGCGCACTGGGATCGCATTCTACGAAGCGAAAAATCATTTTGAAGCGCAAGGCGGTAAGGACGCAGTTGTAGAAGCGAGCGGCCATTTAAAAACTATCGCCGTCGCTCTCTTCAAAATTGCGAACGATATTCGCTGGCTCAGCAGCGGGCCGCGGTGCGGCATCGGCGAAATTCAACTCCCTGCCACGCAACCGGGCAGCTCGATCATGCCGGGAAAAGTGAACCCGGTAATGGCCGAATCGCTCATGATGGTGTGCGCACAAGTGATCGGCAACGACGTGACCATCACCTGGGCAGGTGCGAACGGAAACTTCGAGCTGAACGTGATGATGCCGGTGATGGCGCACGACATCTTGGAATCCATCCGATTGCTGGCGAACGTGGTGGACATCTTCACCGAAAAATGCGTACGAGGCATCGTGGCGAACGAGGAACGCTGCCGCGAACTGGTGGAGCTTTCGATGGCCATGGTGACCAGCCTCTCGCCAAAGATCGGTTACGATCGCGCGGCGGAAATTGCCAAGGAGAGCGCCAAGACCGGACGAACGGTTCGCGAGATTGCGCGAGAAAAAAAGATCTTGCCCGAAGACGAACTCGAGCGCGCACTGGACCCCCTCAAAATGACCGAGCCGGGCGGAGCCGGCGGGGAGTGATCGCTTCGTGGTTGCCAAATTAGAAGGGCCGCAGTTTTCGGGCGGTGCGAACATCGCGATCAAGTGCCCGAGCCACACGTATGAGCAGACTGTTGCCTTTTATCGCGACACCCTGGGGCT
>Ga0137418_10004774_pt1 | contig 12416 bp, 12 predicted proteins | sample CZODoug3_1_2_16f_FD_122242 | JGI IMG/M metagenome (GOLD analysis project Ga0137418, IMG submission 122242) | Vadose zone soil fungal communities from Angelo Coast Range Reserve, California, USA - CZODoug3_1_2_16fungal (Hybrid Assembly) | ecosystem: Environmental > Terrestrial > Soil > Vadose... | reverse complement strand
CCGTGTGCGTTTCGGAATCAGGGTCTTTCTCGCCTGGAGCAGCGCTATGGCAACTGGTTCATGTAGCAGGGACCCGCCGTGGGCTGAACCGGTGTGGTCGGCGGGGTCTTCCATGGAGCATTCTGAAAATCAAAGAACTCTGTCATGTCCATTTGCGCAGCGTCTCTTTGGGTCAAGCTCGGAAGCTTGAACCGAGTCTCGACCAACTTCAACCATGCCGTGTAGTCGGCGACCGTGTGGGATACGTAGTTTTTCTTTGCGAAGGGGGAGATCACGATGAGCGGCACGCGGTATCCCGTGTAAACAAAGTCGCACGTGGGGCCGGTGCCGGATGTGCAAATATCAGGTCCGTTAGGAGGCGGCCCAGGCTCGAGGTCCATCGGTTTGATTCCATCGGGACTGACGGCGGCTTGTGGCGGAACGTGATCGTAAAACCCGCCAAATTCGTCGTAGGTAAGAATGAAGACGGAATCCTTCCACGAAGAACTTCCCATGAGACCGTTGATCAGTGTCGACACGAATTGGGCTCCCACCTGAACGTTCGCCCCTGGCACGCCGTCGTCGATGCCGGGATGTTCATCGAGCCCGGCATTGTACCCAGGCTCAATGTAGGCCACGGCCGGAAGCGTGCCATTGCTGAGGTCCGTCTGGAACTGGCTCACGGGCACGATGTTGTTTGGATACTTGGCAGCTGTGGCAAAGAAATTCAGCGCGCTGTCCTGTGCTGGAGGATTGGCGGACGACAAGTCCGTGACGTACACCTTCCACGTGACGCCTGCCGCCTGCAGCAAGTCGAAGATCGTTTGGGTTGCCAGCGGAGGACTGCCCGGCGGAGGCGGGTAAACATGACCGGCCGAGGTCGCTGCCAGCAGGTACATACGATTGGGTTGGGTCCGTGACATGGTGGGGGCGAACCATCGGTCGGAGGTAGCGAAGTTCGAGGCGAGAAAATAGTAGTACGGCAGATCCGACCCGTCGTAGTAGCTCATCGCTCTTTTACCATCCACGTCAAAAAAGCCCAAGCTCCGGGCGTCATGGGCGGCGGTCCACACAAACCCATCCAGCAGAGGCGTCGACGAAAGAGGATCGCTCCGATTCCAATCAGCGTGACTCTCATTCCAGGAAGGACTCGGGTTCTCTTGGCACATCGAGAGCATGTGAAAGGTCGAAACTTGAGGACTGTTGGCGTCAACCGTGCAATCGTTGCCTGGAGCCGGGAAGCTTGGGTCGCACCCGGCGAGGCTCGGGGCTGGTCCCTGGAGAGGCTGGGAACCGGCGAGCGGGTTGAATTGAGGTAAGCCGTCGAACGACTGATCCGGGTAGCCGTTCGCGGCCCAATACCCGCGAAGGCTGCCAAAGTAGTGTTCGAAGCCACGATTTTCCTGGGCAAGTATGATGATGTGGTTGATTTGTTGAAGATCGCTCGTTCCAGTCCCTGTTCCGAGATTGCTGTTTCCCAGCCCCCGGCAACCAGCAAGGGAGGCCACTAGAATGGCAAGGCTGGCGACAGCTATCTTGTGCGCGCATCCGTTACTCAATGGGTTGCTTGATTTAGACATATACCCGTCCGCGTTTAAGTGCTCATAAACGGCACTTCAGATGAACGAATACGCGTCCGGGGTTGGCAGGACTTTGGTCGCGTTCCCTACTGGGCCCCGCCGCAAATGGCGAGCCTCCGTCGTATTTCCTACTAACCTGACGGGCCAGTGTCCTTCTGACTTTTGACACCGCTTAGACACCACATTAGTCTGGCGCAACTGCCTTCCGAGAGTCCCGTAAACATGTCTGGCAACTTCACGCTCCCATGCAACGCACCAGCATCGATTGAGGTATCGCCGTGAGCAGACTTCTGCGAATCGCGCTCCTCATCCCGGCCCTCGCGGCATTCAGCTTCGCCACGGTCACGGTGAGCTCCCCTGGCAACGGAAGCGTCGTCGGGTCTCCGGTCCGCTACTTAGCCACGTCGACGACAGGGTGCTCGAAAGGTGTCGCTTCGATGGGAGTTTACGTGGATAACCGGCTGGTTTATGTGGCGAACGGTACCACTCTGAATGCGAGCGTCAGCGTGGCGCCAGGCAGCCACCACACCGTTGTGGAGGAGTGGGACTACTGCGGGGGCGCAAGCTATACCCCAGTAGCGATCACGGTCAATGCTCAGGCCGGTGTTTGGGTGACGTCGCCCACCAACCACTCCAGTGTCGTTTCACCTGTTAACTATGCCGCGACCGCGACGACGACATGTGCGCGAGGCGTTGCGTCGATGGGCATCTATGTCAACAATCAGTTGAACTTCGTGAGCAGTGGCGCAAAGCTCAATACCGCTTTGGCACTGACGCCCGGAACCTATGACACGGTCGTACAGGAGTGGGATTATTGCGGCGGGAGTACTTTCCAGCACGAGCAGGTCACCGTGGGCGGAAGTGTATTCAAGAACTTGCAGGCCAGCGGTGGATGGTCCGCATACGGCGAGTTCCCTCCAATTTATAACACTTGCTCGAATTGCGGCCCTGGAGTTACATGGTCTATGAATCAAGGAGTCACTTCTCCCTCGCTCACCGGAAAAGCGGCAAAGTTCTCGCTTGGCGGCACAACGCCCTATGCTGACGTTTTGTGGACCAACCCGTTGATTGGTGATTTTTCCTCGCAAGGACTCCCAGATCCCGGGCACACAATCATTCCGAAACTTCACGGCTTTACCTACGACATTTACTTTTACAGCTCTAGTTTTGAGCTATCCCAGGTCCTCGAATTCGACATTAACCAATACTTCAACTACTTAGGATTTACCTGGGGAAACCAGTGCAGGGTCGCTGGGGGCCATGAATTTGACATCTGGGACAACGTCAATTGGAAGTGGGTGCCAACGGGAGTTCCATGCAATCCGGTCAACAACTCCTGGAATCACCTGACGCTGCAGGTCCAGCGCACCTGGGACAATCAACTCCTCTACCACTCGATTACGCTGAACGGAGTGACTAGGGTCATTGACCGCTATTTCCCGCCGTTTTCAGTCAACAACTGGTATGGGGTCACGGCCAATTACCAGATGGACGGCAATTACAAACAGTCGCCGTACTCAGTCGTCGTTGACAAGTTCAATCTCATTTATTGGTAGCTGTGACATAGCCGGAGTGGCTGCGCATCCCAGGGGCCGATGAATGGCGATGAATGGCTTGGGCCACCTTGTTCATCACATACCCGGTCATCTGTGAGACAGGCAGCGGCGGCACTACGGACAAATGTCCGGTTACATCGGCCAAATCCAGATAGGCCGCGCGGTTGAGGCGTAAGAACCTGAGCGGGTACTCCGGTTTACGGGATCGTGCCTGCACCGGATCTGCATCGAGCAGGAAGGCAACATCCGGACGCGGTACCAGCCGCGCGAGCAGGGCGGCGTAGCGCCGTTCCACCGGGTTTCGCAGATTCAGATTCGCCAATTCGTCGTACAGATACCGGTCACACACAATCACATCGACGCCGCGTTCAGAGCCGGACAATCCCTTCACCTGAAACCGAACGCGAATGGCATCCAAAAGATACAGACAGAGTCGAAATACGGTCATATACCAGGAGCGAATGTTTTTATCCCTTCGCTTCACTGGCTTTCCCGGTGAGCCGATACCTTGCTCGCTCCGGAATAGCGTGTGGCTCATGGTTTCGCGGACAGACCCCAGAACGGCCATATCGTTCCAAAACGTGAGATGGCGGACCCGCATTCCCCCAGCTTCCAGTGAATCGACTAGGATATCGATTTGCGTACTCTTCCCCGAGCCGTCGATCCCGGAAAAGGTGATAAGACGGGGACGCTCGACGGCTCGGACACGCGGGCTAGCCGACGCTAAGCCTGTCATATGCCGACTCAGTGACTCCCGGGCGGCCTACTGGGGCTACCTTGAGTAAGAGCCATTGTCGTTCCAATTGCAACCCCTGCCCCCACCAAAGAGCCCACGCGAATCAGGACGGTGCGAACACGGCGCTGCCGCGCAGGGGCAAGAGCCGCCCCGGCTGGTCTCGATGCTGCCACACCAGTAATCGGCAGTGCTTCGGCCGCAGCTGTCCCGACCGGTTGGTGGACGACTGTCTGCTGGGAACCGCCGACCTGGGACTTGCCGACCGGGGACTCACTGCCGGCTGGATCGGAAGGCGAATTTGCCGCAGGCGGCATGTCAGGCACCGGCACCGCCGGAGCGGATGACGGCGATGGGGGGGGTGGCGACGCAGTACTTACGCGATCGGACTGCGCAGATGAACCATTACCGCTAAGCCTAGGCGCGGTCAGCGGTTGAGCGTTGGACTGAGCGTCGGCAGGAGGATTCGGTTGAGTATTTTGAGCGTACATCAACCTCGACCGGGCAAAGCTTGGACTATCGGGTATTGGGCGGGTCGGAAGAGCCTCCTGGGCGGCCGCCATCCCTTGGAGCACCACTCCGAACACCAGGCAGAACGCCGGGCTCCTCAACCATCTTTCCGACTGCGTTTTCATCATCCACTCCTCCAAAGCGCCATCAGCCGCGAGGCTGCACAATCCCGTGCCTCTGGTTTTCGTCCGCATCCCTGCTGAATGCCACGAGAGGAAAGCTAGTAAAGCTGCTGACTGCGTCGGCGGCATTGTCGAAGAATTCAAAGAGCCGATCAACGCGGGTAAGCTCGAGGATCATTCCAATTTGCGGGGAAACGGCGGCGAACTTGACGTCGCCATTCCTTTTGACCACCTCTTCCATGGTACGAAGAAGCAGTTCGACGCCCGCGCGATCCAGCTCCCTTACCGCGGAGAAGTCCAATACGAGGCACGGCCAATCGCCATGGGCCAAGGGGACAAGTTCTCTACGCAACTCCGCGATGTGGTTCAGCGTCACACTCTCCGGCAAATCCTTCACCGTGACAGTTCTGCAGGTTGTCATACTTTAGTCTCCAAACAACACTTGCGATAGTCTGCCTGCAGCTCGATAAAGGAAGCTGGAGTAAGTGAAATCTGGGGTGCTGGTCGCTCGGGAAGCCTGGCGGGAAGGCACCTTCCAACGAGTTTCCATCGCCGCATCGCGAATCAACTTGGGATCCAGAATGCACAACGAAATGTTTCTGCGTACGTCAACCAGCGTGTTGCCTTGCACCACCGAGCGAGTGACTTCCAACCCACTGGCAAGCTCGGTAAATGGGAGGAAGGAAGATGCGTCGACAATCGTGCCATCTCCCACTTTGGAATGATGTTCGATATTGCTGAAGCGGGTAACGACGGCGGACGCGCCGACTTTCGCTGAGGAGCCCAAGTAGACGGGTGCGACCAAGCGGGCGAGCTTGTGGACGCGAGCGCCGTCCTCCACCCAGATACCGGGTTTGATTTCAGCGCCACCGGGACGGACCTCACAGCGGCAGAGGAAGCCGTCCCGCACCAGGCGTCGCAAATCTACCGCGCTTGCCAGACGATTGACATAGCCATCGATCGGACAAGGAACGGGCAAACCTGGAAATTCTCCATACCGGAACGGAAGCGTGCAACCAATCGCCGCTGAACCAAACCACTCCGATTCCACGGCCCACAAATCCAAAGGACCTTGCGCGTTTTGCAGCTGTGTAAGAGGCGCGCCGATACTCCGATGGAAGTCTAAAAAGTGCTGCACATCCCACTCGATATAGGCATGCACGCCGATCATCAAAACAGTTTCAACCCCTTGAGCATTTTGCCGGACGACCTCTTGCTGTGCCGCGGGCCAGCGCTCGCACGATCGTTCTGTAAGGATGCGCGTAAAGGAGGTTGTTGACTTGGGAAGGCCAGGTCCAGCTACTACGGAGACCGAATTGATTCCGGCGTTCCGTAACCGCTTCACCGTGCGATCCAGAAGGGACTCGCCGAAGATTTCAAAGGAGGCAATGGAGCCTCTGCTGCTGGCGCTACGGCCTTTGTATGCCAGGTCCGTAGCGGACGCCGTGAAAGGTGCGATCCGATCATCGATCACGAGGACTGCGCTTGCTTGCACTGTTTGCTCCTCCCAAATCCAATTAGGCACGCCATCGGCGGATTCTTGGCCCGACTGGGTTTTGAAATCCTCACCACAACCGCGCCGAGTACTGCTCTACATTAGCTAGAACGCGGAGCTCAGCCGATACCGTCTTCGCTGTAATTACAAGGAAAAATTAACTGTCGCCTCGGAAGCAAACCGCCCGCCGCTCCTGGCATCGAAAGCACATGTCGGAGATCGAGGAAGATCGAGGTGGAATCGTGTTTGGAGTGGCCACGTCTGTCCAAACGCCAGCACAGCACATGGAAGTCCTTTCAAGACTGATGGTTCGCGCCCATTGTGAAAGCCACCAAGGGACCGTGCCCGAGGATTTCCAACGGCTGAGTGAAGAGGCAAACTACGTGAAGGGTCTGGGCTCGCCAGCGTTAGAGGAATTTCTGAAGCTCGCTGACAGTCATCATGTGCTCGTCCGTGTGATGACCATTCTGCAGAGTGCCGCAAGGGTTCTCAAGCAGAACCATATGGGCCTATGGTGCGAGGGCTATCTTGCCAGGGACCAGGCGAGAATCCTACACAGTGTCGAGGTCTTGAGCGCAGTCTGCAACGCGCTGGAATCGTGCGGATGCCATGCCACCGTCATCAAGTCACTGGACCATTGGCCCGATCTTGGATCCGACCTGGACCTCTATACCACGGCGCCGCAACCGGCCGTGAATCAGGTGCTCGAGCACGAATTCGGCGCGCGCGCCGTGGAACGGAGCTGGGGAGATCGCCTGGCAAACAAGTGGAACTACCGCGTGCCTGGCTTACCAGAGCTGATTGAAATCCATGTTCAGTACCTAGGCCAGACCGGGGAACATGCGGAAATGGCCAGGCGTGTTGTGCAGCGTAGAGTCCGGAAGCAGGTCGGGGGTTTTGAGTTTCATGTGCCTGCGCCTGAGGAGCGAATTATTATCTCGACCCTCCAAAGGGTGTATCGGCATTTCTACTATCGGCTTTGTGACATGATCGACGTAGCCACACTCATGCAAAAGGAAGCAGTTGATTTTGCCGAACTCCGACGAGCCGCTAACCTCGCCGGCATCTGGCCCGGAGTCTCGACATTTCTTTTTTTGATTCAACGCTATCTTGCCACCTATGGTGGCGACCTTCGTCTTCCACATTCAGTTCTCGAGGCTGCCCACGCGCGCGGAATTGGGGTTCAGTTTTCTGAAGGATTCTTGCGGGTCTCCAAGGTCACCGGAGCGGAGCTGTACGCGTCGCAATTGCTGCAAGCGGGGAAACACCGCGACGTTCGTGCCCTGGTTCGCCTCCCCCTGTTGCCACCCCTAGCCATTTCGGCGGCGGTCGCTCACAGCGTCACGGGAAACGACAAAGGTATTTGGTAAGTTGACTCTTTTGTGTTGTTTTGGAACTACAGAATTCACCTGTTGGACTGTGTTGTTTTGGAACTACAGAATTCACCTGATGGACGCCCGAGCGTTTCTCAGGCATTCTAAGCGACAACTCGGGTCAACCAGGCGAACACCCTCCCCCCGTTCGCCATGTTTGGTCCTCCGTGCAGGCGGGCGTCTCTCGGCGATGGACGCTCGCCTGAACGTTGCGTCGTGGCCTCTTCGCTTTTTCGCAGTGCTCTAGGGACGCGTTGCGTCCGGGTCGGCTTCTACGGTGACATCGACCTGGGCACCCTTTTTGAGCCGCACGGAATCGCCATTTTCATCCGTCAGCGAATTTTCGATGCGGATTTCCTGATAGAGTTCGTCCGCGCCCTCGACGGAAATCTGTGCTTTTTCGGGTTCCTTGGGATGAACTGATGGAATGATCTTCTCAACCGTCCCCGGTAAAGTGACACTCGGTTTCTCAGCCATTTCTGGGCTCCTTCCCTACCTGCAACTCCGGACCACACCAAAAGGCTTCACTCCCGCTTGCCGTTTCCCTTCAGTGCTACCAGGAGATCCGCGGATACTTCTCGGATGCGTTTGAGGCGCTGATCTTGTTGACGCGATTCCTCCTCGCCAAGGCCCCCGAAAGCCTGCGCAGTGAGACTATCGACTTGCTCCTCCATTAGACGGCGGAGTTCGTCTCGGATCTCGGAGATATCGCGGGCGTTCACGAAGCGGGGGCTTTCATGGCTTCGGCTTCTGACGATGCTGCAAACGGAGGATACGAAAAGCGCGCCAGAGATTGCACTACGGTCTTTACTGTAGAAAGCACCCCGATAGCCCGCACGCGTCGGGGTAAGTCGGCTCCCCGCATCAGGTGTACGCGGACCGATGGCGTTGTTCACGGGAGTTGTTCGCGGGAGTTGTTCGCGGAAGGCGAACACATTGAGAGGTTCCTGTGCGCTGGTGTTCCTGTTTTGCGACACACGAAAAACAGACTCTCTAGCCCTGAGCGAAGAACCACCGCAGCACTTGCCCAGCACGAGTATCAGGTCGGAGCGGGGCTGCCGCTCAGTTGCTGCAATACGTCATAGCATTCGCACGCGCACTCCTCGAGGCGTTGATGATCGACCACCCTAACTGAGCCGCGGGAATACGTCATCGATCCATTCCTTTGCAGAAGCCCGGCTGCGATGCTGATGCTAGGCCGGTCCGTGCCCAGCATTGCTGCCAGGAAATCATGAGTTACCCGAAGCACATCTTCGTTCGTTCGGGTTTGCAGCATCAGCAACCAGCGCGCCAGCCGCTGCTCCACGCTGTGCAATCGATTGCAGGCCGCCAACTGCTCTGCTTGCAGTGCTTGGCCTGCGGTCTGCTGACCTACAATGAATTGAAAATGCGGGATTGCAGCCAACAAGGGTCGCAATTCGTCGAGTTGAATTCGAAGCCCCTCTCCACCATTGAATAGGACAGCGCTGTGAGGGCTTCGGTCCAACTCAAAGATAGCCTCGGCCCCGACCAGCCCTTCGTTGCCGGTCAAGCCTACCTCCACCTTTTTCCCGTCTTTCATCGCGACGATGAAAGAGACCAATCCGGTGTTTGGAAAATATACAAACTGCGGAGATCCACCGGCTTCGTGGAGGTAGCTCCCGGGCAGAAAGCGCACCGGAGTCAACAAGGGCCTTAACAGGCCAAATTCGACCTGAGGCAGCGAGGCGATAATGCGATTGGCAATGCGCTCGCCGTCGCTGGTTTTTCGTTGCCCGCCGGCCAAATCAAAGGCTGTTGCCAGAGGACGATGTCTTGCGTTCATAGCCACGCTCCTCAGATGCAGGTCGCGCCGGGTAAGATGCCACTCATAGAACTTCCCCTGGACCGGTTGCCCTCGTTCGGCCCTCGCCCGACAGGCGGTAGCTTCCGTGGCGTAGTGGGGACCCGTCGATTAGGCCGCCATAGCTTGGTGTAACGCGATTTGGTGCAGCGCGATTTCGTGCAACGCGATCTCTGCGAACCACCCGATCCAGACCCATTGCTGTTGAGATGGCGATGTCACGGCGCAGGGCGTTGATGGCGTCAGGGTTTTGTCGTTTCCCTGACCGCCGTTTCCCTAACGCAGGTTCGTCCCAAGCGGAACGGTGGCAGGGCGAGCCACACATCGCCCTCGCCATGCTCCTCCACCGTTGCAGCTGTTCCATACACGAACTCTCCCCGCTGTTATTGGCTGGCCGGCGTGGGCTCGCCGCGTGCCTTTCTTAGTGCGCACGAAAAACAATAACCAAATGCAGAGGCGGCTCTGGAAATCGGTCCCAGAACCCCTCCCACTCGCTGGTTTCTACTGATGAGACGTCGGATCCGCAGTCAGAGGCTGCGGCGGCACCGGACACGGATTCGAGGGCATAGCACTTTCATTTGTTCCACCGGCAGAATCGCTTTCGCTTGAACTCGCCGACTGATTGGTAGTGGGCGGAGCCGTTGATGTGCCGGCAGAAGAGCTAGTGTCAGAGTTGGCAGAAGAGCTTGCGTTAGAGTCGGAGGAACTCTCCGAACCCGCTGCGGCACTCCCTGAATTTGCAGTTGCCCCGCTCGTGCCGCCGCTCGGGGTTTCCGTTTGCGTGCCTGCCGTGCCCGAGCCAGGCTGCGATCCTGCGGGGCCTGCCGTCAGTGGATCACAAGGCTTGTCGGGCTCCGGGACTTGAGGCATCGGAGACAAGGTCTTTGCCGATGGCTTGGCTGCTTGCGGTGCCGGTGAGGCCGTCTTGGCGGGCGGCGCCGCAGTTTGGCCCACTGGGGATGCCGTCTGCGGTGTTGGAGCCGCAGTCTGGCCGGACGGGGCGGCGGTCTCCGGCTTGGGCGAAGTGGATTGATTGGGCGGCGTTGCCGCTTGCGGCCCCGGGATCGCTGCTTCGACATTCAAAATCATGCTCCGGGCTCCCGCGGATACGGCTACAGCACCCCCAATCATCATCACAAAGAGCACCGCAATCGTGTTGACCTTCATAAAGCCTCCGATCGGGGACTACTTTCACCCTAGGGATGAGGGCGAGCACAGGCTATCCCGTTAATGCTTTACTTCACCTGGGGGGGATTGGGTAGGGGAACTGCTGGAGCCTCAGTTTTCGCGTGGTAGAGGCACATCTCGAGGCCCCTCAGTTGTTTCACTTCTTGATGGGTTTCCCGTCAAATCGGTAACCGAGGCTAAAATACCACTGGTTGTAGCTGGCCTGCGTCCCTCGTACGGCGGTGTAGCCGCTTTGCAAATAGGAATGGCTTCCCAAATTCATGTCCAGAGACGAATCCACAAAAAGGGACTTGTTGTTCACCGTGAAGGAAGACGCCAAGCTCTGACTTCCAAGCTGGGTATCCCACATCATTCTGTCTCCCAGATGCCGGGACAGGGTCAAGACCTTGTAGTCGCCACGAGCGAAGCTGCTATCGAACTTCGAATAGCGAAAATCGGCGCGAAGTCCCGTTCTTCCAATTCCATCCCACGTGACACCTTGCATCCAGTTCACCGTCCGTTTTGCGTCTCCCGTTTTATCGCTTTGTCCCAGCGTCGTGTACAGAAAGAAGTGCCGAACTGGCTCGATACGTGTCCCAACGCTAAAGCCCTGGTAGAGAAGTTTATCGACGAGTCCCGTGCCCACCAATTGTGTCGCCGCAGTGGGCACATCGCGGAAATAGTTGTGGTAGACATCGAAGGAGATTCGGCGGGAAGGCTGGTAGTGGACGGTGAGATAGCTGCGGCTGATACCAGGGCCGGGCGTGATGCCGTTGGTCGTCAGGCCTTGGGGCGCGTCCGCAATCAAAGAGTGGTAGACGGAAACGGAGTTCTTGTAATAAATCCCGTTCTCGAAAAACACAAACGGCCGATCCAAATCCCACTTTATGCTGCTTACGGCGATCCCGGCGGTACTGGTGTAGCGAAGGGAATCAAAGCTGCCGCCCTCAAAATTCACAAAGGTTCCGCCAATCTGGCGGTCGGGGTTGTAACTCCACGATGTCGGGTCGGGAGTGGAACCCGCGAATGCTCCTGCGGTGACACCCCGGGCAATACGCCGCCCGAAATAGCCGCCGTCGATGGTGTCGAGGCTGTTCGCCCAAGGAACATAGAGACGACCGAATCCCGCCACCCACTTCGAATTCGGGTTGTCGTAGTCCAACTCCATGGTGTAGGTCTTATTCAGCACGTCTTGCAAAGTCTCTTCACTGGTGCGTGATCGTTGCGTTATGCGGCCCCGCCAGTATCCTTGCAGATTCCAATAGGTCCCGCCGATTCTGGTGATATCCGCGCGCGCGGACAAACCGATCTGTGAACTGGTGCCGATGCTGCTTCCGCGACTTGAGATTCCGCTGTAATCCAAGCCAATCCTTGCGCGCACCCGACCCACATCCAAGGCTTCTTGTTTCGGAGTTTGAATTCTAAGCCCGGGCGAAGAAGCTTCCGCCAGCGAAGGATTCGATTTGCGGTCACTCCTCAGAACCGGTCTGGTCGCCAGTGCTTCACTATCTTCAATCGAGAGATACGCCCAGTCCCCGGGTTTGACCGGTCGTTTTGCTCCACTGACTTCCGTGACGGCAGAGTTTGCCGCCACCGAGAGCACATGCAACTCAGCGACTGGCACAAGCTCCTCGTCTGCGGACAGCAGGCGCCCCTTGCCCGACGCCCGCACGGACAACTTCATGCCTTCTTGCAGGCCTGTACTTCGACCGCCCGCCAGGTAAACGGCACCCTCCGCAACGTACTTCACTCGAAAGCCAATCCTGGTGCGCTTTCGATCGCTGGTTTGGATCATGGGCATGGATGGGTTGGCAACTTCATTCAACTTGGGCGGTGTCATAACGTTCCCGTCCGACGGTGAAGGGTGCCCGGTACCGGCTGCGCTGTTCCCCGATGACACCGTGAGCGAAATCGTGTTCCCCGTTTTCGCGAGCTCATAAGGCGCGGCGGTCCCTAGGTCTACGACGACGCGTGTCAGCAGTGGAACCGCACTTCGGAGCCCGATCCGTAAATCCTTAACCGCGCCGCGATTGACGGCGATGTGCTGCTGCTTGGCCTCGGTCCGAGTATTCGGAAGTT
>Ga0137418_10004773_pt1 | contig 12416 bp, 15 predicted proteins | sample CZODoug3_1_2_16f_FD_122242 | JGI IMG/M metagenome (GOLD analysis project Ga0137418, IMG submission 122242) | Vadose zone soil fungal communities from Angelo Coast Range Reserve, California, USA - CZODoug3_1_2_16fungal (Hybrid Assembly) | ecosystem: Environmental > Terrestrial > Soil > Vadose... | reverse complement strand
CACCTGACTCACAACTTGCATGAGAAAGTGGAGATCACCTTGGGAGAAAGGAGTTGCCGCAAGCCGGGAAAGTCCCAAAACGCCCAGCCCCCGATCATGGCTGATCAAGGGTAGCCAACAGAAGGATTGTAGACCTTCCTCTCTGTACAGGTTCACGTCAGCCTCTGGATTGGGCAGCGTCCCGTTCTGGAGGCTGAACGTCAAAGGCTGCCCCGTGTTGAACACTCTGGCAGGAAGTGAGCCAGGCGGACGCAGCATTCCTTCGCGGAGAAATCCCTTCGCACCCGGAAAATCGAGAGCATACAGTTTCAGTTCCCCGGTTTCCAGATCTGGCAAATTGACGGCGACCGCGTCGCACATCATCATGCGCCGCACACTCGCAGAAATGACACGAAGGAGATCCCGAAGCTCCAGCTTCGAGACCATGCTGTTGTTCAGATCCAGGAGCAGCGCCAGCCGATCCTTCTCGCCTCGCAGCTCAGCTTGGGTGCTCTGCAACTCTTCGTTGGCCCTTCTCAGTTCACCCGTTCGCTCCGCGACCCGGATTTCGAGACTGTCGCGTGCCTCGGTGAGCAATCGTTCTGCACGGCGGCGTGAAGCACTAAACCAGTTCACCAAGACGCCGAATATTCCGTAAATAACGATGTAGGATTCCGAAGAAGGGTCGCTGAACCTGATAGGAACGAAGAAATCGCTCATCGCCAAGTATGAGAGTAAGAGAGCGAGTAGACCCGGTCCCGTCCCACCATACCAAAAAGTAACGGCAATGGCCGCGAAAGAGAAAGAGGTAAACGGATGCGGCAAATTGTCGTGTCGCAGGATCAGGGCCGTTCCGAGCGCCGCCGCTACCAAAACAATAGCGGCTCCATAACGCAGCACAACAGCCGATGCCGGCCGCGAAGCGAACCTCGAAATGCGCAAAGAGGCCATACATTAAGGTTTCGCGTCTATTCCAATCCTCCCCACCAAAATTGGGGCAAGAGTGAAGCGGACCTGGCACGCGATTTGAAATTCAATCCATCTCAAATGCGAGATATTGCAGTTTGCCGTTGCGTTCGACCTGAATGACGACCGGATCGCCGGATTTGAGATTGTGGACCAGCCCCTGCAACTGTGAAATCGACTGCAGCGGGGTGCGATCGACTACGTGAATGATGTCGCCCGTCTGCAGCCCAGTCTCCACCGCGTTTGTCCCGCCGGTCTGGGCGATCACTACGACTCCGTAATCGCTGCGAGCGTCAGGGAGCAGTGATCTGACCTTGCCGTCCAGGTTTGTGACAAAAATGCTCAGCCTCCGGATCAAGATCTTCTGCAGATCAGGAATGTCGGCCAACTCGGCTAGCTTGTCGTGGTACACCGTAACGGGAACATTGAAGGACATTCGGCTCGTGCCACGAAGCACCTCGATTTTTAAGACCTGGTCAGAGGGATGCAAGTAGAGTGCGGCTATGAAGTCGGGAAGGCCGAGGATTGGGCGGTCATCGATGGCAAGCGCAATGTCCCCAATTTTCAGACCCGCTGCTTCGCCCGTGCCTTCAGGATTGACGTCGGAAACGATTGCTCCCCAGCTCCTCGCAAGACCCAGGCCCACCGCTAGCGTGGGCGTAATATTCTGTACCGTTGCGCCGATCGCAACGCGCTGCACATGGCCAGACTTGCGAAGGCTCTGATAGTCAAAATTAACGATGGACGCGGGGATGGCAAAGCCCAGCCCTTCGCTGCCGCCGCCTTCGCTTAACATCAAGGTGTTAATACCAACCACATTACCGTCGATATCTACCAACGGACCGCCACTGTTTCCCGGATTGAGCGCTGCGTCAGTCTGGATATACGCCATGGGATTATCTGAATCGATTTGCCTGGCGACTGAGCTGACCACCCCCATCGTTACGGTATTCCGCAGTCCTTCGGGACTGCCGATTGCGAAGACCAACTCGCCCTGGCGGACGCGCACGTCGTTGCCCAGAGGAACAGTAGGCAAATGCGTCGCCTCCACCTTGAGAAGCGCCAAGGATTGTTTGTGTGTCCCCAACACCTTGGCATCCAGTATCTGGTCGGCGTGGATAGGCTGGACTTCGAGCGAAGATGCTGCGGTCGGCGGCGATGGCAGGATGACCCGCACGCGTTGCGCTCCTTCCACCACGTGGGCATTCGTGATGATGTAGCCGTCAGAATCGACGATGATTCCTGTGCCGATGGCATGCTGGCGGACGATTCGCGCGGTGGTGTGTCCATGATCCCCCAAAGGGCCATACCCATTAACCACAATCTGGACCACCGCCGGTGTAACTTTCGAGATGACGGCTTCGAGAGAGCTCTCCAGAGCTCGCAGTAAATTCGATGATGCTGGCGCCTTTGAGACGAGGGCGGATGCATCGGGCGCCGTGCGAACGGCTGTCGACTGTGCAAGCGCAGAGGTAGCCGCAAAGAAACAAGCGACGATGCCGTATTTCATCCATCGGAATCTCGTCATAGTTTGAAAGACCTTCTAGACCCAGGCTTTGGCGCCCAACGCCAGATCCACTGTCATGGCGTATGTGCAATACATCAGCCAAATACCAGTAATGAATTGGAACAGCCCTACGAGGCGGCCACCTGGATTCCAGGACAGCAAGCGCGTAGGAATCTCAATCGCATAGATCAAGGTCAGGCCGACAAAGATAAGCATTACGGGGATGTCTCCGGCACGCCGAAAAACGTCAGCGCCAAGAATGCTGAGAAACAGGAACGCTATCGCCATCCAGCCATCCGGCTGGGCGCTGGAATCGATATATCGCCGGTAGGACATCGCGAACCAGTGAATGCCGTAGGCTGTGAAGGCCAGGCCCGCCATGTATAAAGGAGCCGCTTTGCCGAACACGTTGAACCAGGTCAGTCCAGTCAGCAGATAGAGGCCTGTGAGGAACTGCATGAACCCCGGCATCCAGAAACCCCATATGCCCAGCGTCCGGTTGACATCGGGACTGCTCGTCGGAAAACCAAACAAGGCTTGACCACCCCAGATGAAGTAGCCGGTACCCAAGCCAAAAAAACCGATGGCGACCGGCACGAACGGCGAACTTGCAAATGTGAATACTTGCGCTTCCATTTTGTCCTCACTTTCCGATACGGCGAGTGCACGTTGTGTTCCAGTCAAAAGTAAAGATTGACAGAGAGCCAACAGGGCAATAGATCGATTCACTTAAGACCTCCGTTTACTTGGACATCCACTTCCGGCAGAAAGATGGCAGCGTCGAGACCGTCCAAATACCGACGCACTATCGGCCCGCCGACGCTTGAGACTTCACTGTCTTGTATTTCTGAACCATAAAACCTTGGAAAGTGTCGTGCTAGCGGGAGGCGAGGGTTTGGAGAGCTGCATGCAATGAGTCGAGATGACGTGGCCGCGGAAAGCTGACCACCTAGGATGACTGGGTGAGTTTCCGCGAAGTCGCTCTGGTTGATACAGCAAACGGGCTATGTCAAGAGTCGCAACGCTGTCGGAGAAGTGACCTGAAAAGGATGGAATCGTAATGGCGAATAAAAAGATGAAAAAGTGCGCACACATACCGTGCCTGTGTGACGTAACAGATGGAGAAGAATACTGCGGAGAAGGCTGTCGTGACGCGGGAAGCGAAGACGTGGAAATCGCATGTCAATGCGATCATCCGGCATGTCCACTCACATTTCGGCGCTTCGCGCCTCGTAGTGCCGCTAACTTGGCCGGCTGATAATGCCACGTCTGGCGGGACCATAACCGTGATGCGGTCCAGCCTTAGGAGAATTGATCATGACGTTTCTAAAACAGAGTTTGTCGCTTTTGCTTTCTTGCTGCCTTGTGTTGGCCAGTGCGCCGGTAGGGTTCGCCGCTCAGACGGAGCAATCCACCGCATCACCGCCGGTTCAGACAGCACCACCGCCGGTCCAGGCCGCGCAACAAACACCGGAACAGTTGCAGCAACTCGTCGCGCCGATCGCATTGTATCCGGACGCTTTGGTGGCGCAAATCCTCGCAGCGGCCACCTATCCCGACCAAATTGTGGAAGCAGACCGGTGGCTGCAGCAACACGACAAATTGAAGGGAGAACAACTGGGCCAGGAAGTCGATAAGCAACCCTGGGATCCCAGCGTGAAAGCCCTCGTCGAATTTCCTTCGGTGCTAGCCAACATGGACAAGAATCTCTCCTGGACCTCATCGCTTGGCGATGCGTACGTGAACCAACAACAGCAAGTGATGAACGCCGTTCAGGTCATGCGTGACCGCGCGGAGAAAGCGGGGAACTTAAAGAGCACATCACAGGAAAAGGTTACTGATCAGGGGAAGACCATTGTGATCGAACCAGCCGATCCTGAGGTCGTCTACGTACCTGAGTATGACCCTTGGATCGTGTATGGCGCTCCGATCGGGATCTGGCCAGGCTGGTATTCATATCCGGGACTGTTTCTCGCCGGTCCGGGGATTGCGTTTGGGTTGGGCTTTGGAGTCGGCTTCTATGGCGGGTTTGGCTGGGGATGGCACCACTGGGGATCGGACTGGCATCACCACGATGTCATTTACAACCACAACACGTACGTATCCCACAGCAGAGTTTTCGTCAACCGCAACAACTTCAATCGCGCCGGTGGATCTCGGGGAAAAAGCGGATTTCGTGGGGGGAGTGGATTTCACGGCAGCCCTGCGGGCGGCCGGGGTTTCGCCGCACCTCAGCATGGATTCACGGCTCCGCATACGCAGCCTGGCAACCACTCCAGCGCGTTCGGCGGATTTAATCATGGAGGAGCGACAAGAGGCTTCTCCGCTCGCGGGCAATCGAGCTTCGGTGGAGGTTTCCACGGAGGCGGAGGATTTCACGGTGGCGGCGGTAGTCACGGTGGCGGTGGTCACCGGTAATCCGGTTCGCCTGCAAACAAAAAACTTACGAGACGGAGAATGAAATTATGCGCACTACGAATCTGACAACGAAGGCAACTCTCAGACCGAGGCTTGCAGGGATGGCTGCGATGGCTACCCTTACCTTGCTGATCCTGGCATGTGGTCAATCGAGTTTCGCTCAGGAATCGCAACCGAGAACCTTCTCATCGCCGGCGGAAGCGGCTCAAGCCCTTTTTCAGGCTGTTGATAGTGAGAATGAGCAGGCAGTCGAGGCGATCGTGGGAGCAGGCAGGGAAGTCACTTCGTCGAGCGACGACGTCGAGGACAAACTGGAGCGCGAGCAGTTCTGCAAGAAATACGAGGAGATGCACCGCCTGGTCCGAGAACCGGACGGTAGCACGGTACTGTACATCGGTGCAGAAAACTGGCCCTTCCCGATCCCGCTCGTGTCAAAGAACGGCGCATGGTACTTCGATTCCGAGACCGGTACGCAGGAAATCAAGTTTCGGAGAATCGGAGAAAATGAGGCTACCGCGATTGCAGTGTGTGAAGAATTCGCAATGGGAAAGAATGAAAGAGACGCAAAGGCAGCCAGCGAAGACCCGATCACGCAATTCGCTCAAAGCCTGTTCGCGGCCAGAGCAGCGAATGGCGACAACACAGGGTCCGATCCTTTCCATGGGTACTACTTTCGAATTGTGACAGGGGGGTCTGCATCGGACGTGAGTGGGGCTGGCAAAAAGAAGCGAGGTTTGACTTTGGTCGCGTATCCGATGGAGTACCAGTCATCAGGTGTCAAGACCTTCGTAGTCACTCAGAGGGGGGTCGTCTTCGAAAAAGACCTCGGGCCCGGAACAACGACGGTCGCCCCACAGATGAAGGCCCGCAGCGGCTCGAATTGGCATCCGGCGGCGTGAAGGGTAAACACATGAGCCCGCCGCGGCGCGATTCACGCTGGGCTGAAGCTTTTCCCCACTGCGGGGTGTTCGCAATGCGACACGGGATTTTGATTAAGAACCATGCGACCACCGGACAATCAAACGATATCGAAAGCGACGGACGCGCCGCTGTTTCCCTTTTGGGTCACAGACCGCGGACTGAGTTTCTTCCTCGCGTTTCTGGTGCTCATCACTATTTTTGTTCCGATGATTCGTCTGTCACGGCCCGGGCGAATTGGATTAGACCTGGTTTTTGCGTTCATGCTTTTCTCGGGCGCTGTCGCGACCATTCGACAGAAAGCCCTCATGTATCTAGTCGTCGCGGTGACTGTGCTCGAGTTCGCGGCGGACTTGATCGTCGAATTCAACTCGTCGCTTGGCCACTTGGGCTGGGATACCGCGCTGAAAGTATCCGGGCTCGCCATCCTGGTAGTTATGACGCTGGGCCACACATTTCGTCCTGGGCGGGTTAGCGTACACCGAGTGATGGGGGGAGTCGCGGCCTACCTGCTCATCGGGCTGACCTGGGCGTTCGGATACAAGCTGCTCATGGAGGAGCGTCCCGATGCAATCCATTTCCAATCCTCGATTGCTGGAAGTCCAACCGGTGAACCGAGCCGTTTGATCTACTTCAGCTTTGCCACTCTGACCAGCGTGAGTTATGGTGACGCCTATCCCATACATCGCATTGCGCGATCGCTCGCAATGGCGGAAGCACTGATTGGACAACTCTATCCCTCGATCCTGATAGCAACGCTAGTCGGAATGGCGTTGCAAGCGCGGTCTAGCGGAGGGGTGGACCCCTGACCCGATCTGCGGTTCCTGGCGATCTTCAAGAGCTCTTATCAAAATGGGAGGAACTATGGAATTCACCGTCGATCCTAAACCGATGGTGCTTACGCTGCTCGGCCGGCGTCACAGTAACGATCGCAGTCCGGATCAAGAGCTGAACCGGCGCCGTTTGCTGAAGCTTGCCGTCTCCTCCATCGTTGGGGCACAGCTGCCGGGCCGGCTGCTTCACGCACAATCCGAGCTGCAGTCTTGCTCTCCTCCCATCCCACAGAACCAGGCGCCGTCCAATGGTGGTCCTTGCCCGTATCCAATTCCCTGGCTCAACAAGAATGGCAACCACAACCAAAGCCCGATGCCGAGTGTCGAACTATCCGACATCTATCACTTCAAGGGAAAGCTGGCACGGTGCAATGGCTTCCGCGGCATGGGCACGGACAATGAGGGCAACCGCCTCGCCTGGAGCACTCCGACCACCGACTACAGCTACATGGCAGGCGAGTACTGGGCGGCACGCCAGGCGCACCAAGCTATCTTCGCCCACACATGACTCACCATATTCAAGGGACCGGGGGTCCCGCAGAACCAGATCCATGATTTCCATCCGCCCATTTCGCCCGACGGTCTGTATTGGGTCACGCCTGTGCCATCAAGCGGCCTCACGTTCAGTTCCGACGAAACAATGGCTACGCTCCGGATGACCAACGTCCCCATCATTGACCAGCCTCGCTGGCCAGCGATGGACGCTCAAACGACTCCAGCATTTATGGATTTCAAACTGGCCCTCAAGTCCACCGACAAGCCGGTCAAATACGAAGATCCGACCCGGCAGTACCGATTCGAAGGCTTCAAGGCGGGCGCACAGCTTGAAGCCACAATTCGTGTGCCATCGATCGATTTCACCTTCAAAACTGATCCGCTGGAAAGCTCGAAGTGCGATTTCGCAGTGATGGGCGAGGAAAGTGAACGGCAAGTATTACGAAGCGGCGAAAGGCTGAAGCTTAGTCGAACAAATAGTTCGACTCTGGAGAGATCATAGGCAACTCGGAAAATGCGGAACGGTGTCGCGGCAGATCTCGATTCCGGCTAGGCGAAGCTGGGTGCAATTCCAAGGAACGGTTTGGTCGGTGTGCAGGGTTAGTCGAAGCGCAACAACAGAGGTGAAGAGAACAAAAGGACAGAGGTGAAGAGAACAAAAGGACAATTATGATGACGACAAAGTTACCATTCTTTGTCAGTGTAATTTGTTTCTCCGCTCTCGGCTGCGCACAGATTCGTTCATTGCCGCAGCCTCCGCGCGTGCAAGCGAAGAATCATGTCCTGTCCCTTACGCTGCATGCGGTGAATGAAAACGGTCGGGATGCTTTCGCTTTCGACGGTGAGACGGTCGCCCCAACCATACGTGCTTCCCCGCGTGACGTTCTCAAAATCACCTTCATCAACGATCTTCCGTCCAAGTCTCCGGAGACTTGTGCGGTGAATCCCTGCATGGACATGACGAACTTGCATTTTCATGGGCTCAGCGTCTCGCCAGATGCCCCGCAAGATGACGTGCTAACAATGCTGGCCAAGCCTGGCCAGGTTTTGCACTACTCGGTTGAGATTCCGCGCGATCATCCGCCAGGCCTGTTCTGGTACCACACTCATCCTCACGGCGAGAGTCACCGGCAAGTGTTGGACGGAATGTCCGGAGCCATCGTCGTCGAGGGAATGGGGCGCTACGTCCCTGAAGTAGAACAGCTCCGTGAGCGGGTGATCGTTGTGCGCGGCCGCTCCATCGAGCATGATCCGAATGCCGCCGCACTCATGCGCGATGTCGAAATCCCAGCTAAGGGATGCGGGCAGGAAGCCGAGGCAGTTGAGGAAATCTTTACGGTGAACGGAGTACTTCGGCCGCGAATCGAGATCGCTCCTAAAGAGCGGCAGTTCTGGCGTATCGTGAACGCTTCGGCGGACCGCTATTTGGACCTGCAACTGGATGGACAGACTTTTGAAATCGTGGCGCTCGACGGGATGCCGCTTGCCTACCGCGATCCCAAACATCCGACGAGGGTCACCGATCATTTGCTGGTTGCGCCTGCGGGCCGGCTCGAAACAATTGTCACCGGCCCACTCCCTGGCACAAATAGAGCCCTGCGCACGCTTTGCGTAGATACGGGGCCGGTTGGGGATCCCAATCCGGAGATGGTACTGGCAGATCTTGTGCAACCCAGCCCCACTCAGCCCAGTCCGAATCGACCCGATGCAACCGCGCCCCGGCGAGTTCATTCTATCGACGACCGACCACCACTTTATAGGCCGATCGACGTAGAGCCGCTGAAGAAAGCTGAACCCGACTTCACTGTAATCTTCACAGAGGACAAGAATGGCTTCTACATCAACGGCCGCAAATTTGCGGCGGATGCGAGTCCGATGACAAGCGCTCGTGTCGGGACGTTTCAGCATTGGCGTATTGTCAACCAAACTGCCGAACTACATCCCTTCCACATTCACCAGGTTCACTTCTTGGCTTATGCGCAAAATGGCGTGTCACTCCCCCATCCTGCGTGGCTGGATACCGTGAATGTTCCGTATGGCGGCTCCGTTGACGTCATTTTGGACTTCACCAACGCCGTCATCAAGGGTATGTCAGTATTTCATTGTCATCTGCTGAATCACGAGGACAAGGGAATGATGGCGAAGATTCTGTTCCAGTAGCGGGACTGGCAGTATCGATTGCAACTGAGATCGAAGAGCCGACTGAATTCAGGAAAATCTGTGACGGCGTGAGATCGCGATGGCCGAAAAGTGTCGATATATGGACGCTGCCCCTAGATAAGTCGAGTGCAGCGGGGCTGTTTTAAACGGGCTGGCGTTGGCAGTTGGATTGCATTTGAGGGTGGAACGAGTTGTTCCAACGAGGTGCTGGAACGCGATTGACGCCGCCAGACGTTGAGTAGGAGGAGACCAGGATGGACAGCAACTATGTCTTTCTTTGCGGAGTGATGTGGTGCAGGTTCGGACAGCACGACGCTGGCAAGGAACTACTCAGGGCTGCTGATTCTGGGGATCCAGATATGAAAGCACTGGCCTGGGCGATGTTGACGAAAGGTGCGCGTCGCTTGAGAGAGTTGGAAAAACGGGCGCAACCTGGTTCCCGCACGATCCTTGGGGGAGAACTATGTGGATGAGATCATGCGCTGTTTGTAAGGCACTTTTGCACAAGCGCCGGTTGTGCGATTCGGTGCGTTGTCAATGCGGATGGATTTGGTAGAGCCGTTGGAGTTTGAAAGCTGATGGCAGCCGGCCCACAGAAGGAATGAAATCAAGGAGGTTGTCATGGCAAAGGTGATCGAGTTTTACATACCGATGCGCTTCCGGAAACCATTGAAGGCGGCTCCTCGTGTGCAATTTGGAAAAATTGTCGAGTTTTGTCTGCGGACGAAGAAATCAGCCTAGCGTCACGGCAACAAAGTACAGCGCTCAATCAGCTTGTAAGCATTGTGAGGTTTGTATTTGCTCTTGCTTGTTCCTGGGTGCAGAACACGAATGGTCGAATTCACCATGAATGAGGAAAAGGCGATGAATGATGAGAAGAAGGACAAGATGATACAGGATGGAGTTTCCAGAAGGAGTGTCCTGGGAATCGGCTCCGCTGCTTTAGCCGCGGCTGCATTCGCAGGATTGAGCGCTCATGCACAAACGCGGGAAGGGACGCAAAAGGCAGAAGGCGATCATTCCTCCAGTAACCCTGGACAAGAGAACAAGCCACTTCTGGCCGAGAATCCCAACTCAAACACGCCGCCGCCGACCGATAACGGGGATGTCGGCCCCATCTGGTACTCCTACGATCTGACGAAAAAGAGAATTCAAGAGGGAGGTTGGACGCATCAGGTGACGCAGCGCGAACTGCCGTCTTCCACTGAATTAGCGGGCGTCAACATGCGTTTAACGGCCGGCAGCTTTCGTGAACTGCATTGGCACACAGCCGACGAGTGGGCCATCATGCTCTATGGAAATGCCCGCGTCACGGTATTGAATCTTGATGGGACGATCTTTATCGACGACGTAAGCAAGGGCGATCTGTGGTATTTCCCGGCCGGTTTTCCTCATTCTATCCAAGGTCTGGGGCCGGATGGATGCGAGTTTCTGCTGGTCTTCGATCAGGGTATGTTTTCGGAAGACAATACATTCCTTCTCTCGGAATGGGTGGCGCATACGCCTCCTGATGTGTTGTCGAAGAACTTTGGACTACTGCAGAGCGCTCTCACCACTCTGCCGACTAGTTTTCTTTACATTTTTCCCGCAGACTTACCGAAGTCATTGGCGGAGGATAGAGCAGCAGTTGGCGGGCAGAAAGTGCAGTCTCCCATCCAGTACACATTCAGAATGGAAGCAATGGCTCCGACTAAGCGAACTGCCGGCGGCGAAATACGCATCGTTGACTCGCATAACTTTCCAGTTTCGAAGAACGTTGCCGCTGCCCTGAACACGATCAAACCCGGAGGGATGCGCGAGCTTCATTGGCATCCCAATGCCTCTGAGTGGCAGTTCTGGATGGCGGGGAAGGGACGAATGACTGTGTTTATGCCCGTTGGGTCGGCACGCACCATGGACTTCAATGCCAACGACGTCGGTTTCGTTCCGGCCACTGCTGGTCATTACGTCGAAAACACTGGCGATACTGACCTGGTGTTTCTGGAGATGTTCAAGGCGAGCGAAGTCGTGGACTTCTCTCTCAATCACTGGATCCGGCGGCTTCCTCCAGAAATGGTTTCTTCGCATTTGAGGCTTGACAGGAATGCGATCCAAACCATTCCGGCAGAAAAGCTGGAAATCATCCCGCGATAGCTCTTCGCTGATAACCCCAGCAATGGGAGGGCGCTGTTTCCCGAGCACGGAAGCGGCGCCTACAAATTCTCTTACTGCGATGTTTTGTAACTTTCAATTAAAAGGGGGATTCATGTTAGAAGGACTATTGCAGCCCACGCACCTGTTGGTGATCTTTGGAATCGCTTTGCTCGTATTCGGGCCCAAGAAGCTTCCCGAGTTGGGCAAAGGAATCGGAGAAGGTATCCGCGGTTTCAAATCGGCGATGAAAGAGCGCGTGGATGCCTCCGACAAAACCACCACCGCCGATCATGACTCTAGCCCTCGTTGACTGTCACTCTTCACGCCGAAGAGTGAGGTGGCGCACTTCGTCTTAATGCCAAGCTTCTTCAGGCGGTTTCGAAGAGTTGAGGGCGTCAGGAGCGCCGCTTCGACGATCAATGACGGCAACAGGGACATGGAGCGAACTCTTGGTCGATAGATGACTTAACGTATGGCCTCTTGGCACATTTCGAGGTTCGAGGCGCGGCCGGCATCGGCTGTTGTGCTGTGTTACGGAGCCGCTGTTACTTTGGTGGCAACGGCGCTCGGAACCGCCCTGATCCTGCGCAGCGAGAATTTGCCGCATCCGTTCACCTCTTTCTCTTTCGCGGCAATTGCCATCACTTTTTGGTATGGAGGGACAGGGCCCGGTCTGCTCGCTCTCTTACTCTCCTATCTGGCGATGAGCGATATCTTCATTCCTGTCAGGCTTAGCGACCCTTCTTCGGAATCCTACATCGTTATCTATGGGATATTACGCCTTTTGGTGAGCTGGTTTAGTGCTTCACGCCGCCGTGCAGAACGATTGCTCACCGAAGCACGCGACAGTCTCGAAATCCGGGTCGCGGAGCGAACAGGTGAACTCACAGGAGCCAACGAACAGTTGCAGAGCACTCAAGCCGAGCTGCAAGGCGAGAAGGATCGGCTGAAGTTGCTCCTGGATCTAAACAACAGCATGGTCTCGAAGCTGGAGCTTCGGGATCTCC